>Ga0058698_10000254_pt1 | contig 32142 bp, 35 predicted proteins | sample AgamicAsSfe_FD_67288 | JGI IMG/M metagenome (GOLD analysis project Ga0058698, IMG submission 67288) | Agave microbial communities from Guanajuato, Mexico - As.Sf.e | ecosystem: Host-associated > Plants > Phyllosphere > Phylloplane/Leaf | place: Guanajuato, Mexico | collected 2012-05-30
CTGTCGCTCCTCACGGCAGAAGGTCGCCAGCCTTTCCTTCTGTATACATCACTCCTCATCAGCCTCTCACGCAAGCCCAGCGCTCTCCCCATCACCATCAGTCTCCTGACCAAACGTCCCCAACAGCCCCCTCACTCCCAACCACTTCAGCCCCATCAGCGCAACCCGATTCTCCTCCGCCTCCTCCTGCTCCACCATCCGCTGCCACAATGTCTTTCTCTCTCGTTTCTTCTCCGTCCGTCCTCCGTCTACCGCTCCTTCCCGTCGTCCCGGTGCTGGTGGCGGCTTACCCCGTTGGTCAGTCGTAGCGTTTGCGCCAGTCAGGAAAGAAGGTGCGATTGTGGACGCTGATGCCTCATGGCTGAAGCGGCATGAAGAGCCAGACTTGCAAGAGCCGCGGATGGCGAAGTAGCGGCATGGTTTGCTTGGGCGCGAGGATGTGGAGGTTGAGTTGAGGAGGGAGGCGGGAACGCGGATCGGGCCGTGCAGTTTTGTGGAGGTTTCTTCGGGGCCGGAGTCGGAGTCTGAGGAGGAGGAGTCGGAGAGGGACGAGGAGTCCGAGGAGTCGTCGCTGTCGCTGAGGGACTTGTTGTCATTGTCATTATCGTTGTCGTTGTGGTTTCCTGGGGCTGTGGTCATGGCGTTTGAGGAAGATGGTACTGTTCCGACAGTGCTGGTAGAAGGTTCTGTTTGCGTAACGGCAGATGCGGTGTTAGTTGGATCAGCAAGGCCGGTCGATGTGGTCGTGTCGTCTTCTGGTATTAGATGCTGATGGGCGAGTGATCCCGAAACGGTTGACGCCGGAATGCCTGCCTGAGAGTCCGCCTGAGAGTCCTGAATTGCTTGGAAAGGTGCCGACTCGTCCATGCCAGCAGGTTTCACCATCGTAGCGGGAACAGCAGCCGCAGCACCATCTGCCTCATTCTTCACCACTCTTCCCTTTTCCAGCTTCTTCCTCAATTTTTCAGCTTTCGCAAGATGTTTCTCCAATTTCTTCCGCTGCCTCTCCTCCTTCTCCTCCTTGCCCTCTGACCCTCTCTTCTTTACCTTCTCCACTTCCCTCGCCGCCACCGCCGCCGCCGCCTCCTCCCTAGCCCTCCACTCCACCTCCGCCGCCTCCCTCCTCCGATTCTGCTCCTTCACCCTCTTCTCCACAACCTTCCTCCTCGCCTCCGCCAGATCCTCTTTCCGCTTCTTCGCCTCCGCCTCCTTCACCTCCACCTTTGCCTTCGTCGGCCACCGCTTCTTCCGCTCCGCAATCCATGCTTTGATGTCTGCGGCGGACTTGAGCGTCATTAGCTGGCCGCCGTAACTGATTTCCATAGCAGCATTTCCGGAAACAGCGGCCGAAGCCTCCTCATCGTCGGACGCGTCAGAGGAACTGGCTTCGTTGCCGGGGGTTAGGCCGAGAAAATTGGTCTTGCGACGTTTGGAGATTGGGGGTGGAGCTGCGGTGGGAGTAGGGGCAGGCGCGGCGGCGACAGATCGTGGAGGTGCGGCTGGAGAAGGGAATGGGAAGGGGAGTGGACCGCCGAAACTGGGTACAGCTGGGGCGACTATTGGTTTTGAGCGAGCAGAGGTGTTGTTGTTTCCTCGTCCGCGAGTGTCGTGTGAGTCGCCGCGTTTCCGTTTCTGGCCTTGAGGAGCACCGTGTGAATACTGGGATGACGGCGAATGTGCTGCTTGAGGTACATGGGGTGTCGGATATGGTGTAGGATAAGGTGCCTGAATCTGCTGGTAATGGCTGTATTGTCCAGGCAAAGCTTGTGGAGCTGGAAATTGGTTGTTGAAGTTACCACGCCCGTTGGTGTAGCCGCCACGTCCCATCGACGATGATGATCCCCGCCCCCTGGGAAAGCCACCGCGACCGCCTCTTCCCCTAGATGGTGGCTCATAGCTTGGTTCTGGTGCTGCTCGAGGAGGAGGTGGAGGAGGTGGAGGAAAGGAGAAATTACCCATGATCACGCTGTGCACGTCACGTTAAGAATGTATCACCAGAACCCTCGCTCCCAAGCTTGAAATTTCACAATGTGAATATAGTGATGTCTTAGCGAAGAAGGAGATGACTTTCTTTGATATGCATGACAAATAGTCACGTGACATATATATGCAATATCATCTTTTTTCGCAGCAGCATCTTTTCGGGCTGATATCTGCATAAATCTATGTAATTGACTATGGGAGATGTTCATTCTAGTACGTGACCTTCTAGACTTTGTGCAGGCGGTTCACTAACGTATCCCGCCAGACGACCATAGCAGACGTGATCCAGATTCACCCTGAAGACTTCATCAAGCTCAGCGGTGAGCAGCTCGAAGACAATATTAACGAGAAATATGCCAACAAAGTGCGTCCTCGATCCGGCTCGCTCTGGGCTCATTTGCTCTCTGTTCCCTTCCGCTGATACCACGTTCCCACCTCATAGGTGATTCAAAAAGTCGGTCTCTGCATCTGCTTCTACGACCTCCTGACCGCCTCCGACGGCCTCATCGGCAACGGCACCGGCGAGATCAACATCAAGTGCACCTTCCGGCTCATCGTCTTCCGGCCCTTCCGCGGCGAAATCCTCGAAGGCACCATTTCCGAGTCCTCGCCCGCCGGACTACGCTTGCATCTCGAATTCTTCGACGACATCACCGTGCCCGGTCCTAGTAATCTGCTGGATCCGAGCACGTATGATCCGAGGGAGGCGACGTGGATATGGACGAGCGAGGATGGGAGTAAGTTCTTCTTTGATAAGAATGAGAGGGTGAGGTTTAGGGTTGAGGAGGAGGTGTGGACGGATCAGGCGGTTGATGAGGAAGGGGGGGATTTGGTTGTGCAGGGGAAGGTGGAGACGGCTGGCGGGGAGGAAGGGGCGGCGAAAAGGAAGAGGGAGGAGGAAGAGAGGAGGAGGAAGGGGAGGACGCCGTGGAGATTGGTGGCGAGTATGCAGCAGGGTGGGATGGGGTTATTGACTTGGTGGTGAGGGTGAGATGGGAGTACAAGCTCAAGACTTTATTGGCGTTCTTGGACGGAAGCATATGACCAATCGACTATGGGCAGTCTGAAGGTTTGAGATCAGATCATGGCGTGACAGATCATGAATAGTAGATGAGCTCATTACTGTACATTGTCTCATTTCCCATTGCTCATTTCCAGTATTACTTTGAAACGCGCTGTTCCCTCTCTTACATCTTGCTTGGTGGCGAAGGCTCGCCAACCGTGTTCAAGAACGCTTGATGGACATGCTGAGTCAAGTCTCCAGCCTGCAGACTGCGTCCAGAGTCCTTGAACGCCAGCCTACTGCACTCCCTAGTGATAGCACTGCCTCCATACGCCGCAAGTGCGAGCGTCTCCGCCTCATCCATACTGTTGTCATGCTCCCAAAGTCTGTCGTGGTATGCCTTCCGATACGCAAGCAGCGTTCCGATACTTCCAGTCAACGTATCACCCTGACCACCACTTCTCTTTAACCCACCCTCGCCCTCCGACACCAACGTGACCTTTCCATTACTGATATAGTCTTTACCTCCCTTCTGGATAATCGTCGGCCCACCATACGCCTTCGCGACCTTTTCACACAACGTAGTCGGGTCCTCGCTCTTCACATTAATCCCCATGGCCTCCGCCAGCCGGCCAAACTCAACCACATTTGGTGTCAATATGCACTCCTTACATCCCTTAACCAACTCCGGTCTTGTCGTCGCCAACATAAGCCCATCTGCATCGAGCACAAACGGTATTCCCTGCTTGCGCGCCTCCGTGATGACGCGTGCACACGTCTCTTGCATTGTCTTGTCGCGGCCGAGACCGGGTCCGATGACGATGACGTGGAGGCGGGGCAGCATTTCGAGGACGTTGGAAGAGACGGTGTCGACTGTTTCGTGCTCGCGCAGGTTTTGGGTTTGGCGCATGAGGGGATGGACCATGAGGTTGGGGGAGTAGGTCTTGATTACTTGGCCGGCGCCGGGTTCGCAGATGACGTGGGACTGGTGGGCGTCAGTATGGGAGAAGTAGACTGCTATCGCACGGGGACGTACCATATCACAACCGAGTCTTGCTGAAGCCATTGCGGAGAAGTAAGGTGCACCGGTGTATTCGTCACATCCTCCGATCACGCCGACCCGTCCGAGCTGGCCTGAGTAGTGTGAGCAGTATTCGGATAGGTGCTAGGCAATCTTACCCTTGTGGAAGCTTTCGAGCATCGGTGGGATCATCTTGTAGACCTTGCCCAAGACCTCTTTGCTCGATGTGGATGCCATGATGTGCTGTGATTTGAAAGAACAAGGGTGGAGTGATGTTCGTTGGTTGAGTGCTAGGTACAGTCTTCGAGCTGGCAAAGTTGTGGTTATGAGAAGAGAAAAGAAAAGAAAAGATTGAAATCGCAGGAGAATAATATCACATAGTCGCGATCATACCCCACCTTGTACCACTACGTCAGTCACTCTCCAGAAGTCCAATGGCGGATGCTAGTCCGGGCCGAGTTAGCCATCGAATGGTGAAGGATGAAGGGAGGTGCTTCTGATCTTAGTGCTAGTACTACTACACTTGTACTCCTTACGTGCTTGTTCTAGAAATACATCTCTTCAACCATGCTAATGGTCGAATTGTCCACACTACTCATACCGCAATACTTCATTGTCTCGTCATGCCATTTTCGTCACGTACCGCACCCTTCATCTATGCAGTAGCTGCAACTTCAGGATTCTCCTCAGGTACTGCAGCAGCTGCCGCAGTATCAGCTTGCTCCAAGTGCTGCTCCTTCTGCAAGTCATCCTCAACATTGACACTAGCAGGCTCATTGCTCGCGATTGGTGCTTGTGCCTGCGCGGTCTCTGGTTCAGGTTCCGGCTTCTCTGCGACGTGGGGCTCCTCGTCAAGTCCAGCGACCGACCCTGGACCGCTTCCCTCCACGACCTTGTTGTAGATCTCCTTTCCATCGCCATCGACTAAACGCGTCCGTGTCTCGTATCGTGTCTGGAACTCTACTTGTCCACGAAGAGCCTCTACCTGAGCGTCATTAAGAACATTGCCATTTTCGTCCCTGTACTCCACCTTCTCCTCTTTTGATAGGATCTGGTAGCCTTGCTCATCGACCAAAGGGGTAACAGCCTCGGCGGCGGGCGAAACAGGAGGTGGTTGTGCAACTTGAGCAACGGGCACATCAGCTGCTGCGGTGGCAACGACATCAGAAGGTGCCGGGACGTAGGCGTTGTATTCCTCGTACTGTATATATTATTAGCGTGACGATCGACAACATAGCAGGAAATACTTACCGTGTCGAAGAACGTGTTGCAGTCCCAGTCCCACGTATCCAACAGCTTGACCTGCTCACAAGCACCTTTGGTCCATGTGTTTCCGTAGGTGAGAGGAGCATACATAGTGAAGGCAAAAACACTGATGGCAATGAAGGCAACGGCAGCCGCTTGGCCAATCGCAGGGCGCTGTTTGAGCCCAAGACGACCTACACGGTAGCCTACAAAGTCGTAGATCTGGCAGAAGGCCATAATGGCGAAGTATAAAGCTGGGAAGTAGTGATGCAGGAAGAGCTGACGTGCCATTAGGTAGAATGGGAAGTAGTGGAATGCCCAACCGAGGACAGTCATGCCAATGTCATAATCGAATCGCTTGAATGTTGAGTTGGCATAATCGCGGAAGCCACGTTGCCAACGGAGGACTGCCAAGCCCTTGAAAATGACCCAGATGGCGATTGCCACAGTGGAAGAGAGCCAGATAACGGGGTTGCCCATGAGATAGATCTGACGATGATCTTTGCCCCAGAAGTTGATACCGCGTCGCAGAGTGGGCCACGATGGTGGACGTGAATCCCAAGCATGAGAATCAGTCAGACCGGCGTTTGTGGTCCACATGACCTTGTTCAATTCCCAAAACTTTCCAAGGAAGCCAGGGTTGCGATAAGTGACCTTCTCGGCGCTAGCGCCAAGTTGAGGGTGTTCATTTGACTCGATATACCAAACACTGTTCGGCAGAGTTGCGCCTTTTGCACAAGTCACTTCTTGCTGCTCGAAGCCCCAGTCCGGCAGCTTCACCTTGTGTGAGAAGAGAACACATCCGGTCATGATATGGACGAGCTTGAACTTAGTCTGGATAGTGCGCAGTCTTTGCTTTGCCTCCACACCATCGGACAGGCTCTTGATGATTTCAACGCGGAATAGATCGTTAGCATCGCCCTCAAAGCCCTCATAACCGTAGGCAGAGACCTCGAATTGCCAGTCGGCCTCGGTCACGGGAGGCTTCTGGTCGTGTGAGTGCAGACGACGACTGGTAATCAGATGATACAGCTTGAGCACATCACCGTCCATGATATGCTGAGGAGATAGAGCATCCCATGCCAAAAAGCCAGGAATAGTCTCGTTGTTGGCACCGATTGGCTGAGTCTGGTTCTCCAGAAGCCATACGTTATTCTCGTCCTTGTGCGGGTAAAGAGTAATCTGCTGTTGCTTGCTGCCTTCCGGGTACATGTGGGCGTGCGAGTGGAGGTAACCACCCTGCGTGTTATGATGACGGAGGCTGACACGACTGCCGAATTCGACATCAGCTGGCACTGCCTCCATCGCCTTCGAGTTCAGAGTTGACTGGAATTCAGACGACATGAAGCCATCTCCCTCGCCTGAGTTCGACAGACAGACAAAGTGAATCGCAAACATCGCCATGTAGAACGTGACCGGAATGATGATAAGACAGAACACGCGTGCGAAAAAGTGCTTGAACCATAGGCGCTGCAACCAAGGTCAGTCGTGGAACATCCTCTAGATGCAAGCTACAGGACTTACAGGAGTGACACTGTTTGTGTCGCCAAGCAGCACCCATAGCTGAAGCGCAGTCAAGCTGCCAACCCATGCGATGGTGAAGAGGCCAACCCACTTCATACTGACCGTCGCCCCAAGGAATATACCAGTAGACACCAGCCAGAACCACCAGCTGGGGGTGAAGGCCTTGCTTGGGCCCTGTTCATGTTGATTCATGAAGCACGTCCAGGTAAGAGCAGTTATGGCAGTCGCACAGATCAGAGGAGAGTCTAAGAGGATCAGGCGATTGTTTGTGACGAGCCCATTTTCGAAGATCACCAGAGCAGCACCAAGGGCTGCAGTTGTAGTGCGGCAGCCATATGCCTTGAGAGTAAGGAACATGGTTGGAATCGTAGCAACACCACAGAGAGCTGGGAAGAGACGCATCGCGACGTACGGAACACCAGGCTCTAGATAGTCCTTGCCAATGTCTTTGAAATCGAACTCTCCGTCGAAGCCTCCTAGCCACCCGACCAGAGCGATGAGCATCTTGGCCAATGGCGGGTGGACGTCCATGAAGAACTTTCCCTTGATGTATTTCGAGGCAAAGCCTCCAAAGTGAACCTCATCAAACACCACGCTAGTAGGTTGATATATCCTGAACAATCTTACAACAGCTGCCACGACCGTGAGGACCCCAAGGAGTTGCCAGTCTGAACTAGGAAGGTTGAGGATGTCATTGTCTGTCACACCTTCTGATGCGTATGTCCTTGTCGTTACGGCAGCAATCTTGCCATTTGGTATCTGCGACCTTGCAGGAGACCTGCCAGATCTTTTGGTGTTCTTGCTGCTGGTCGTAGGATCAGCTAGACGCGCTGACATCTTGCCTGGGTAGAGCTCGTCTGGAGCTGTTCTTCCTTTAGATCCAAGCTGGTCGCGTTCGAAGCTGTTGCTAGACTGCTGCGGATGAGGAAGGAGGAGGGACGTGAAGAGGACTAAAGGAAGGGTAAGTCAACGCGGACAGGTGTTTACAGTAATGCTCCTGTCGTAAATACCTACGAAGCTTACCATACCCCTTGAAGCGAGTCATGCCGAAGTCTTGGCATTCTAGGAACTGTGATTTGTTTCAGAGAAAGACTACAACGAATATACCCCTCTCACGAGCCACTCGCGCATTTCGAGTACTAGCACGCTTGCACATATCCTCAGGCTGTGATCCACAAGATTCATCTGTGACTTTTCTTACGGACGGGTATTTCGAGGGAACAGTCGTGCAGAAAGGGTGGAAGATTCAACGAGAAATCTACACATCATGGCCCCATCTGCAGTGAATGACGATTCACAGTCAGCCGCGTTGGACAACATAGCCAAGCCTCCAGCAGACGTCGTACAGCCTCCGAAAGATATCAAGGCTATTCTCGAAAAGACAGCAGGCTACTGTCAGCGTAATGGAATCAATTTCGAAGAGCGCATACGTGAAGCAAACAAGACCAACCCCAAATTCTCTTTCCTGAATCCGGGTGACGCATATCATTCCTACTTCGTATGGCGCAAAGCTGAGATCGGGGAAGGACGAGGAACGGATGTCTCGGCCGGCAGGGTGGGAGAGAGTGCAGCACAGGTCGAGGAGGCACCGAAAGGACCGGAACCACCACAAGAATTCCAGTTCTCCGCGCGTATGCCGCTCATCAATGCTCAAGATCTCGAAATCATCAAGTTGACCGCGCTCTTTGCTGCCAAAAATGGCCGCACGTTCGTCACGACCTTGGCTCAACGAGAATCCACGAATTATCAATTTGACTTCCTGCGACCTCAGCACAGTCTCTACCAGTTCTTCACCCGCTTGACAGATCAATACTCGGAGCTGCTGAATGCAAGAGGTTCAGATGGTGGCAAAGCGGAACAAACGAGGATCGAGGAGCTAACCAAGAACGTCGAGGACAAGCTACATCTACTGGACAGATCAAAACATCGAGCAGAATGGGTGAAATTCCAGGCGAAGCAGAAGAAGCAGGAAGAGGAGGAAGCAGAGACGGAGAAGCTAGCGTATGCGCAGATCGACTGGCATGACTTCACAGTAGTCGAGACTGTATTGTTCACGGAAGCCGACGATGAAGCCGCACTTCCCCCACCCACATCTATAGGTGACCTGCAGTCAGCATCATTGGAGCAGAAGGCGATGATGTCTGCACCACATAACATGCGCATCGAAGAGGCTATGCCGACCGATGGTGATGTCTACTACAACGAGTACGGCCAGCAAACAGCTCAACAACAATACCAACCACAACCACCACAACAGAATTACCAAGCATCACCTGCGCCAATACCAGCTCAATCATATCCAGGACAGCCCGCCGCACCAGCTGTACAAATGCCCTTCCCTCCACAGCCTCAGTCTGGCGCACCAGTCCCGGCAGCTACTCAGGCTTACCCCAACGACAATCGAATAGAGCGCCCCAATGCTGCGCAAGCCCCGGGCCGTGGTGCTGCCGGCGCACCCATGAACATTCGGACGGATTATGTGCCTCGCGCTCAGGCAGCACGCGGTCAGCAGCAAGCTGTCACTATCTGCCCGAATTGTTCACAGCCTGTGCCATACGCCGAGTTTCAAGAACACGTACGCATCGAAATGCTGGACCCGCGATGGAAGGAGCAGCGCGCAAAGGCCGATGCTCGTTACGCGACAACGAATCTTAGCACGGCGGACGTGGCAAACAATTTGAAACGTCTAGCTAGCCAGCGGACGGATGTGTTCGATCCGACGACAGGATTGGCTGTTAGCGAAGAGGAAGCGGCGAGAAGGAAAAGAGCGGCAGTGGCATATGCAGGTCGGCCGGGGGAGGCACGCATACCTATACCTGTACCGGTGGCTGCGAGCGCTATCAGCATGGAGGAGCAGTTGAGGCATATCAGAGAGAAGGCTGCTGGGCGATAGTGGGAACGATACTGGATTTTCGATGGACGAAGAGATGGTCATGGCTATGCTTAGAGGCGTCTCAAGAGGCCTCTCTGCGGAGGGAGAAGCCATCATCACAAACCTTCCGTACAAGTGGACCGTAGGCAGGAGAATATCTCATCAACCGAGGTCGACACACACGATGCGATTTCGTCCCAGAGCTCATCTGATCTCATCTCATGTCGTCTCATCCGTAACCTTAAACACGTCACGTGACTGTGTTTCCACCTTACTTCCGAGATCACCGTTATTGCCTTATAGCCTTAGGTACAGCGGCCCTTGACGTCGTTCAACAAAAGGTGCAGGCAGTACTACCAGCTGTGCGCTCGTGACCCTCTGTGCGACAACCATTCCACGGGAGCGAGCAGGTCTAACCCTCATCGCACGCATCGCAGTGACAGGCCCTGCCTTCCATGCGCTATCGATATTACCTGCACGCTTGCACGAGACCTCCAGTCGAGTACTCGCTAGCGACCCGGATTCCTTGCTCTCCGACTTGCACGTCTGGTCCGCCAGGACAACAAGACCACAGATCCTTCATGACGAATCAAGATGGCACAGCAAGTTGCTTCGCCTGGCATTAGAGCTCACAACCATGCTCAGATACAAGATCATCGACTAAGTGCTTACCTCCAACAACAGCTGATACATGGTACCCGACCAGCCTCGGTACAAAGCTCCAATGCATCGATCGCATCCTCGGACAAATCAAAATATCACAGTGCACTCAACACACATGCTGCGGAGGCTCTCCGTAGACTCAGAAATGATGAATTACAGGGAGCCACATCTGAAGCTCAGAGGTTGGACGGAGAACAGGCCGAGGAAGAGAGCACAGACCAAGGATGGAGTATGAGGCATGGATTCACGGCGCAGCACAGTGCGGAACAGCTGCAGCAATTGAGTGCCGTAAGACAATGATCATTACTCGGAGGATCTTAGAGGTCAGTCCGGCTGACTACAAGCAGAACTTCTACATGTACTATGGTGAAAAGAGGCACGAGACTGGTGGTGTGCCACAGAGTACTGTGTTTGAACAGCCAGAACCGCCGGATTGGCGCATGAGAGATCGACTCAAAACAGTTTCGGCCATTCTTGCAATGTGCTTGAATATTGGCGTGGAACCACCAAGTGGCTTCAAGACCCTTCCGGCTGCAAAATTGCAGTGCTGGATAGATCCAGGCGGCTCAGTACCAGGTGGTAACGCAATGGGCCATGTGACCAGGCAACTCCAGACTCAGTATGAACAGCTGAGCATGCGGACTCGATACAAAGTGATCTCGGACCCCACCCAGGAGGAGATCAAAAAGTACGCACAGACTGTACGGCGTAATGCTAGAGAAGAGCGAATACTGTTTCATTACAATGGCAACGGTGTGCCAGAGCCTACAGCAGCTGGCGAGCTGTGGTTCTTCAACAAGAACTATACGCAGTACATACCTGTGTCCTTGTACGAACTTCAAAACTGGCTTGGCGCACCGACAATCTTTGTTTACGACGTTTCACAAGCATCCAGAGTCATCAAAATGTTTGATCGATATCCGGAGAAGCATCTGGCTATACTGAATGAGGCTCGACGGACGGATCCTAATGCACAGCCTTGGAACTTCGCTGAGTGTATCCAATTAGCTGCATGTGGTGAAGACGAACATCTTCCCACGAATCCACTCTTGCCCGCTGACTTGTTTACATCTTGTCTCACGACACCAATAGAGATGGCTGTCAGATTTTACATACTGCAAAGTCCCTTGAAGAAAGACCTTCAGCTTGATGACCACTATCGAATACCAGGGCGTCCACAGGAGCGAAAGACTCCACTTGGAGAGCTCAACTGGATATTCACTGCAATAACTGACACAATCGCATGGAATATGCTACCACGACCTCTATTCAAGCGATTGTTTCGTCAAGATCTCATGGTTGCAGCGTTGTTCAGGAACTTCCTGCTCGCGCAAAGAGTTATGAGAACGTATCATTGCCATCCTAGATGCCAACCTCCAATACCTGATACCCACAACCATCCACTTTGGGCTAGTTGGGATCTCGCGATCGAGATGGTGCTTGCCCAGCTGCAGTATCCGGATATGCAGGAAGCCATTGCACAGAAGGATGAGAAGCGCATTGAGCAGATCTACCAGCATTCAGACTTCTTCAAGGATCAGTTGACCGCTTTCGAGGTCTACCTTGATCATGGTGCAAGAGAGCAGAAAGAGCCCGAGCAGCTACCGATTGTCCTTCAAGTCCTATTGAGTCAAGTCCACCGTCTTCGAGCGCTCATTCTGCTGAGTAGATTTCTCGACCTCGGCCCGTGGGCAGTCAGGCTGGCACTCGGTATCGGCATTTTCCCATACGTGCTGAAGCTGCTCCAATCACAAGCTCAAGATCTGAAGCCGCCACTCATCTTCATATGGGCTCGTATTCTGGCGGTCGATCAAAGCTGTCAAGCAGATCTGCTGAAAGATAACGGTTTCACATACTTTGCCAGCATATTGAACCCTGTTCAGGGGCTGCCAGTGAGGTCGATCAGTGAGCACAGAGCAATGTGCGCCTTCATCATCGCGATCTTCTGCCGCAAACACAGACTTGGCCAACAAGCGTCACAGAATGCTGACCTTGTGGAAAGTTGCCTTAGCTATGTTTCATTTCAAGAAGAGAACAACCCTGCTCTTCGACAATGGGCATGTCTATGCTTGAGTACATTGTGGGAAGACTTCTCTGAGCCTAAGTGGACGGCCATACGTCTGAATGGTCACGTCACGTTATGCGATCTGGTCTCAGATCCAGTACCAGAGGTCCGCGCTGCCATGTTGCACGCTATGTCGACCTTCATTGGTGTACAGGACATGACTAACGACATCATGAAAATTGAGGAAGAGATAGCCTTGCGCCTAATGGCTGCAGCGAAAGATTCCTGCGTCATTGTCCGGAAAGAGTTAGCTGTGTTCCTATCAGCCTTCTGTGGCAGATACATGCAGAAGATCATCGTCACTGCAGTCGAGTACGTACGGGACGAGCTGCAACATACTCTGTCCCAAATGCAACAAGAAACTCAAAGTCAAGAAAATGACGAGGTATCTGGACAAAGACCCATACACAACAATAACGTGTCAGATGAAGCCTCGCATCCAGCAGTAGTTGGCTCAACATCGACAGGTGGGACTCACGTCGCTCTGGAAGACAGTCCTAACGCCAGTTTTGCCACAGCTACAGGACCCAGTATATCTGGCACCACCTTTGACAGCACAGTTACGCGGACGTCGGGAGAATACAGCGTGGAAGCTGGGCTGAGACAAACGTTCTCGAAAGACTCACCTTATATGGCTGTCTGGTTGCAAGTTTTGATGCTGGCGATTGACCCGGACATGCAAGTCTCGCGTAGTGCTTCATACGTGATCAGGACCGTCATCCTCACAGCAATGAAGCTACCGGACTTCGCATCCTTTGCTGAAGATCTCTTTTCTGTTTATGGCGAGTATATGACTGCGGCCGACTCACCAAGCGCAGTCACTACACAAACCCATCATGCACCGCAGACTCCAGCCCCTGCCCCAGTACCCACGACACCCACATCGGAAGCTGCAAGAGCAGATGGTTATCTTTCGATCGGCATCAGGAGAACAGCAAGTGTTGCAGCATCCTTGGCAACAATGGCATTCCGGAGCAGCAGTGCGCTATCTTCAATAGGCGATTCAGTGTCTCCACCAAAATCGCTACCCAGGTCAAATACCCTGGGGAGACAATCGACACTATCTGGGAAGTCCTTTGGAGATCTTACCAAACCCCACGAAGACGGCGAGCGCGAGGGCCGGTATGGTCGAGCTGATTTTCCGTATCCAAAATGGTATACGAAGGAGCAAGCCATTTTCCCATCCGCACTCCCAATACGTAGCGATTTCTTCGAATACGCTACGGAATACTTTCAAGAATTACGAATGATGAACACTGAAGAGGAGGAACCTGGGAGCAGGATATATAATGAGCGTATGTGGCGCAGGAACAGAAACGAGGACATCTTGGACGAGACACAACGACTCAAGGACAAGGCAAGCAAAAGTCGTTGGGATCAGCAGGCTGGATACTTCAACAATGGCTTTCAGCCTGGCGTTATGGGCTTTCATCAGTATGAAAATCAAATCGTGATTGCCGACGATTGTGATATGATTCGGTATATGGTCATGTATAACCTGGTCTCGGTTGTTACTAATCTTTTTCTAGGGTATGGGACTGGGCCCGGCAGAAGCCAATCGCGCGGTTCTCGAATGGCAACCCAATGGGCACTCGTGTGACCGAGCTTCGACTCATCAATGAGGATGACCAAGCTCTTCTCATGACAGGGTCCTCCGATGGATCAATCAAGATCTTCAAGGACTACGACGCCAAAAATCAAACCACTATATTGACATCATTCAGCGCGCTGCCAAGGCCTGATCCTAACAGTACCGACTTCTCCTTGACGATGGATTGGTTGCAGACCCGTGGGGAGATTCTGACTGCTGGAGATTCGAAGAGTATACGCGTGTGGAGTGCTTTGACCGAGTTACTGAGTAATGTTAGTTGTGTAAAGAACCTCAACTAACACAAGCCTAATGCAATCGTCACAGGAAATCCGCACACAATCCAGTGCCCGCGTAACCTCCATAACCTCCGACCAAGTCCAAGGCGACTACATCTGTGCCGGCTTCGCCGACGGTACTGTACGGATATACGACCAGCGCGTCGATGGAATGAAAGCCCTAGTGCGAACCTGGCGCGAGCACGAACAGCCCATCGTCAAAGTCCATATGCAGCGTGGCGGTCTCCGAGAGCTCGTCAGCTGCTCAACAGATGGTATAGTCAAGCACTGGGACGCTACACAGGACATATCCATCCATACTGTGCGCACGACCAAGGAAAGGGCGACGAGCATGAGCGTGCATGAACATGCTCCCGTTGTTGCTGTGTTAGTTGCCCACCTTTCCCCATCCCCACGTATGCCAACTTGCTGATCAGATTTCATTCCGCAGGGGTACATCCCGCCACAAAATCCGCGTCTTCAACACCGACGGCGCTGCTCTCTCGACATTCGAGCCACTCGCTGCACTCCGCGGGCAGACGCGATCGTCGCCGATCAGCACGATCGCCTTCCACCCGCACAAGATGATGCTGGCGTGTGCGAGCACGAATGATTTCTTTGTCAGCTTGTATAGTATTGGGGCTACTAGGTAAGCAAATCGGTGCGTTTTCGGTGAGAGGCATGGCAGCAGTAGCGATATGAGGCAGGACACGACTTCTTTCTTCATTCGGGTTATTGCACCGATCTTTCGGAGGAATATGTTGTTGAGTAGACTGGGAAATGGAGCATCGCGTCACTGGACGGCTTGGCGTTATGGGAGCCTGGTAGGATACCTCAGGTCAGGCGTGAAGATGGCGCGGAGAGGGCTAGGAACATGCTCGATCTGGTCGAAGGAAAGGGAAATTGTACATAGATAGGGATAGACCGCGGCAACGATAAATGTTGCCAAACTCGAGGGGGTTCACTTCTTTGACTTTCGAATGATTGACAGAGACATCATGACGCTGTGATAATACGGATCGCTGCGCGGTACGCTTTCTAACGCAATCCCCCCGAGCCGTCGAGCCATCGTGTCAGAAGTCTGTTTCAGCCTTACGCCGATTGGGTTGTACCTGCATGACGATCGTCCAACGTGGATCATCAAATCACCATCGCCAGACCACCTGCATGCTTCGGCTACAAGCGCATCTCAGACACCTGGCCAACCAGTCTTGCTTCGCTCATCCGTTCACTATACCATTCCGCACCATGTCCACAGCCGCACCTTCCACGGCGTCACAACCACGGCGCATCCGTATCCTCATGCTCCACGGCTAGTCCGTCCCCCTCCGCCTCCAATCCTCCTCTTTCGCTCGTCTTGCCTCCTCCTCTCTGACTCTCCTTCCCCTCACAGCACGCAATCCGGTCCCCTCTTCCGCCTCAAAACCCGCGCCCTCGAGAAATCCCTGTTGAAACACTTCCCCGCCCCTTCCTACGCCCTCTCCCTGCACTATCCTACCGCACCCATCCACATTAAGCCCGCCGACCTCCCCGGCTTCGACCCGACAACCGCCTCCGCCGCCTCCGAACCCGATGGCCGCTTCGATAGCAGCGCGTCCGCTACGAGCACGGATAATTGGGGATGGTGGGTGAGAAGAGGTGAAGCGGAGCCATACACGTACGCTGGTATCGAGGAGGGCCTTGCAGCCGTGGCGCGCGTGCTGAAAGCGGAGGGCCCGTTCGACGGCGTCATTGGCTTTTCGCAGGGCGGCGCGTTGGCGGGGATGGTGGCTTCCCTTCTCGAGCCGGGGCGCAGAGAGGCGTTTGAGAAGTTCCAATCGCAGGGCGGGATGCCGTTTCCGCCCTCCTTCGATGACGAAGACGCAAGCTCAGGGTATGTCACTGAGACGATACATCCTCCGCTACGCTTTGCGGTCAGTTATAGCGGGTTCAAGGCCGCGGGACATCCGCTGTACAGGGCGTTCTATGAGCCGAAGATTGGGACGAGGATGCTGCATTTTTTGGGGCAGGTGGATACGGTTGTGGAGGAGCATAGGAGTTTGGCGCTGGTGGAGGCGTGTGTGGATGGCAGGGGAAAGGGGGACAACAGGGTGGTGTATCATCCGGGAGGACACTTCCTGCCGAGTAGTCAAAAACAATACGTCGCTGCGTTAGCAGCGTTCGTGGCAGAGGCGATGGAGTCTGAATGGAGGGTGGAGCGGGGCGAGAAGACGAGTGACAAGGATGGGAAGGGGAAGGAGGAGAGCTTGGATGATTTTCCTTTCTGAGGGGTGTGATGCGGAAAAAGGCATTCGAGATACGAGCTGATACTAGGTGAATGCAAGGACGTGAGATGCATGAGGAAGAAGCGTGGGTCCCGATGGAAGAGGTCAAGCTGGACAAGTGTAGGATAGGTGCGGTATGGACATTCGATGGAGCAGAATTGCTTTTCAGTTGCGTGCAGCGCGAAGAAGAGGAATCGATGGTTTGGATAGCCGGACGAGGACATTTCAGGCTGCCTAGGCACCCGAAGTATGCGGTATTGACTACCTGGATCGACACGTCGAGCGTGGTTCTTCATCATATACTACCACACATGTAGACTGATAGACTAGACTCCAGAGTAGAGACCAGACACCGATTCACAGCTACCCACCTACGGCGCCAACCTATTCGGGTCCCTCGGGAACGCACTCGCCAATCTCACATTTGGTAGTCCCAACCAGAAGCATACAATCCTCTCCAGCCCCAATCCCGCACCGCCGTGCTGCTTACACCCATACTTGAAGCTGTCAACATAGTCCTTCAATCCTGCACTGGCCGGGTCAACAGGCGGATCGACGCTCTTCATGCGCTCGACGAGCAGTGCGTGGTTGTGGACACGTTGTGCGCCGGACAGGATTTCCTGGCCGCGCATGTGGAAGTCGTAGGAGTTTGAGTAGCCGGGCTTGGAGGAGGGCATGGTGTAGAAGGGGCGGACGGCAAGAGGGTATTGGTCGAGGATGTAGAAGTCGGAGTTGTACTTTTGGAGGACGAGCTCGCCGAGCTTCTTTTCTTGGGCGGTACTAGAGCAGTGTTGTCAGTATGATGTCGTAAAGGATTAGCAAGAGTCTACGAACCTCAAGTCATCAAAGTCGCCAATCTCTACACCGGCCTCGCGTAGCATGGCAATGCCTTCCCAGAACTTCAGTCGTGGTGTCTTGCCTGTTTCTGGCAGGGCGAAGTCCTTGATATTGTAGACTTTACGGACGAGTTCGGTCTCCTTTGCGTAGCGCTCACGGAGGCCATTGAAGATGAACAGCATGAGTCCTTCGACAACGTCAACGACTTCTTGGTAGTCCTTCTCAAACTCCATCTCGAGATCGAGACCGGTGAACTCTGTCAGATGTCTGTACGTGTTACTGTTCTCCGCACGGAAGACCGGCCCGATCTCGAAGACGCGCTTGAATTGGGATGTGATGAGCATTTGCTTGTGCAGTTGTGGTGATTGTGCGAGATAGGCGTGTGTGTTGAAGTAGGATACTTTGAAGACGGCAGCACCCCCTTCAGATGGAGCTCCGAGAAGCTTGGGCGTCTGGAAGCACTCAAAGTCCTTACTCCATAGGTATTCGCAGAACAGACGGAAGACACCACTCTTGATTCTGAAAATTGCATGGTTGAGCTTAGCACGGAGATCAATGGGTCGATTATTTAGACGAGTGCTGAGTGCCACAACAGGGCGCCCAGTCTCCCCATCAGTTGCCTGCGCCTGGTCTTTTCCGTCGACGTTCTCCTCTTGTGGTATAGCGCCCTCGCAGTCTTCGACCTGGATGGGCAAAGTGTCGGCACGAGCGGCGACATAGATCTTCTTGACGTGAACCTCAAGCGATCCGATTGTTGTGCTCTTCACATACTCCTTTGGCTTCCTGAGAACAGCATGACATAACACATAGGACTGCTGGGAGATGTTCTTCGCAAACTTGACCATCTGCCTGCTTAGCGTGTCGCTCGCTGCTACGACAGCTTGGATATTGTTCTCGCCATCGCCCAGCACGAGGAAGGAGAGCTTTGCAGATTGCTCGCGTGCGTTCTCCATGATTGCCTCGAAGACGATCTCCTTCCCTTCAGCTTCATCAGGCTTGTCCTTGTATTCTTTGCTGATCGCTGCCAGAGTAACGTGTATATCGGCGGTAGACTTCCATTCCGGCGATCCTACTGGTGGCAGGTCACCGTAGTCCTCTTTCGAAACGTCGTTTGCTTCTTGTTGTGCCCTCTGAGCATCTTCTTCAGCTTTTCGCTTCGCTGCCTTTTCTGCCTTCTCCTTCTCCTTCTGCAGCTTCTTTATGGCGCCTTTAGACAGGGGCTTGCCCTCGGCGTCGAGAGGTACGTCTTCCTTGACGTCTTCCTTGGGACGTTCCGCGAGTTCTTGTTCAGCCATGATTGTGATGTAGAAAGTGGTGTTTCAGTGGGGTGTTTCACAAAAACATAAATATGTAAGGATTGCGGGGTTCAAGTTTTAGTCATTGTTACAGCATACTCATTACGCATTCAGACTCTTTTTCGCTAGGCTCATCATAGTGCTAATGACATTCGTTGCGGCTTCATTATCTATTGTACATTATTGCGACGTGCTGTCAAGTCAGCACTGTGTTGTAACCATTGTGATTCTTTCTGTCATGCTCTAAGCAGCTGCCTTTCCTTTGCTACTTTGTGGCTGGAGTCTTGCCATCATTTCCTCCTTGGTGATCAAATGGTCAATCCGCTCTAACAATCCCAACAGGCTTCGCATGTTCCCACTCCATTCATTGAGCACATCGTCTGCGTCGGTGGCCTTCTTGAAGTTGACCATCCGAGCAGGCCTGTCGATCTTGGCATAGATTGTTTTCGAGACAACCAGCTCGCTGATGTACTTCTCCGTCTCGTCCTCGCTTAGATCAAGGAGCTCCGTGAGGCGCTTGAACTCTATGCGAGTGTAATACTTGGCGACGACCCGGACGTTGTGCTCAATCACACGCTTGCGCAAGTCCTGCCATCTCTGATGCGCCTTTGCCTCTTCGCTGCCGGCGGCAGCACTTGCAGGTTTCTCAGCATCGAAGACGTCGCTCGAACATAGATGTGGTCCAAATTGTTGTGAGACCATGGGCCATCGCATGAGCTCGGGCACTGTGAACAGTTTGAGGAGTTGCGCATCTAGGGATATTTCGGCGTTACGGCTGTCGCGTTGCACGCGTTCCAGAAGGTCGGACTGTTCGTTGTCGTAGGGAGCTAGTATGAGGAAGTAGATGACGCGTTGAAGCGACGTCCTGAGCTGATCCGGATTCGTTTCAACTGCCTCTGTGTCTAATACATGCCGCCAGTACTTGCAGGCATCCAGATACTTGTCGTCGTGCTTGGACAGTGTAATTTGCTGTTCGTAGTACCGAAGCTTCAGATCTGTCACGTCGTCTTCTGCCTCCTCTGCTGGCTCTTCCGTGTGATCCTGCTTCTTGTCTGCTAGATCTTTCAGTCTCTTCTTCTCCTTCTCTTCACGTTCTTTCTTTTCCTTGTCGAGCTGCTCCTTAGTCTTCGCTGGTTTCCGAGCAAAGAACTTGGTACCGATTTTGCGACTCAAGATACCTGCTTGAGTCCAGTCTCCGTTCTGAATACACAACGCCACCTGCTCAAGGATGAACTCTGTCTTCTCCCTCCTGGACATGGATCCAAATGTCTCTACTTGGAGCTCACACAAGATATCTGTTGCAGACTTGACATCACCTTGTTCCTTCTTGATGTCTGATAATATCCTGGTCACGCGAGCCCTTTCCACTTCAACAAAGATCTGAAACACACATCAGCATATTGCGTGGCGCACGCTCTGACATCTTCAACAAGCTTACTTTGCCTTCGGTCACCGTCCGTAGTGTTTCTATCGTCTGTAGCTTGGTATCCGCACTTGGCGCCACGTCCAGAAATCCCATGACAACTTGCACCATCTTTGTGATCGCCTGCTTGAGCTGCCCATGCTTCTTTGAAATGAGGAGTACCTGCTCATTGAGCAGACTCCAATCGCTGTGATCTTTGCATAATGTGACGATGGTTGTGATGATACGTGATGTTGAGGCGAGATCGGATGACTATTTGCCTTGTTTAATTGGCCAGCCATATGAAGCTGGAAGCGCACTAACCTGACGTGTCTGCTTCTCCAGGACAAGAAGCTTGTCGATGGCGCCTTGAAGGTTGGTCTGAATGCATGCTATTTAGTACACAAATCCAGACCAACAACATCACTACAATGTACCTGAGCAAGAGTCTCCGCCTCTGGAATCAGCTTGTCTGCATCCTTGCTGAAGTCTTTCTCGGCCTTGATGATCTGGTCGTCGGACATGATGGAATCGCGTATAGGATGAGAGGGTATGGAGAAGGGTGTTCAGATGAACTTTGACAAACAAACAGTTAAGGCAATGATGAAGTCGTACAACTCCTGGTGAACCAAAGTTCAGGGTCCACCATCCGAAGGACTTCAGACACAATTTGGGATTGACGTTCGTTCACAGTCGCAACCGCTAGCTTTGCCTCACTGCCTCACGGTATTACTCTGTCAAGGCCCAATAAGCACCGACTGCGATCTGTAGCATATTCTGCGCAAGCAAGATCCCGCACCGCTAACTCACGATCCAATGCAGAGGCCGCCAGGACGATACCTTACCTAAAACTCACAGCTGCCGGCCGGAGAAAAGCAAGAACCACACCACCGGAGGGAGCATGTATGGTCACCAACCGGCCGGGGCAGGTGCGCCCATGCAGATGATGCCTCCATCGCAGTACCCTCGGCGGCATCAAGACTATCACTACATGACTCCTGCCCAACAGTATCCCCCGCAATACTACCAACCTCATTCTCTGTACAATGCTCATGTTCCTATACCGCATAATCCATACATGCAGCCATACTATCAGCCATATCCTCACTATGTTCCTCCTCAGCCGCCTCGTCAGTTCCAGCACGGAGGTCCGCACGTCAACCCGTCACAACCATACGGCCATTCCCCAATGCCTATGATGAACAGACAGGCATCTTTCCCTCCGCCTGCACCACCATTTGCAATTCAAACGTCGCAGCCCGAGCCATCAACACCTTCGGTATCTTCCCAGCAGATGATGTCCCCTTCCCCCTCACAGACACATACCTCCATCAGTACAACGACTCCGCCCGTACAAGTGTCGAAGCCTGTTGCCACCGATGCTTCTTCAGTTTCTCCAGCAGTACAGGCGAGCACAAAAAGGATACCATTCTACCCTACTGTAAGTGCTGGTAGTATCAAGCAGGAAGCACAGTATTCTAACCAAAAGCTAGCTCCCTTGGTTCTCGGTCCCCGAGTCATCGTTCCCTGTTCGAAGCTCTCGGAGACGACGAAAACGTGCCGAGCTTTCTTCAGAGCAGGTTGAACTTCCTTCACGACAACAGTCGAAACCGGCTGCTATCGAAGCAGAGGCAGTCACTGGTGTCGAGAAAGACGATCTACCTGCCGTTCCTGAGATACCTGTACGATCGGACGCCGAGGTGCAAACCGACTCTCCTTCCATATCCGTAGCTACTTCAGAGCTCGACTCCACCAATCCGACAACTCCCTCTTCTACAGCCACAGCTACTATCCAATCACCAGCACAGACACCCAAAAGAGCAGTCACGAAGAGCGCGATCTTGCCGATCGTGCCGATTCGGCCTGTTCTCCCGATCAAGCCTCTCAGTCCCACGCAAAACCGCGCTCCAGCTTCACAGGAGAACGGGACAAAATCTGCCGAAGCTCCTGCTGCTGCGCCGGCAGCAGTCGAGCTCGACGGTACCAATGTCATCACAGTGTCGTCTGAAGTCACTGCAACTGCCGCACCAGCTGAAGATACAGTTGAAACCCCGGCTGACACTCCAACGAAGGCGCCTCCCAGCTCTTGGGCGGCTCTTTTTGTCGGCAAGTCCGGTAATACAAGTGCGCCAGCACCCGGTCCTACAATTGCAAATGCTTTCATGCCAAATGGCCCGTCGATGCCCAAAGCCAGCGATCTCGCAGAAGCTCTGCATTTGTACAATGTAGAGAACGAGGAGAAGATACCCTTCCTTGAGCCTCGTGGACTTGTTAATACTGGCAACATGTGCTACATGAACTCGATCCTTCAAGTCCTAGTCTTCTGTGTTCCATTCTTCGGTTTCCTTGATCAGGTTGGGAAACGTGCAGTGCACAGCTTCAAGAGCGACACACCTCTGGTTGAAGCCATGATCATGTTCATGCGCGAATTCAATATTATAGATTCAGCCCTCAACACGAGTCAGCTTCGTCTTCGTTTGAAGGATAACGAGCTTGAACAGTACGGCGATGCTTTCATTCCAGAATACGTCTACGACGTTATCAAGCGTCTTCCAAGGTTCTCTTCTATGAGGCGTGGACATCAGCAAGACGCTGAGGAATTTCTCGGCTTCCTTCTGGAAGGTCTGCACGATGAGTGTGTGACTGTTATGAAGCAGCAGCTCGCGACTTCCAAGGCATCGGAGCCCTTGACTTCGCCACCAAGTGATGCACCAGATGGCTGGCTTGAGGTTGGTCATAAGCAGAAAGCGTCTGTGACGCACTCATCAGGATCTGTCACGGAATCACCGATCACAAAGATCTTTGGCGGCAAACTGCGATCCGAGTTTCGCGTGCCAGGCTTGCAGACTTCAGTCACACTTGAGCCATACCAACCACTGCAATTGGATATTGGTGCTGCTGATATTCACAACATCACTGATGCGCTTAAAGGTCTTACACGATCAGAAGTAATCACAGGCAACTTCAACTCGCCTCGAGGTGCTACCAATGCCACGAAGCAAGTTTTCATCGAAACATTGCCCCCTGTCCTGATTCTCCATCTCAAGCGCTTCCAGTATGACAATGCAGGTGGCACGCAAAAGATATGGAAGAAGATTGGATACCCCCTGGACCTCGAAATACCTAAAGAGGTCTTCTCACCACATCGTCGTGGCGCATTGGCCGCTCGACCACAAGGATTGCCAAAATACCGGTTGATCAGTGTTGTATACCACCACGGCAAGAACGCCAGCGGTGGTCACTACACGGTCGACGTACGCCGCCAAGAAGGTCGTGAATGGATTCGACTGGACGACACTGTGATCCGTCGGGTTCGCAGCGACGACGTGGCGAATGAAGGAGGTGAAGAGGATCCCAAAGTACTGGCCAAAGCACTAGAGCAGCACAAGAACGACAACGAGGATGCTGCGAGAAACCTATATGCTGGTTTCGAGAACGGCAATAACAATGATGAGGATGAGGATGACACCACTGGCTGGAGCCAGGTTAATGGACATACCAAGGAGAAAGATGGCGCTGGTAATCAGAAGAAATGGAGCAGTGTTGCCACGAATGTAAGCACTATCAATGGGACCGCAACACCAAGCACTGCGGGCAAACAGACCCCGAAGGACACTAGCAGGTACTTGATCAAGGACAATAAGGTCGCATATCTGCTGTTCTACCAGTTGATCTCACCGAATTGAAGAGGTGAGACACAAAATATTGGCATACCTAGAAAGTGAATATCTTAAAGGATGAGATGAACGACTGCCAACATCGAGCTCTGATCATGCACGGTGGTGTCCAGTCGGAGGCAAAGCGCGCGACCCAAACAGTCTAATCAAGTCGTTCGCAGTGCACCCTAGCAATGCGTGAGCGTATAGCTGGGCCGTGCAGCAAGTAGAGTACCGATTTGGAGGATGTTGCTTTTCATGTACAAAAGTTCTTTGACGAGCATTGGGGCAGTGAGCAAGAGTGGTAGTTATGAGTAAGATCGCGATGACGAAAGAGAGTAGGACGAAAGACAGTGTTGGAAAGAGAGAGTCGAGACGACGAAAGTGGAAAGGTCTGGAACCTACGTCGATCCTTTGCAAAGGTCGTTGGATGAGGTGTGGATGTGGAGGAGTGTGTCGTTGAATTGTAACGTGGAAAAAGGCAGTGTATGCATAGCAGTGCGAGATACAAAGAGGCTGAGTAGACACGACGAGTCGGACGAACCTACGTGTCACAGCACAAGGAATCAAGAAATTGACTATCTACAGAAGTCGTCTGGAGATTGCCGCACATTCCCTGCTCAACCTATGATCCCCGTGTTGTCGTTGTAAAGGACTCGAGTGTTTCATTTTCGCTGCATGCTATGGCATTTCGCCTCAATCATGTAATTGTTTCGGCCCTTGATCTCACTAAGGTAGCTCTCACTGTCTTAAGTTTCGAACTAACAGCACATACCTGGCGGATACACAATTATCGCAGCGTGGCAATGTGAACGTCCAGTCAGTAAGTGCTTGTAGCTTGTTTCGGTAACTCTCGAACGTATCAGCTGACCGGGCCGTGGAGTTCATAAAAGCAGCATCAGGACAGAGGAAATGATTGATGGCACATGGTCATAAACTTTTCTGACTTGTGCTCTCTATTGTAAGCTAGCTGTACCAGCTGCTCAGTCAAGCATTCCAGGTTTCTCAAGACAAATTCGTAGGCCACCCTGTAAAGATGGCCCTCCCCCAAACGCCTCGCTAATGCACAAAAGACAAAATTCGTGATAATCCATCAAACCAGAAGGATGGCGTTCTAGACGAGCATTAGTACCTGACCGTAAGCATCAGGACTCGGTAAGAGACTTACCAAACATCCGTCCAGATCTGGATTATTAGTAACTTGCGCCCATCTACCCCAAACTACCTTTCCACCCGCCGTCACAAGGCCCAACTCGCTCACATTGACCTCAATAATCGTTCCCTTCGTCAACACACCAAGTTGCGTATACATCGGACTCTGTGGATTCTTCTTCACGCTCAGGATCGGCAGCTGCACCGTCACCCCCAGCTCTGGATGTGTCACATTCGCCTTCTTGTACCTCAAACCCATCGGTCTGATAAAGCGCTCATACTTTACAGGTCGTCTCGTAAAGTCCGGTCCAACAAACGTCGGTTTCGTAATCATACGCTTCCAGCTCTTCTTCGCCGTCTTCTTGCCCGTCTTGACTGCCTTGAACATCTCCTCCTCGCTGATTCCTCGAACTTTAGGCAGTGGCACCGAGAACTTCGCGGCCTTCTCATTGCGCTTGTTCTTGATCGCAGAAGAGAGGGCTTTTGCGTTTGACGGATTGGAACGGTCGAGGAGATATTGTGGAAGGGGTTCGGAGGGTGTGGCGTCTGTGGCGGATTTGACATTGCGCTCTTCGTGGGCGCGGATGGTCTTTTTCATCTGGATCTTCTCCTTGTGACGCTTGGAGGCGTGTAGCTTTGCACGGAGACCACGAAGGTTCTGGGCGCGAGAGGAGGCGGCGTGGCCCTCACGAGCCTCACGCTTGCGCTTGCGTTCTTCATGATCGAGACTGTAGGAGGCAGTTAGAAGGGTCTTTCTTTCGGGTTCAATATCTGCTAATTACCGACGACCATGAAGCTTGATACTTCGTTCGATATACTCGTTCTGAGGCATCTTGGCGTGTTTCGAAAGACTGTGTAGAACAAAGTACGGCCGGGGAGTGAGTGACTCTACTATGCGGAGTGGCACGAGTGGTTAGGTTTTTTAGTAGGAAATCTGGAGTAAGACCCTGAGTTGACGAGTCATGCAGGATTTGAAAAGTACAAGCCATACAACATACTCGCAGGATTATACACATCAGGACGACGACACTCGCCATGGCATCACAAAGAGCTGGCAGTATCAATTGCCTGATCAATTCGTTTCGAGGTTGCTCCGTTTGGGCTTCAGCAGCACGACGATGCATAAACACCGCAGCACCTCAAGTTGAGGCAAATGCACTTCCCGATGTAATGCTCACGACACCACTGCATTCGTCATCAGCTTCAGCTCAGTCGACACCCTCTGCACTCCGGCATAACGGACTCTCCTCGTCATCTATAGTCGCACCATCACATTCACCACGATATGCCGTCTCTCGAACACCCATTCCAGCAGCATCGAGTACACCTTCTCCAAACTCGACATCTCTCAGTGAGCCTGGCCCAAGCTCTTCTATACTACCATCGACACCTATAGAGATACCTCAATCTGTCCGCGATAATCTTACATACCTGACCGCACAACCGCCATACTATACTACAATACACATTCACGGCAAGCCCTACCTTGTCACGGCTGGGGATACAATTCGCCTGCCTTTCCTTATGGAGGGCGTGATGCCCGGCGATGTGCTACGACTGAACAGAGCTTCTTTACTCGGCAGTCGTGACTGGACCTTGAAGGCTGGTTCCGGCTCTGCTTCGGCGTTGGGCATGAGCACCACAATCAGCAGAGCTGCATTGGAGACCACGTTTACTGACGGCCTTGTGACGGGCAAGACAGACGGACTCGACCAACGGACTATAGGTGCTTCGCCTCCACAGTCCAAGAAGAGTGCCAACAAGACAAAGAAAGCACCAACATACTTGGACGAACGGCTGTTCACGTGTAGAGCGGTGGTGATGGGGACGGAAAGTGAGCCGATGAGGGTGATGGAGAAGACAAAGCGAAGGCAGCGACATACGAGACATGTCAAGAGCAAGCACAAGTATACGATATTGAAGATAAGAGAAGTGTCTGTGAATGAGGTTTGAGCAGGAGATTGACGTGTTGACGACGAGGAATGCGCTTGGTCGCCGCCAGCATCGCCGCAGGACTTGCACGGGAAGGTCGATCTGCTAGATCTGGAAGATCTTGGTATAGTGCTGAGATGAGCTCGCGAACCAGGATCCCAAGTCATGGATTCTTGTCGCTGAATATGCCGGCCAGGTAGTGGCGGTGAAGTCAAGAACAAAGCAGCTGTATACTGGTTCAAGATTACCGCATCCGGCTGGGCTTAAGGCTTGGCACAGACAACAGCTACAACAGCTATTACCTCTGTTTAGATCCTTTATCCTCAGTGCACCAACCTTCAATCTATCATACACTACGCACTACTGTAATGACTCAACAGCGATGCGAGCAGGATGAACAAATTAACCAGATGCGTTCGAGCTCGCCCAACTTTTTTAGCTTTTGACAGTCGAGCGTGCGTTTGCAATCTCATGATAACTTCACGCATCGACACCCTTAACGAATCATGACACGCCTACGGCCGAGTGTCAGCAACAAGGTTTGCCTCGTGATCGTTGCGCACGGCCTAAATGTTTGACTTTTAGCTGCTTCTGCCTGCATGCATCTGCGTTGTCACAAAGAGACAAAGTTGAGGATAAAGACAGCAGTCTAACAAGCTACCAGCGTGGCCTGCGCCGTACACAAAGAAAGTTCAGCAATTAGAGTATAAGTCTATCAGATCGCCACTTTCTGCCAAGATCCCACATTGACCTCACCTCGTCTGGTATCCAACCTCGTCTACTCACCTTATTGATTGCGTTTCGCCTTACCTCAGCTCGCACCGCTGATCCACACTCGTTTATCAAGATGCTATCCCAAGCTCTACCACCACTCGTTCTCTCATTCGACTCGCTACTGCCACCCTTACAAGCGCACCTCTTGCTGGAACTCAGCTTAGCGCAGCTGTCGCGGCTGTCTTTCGGTTCTTTGTCAACGATTTCAGATTATATCCCCTCCTGGAGCTTTGTTATGTGCTGCTCATCAATGGATCTGTCGGTCTAATTCATGCTCGTGTCGCAGCACCAAAGCACTTCAGCTGGCAGAGCTCGACTGGCAAGCGATGGCTTAATCAGTCTATTCTTGCGCTTCACATTGTAGCAGGCATGACAGAGATATTGCGATGGCATCTGTCAGCTATCGTACGACACTCGCGTGCTGCTGACAGCTTGGATGTCGCTCTCTGCCTTACACAGTCCATGACGAATTTGGCTTTAGTGAAGTGGATGACGCGTGGATATCCAATCATGACAAGTAAGCTTTCCATTCGTCAAATATGTTAGCTAGCTGTACTAACATACCCACAGGACCTTCCTACCAAGCAGGCGCTTTCCTGCGACCGGCACTAACACTAGCTGCCTGGGCATGCGCTCGTCCAGAGCTACATCGTGCCTCCATCAAAGCACTCAACGCGTTCGGCTACGCACGTCTTCTGATCCACTTCCTTGGTCCTCTAGTTAAAACACGAAACGAAGACACTGCTCAAGGAAAGCATAAGTATAACATGTCCATTCTGCTGTCCGCACTGCTAGCAGTGTCCGAGTCGGGCTTCCAGTACGCTGTACCATTCTATGTTCTCATGGTGGTGCTGATAGCTTGGTTGAATCGCTGTCTACAGAGGAGATCAGCAGTAGAAAAGAGAAACCTCTGTCGAGGCGGATCTTCGTCCTTGTATGCGCATTTGCAGGGTTTACGGAAATTGAAGGTTTGCGGAAAATGAAGGGGGCAGAGCAGCCGAGACCGTATGATGTGTATGCAGATGTGAACGAGGAAGAGGTCAAGGAAAAGCTATTATAGTGGAATAGACTTAGAAATAGAAAGTGTTCGAACCATAATTGAGCCGGAGTTAGCAGGTCATCAATGAGCGGCTGGATTCTCTGTATCAGCGAGCTGATAACGCCAGCGTAGTTAGGCTATAATATGCGACTGTGAGAGTTGTGAAATCAGGAAAGCATTTAATGTCTGAAAAATGTTCACTGCAGATTCAGTTCGTGACTTCTTGTGTCGTGTCGTCTGGAGCTTTGATCGTGCGGTAGCTTCCTAATTTCTAGCCACAAACTTCTTTGCTATACCTTGGAAGCTTAGCTTTGACCATACTCATATCCTCCTCTTCGTAGCCGTCGTCGTATTTCCAACCTCAACTCCACTCGTCGTACCATCAGCGCCACTTCCCGCACTCTCCTCCTCACTCCGCTTCAACACCGGTAGCACCTCCCTCAACCACGCCTCGAACCTCTCCGCCACAAACGTCCCGTCCTCCGCAAAGAACCGCACAAATTCCGCCTCCCTCTCCTCACTAACCGTCCCCCTCCCCTTCTCCGTCCACTCCACCACCAACCTATACACCGGCGTCCCCTTGACCTTTGGACTAACACTATACACCTTCAACTCGACGCCATCCCTCCCCCTCGTCCCACTGAACACAATCCCCTTCTCTACCGCCCAGATCCACACCGTCAGGCCACCGTTAAGTATGAAGTACCCCAACGCGCACCATGCTGCTGCCACTTTGTGCGAGCGAAAGGGGATCTTGAGGTAGTAGTCTAGGTAGAAGAGGTAGAGGGCGAGGAAGACGGAGCTGTAGCCGAGCAAGAGGCGCACGTAGGTGTGTGTCGCGGAAGGAGAAAAGCGGAGGGACTTGGGGAGGGGAGAGCCGGAGGTAAAGGGAAGGTTGGGGGAGGTGAGGTAGATGGGGAGGTGGTCGTCGAGGGTGGCTTTGAGATCTGTAGGCCAGTGTGAGTATGGAAGTGAGGAAGGGAAGGTGGTGCAGCTTACCTGGTAGGGAGTAGAGGGAGATTTTGGTGGGCGCGCTCATGTTGGCGTAGGGAAGTGTAAAGAACGATTGCGATTCGAGATGTTCAGCACAGATAGCTGTGTCCTGCTCGCGTAGTCCGCAGATTGTAGTTCTGTGTGGTGATGCTTATGTTGCTGGAAACTAGGTGCTACGTTGTGACAACATGGGATCGCGTTCAAAAAGTCCAGGGTCCTGCCATTGAATCCACATCACATCGACAGCAATAGACAACACCATTGCGCCCCCGGACAACCTTGCAGCATGTCGTCGCCAATGGAGCAATCGATCAAGCGGGATCCAGCACTATTGTGAGCCAGTTTGTACCATCCAGCTTTGCAACCTAGCTAACACACTAAACAGCTACTGGATCCTGCTCCCCATCACAATTGTCATGGTACATCATCCCCCCCTCCTCCCTCTCGCACCCACCACAACCTCTAACCCCTCACCTCCCAGGTCGTCACCGGCATCCTCCGCCACTACCTCACCGTCCTCCTGCAATCCCCCCCAAAACCCCTCGCTCTCCCCAAACTCCGCGAATCCCGCTCCCTCCTCCGCGGCACCTACCTGCGCGCCAATGCCTCCGTCCTGCCACCCTCCTCCTTCGCCTCCCGTCGCTCCTACCTCGTCGCCGCCTTTAATGACGGCAAGTTTCTCGCCGATCCAGAAGCACGCGGGAAGCCCAAGGCGAATCCTATGGGCGATCCAGCGATGATGGAGGGCATGATGGGCGCGATGAAGGGGAATGTGGCGATGATGGTGCCGCAGACGCTGATTATGGGGTGGATCAATGCTTTTTTTGCGGGATTTGTGCTGCGTAGGTTTGGTCTTTTTTACGTTCTTGGGTGGTGAAGAGGAGAGTTTGGATGGAAGAAGAGAAACAATCGCTGACAGTGATGGTGCAATATCTAGTGAAACTACCGTTTCCGCTGACGCCGCAGTTCAAGTCCATGCTGCAAGCTGGTGTCGGCACAAGAGATCTGGACGTTAGATGGGTGTCGTCGATATCGTGGTACTTTTTGACGCTGTTCGGACTGCAGCCGGTGTATAACTTCATTTTGGGGAGTAATCAAGGTACGTGCTTTCCAGTTCCAATGTCCCCACCTCACCTCATCGTGCTCTTCCTCGCCTGCAATCCGCCTTCTGCCCCTGAACGTCGAGCACGCACACCTCTCAGCCACTAACCCTTTTCCTTCGCTCCCACAGCCGCAGCCCAAGCCGCCGCCCAAATGGCCCAAATGAACCAGCAGCAGCCCGGCTTCGGCCCAGAGCAGGATCCCGACAAGCTATTCAAGAACGAGGCCGAGAATCTCGAGGTCTTGGAACATAGATGTGTGTATGATGGGATCGAGGAGAGGGTGCTGGCGCGGTTTGGGATGGCGTGAAGTGTGAGTGTGTCTAGTCAGCTATGAAAATGGGTGGGCGTGCCAGACAATCGAGCAGATCGTACTACTGTGAGATAGATATACAGCTGCACGATACATGAACACTCAACGGCATCATGTTTGAGGTTGTTCGTGGTGACTTTTCAAGGTACTCAGCGCACGTCCTTCGAAAAGGCTAGCCCGTCCGCCCGCTCGCTCGAGCACAAACTGGCAGCACCACCAAACACGTCAATACTTGATCAAAAGTCGTGCATGAAGGTGGTGGCGGTGATCGTAGCGAGTGCCGAGTGCCATTGGGTATCACTTCGCCGAGGCAGTTTGGCCTTGATCTGGTAGTGATATTTGATGATGATGACAGATATATTTTCTTTGTCTAGAGAAGAACCATATCTCTGGCTTAATTATGTACAACAAATGCAGCGATAGGAAGGAAACCGGCCAACCCACCTGTGGCTGCGAAAGTCCCCTCGACCCATGCCGAAGCGCACAACGAAAGACGGAATTGAGCAGATAACGCCAGTTCAAATTCCAAGACCCAATGCCAACCTGTGATTAACAACAGCACCTCCTGCAATCTCTAGACGATCATACTTCATTCTCAATTTCCCCTTCTTCTTCCCAAGCCAGACCTCAAGCCTAAGCCTCACCAGCCTCCATCTCCGGCACCGCGCTATGGATCAGCCGACTCGGCGCCCCCATCTCCCCCGGCACAATACTCATCATTCTGCTCCCCCTCCTCAACTGCTCCGTCATCTGCTCCCCATGCGTCCCTGACGTCCTTCCACTCATACTGGCCAGGTGGCTCTGCGCCGCATACTTGGGCACATAGCTCGGCCGTCTCGGGTTCAACATCGGTCTGCCCTGAGACTCCAGCATATACTCCCTCGCGACGCTATCCTTGCGCATGGGCCCAGACCCAGCGCTCGCGGGTCCAAACGCAGAAGAGCCTTTGCGAGAGAATATACTGCCCTTTCTGTCCGAAGAGGGGGAAGCGGAGGCGGAGTTGGAGCCGCCGAAAGAGATAGATTGGAAGAAGGAGGAGGTGCGACTGCGGAAGGAGCCGGGGGTGTCGGGAAAGGGCGAGTTGGGGTCGCGGGTGGACGAGGTGGAAGACTCGGCGGTGTGGCGGGGTTGGTCGAAGGGGGT
>Ga0058698_10000256_pt1 | contig 32017 bp, 30 predicted proteins | sample AgamicAsSfe_FD_67288 | JGI IMG/M metagenome (GOLD analysis project Ga0058698, IMG submission 67288) | Agave microbial communities from Guanajuato, Mexico - As.Sf.e | ecosystem: Host-associated > Plants > Phyllosphere > Phylloplane/Leaf | place: Guanajuato, Mexico | collected 2012-05-30
CTGCTGCTGCTGCTGTAGGGGTAGGGGTGGTAGCGCTGGCATTTGCCTGGGTGGCGGCTTGGATGAGGGGTTGTAGAACAGGTCTTTGTGGCTGCGTTGGCCTCCTGCCGGGAATGGCTGTGTCGTCGTCATCATCGTCGTCGTCGTCGTCGAACAAATTGTTGCGGGCGATGTTGTGGAATGCACTGTCTCTACGTGTCTCGAGTGCAAGCAGCCAACTCTGCTCGAACGCTGCTAGAGGCAGTAAAGCATATCCGCATGATAAGAACCTTAGCTCAAACGTAGACTTGCCTGCTTCGTGCAGCAAGTTTGTGAGATCTGCAAGCACGTCGGGCCAGGAACCGATACGATGACCAGCTGCGTTGTTGGTCGATGCCACTGGGTTCGGAGGTTGTGCCGGGATCAGTTGAGGCGCATGTCCTCCTAGTAATTGATTCAATGCGTGCAGCATGGGCTGCTGATGACCGAGATTCCCAAGGATACCTGCTTGAGTGACTGCTGCAGGTGCTAGTGTTGCCACATTTGGTGTGTCCGTGCTCGCGCTCTGTCCAGGTGGCATGGGATGCGCTTGGAGGAATTGAGTCACCAGATTCGGTAGATGGTCGCCGGCAGCTGTCGCTGCTGCTGCCAATTGATGTACCCAAGTGATCACTGCAATCGGTTGAGGAAGACTGCTACGAAGAGGCTGAAGACCTGGCAGCAATGTGGTCAAGATGTTCCTCAAAATAAGAGTAATACCAGGTGGCAAAACGACATTGTCTGGCATGAAGCCAGGATGTGCCGTCATTGAGACAGAGTCCAGTGTTAGCCTCCGTAGTCTACAATCAGGACCCTTGTGCATGTCTAGGAAGTGCCTCAGCATATTGGGAGTAACCCAGCAGTTCTTCAGTGTCAACTCTTCAAGGTAACACATCTGGGCCATGTCAGGGAACACCTTTTCGGTACTTTGAGATGACCGAGACGGAACCAGAGGCGCCGGAAGGAGATAATTATTGCGTGCAAAGCGTCCCTTCGCCTCCTCACCGCCATCCGCCCAACCCAAGGAAAGCTTTTTGAGACTGGTGCGATGAGCTAATCGGGAGACGACAAGATAATGGACGCTTGACACAGCTTCAGATGGGTCAACAGGGTTCAAAATTGCAGAAGACGAAGGGCTGTACACCACATCGCGCCAGTCAGCAATGATCAAGAGGTTCACCTCGCTCAAGTTTGGCAAAGCCTCCCAGAAGTCGTCGCGGTAGAGTATTGGAAGATGTTTGCTGGAAAAGCGGGTCAAAGTCAAGCTTTTGATGTTCTGCGCGACTTTGCATCGTCGGCCTAGATCGTCCACCCTCAGTGTTGCATCGGTAATAGCAAGGATATATGACGAAAGGAATGCCTCTTGAGCCCAGGCAGTCTCCAAGAGCCATTCTCTTTGAGCTTGATCTAAGTTCTTGGTTTGGAAGGGACTACTACACCTAACCGCGGTTTCGAAGCCTTCCGCACAGACCGGTAGTGCTACAATCACGCCGCTGGCAGGCATTGACTTGAAGGACAAAGATGCAGCCCCAAGATCGGGGATGGAACTGGTTGTATCCCTCCACAATGGTCGACGCTGGAATGGATGATCGAGTGGCAGTACGTCGTCATCGTCGCTGGAGTCATCAGGATAAGGATTGCGGCTACCCAGGGTAGAAGGGCGAGTGCGCTCTTCTAGCCAGCTCTCATATGTTTGTTCTGTAGTCCTTGCCGATAAGTGTTGTATTACCTGCCGAGTGGACGGATGTTGGTTCTCGTCCTGTACAGGTAGAACGATGTCTGTGCGCTCCATGAGATGAGACTTGACAGCTTTCCAACGCGCATCGTGCCACACTTCTTTCCACGACAATTGTGGCGGTTTGACTAACGCATTCATGCCAACCCTAGTCCAGATACCTCTGGGAATCTTGCAGGAAATCCAATGTGGGATTATCCTGTCCTTTGATGCAAAGGCATCAGCTGGACCGGAATAAACATTGTGTAGTAGACTATGTCGAGTTTGAAGTGGTGCTTTCCGGGCGTGCTTAGTATGTCGCATGGTCTTCTGGAGGTTGGCATGATCCAAATGTACTAGCTCTACGTACTGAAGCGCGTCCAAGCTGTTTTCATTCTGGAAAATCTCCCTCAGCTCCAGCCATAGACGACGGTCAGCGGCTTGATCAGGAGGCGTCGCATACGCTGAGGAGTTCCAGACCGCATTTGGCTCATTGAGAATCCGATCGCGCAAGGACAACCCGGGACCTCTGAGTAAGCCGAGTCCAGCGTCAAGTGACAGACTGAGGTGCTGCACACCGTCAAGCTCTTCGAACGCTTTTTTCATGTTTGATGTCTTATCAGCAGCATCTTCAAGGTCGGCTCGTTCAACATAGCGGACGTAATGTTCAAAGGTCCAATCGTAGTTGCCCCAGTACGTTTCGTGTCTCTCGCGCGTGACCTTTTTCGGTGGGCTAGCAAGCGCTTCCATGTCGACATCAAAGCTGAGTCCAAATCGTTTGATGTGCCCACCGAAGCCGCGAAACATATCTAGGGTTCGAATCTCTCGACGGTCGCTTGCGCGTGCTTTGCCTTTCTTGCTTGATGTTGACTGATCTCGAGACTCGGTGGCGAGTTGTCCATATATGTCGCGATTGAATGGTAGAACGACAGTCCCAAACATATACGCAGAGACACCCTGCTCCAGCGCTTTGCTTGTCATTCTCATGTTTCTGAGGTCATCATACGCAAGGCGTTTGAGAATCAAGGCAAACATCTCGACTGGTAGATCCTGGAAGCCACGCCAGTGTATTTCGTAGCCTTGAGCATCTACGTGCTGTCTTCGAGGTGTGTAGTCGGACGTTGTTGGTGTTCGCGATGTGGCAGCATCCATCCACGTCTCTTTGGCTACGTCTTTGCCATCTGGTGGATTTGAGGCTGACATATCAATGTGCTTGGTGATACCTGTGCTCGCGCTTATAGTTCCACTGCTCGTCGGCCCGTTCTCGCTGTCAGCCGAACCAGCCAGCCGAGTGAACTCGTCACCGCTCAAAGTTGAGATCGCCAATTTTTGCTTGCTGTCCTTGCTCGTGTCACCACTCTGATAGGTGAGAACGAATGGCGGCGTCCCAGCATGCTCGAAAACATCTTGAAGCCACTTAAGTGAGAGACCATCAGCCTCAACTGGTTCAGCGATGGCCGAGGCAGGTCCCTCTTCGTTAGACTGGTCTGCAGCGGGAGCAAGTGCAATGTCACGATCATGACTTGTGTCTGTGAGTGCTGGAGTGGCAGGAACATCTGTCGCGACATTTGAGCGGTCACAAAGATTTGGTTTGTGCTCCATCGCTGCATCAGGCCTGCCGGATGTTGAAGTTGAGCTTGGTAAGTCAACGCTAGAGGAGAGCCGCAAGCGCTTGCTGGGCTGTGCTAACGATCTGGTGTAGTAAGATATTCCATGAGCGCGTACTCCCTGCAACGTCACTTGTTAGTAAATAGTCAGGATTCGTGAAAAATTAGTGACGCGTCGTCACGTGGACATGTTGGACATGTTGTGTAGAATTGCCTCTTTGCTTCAGGCAGGAACAATCGACTTGCTTACCTCAGCTTGCTCGTGCATGCTCTCCTCGTGACGTCCAGCGTTTGACGCGTTGCAATCGTCAGTAGAAGGAAACACCATCTTGTCTGTGTGGCCGAAAACGCCTGAAAGAGGTCCGAAATGCGTGTAGAAATATACAAAAAAGCCAATTTTCCAAAGCAGCAGAAAGTGGTATAACGCAGCAATGAGAAATAAGAAAGGCTTCTATACTTTTCGATCACGCAGACGCGTATATCACGACATGACGTAAGGCACCTCACCGAAATTGTAAGTAGTGTTGTACCGATGTTTCAGACTCAAACGAGGATACAATTCCCTGCAGGTGGTAGGATGGCAGAACTTCGGCCTTTCCGAAACACGGCAGGAATATGTCTATACATGCGCAGGACCGTATACCGTCACATTCCGGGCAAGCGAAAGAAAGCCTCGTTCAATGAGCTTGATTTCATGTTGGCATCGTAATTGCTAGACTTGAACGTCTTCACCGTTCTCGGCATGAATACTGTAAGAGGACTCTTTCATCTCCTAAGACCGCATTCATAACGACTACCTCCTCCCTGTATCGACCTGAGCACGTCCCTACTGGTTCTTACCCTGTCCCTTTCCCTGCGCCGCCTTGGAGAGGTCTGCGAGAGCCTCGCGACGCTTGAACTTGGCATCCTGGATGACGCCTGTACAACCGTGTTAGCTTCTCCTCCATATCATGCCTGCCCAGTCACATTGAACATACCTGCATCAGCGTCGGAGCTGAAGTTGCCTGTCCACTGCACAAAAGTACCGCCAGCGTGCTCGCCGGACGTGACCTCGTAGCAGCGGATCGTGCTGACGACAGAGGAGAATGTCAGAGCGGGCTCAGAGGTGATGACGGAGTATGTGATGTAGTGGTGGATAGTCTAGCAGTAAGTACCAAATGTTAGTTGCATTTGTCAGCGACATGATCGAGCCCGGTTCAGAATGATCTGATGAAAGAAGCCAGTCTCCACATCGCGGCGCGGCCAACAATCTTCGACAGCACATCCGCGGCGACCAAACATCGTCTTAGGCAAGGACGTACCGAATGCTCCTCCTGCTTGACATCCTGCACAGTCCCGTCCTTGAAAGTCCAGCGTGTGATATCCGTCTCGGGAGAGGTGCCCTTGACATCTTCGGCATTCTTCAGGGCAGAGTACCAGTGGTGGAATGTGGGGAGCTTGATCAGGTCTACAGGGGTTCGCAGTCAGTCGGCGATCTTTTGTGATGTGGTACTAGCTGAGTTGAGGCGGAGAGCGGGACACTGCTTACGCCAGACTTGAGAGATGTGCGCAGGGATCAGAGCGCTCTCAGTGACGGCGGTGGAGGTTGGGATGGACATGTTGGCGGTGCAAGTGCTGTTTGATTGACGAAGACGATGTTTTGCTTGATGCGAGTGCTACCAGTCCGTCAGTACAATCCGTCAGTGACTGATTGGAATGTCGTCATATGAACTTACCTGGCTTATCGGACAGCTGTTCGTATTTGGTAGGCAGGTGAAAGTGTTTGTTTGAGCATCAGAATTGCGGGGCAGGATGTTTCAAATGTTTGATGCTTTGTTGCTCGGAGTGATCCGACACGGAGGCAGAACAGGCAAACAGAGTGACATAAAGTCCAGACTGGTGATATACTGAGGAGAGTACTTCAGACAGCAAAACTTCAAACTAAAAACTAATTATCATTGGATGTAGCGCTAATCGTAGAATCATATATCGTGGGCCCGTCCTCGTCAATCATAAACCCTTTCATCCCAACGAATCCATCTCCACAGCCATCTCCTGGAATCTACTCGTTTCGTCTGAGATCGTACTGTGTCCTGAGACAGCTCACCTGTTCCCGTTTGTCACAAGCGGCGTTTGCTCGTCCGGAGCGATGTCATCCTCAGACTCCCTCGTCGTCCTAGATCCAGAGTAGTCGACATAGCCTTCCTGCTGTCCATCCAGCCATGCATTACCTTGCATGCCTCTGTCGACTGTATTCTTTCCAGCTCTGCCCTCTCTTCTGTCACGAATAGCGAAGTAAATGGCGGTGCTGATGAGAACAAGCTGCATCGTGCCCACGAGAACCATCACCAACCAGCTTGACCAGCCGGCAATTCCATATCGAGCGATGAGCGAGAAAGCGAAGAGCCAAGTGGACTGTACGAAGTGTTAGCTGGGCAGGGTCTTTACGGCACCCTCATGCCCTTTGTTGGACTTTTGTTCTGTGACTGGACCAATTGCATACACTCTTCACTTCACAATACATACCGGTGTCGAGATAGCCACAGCAACAACACTCAGGCTTCCCAGGTGACCCAGATGCCACGTCGTATAAATCTGTGGTAACCATTGGATGCACGCCAAACCGGCCACAAATATACCCAGTACATCTGCCCATCTTTGTGCATACCAAGGAAAGCGATGCAGGATGACTGCAGAGACGATGAGGATGACGAAGGCCCACGCGAGGACGAGAAGCAGGACAAGCCAGGCTTTGTGAGCACGTCGCATGGTACGACGAGGGTTGGCGAGTGAGTTCCGTCGATGGTGTATCTCGGCCTCGAACTCATCACGGGCATAGTAGACGTAGAGGAAGAGGCTGGAGATGGGTGAGATCAGCTTGGCAAGCAAGACAGGATCTTGAGTTGTAGACTCACACTCCAAAGAAGCAAGTCACACCGAGAATAACCTGCACCATGCCAAGCAAGCCAGCTATACAAGCAAAGGTATCATTCTGTCGACAGCATCCTAGATCGACTTGACTGGCAGGCAGGACAAGGATGTTTGCCACAGCACACACACCCGATCCAGCACCGAGCAGGATATAGAGAGTTGAGAGACCCTCAGCAGAACGACGACCAACGATGCGCGCGTATTGAGGGATATAGGAGATAAGTAGCCAGACAATGAGGGCACTGTTGTGAATAGCGTGTCAGCAAGCTGTTAGTGAACGAGTGTAGTGAAGGAGGTTCTGTACCATGATATTATGAATTGCCCGAGCGAGGGTTCAGCGATGTCTTTGCAGCGATCAGGCTCATCCGCGACAATGATGGCGAGATTTGTGAGTGCAGCCGCCACGATCGACGACATTGTGTGTTTACTTCGAGGTTGCTTTCGCAACGCTTTTATTACACAAAGTTGTGGTTACAGGACCTGTCGAGACCAAGTCGACTCAAACTTGAAGAGTGTCTTCGAGGCGGTGAGGGACGGCAAGGAATGGCAGAAGATACATTGAGACAACGAAGTCTGTTGTGTTACTCGAGCTTGCCATCCCGGCGCGAAGAATGACGCCAACGCGCATTCGCGGTAGACTGAATGCGGCTTATCTTTCGTGCCGATAACGATTCATACATCACACACAGCATCGCAATCCAGCAGTCATTAATCAAAAAGATGGATATATCATATCAGGTCGTGTTTCAATAATGTAAGGTATAAACATTGTTCTTGGTGTTTTGTGGGTCTCATCAAGTTCATGTATGCCGTAATAATACATCCGCAGCAAAAGACTTTGAAGATGTCTCGGCAATGGAGACGTCAGGATCCTGCTCGGACGAGCTTATGTTCAATTAGTCGCAAGCTCAGTAAGGTATGATTCTCTCGAGCAGCACACAAGCCAATTGAACACTATCACGATATGCAAGGCCTATATGCTAGTACACACTTCGGTACCCCAGACGTCGAATCGACCGTGAAATAATCAATGTCTGCCATTTCACAAAATGCAGATAAGATGTGAAAGTGAGCAGTTCGAGCTTCTTCCAACACGAACGACGCTCGTGCTCAAGCAATTCGTACTTTCATGCATACAGAAGAAGCACGCCCGCCGCAGCAGCTGAATATGCAGGAACAATGAGCATACCGATAGACACGACCTTTGCAAAAGTGCTTGTGCTGATTTGGTCTGTCGTATAGTCATACTCGTGCTTGCTTCGTGACGTGTGTTCCTGGCTGCATGGTGAGACGAGATGGCACGTTGCGCCTCGATGATGACGACGGCGTCACAAGATCGATGGGAACTCGTCAGCAAGATATCAGTAATCATATCAACATGAACCAAGCACAATAGTTCCAGGTCCCGGACTGTAATATGACAAATCTTCTTGCTCGATCGGCAGCATCGACGGCTGTCACGTCGGCGCGAAGACCTATGTCTTGTAAAGATCAGCAGGTGACATCGCATCATAATGCCCATCACTTAGCGATAGCAGGACGGACACAATCCGCATCGGCTGGATTCTTGCTTCCTGATGACAGTCCAGCCGAACCAAGAAGGAAGCGACAGACGATTCGCATAAGGGCGCGTGATCATAGTCAATCAAGGAGGAGTTGATCACCAGATGATGATGATCGTGGATGCTCTGGGCCGCAAGACTGTGCATCCAGAAACCCACCTGGAGCTGTATCGTAGCTAGGAATCTCGATCGAGCTTTGTGGCACCGCAGCATGACATGCAGAAGAGCAGGCATTTTCTCAAGGTAGGTTGTGGCAAGGATACGAATCCTTGATGGCAAGGTACTGTGAGCGTGCTGAGAGCACATCCTCCCCAAAAAGGTGTATATCGTATTGTGTCGTATTCCCAGCCATGGTCTTCAGGAGACAATGACTGAGCACTTCCTGTTAGAGTTCGACAGGGTACATGGAGGAACGCGTCGTGGTCGCAAGGTGGCCGAGACGCAGGTCCAAGACGGCTCAATTCAATACGAGGCCAAGCTGGACGAAAGGTCATATAGCTCCGAGCGTGGCAGGCGTTGCCATAGTACATGCAATGAGCTAAACTACATGCGCAGATGAGAAAGTTTTGTATATTCAGATGTTGATACCTGAAGACACTGATGATGAGACGCCTCTGCAGGGCATTTCTGCCGGGTTATGTGTTAGTGATGTTGTATCGGAACAAATCTCGGACGTCGTCGAGGACTGCGAGCGTTTCGGGCTTGGGGAATCAAGCCTCAGCCTTTCAGGACGTTAACGCAGACAGTACTGTCAACGGCGGGCCTACCAGGTCCACTATGGCGACTCTGGCTGGGCATCCCCTACCATCTGCCACGAGGGCATTAGGTTGTCGTCCAAGTAGATGGGGTGATTGATAGCCGTGTTCAGACTCGCCATACGATGTGAACCACGTCATGCTCTGCACGTTATACTCGGTTCGAGACAAGATTCGCAATCGAGCTACATGAATATGGTTCCAAGATAGACAGAAAGATGTATGTGACAGTCATGATATTTCAGTTGACCCAAGCTGCCGAACGGGACGGGCCGCACCAGACCAGGAAGAGCTTAAGCGAATTGTCATCATCGTTGGCCCGTTAAACTGCAGTGGTTGGATGTGTTGTCATGATTGTTGTTATTTTGCCAGGCATCACACCTTGCAAGTAAGCCCCGGTTGTACTATGCATCGTGCATAATGCAGGACTAAGCCAGATTTGCACAGGACAATGGGTCGATAATAGTAGTAGCCTTGACTTTAAGCAAGATCGCGAACAAAGAAGTCCTCCAGATAGACTATCGAAGGAGGTCACTTTGGATGACCAGATCAATTGCCACTTCTCTCTACCTGTCTCACTCTATTTCTATCTCTTGACACCTCTCTTGTCACGGGTCTTCGCGCTGTCACATCATGGTCATTGGCAGCGGGATGTCGCACATGGATGACGCGATGTTTGCCCGATGAAGGTTTGGGAAAGGACATGAAATACCCCGATATCACAACAACATGGAAGATGAAAAGGGAGGTGCAAGATACCAAGGCGAGAGAAAGGTGGCGGAAGAGGTGTATGCTGCAGGGATAAGATGGTACCTCCAACTGCCGTCGTTCCTGCCTTAGCGCGAACCCTCCCATATCAACACAACGGCGATATTTTCGACTGACTCGCGCGACTGTAACATCACTCCTTGTTTCCTTACCAGCCCACCATGCACTCCCAACCACATCACGGCGACTCACACCTCAACCCCTGTCTGTTCCATGTCACCAGGAGGACTGCTTCCACCTCCACCCTCTAGCTTCCGGGTCCACGTCCGCTAGGGATAACTGCATATGCAAAATGCAGATTATTACTGCTGCTGCAGGTGTTTATTGTTCCGCTCGGGAGTCGTCATGAGAAAGACATGCTTTTGCGCATCACAGTGACGATGTCAAGGTGTCTTCCTCAAGCCATGGCATCCAGGCCTGGAGGTGATTCTGACTACAGAGAAGTGAGAATCGTGTGGTTGGCTTTCACTCGGGCGGTCAAATGCCGCAGCTTGATGGGTGGCTGGATTTGTCAGTGCTCGCATGGTTGCCCTGTGATGAAAGTTGCCTTGTTCCAAAATGCTTTCTGACTCTTGCAGTTTCGGAGCATTAACAAGCACTCCTCAATTGTGCCACTCAGTGTTCTACCATGGTGTACTGCAATACAATGTACGCCTAAATGGGGAACACTGTTGTGCTTCCCTCGATTGGTTTGGTCTTGCTCGCTCTGGTGATAGATCATCTGACTCTTGACAAGACGACGTCAGGATCCTTCGATTGCCACTGCGCTGTTTGTCACCGATAAGATGATTGTGACGAGCATTTCTTTGTTTTGCAGATGAAGCCAGGATTTGTTTTTCCTTTATCCTTATTCGCCTCACTGTGCCAACTGAGAAAGAATAACATGGAGAGCTCCATGATCGCAACGGGCTGCTATGCATGAGTAGACTGTGACCGGTTCTTCACCGGACACACCGAGCCTGGCGAAAGAAGGCTCGGCTGGATCACCGTCAGGTCGCGGGGAATTACGCACATAGAGCCGCCCCATCGTACCAGGCCTTACTTTCAGCACCCCTGCCACTTCTCCAAAGCAGTAATCTGTAAGCTTAAGCGGCATATCCTTTTGACTGGATCTGGGAAGCAGTCTAGACTTGTTAGCGTCAACCACCGATGCTCGTAATTTCCATATCGATTTGTACCGATTGCAACGACGCTGAGCACTGACCCATCATGTCGGTGGACTACTAGCCGCCAGTGACGGATATTTACTCTCTTGGATACATATTGCTCAGGCATTCCACCTCGACCGACCCTGGCCAACTAACTTACCCCAAGTCAACAGCACCAACAGCAATCTTCCTTTACTAGTTCGGCTGGTTCGACTGGTATCAGAGCAGTGTCATCACACAATTATCACTCTTTCAGTCTACCGTCAATCATTGAATCACTCACCCTCCTTCTTAACTCTTTCCAAGATGACTGCTTCTGGTGGTGGTCCATCCCGCCGTAGTCACACAAAATCTCGCAAAGGCTGCAAGACATGCAAACGACGACACATTCGATGTGACGAGACATATCCTCAGTGCCGCAACTGCACGAAACATCAAGTACAATGTGACTACATGGACGGCGTAGTCCCTGACAGTCAACCTCCCGCTCCACCAGTCGCCGAGCTTCAGTTCTCACACGCCATCGAGGGTACTCTCGATCGCTGGCAGCGATCCGGAGAGTGCTGTCTAGGCAACTTTCGAATCAACTTGCATGCCCAGCAAGGTCACGTTTACTCGAGGAACGATCTTCGTCTCATCTACCAAGCACTATGGTCAGCAAACCACCCGCAGACTACAGAGTTCACAGTATGGTCAGGAAAGACACCCAAGTTCCTGGCTGCAGCTACATCCCATCCTTTCCTTGTACACGCTATCCTTGCGTTCGGCTCGCAGTCCCTGGCATGGGAGCGTAACTCGACAGATGCGAAGAACCTGGCTTACTATCACGGTGGCATTGCGTTGCAAGGACTACAGAACGCCATCAGCCAGTTCTCGCGAGAGAATGCCGATGCCGTCCTGGCAGCGTCCATCTTGCTTTCGTGGCAAGCAAATGATTGGCGAAGCTGGTCTTCGCTTGTTTCCGGCATTCGTACAGTATGTACTCCGTTAAGCTGGTTTTCCTGACAGCTGCTAATTTTGCCTCAGGTCATCAACTCCATGCAGGCGTGGAAAGCTCAATCATACCTCGCAGACGTCATGCTCGAACAAGAAATATCAATACCCCAGAACTTCCCCGGATTCGTCTCCTCGCCATTCTTCGATGACTTCCAGCAAAATGCCTCAGCCTCTCTACATCAAATCCACGACTCCATCGAAAACCTCCAATCCTATCTTTTCCTCAGGGACGAAGAAGCACCATGGGTTGAGCAGCTCAAAGACTACATCACACAACTGCAAGGTGTAAGACCTGCCGGTACGCCGGAGGAGCAATTCAACCACCTCTACAGCTTCCGAAAGTGGCTCTTCTGGATTCCCACTGCCCTACTGCAAGCCGACAGTAGGGACTACCAAACTCTTCTCATCCTGGCCTACTACTATGCTACAGCACTCCAACTCGAGCCACTTTATCCCAACGTTTCTGCCGCATTCTGCTCGACCATGGCACTGAAGCCTCTCGAGGAGATCTTCAAAGCTTTTCAAACATTACAAACCTCGACACTTTTCCCAGATCAACATGTTGACACACTTGTTGCCCTTCTCGCATATCCGAGACAGGTGTATGCACAATACAATGACCGCAAGCTCCGCCGTGAGTCTGGCGGCATCCCTCGTCTCTCTCCTCCTGGCTTCGATCGCTTCGGATCAGAGCTTGGGCACACATATGACGACTATCGGTATGGTTCCCACGCAAGCCCTGCCTTTCCGCCACCACTCCGACGACAGGTTTCCGACATATCGTGTACGGGATCCGGACTCGGCTCACCATACCTTGAAGTACCAGCACTACAGTGGGGCGATGTCTCGTCGTCAAGTAGCCTAGACAGCCACGCGGCTTCCTCGTTCGCGCTACCAAGTATAGCAGCAGGCTTTGACACGGACGATCTGTATGGCTTCAACAAAGCTTCGATGGAATACGGTTCTGCGGCGAACTTCACCCTGACAGCTCCTCCATTGTGGGCTTAGATGTCAGTCTTTCGATGTGGTGTCGTTGTCGATGTTTAGGCAACAAGAAGAAACGGGATGAGGATAGGTGTCGGCAGGTATTGATTGGACCACCGTTTTTGATTTTATGATACCACCTATGTACATTTTGCTTCAAGCTGAAGAGCAATCGAGCAACTATTTAGCTCAGTAATAATATACTACCATCTCTATGACCATACTATCCTTAAAGTGTTGTGAATCGTCTTTGACAAAGCCGGAATCTCCACGCATCTTACCCTGCGCTGTTTTGCCACCCGGCCTTAGATCCCTCCTGGCAGCTGTACGATAGATCGAGCTTAGAAACCTGGAATCTCAACCGATCTCAACCAAAAATGTCTGCTGGCTGGAACACGATAGAATCCGACGCTGTAGGTGCGCATTCTCGAGCTGCTCGTCGCTCTATGACTCCATGAATCCCTCTAAGGTGTCGACGATACACGTGTAACAAAGAGCTAATAATCACATAAGGGCGTCTTCACATATCTCATCGAGAAGCTAGGGGTGAAAGACGTGCAATTCGATGAGCTCATTTCTCTGGACGCTGAGTCACTACAGCAATTGAGGTACGTCCAGCTATCGGCGCCGCCTACTCTAATATCGGCATCACCCATGGCTTATTTGTATCTTATGCCGAGACAAGGGCCATCTGACTTTCGTGACTCCTAGCCCAGTCTACGGCGTGATCTTCCTCTTCAAATACCCCACCAACGATCCATCTGCCAGGAGCGCAGACCCTGGCAAACCACTCGACGGCTCCTTCAACTACGCTGCCGCAGAAAACACCTTCTTCGCCGGTCAAGTGATACAGAATGCGTGCGGCACACAAGCTATCCTCTCAGTCCTGCTCAACAAGACGGCACCGTCGGCATCAGAGCCGACAGATCATCAAGCATCAGAGACGATTGATATTGGCCCTGCATTGACAGAGTTCAAGGAGTTTACCGCTGCGTTCCCATCGGACATCCGCGGTGAGGCCTTGAGTAATTCGGAACTGATACGGACGGTACACAACTCCTTCGCGAAGTCGTCGCCATTCATTGATGAGACGCCGCGGGACGCGCGGGGAACGGAAGAGGAGGATGTGTATCACTTCATGTAGGTCATGATGTATCAGTGAACTGATTTAATTTACTTACACGATGTAACAGTGCCTATACTCCCATCAACGGCACACTCTACGAACTCGATGGACTACAACCCGCGCCAATATCCCATGGAAGCTGCACATTCGAGCAATTTCCAGAGAAAGTGATTCCCGTGCTTCAACGACGAGTCGGGCGCTACTCAAGCGGCGAGATCCGGTTCAACCTGCTAGCTATGACCAGAGATCTGCGACTTACAGCGAAGGAGCGCGGTGACCAGTGGGCACTGGAGAACGAGACGAGGAAGCGTAGAGACTGGATGTACGAGAACGCACTACGGCAACACAACTTCCTGGGCTTCACAGGAGAGGTGCTCAAGGGTGTTATTGGCATGAAGGTTAAGCAAGGGGGTGATGAGGAATATCAGAAGTGGGTGAATGAGGCGAAGGAGTCCACGAAGAAAAGAATCGAGCAGAAGAAGGCGAGGGGACAGGCTGGAGATGCTATGGATATGAGTTGAGTGGATGAACGACCTGTTCTAAGTGGATGAACGAGCTGTTCAGTCAGTAGTGTGCACAGTAGACTGGAATAGGCCCGAGAAACAGCATGGAGCACCAGGGGTTTGTGTGCTGAGCAGGAGAGTTTCTGCCCTAATATGTGGATGGAGAGATCCTGCCAGCAATGCCATCGTTTCTGATACAAAGACTCTCACGAGCGAAGACTTCATGTACCTCTCTCAGAACTAGCTTGGTGGTAGCCTGCGCATGAGAGTCAATTTTGCCAAGACTGCACGTGACGTTATCGGTCTACCTGCCAGGAACTTTGTCTAAATCTTTTTTCAAGCGACAGCGACCTCAGTATCTTGAGCTTCTTACGCAATCTTCGAAACCCCACCTACCACCCTCACAATCGCACCTCATCGGCTAGTCGACTAGTCGCCCATACTCAAATCTACAACAACCAGTAATTGAAAGCACAAAAAGAGCTCAGCACTATGCCATTCACACCCAGAGGCGGTGACCGAGGTGGCCGCGGCGGCGGTCGCGGCGGCTTCGGCGGCCGTGGAGGAGGAGACAGAGGTGGACGCGGAGGATTTGGCGGACGTGGAGGAGTTGACCGTGGTGGACGTGGTGGCGGCAGAGGTTTCGGCGGTGGACGTGGTGGTGACAGGGGCCGTGGTGGCCGTGGAGGACGGTCAGTTTGAGCAATGGCTACAAGACGCTGAAAGAGAACATTACTGACCAACAGTAGTGGTGGCGACAGGGGTGGACGCGGAGGTGGCCGAGGCGGTCTCGGAGCAAAGGGTGGAAACAAGTACGTCGTCGAGGCACACAGACACGCTGGTGTGTTTGTAGCACGCGGCAAGGAAGATTTGCTCGTTACCAAGAACTTGGTTCCTGTACGTCTCGCAGGAACTCTCAAGCTCCACGACTACGGTAAAGCTGACAATCACCACAGGGTGAATCCACCTACGGCGAAAAGCGCATCTCCGTCGATGCCGCAGACAGCTCCGTCCCCGTCAACGGCGACGCCGCCGCAGCAACAAAAGTCGAATACCGTGTTTGGAACCCCTTCCGCTCGAAGCTCGCAGCTGGTATTCTTGGTGGTATGGACAACATCTACATGAAGCCCGGCAGCAAAGTGCTGTACCTCGGTGCGGCCTCTGGAACCAGTGTTTCGCACGTCAGTGATATTGTCGGACCTACTGGCACTGTGTATGCTGTTGAGTTCAGTCACAGGAGTGGACGTGATCTTGTGGGATTGGCGACGAAGAGGACGAACATCATCCCGATTGTGGAGGATGCGAGACACCCGATGAAATACAGGATGTTGGTCGGCATGGTTGACTGCATCTTTGCTGATGTTGCGCAGCCTGATCAAGGTATGTTGCAGCTTATTACCTCTTTTCAAAAGCTCAGAGTAGACATACTGACACACTATTTCTTCATAGCTCGTATCGTCGGTCTCAACGCTCATCTCTTCCTCAAGGTCGGCGGTGGTGTCGTCGTCTCCATCAAGGCAAACTGTATCGACTCCACCAAGCCAGCTGAGCAAGTGTTCGCCATGGAGGTCCAGAAGATGCGTGCCGAGCGTATCAAGCCAAAGGAGCAGTTGACGCTAGAGCCCTTCGAGCGCGACCACTGTATCGTGGCTGGTGAATACACGCACGTCCAGTGAGTTTGTTGAATCTGCAGGGGTAGACAGAAGTCATGGCCTGTCTGAGAGGTCGACTGCGATCTAGGGCAATACCCTGGACTTGGAAACAGAGAATGGCGATTGAGGCGTTCAAAGGTGTAGGATGATGCTGGACTTTGTGAAATGGGACGGACTGGGAAGGGGTTGCTGTATATCATGATTCTCGTGCATACAAAGTCTGTATAAAAGTATGCGAAATACCAAAAACCTTATGAGATCCTTTATCTCCATGACCTCGCTTCGTGCACAAACCCGAATCGTTGTTCTCCAATACTCAGTGTTCGAACTGATCCGATCACCCTGGCCAAAGCTAACCCCCTCGCTGACGTTCCCGTTCCCAATCAGTGGCCCCATTACAATGGTCCTATGTCCCATGAAACCTTCCGACTCACACCCATCTCGATAGCGACATCATACAAGTAATGCACGAAACTCGCAAAATCCATCCCCGGAACATCCCGCGACCTCCAACAGCTCACCCAATGGTCCAGCAGCTCGTCCGACTGGTGCACCCACCCACCACGGATGACATGGCGCACAGTCTGCAACATCGGCCTGGCGTTCTTCAACCGGGCGAGGGCGTCCACGAGGTCCATCCTGTCGGCCGGGCGGACGGTGTCGACCGACGTGTAGGTCGTCCAGCGGTCATCGCCATCGTCGCGGTCCGAGTCGAAGTCATCAACGTCGTGGTCGGTGGTGGTGGCCGTGTCGTCGGAGTCGCGGTCGAAGACGGAGAGATGCGGGAAGTGGGGGTGTGCGATGGACAGCCTTGGCTCTGAAGCTCGATCCTGCTCGCTCTGCGGCTCGGGGGCGGCGGAGCGCGTGTGCGTGGGTGCAGGCGGGGGAGTACCCCTGACGCTGCGATTGGAGTCCGCGTCATCGTCATCAGTTTGGTTCCGGTCTTCAGCTTCGTCGTCGGCGTCGTAATTGGCATAGGAATCGATCGCCTGCCTCCTTGCTACCCTCCTATCACGGTCTTCCTGTGTCTCCTGTATCACTCTCCATTGCCCACCTATCGACACCCAAACCCGCCTCATGCGCGGGACTCCGTCCCACACGGCTACGACATGATACAGTCGCAGATACCTCAAGTCAATGTACGTCAGCGTCGGATGAGCCTCGAGGAAGTCGATGAGTCTATCCTGTCTCGCCTCTCCAATCCCAATCGTGAATCTTGTGAGCTTTTTCCACCTCATCCCGGTGATAACGTCCTCGATGCGCCGCTCAGCGCAGCCAAACGTGTCGTGGCCGGCAAAGGTGAGAGACTCGAGGTTGTCCATGGTGCTCGCCAGTAAGGCGCCCCAGGACAGCACCTCGTCGTTTTCTGGTAGGTAGTATTCGGGCCAGGTGGCTGGCTGATTCCGATCCCACAGATGGTTGCGCGAAGAACGTTTGTGAGCTTTGACTCTGGCCGTACGGTCGCGGACGAAGTCGATGCGAAGGTGCTTGATGCTGGAGAAGAGAGTGTGCAGATATCGTTGACTACGAATGCTCACGAGCTGCAACCACGGACCCACGCGGACGTCGATCGTGTCGACGTTCAGTGGCTTTTCGATCATTGCTAAATTATGCGCAGCCTGAGAAACGTCGCAAAGAGAGCCCCAATCCAAATCCTCAGGTCTAGTCTCGTCGTCGTCATAGTCAGAGACGTTGCGGGCATTGCACGTTATTCTGGTCAAGTTTGGGAGATACAATAGGGCGGTTTCCAAGCTGTCAGGTCTCGGAATGTCCCTTTCCGAAGGCGTACTACACGCTAGCTCTGTGATCAGTGGTGCGAAGCGTGTGCTGCCTGTTACGGCAGCCATGATTGCGCAAGATTTGATCGAGCGGTCATACTTCAGAGTGTTTGGGAGTCTGCATCTGTTGTGTCTGTGGAGTAATCCCATGACCTCCTCGCCGATATTGGCAAAGCTTCTATCGATGAGCCTGCAGGTGAGGTCGTACTCTTGGATGTCGTTGTTGGGGACGACAGCCTGTTTGATGATCATCTTTTTGATCTCGTCTGGCATGCTCGACAGATGGTAGTCTTGTTTGGGGGCGGTGGCAGAAGTAGAGCCGTGGGAGACCTCATTCGAGGCGATGAAGTCCATCACGCTCAATGTTAGGCTATCGGTGGTGGCAGAACTGGAGGAGTCGGAGACCTCGTACGAGGTAGAGGAGCCCTTAATGCTTAGTGCTGAGCTATAGGGGACGACAGAAGCATTGGAGCCTGAATCCCCACGCGAGACAACGCGGTCTCTGCTGCCTCTTCGTGCCGGGCTGGGAAGTCGGCGGGTTGTCTCTGGATCAAATCCATACATGGTGGAGGATTTGCTTTGATCGATCTCCGGGAGTCTTTGAATCGGCCTGGAAGCTTGTATTTGTGAAGGTGGGATAGGTTTCGACGATATGTCAAGGTTTCTTGCCCAGGAGATATTTGTGGGCGGGAGCACTTATATACAAGATATTCCTTCTCACGCTCAGACAGGAGTGGATTTCAGTACGCTTAGACAGCAAAGTTTGACTTGATCGCAGAGATGCCTTTTTCTCGGTCGATGCATAATATCATAAGCATACAGCACGGCAGACATTGCATAGCGAAGAGCAAGCATCGTCTATGCCATCTCGCGATACCTCACTGGTGACGGTGCAGCTGTTTCAGTGTATTCATGATTGTGGTGACGTGACAATACTCCCGAAACAACGATAAGATGTTCCGGGTATCACATTCTTACTTTTGCGAAACCATAACCAATCATGATGGTATACACTGAATCTCCGAGAGAACGACATCCCACATTCTACACATCACGCACTCGTCTATCCCCACCTGAATAGTGTATGAAGCTCTCCTCGCCCCAATTACCTCCCGAGTCATTGCTGTCGTTTCCCTCTATACCCTCCAGATTCCGCCGTGTCAGCCGGACTTTTGGGACGGGTGGAGGTCTCCGTTGTGGTGTAGCATGGTTTGGTGCAGCTGCAGGGTATGTAGGATCTGCATTGTCATTCTGACTCGAGGTGGGCGTCGAATCTAGGTTAGCGCCGCTCATGGTGATATTCTGAACAGCGGCGTCTTGACGGGAGATGTATGATGGTGTAGATGAGATTGTTGAACGGGGTGCTTGCGAGTGCTGGGTGCCGCTCTCGTTTACCGTTGCGAGAGATCTTGTATGAGGTGGTGATTGTGGTGGCGGGGAGGGGGTTGTCGGTGCTTGTTTGATAGAGGTTGAGACGTTGGCCCAGTGTGAGCGGGTGTCATTCCACGTATCATCTGCCTGCGCTCCGTTCGTTGGCGAAGTATGAACAGAATGAGCCGGGAGTTCGGCGCGGCCAGGAGGAGGTCCTGGTGGAAGTATAGTAGAAGACTCATCGATCTCATGTGGCTGAGAATATGGTGAATAGCCAGGTGCTGGATATGCTGGAGCATCTGTCGTATGCGAAGGTTTGTAGGCATTGTTCAAGAACTCCGTTGCTGTGGCGGCTGGAGGCGGTGGTCTGTGTAGTTTGGCAGGTATTGGTAGTGCTGGTGCGGAAGTGGGAGCCGTAAAACCATACCCATGTTGCCCATTCGACTGCGGCGGTTGTGGCGAGGGTATGGGCAGTTCTGCAAAGTGTGACTCCTCGGGCGAGGCATATGCTTGTTTACCCTTATCGCGTCGATCATCAGTGTGATATGTAGAATAGACTTGTTCTTGACCAGATCCATCGGTGTCTGCAAATGGATCGTTGTGAGCGTGTCGCTCATAATCTCTCCAATTGTCATCAGGAACATTCAACCTCGCCATTTGCTCGGCCTCAGTCAGTTGTCTTGAGCCACCAGCCTCTGGCTCATAGGACTCGTTGTCGATGTGCCGCTCATCAGCGCGCCACTGATCCCCGTCATGAACATTCAGCATAGCCATTTGTTCGGCCTCCGTCAGTTGGCTTGCATGACCAGCGTCCAGTCCATCTTGTCTCGACACCACCGGACTTAGTCCACTCAGCTCTCTCCTCGCAGCCAGCAAAGCTCTCTGATGTTTGCTCAACGCAAGCTCAAGTTGCTCGCTCGTCTCTATGAGTGTTTGGAAGGTGTCCGGATCTGGCGGTGCTGGTTCTGTGCAGTCCATGAAATTCTGCATGTCAGCTCTCGCAGCCTTACATCGATCTGTGAATTCAGTGACCAATTCATTGCCTTTCAGGACTTCCGATGGAGGGGTGGTCGTGAGAAGCTGTATAAGGAGGGCTGCACTCTCGCGAGCTTCAGATATTCGCTGCACTAGTTCGTGAGGCTTTGGCAGTCGGCGTGATCTGTTATAGGACGATGTACGGTGATCAATGGTTGGTCGAGGTCTCGTACTGTCTGATGATCTGTGCCCAGGTGCGCTCTTCCTCAAAGCCACCAGTCTATCCACTCCTTTCAGCGTCGGTACATCTCGTTGCAAGCCGGATAGCGTCTCGCGCGCGATTTGTTGCACACTAGGATCTCGTTGAAGCTTCAGCAATTGTGCATAAGTGTCAACGAACTTCGCGTCAAAGTTTCGTGTGAAAGACTCTCCAGGGTTCTGAGCCAGGATTCGAATGAGCATGATGGCATTATACTGTATGTGGCCTTTCTTAAAGTAGTCTCCTGAAATGAACTTGCGGATCTGGGTAGCGCAATGTGGTCAGACAGAGCGCGTGGAAGGTGGTCGTGATGGCGAGCATACCTGACGCGCAGCAGCCGCGGCCGCTGCTGGCGAGGACTCTGCTGAGGTTACAAGGGGTGGTAGATGTAGAACTTCCTGATCCTATCATATTTTAGCATCTCATTGCTGGACGAACGATCTTGCTTTCAGGCTGACGTTGTTGGACGGTCCAGCGCTCTCACAGAACAGCCTGACACTTCTTGTAGCTATCTCTTCTGGTGTATCCGCACCGTTCTGGTAGGTGGCCGACTCGTTGGGCGGAGGACTGCGCCTGCCATGCTTGAGCAGGCCTGTGAACTTCTTCATGGTCTCGTCTGATGTCTCCCTTTGTTTATGTGTTGTTTATCTATAGGATGGCGTGTAAGACCTTGCAGGATCGAAATGCATCCACATGAGGGTAAAGAGAGATAGCAGTCGACGGGGAGAGCGGGTGAGCTGGATTGAGGCGAGGAAGGTCATATGTGACGCGGCCTGAGATCAGACGACGTCTGACGTCCACAGCCACAATGGCGCCAAGACCGGATGAAACAACGCGGGGGAAGTGTTTCGAAGTTTCGAATATGGTGAGTTTTCAAGGCTGATTTACCTTGTCAGGGACTTATAAATATAGTGACTGAAACACAACTGATCAAGTGAATAGTTGGCTATGACAGTCTAGTGGCACAGCACGATGGACAGCATTACTCTCATCGCCTTCCCATATCCAAATCCAGTACTCTCACCATTCGCTCGTCCCCTGCCTTCCTATCCTCACTCCCCATTGCGGCCATTGTCTTAATTCCAAAATGCGACGCCACGACCACATCCACAATCCCTCTCCATAATCCTTGCACGACCTTCTCTCTTAACATCTCTCCTGTCTGGGCAAAGTCCGGAAATGCATTGACTTCCAGTAACGAAACATTCCCGGGCTCATCGACGAGAAAGTCCACGCCGAATACCTCGAAGGCGGTCGGTAGGGCTTGGAAGTTTGTAGGCGATGCGCAGGCGGCCCGGAAGAGCTCTGCGGTCGTGGAGTGTATCTGGGAGTTCAAGGAGGTAAGGGTCGAAGCGGACAGGGGGAGGTCGGAGAGAAGGAAGACGTTCTTAGCGTCTGTGTCTGTGCCATCGCTCGTCTTTTCTGCCGTGCTACGCTGAACGCAGGTATTCGTAAGGTGCACATTGCGCATGCGTTGGAGTAGAGTGTCATTGTCGGCGACTTCGTCATTAGTGGAAGTCGAGGATGGCAATGATGTCCAAGGTGGCGAGTAAGTTTCGCTGGCGAAGAGTGCAAGCATATGCGAGTAGACGTAGACTTGTAAGGCACCAGCCGCCACGACGTAGGTGCGGATGTGGAATTTGCGATTATTGTATGGGCGGTCGGGAATGAGGAAAGGAGGATGTATATATGATTGTGCTATGAAGTGTCGAAGGTGTGAGGTCACGATGTAGTCTCCTTCTCGATCATCGGAATTGTGATTGTCAACAGAGAGAGTTTTCGATGCTGATTCGTCTGCTGAACTCCCCGACGCTTCCATTGCTTCATTTTCTTCGCCATTTTCGCCGTCGTCCTCGTCATCGTCAAGATTTTGTGCTTCCCACTCCTCAAAGACTTCTTGAAGTTCTTGTTCGGAGCTGAAAAGTCTGATACCTTGCCCTCGATCACTCATGCTAGGTTTCAGTATCCACCATTGTCTTTCTGCTGGCTCGAGCTCTTGATTATTTTCGAAGGAAGCTCTCAGATCGAATGCCTCGACCAGCGCATCATCCAAGAACTCAGCATAGTCGAGCTCAAAGTCTTCCGCAGGCATAAAGTGATGCTTCAGGATTGAGTCAGGATTCTTTGCACACCACTGATGTATCACATTGGACAGGTAATGCTTGCGTATCAGAGCCTTGCGGATCACGTAGGCGTTCATCAATGTGTCCGGAACGCTCATGCCATGCTCGAAATCAATAGCTTCGTATGCTCTGATTTGAAGCAATCTTGCTTTCGCCGGAACCGTATCCGGACTTGTGTGTACATGGCATGCGTCTCCCAGCTGTGACTTCAATGCTGCAATGATTATTGGCTGGACATATTCATCCTCATAGTCGACGATGGCATGAATTGACGAAGACATACTTCTCACAGCCTTCGTACGCAAGCCCTCTCTCGTCCAAGTTGGCTGTTGTCACTTGTGGCTGCTGCTGTTGTCTCTTTGTTGTCTTTGTTGTTATTGATAGACTTGCATGAGTAAATGTTTAGTGAAAGCTGAAGTTTGGTACAACTCGAGGACATGACTCGAACAAAATAGGGGCTCTCGCTAAGATGTTGTCTGCCCCTTCTTTGCTGACGCTCTCGTAAAGAACGAGCTAAGTTTCTTCATGCCCGTTGTGTCTACCTTCTTGAGCTGCTTGAGATTGCGACTCTCCGACTTGGCTTTCTTGTCCTCGTCATCCTTTTTGCGCTTCTTCTCCGCGCGAGCATCTGCCATTTCCTCGTCGTCTGCGCCTCGCTTCCGACTGATGTTGTCAGATAATGATCGAAGTGCCATAGCTTCCGCCTTCGCGGCCTTGATCTTGTCCAGATGCGCCTGTAAAAGTGTAGGGTCTAGGAGTGGAGTGATAGACTTGATCTTTGCGTCTTTGAACAGTATCTCCATGTCATTCCGTAGAGCCTTAGGCACATATGCAGAGAGTAGGTACTCTAGCGCTTTCTGCATGCGCATGACATCGATAACTCCAGACTCTATGTCGAGCTGTGATGTTGTCTGCGAAAGCTCTTCTGCGGCAGACGCGGCTGTTGAATTGGTCACTTCAGCGCTCGGTGTCGTGTCAACCTGCGGCAGTGCGTGAATGTGGACGCTAGGTATGTCTAGTTCCTTCTTCACTACACCCTCGTCCATTGACGCCGGCCATGACATGCTAATGACCATGCGACATGCCTTATCCACAAGCAACCGAGCCAGCTTCTCATTGCTGGGCTTGTAGACCTTTTCATCACCGATATCTTGGCTCTCGCATATGCACTCAAGTCGTTTAAGCATGGTCTTGCTGAAGCCTTCACTACGTAGCAATTGTGCGACGACAGGATCCTGTTCCGACAATAGCTCGAGATAGTCGTCTCCAAGCCGGAACGAGTTCCTTTCCTGCGATTTTCCAACTGGGAATAAGCGCAACAGTAGAAAGACTGGATCGAAAGGTGTAGCAGTCAGAGCATCTGCGTTCCTGACGATATATCCTTTCTGCAACGAGTCTGACTGGGCGGGCGCCATCTCTATACTATCAGTCCTCATCATCTGATCCGCAGTGATTAGCCAACTCCTGGCGGCTGCCTTTGGCGCAGCCACCTTGGTGAGTTCGAAGACACGTCCGGTTTCATGGCAGAACACGAAAGCAGCTGGGGCTGATGTAGCCGGGTGTGGTAGATAGATGATACGGGTGCCATTCCCAACATTCTTAGGCAGTATAAATACTCTGTGTAGATCATCATCCGCTTCCAACGATTTCGTTGATGTGAAGGAGGTTGCTACCTCAACCTCGGCACCAGCAGCACCCTTTAAGCTTTTCGAGCGGGTGGCACGGGGCGGCATGATGGGTAGATATCCAAAATGAGGTGGTAGGGAGAGAAAAGCAGATAGAGTCGAAGCAATTATGAGCAAAAGCAGAGAGAAAAGCAACAATAATGAAGGATGATGAAGCAAACTAAGAAGCAAAAGGTGGTGGTCGTAAAGTGTGCTGCGCTCATCCTCCTCCTTCTGTAGATAGGATATCGCGTCGCGTCCCCAGAAGACGCCGAGGTTTCACCGACGCGACGACGAGCCTCTGGCGGTGAAAGAGGCAGTAAGAGCTCGCTAGTGGTCTCGATGTGCTGACCATGGTCATAGTGAGAGAGTCTCCGGAGAAGCGAAGTAAGCTCACGGACAATATCTTTGAGCAGACTGACAATATGAGCAGAAATCAACAATCCAGTCTGGCCACCAAGATCACCTCATGAAGCACTACTGAGCTCACCAAATGGGAGGAGACGAGTTCAGGATCGTCTGGCACGGAACTCTGTATCCCCTTCCCCGGTAAAAAGGCGGAAATTTGATGAGCCTGATGATGTCGGTTGGGGGAATAATGACGGCAATGACAGTGACGAAGATGAGGAAACACTACAGCTACAGCTGAAAGCTATTGAGGCACGGCTGAAGCTCAAGAAACTGCAAAAGGCTAAGGAAGCTGCCAGAGCAAAAGCAGATAGTCAGGGAGACGATATTGGGGCTCAATCATCGACCCAGACCATACAGAGAGCGGAAAGACCCAGAACACCAGAGCCATTCGATCGGAGGCCATCTTTTGCGGCGGTACAAGTGACACATTCGCCAAAAGCTCAAGCACATTCACCACTACCGCCTGAGTCACCCAGACGTGTTCAACTAGGCATCGACAAGGGTCTGAAGGCCGCAGACGTCTCACTTAAGAGACCAAGACTGCCATCAGGTCCGACTCAGACGAAAGCAAATATTGCACCTACTAAAGCGAGTGTTGTGCCAGCAAAGTCATTTAGCCAAAGACTTACAGATGCGAGAGATGATGACCTGAAACGGGAGGACAAGCAGAAGAAGCAGGCTCGAAGACGAACGGCTGGTTTTGGTGCAGCTGCAAGTGCAGGGGAAGAAGCTAATGATACTACGGCTTCGTCCGATGCACGAGCGAAACCAGTCGGGGGCGACCAAGAAAGTCATTCGGGGTTCGCACTGTCTCGTCGTAATATGAGCTCTGCCTCTGTTAGCAGGGCCCTAGCAGAAAAAGACATCTACGACATCCCACGCCTCCTTCATGACGTCCACTCCCCTGACTACGATCCTCCTGATGGCCACAATTTTACTGGTGACTACGTCCTGCTCGCAATCGTCGCATCAAAATCGCAACCTCGCGATAGAGCTGCTACGCATCTCACCAGCAGCGTCGACGACGACTCCAACAGCTCCAAGTTTTGCGTCCTCAAGCTGACAGATCTCAAGTGGGAGCTCGATCTTTTCCTTTTCGACACAGGCTTTACTCGCTTCCGTAAGCTCACTGTCGGCACCGTGATCGCTATCCTCAACCCACTGATCATGCCACCAAAACCACACATGCGAGATACTGGTCAGTTCTCGTTGAAGCTTGGGAGTAGTGAAGACACAGTACTGGAAATTGGAATGTCGCAGGATCTCAACTTTTGCAAAAGCATCAAGAAAGACGGTCAAGAGTGTAACCAGTGGCTCGATGGCCGGAAAACCGAGTTTTGTGATTTCCACGTCAACCTTGCCATGAGCAAGCAGAAGGCGTCGAGGGCGGAAATCAGCAGTATGGTAGGACCTTCACTCTTCGGTGGCGGCAGTATTGGCGGACGTGGACGTGGAGACACTGGACGTGGACGAGGCAGGGGTCGAGGAAGAGGTCGTGGTCGAGGAGGTTCGTCTAAAGATGATGGCTTTGCCGCAGAAGGACACTACTACGATCGTGAAGCGCACTCTGCAGGGTTCATAGTACCTCGTGGCCGTGGTATCACTGCGTCATTACCAGCTGGCAGTGTGCTCACCGCAGCAAAGATCTTAGACTCCGAGGACTATGTTCACGGTGCCTCGAGTAGCCGGGCAGAACGACACAGGAAACGTCTGGCGGAGCAGGAACGCGAGCGCGAAGTTGCACAGAAGCTGTCAGCAATGGGATCAGGAAGTTTGGGTGGAGAGTATATGAAGCATAGAGCGGCACAAGGCAAGAAAGGTCCGAGCTTGCAGGACTCACCGATGCCAGATGAGCAGACTCCGGATGCAGACACTCTCGGGCTGATACGGAGAGATGCTGGAACTGTCAATTTGGATCCAGTCAAGGGCGCAAAGAAGACCTCTGGCAAGGCGCAGGAACTGGGATGGGGTGGCGCATTCCAGAGAGGCTTGCTGGACCAAATGCGAGAGCAGGAAAAGGAGGAAAAAAAGAAGGCTGCTGAGAGTCGGAGTGGCGCAGAAGTTAAGCAGGCTATGGTCGCTGCCGCTTCGGCTCCAGCTAAGAAGCAAGTTACTAAGGCAGACAGTAGTGATGACGACTTGGATATCGTGTAAAGGTCCAGCGTCTGGGCATTTCTGATTAGATTCAGATTGAGACATTACCTAGATGACGTTTATGATAGGCGCTGTGCACGCCAGATTGCCCAGTTACAACGAAAGGTGGACTGCCTTTGCACGCTGATGTCCGTGAATTTGTTTTCGCAAGTCTCAACTGGTAGGCAACACGTGACTCAACCTCAAACGCGTCTCATACATGGTGTTTCATTCTCACCCGCACGCCGCAACATCTCAACCTGTCTGTATATACGTCTTGTACATATTTGGATCTCGTCAACATGTCCTACAATGACGAACATTATGACTTGTCCGACGATGAACCCGCCGGGCCCAACGCACACTCACATCCTCGCGCACTACCCCATCATACAAAATCAGCACGGCCGCAGCAGTCAACACCCGAGACGCCCGCCAATCTTACAAACACCAATGCGTCGCGACGACAACAAGATGACAATAATGCCAATCACGGCGCGTCTATGAACGATTCAGAGCGCGAAGCTCGCGACGCCGCGCTCCATGCCGAGCTCGAGAGTTTGCGCCGCATGAACCAGGTCATCGAGGGCGTCATCACGAGTTTAGATGGTGCCCGAGGAAATATGGCTGTCCGTTGCCCCATCCATCTCACTCACCTCACTTCACCTCCTTACCACACGTTTACTTCCACCTGACTACTTCCATACCTTCTCCTCCACAACCCACCACTAACACCTCAACAGACAATTCACAGTACAATCCTCTCCGCCACGTCCCTCCTCCAAACCTACACACGCATTCTCTCCCAAACAGAACACACATCCCGCCTCGTCCTCCACCCGTCCTGGCGCGGCGCAACACAGGACTCCGCCGATGCCGAGAGCGAAGCAGCTGCACGCGTGCGTAATAAACAGCGGCAGGTCGCTGAAGAGACGGCAAGGCGCGAGGCGGCGGAGGAATTGGCAACACGAAGGCGAGAAGCTGAGGAGGAGCGGAGAAGGGGAATGGAAGCTGGAGAGAGTGGCACAGGTGCGGCGACGGTCGCGAGGGGTAGGGGCGGTAGTGTAAGGGGGAGAGCGGGTATGGCTAGAGGCGGAGTGGCAAGGGCAGGAGCGGCAGTAGGGGCAAGAAGTGTTAGTACTGGTGCGGGAAGAGCGGCAGCAGGAGGCGATGCTGCTGCCGGGGTCACCGGCGCTGGGAGGGGATATGTGGGAGTTGGAGGCCAAGCTGGAAGAGGAAGAGCGGCTACAGCGGGATATGGTCGAGTGGGCAGTGTTGGGACTGGAAGAGCAGGACGGGCACGAGGGACGGGCACGGGAAGAGGTGTGAGCTGAGTTGACCAGACCAGTCTGCACGAAGAAGAGCTTGTCGAAGCATGAATCAAACCAGTCCGCGAAGCATGGTGAGGACAGGGAGAACAACGCCGCCAGAAGCCGCATGGCATTGCCACGGCAGTCGATAAAGTGTGATCAGTAAGTCAATGACGTGCTTTCAGTGCCGGCTCGCTAACGTAGTCATAGTTGTCGATACTCATGCCCTCAGATCAGAGCGTGGCGAACACCAGCGGGACACATCATGCTTCAAGTAGCATTAACCATCACGACACGAGATATGACAAAGATACCACGTACCCTTCAAGCTGCTGCTCTCACCTCCGCTGCTCTCTTCTCGGCCATTGCCCGCCACATTCAGCATTCCACCTCCGATCTCCGCTTGACGTCCACAACCTAATTCGTCAGGACTCTTGCGGCACCTCGAGCGTCCGCACGGTTTACGAGTCCCTTGAACCTCCCTGACGTCCAGCTCACCATCCTCCAGCGTCGCCGCCGTGCTAAGCCCATCATCCCGGGCGGTTACCGGACTGTCCTTGGGTGCTGACATGCTGGTGGTGGTGATGATGCAGGGCTTATGGTCGTGAGCGAAGGAAGGGCATGGAGATGACAACGACGAGATGAGTAAGTGAAGGTGGCGAAATGGAATAGGTATATCCTGAGTATATCTGCACAGAAGAAAAGGGCATTGCGAGCATTTGGATGCTATCATTCGCTGCCATGATCATCGTATCGCATGACATGATAACAGAAATCGGCGTCACGCGGTGTTGAGTCTGGCTTGACTTGCCTTGGGCGATGCCTTACAGCCGCTCTAAAAGAAACAATTCGACATCTTCATTAGCTCATACAGGGTGTGCTACCATCCAGAGCGTGCTCTCTTCCATACTGGTCTCACCTCGTCCCTGCCAACAGGCAAGTCCAAAACAACCAGCCACGGCTCATTGGCAATCTTCTCATTCCCATCGCGGATCGCCGCATTCACGAATACCGTCTCCTTCCCAAACTGCAGCGGTCGTCCAGTTGCGCCACTCACATGTATCTTACTCGCCTGTGGTCATCCTTCGTTCTCACCCTCATCCCCATTTTCACCCTCAGCCTCCTTATCACCATCTCCCTCACCGTTGCCGTCTCGCTGGAATCGGGCCCCATCGTCCGACGCCTTCAAAGCCGGTGCCACACCCTGCTCCTCCCACGAGACCCGCAGCGCACCGCGCGCATCGTGGATATGCCCAAAGCAGTGCAATCTTGGCTTCGCACGCCGGACTGCCTTGGCAAGGTGCCGACACCCTTTGTGATCGACGGCATCTGTCGTGTCAAGTAGACGTAGGGCTGGAGGGATCGTGTCGACGAGACCAAGTGGTCGGCCATGTGTTAGCATGATGTCCACGGCAGGAAAGGCAGGGACTGGGTTTGTAGCTGGTGGATAGGATGTTGTGAATAGGTTGGCTAGTGGTGTGGGAGTTCTGGTGAGAAGAGATGATGGAAAGCTGGGCGGATTGAATCTGTCGTGTGCGTGACGATAGCCGAAGGCCCATTTGCCGACGGAAGGCTGGTAGGGGCTTGCGTACAGCTGAGTGAGGGTGATCAGCAACGGTACTCAGCACCTCCTGTACCTTAAGTTACTTACAGTGAACGTCGAACCCGACCTCAGAGTGAAAGTGTGCATACCCTCCTCTAAATAGGTTACTCCACAGGACTTTGCATGTCCCAACCAGAACGCCTTCGCCTTCTCATGATCCTCCGACGTGATGCCGCGCTTGTTTGGGCTACGATAATACGACTCATCGAGAGTGAGATCGTGGTTTCCAGCGATGACTAGCTTTAGCTCGGCTTCTATCGAATTGAGCATCGATAGGGCATGCTGATACTCATCGAGAGTGCCGGTATTGGTAAGATCGCCGCAGTGGAGGAGGACATCGCAGGTTGGGTAAGAGGATGCGTGGACGCTGGGGACGTTAGCATGTTGACCTTCGGAAGAGGACCAAGTGGGCATACCTGAGTGTGGAGTAGTGCGGTTCATGGGAGTGGGTGTCAGAAAGAATCAGGAAGCTGACGGAGACGTGGGACGAATGGGATTGCATAAATGTTGGTGATAGCGTGATGCCAGGCGATGTCATGGAGAATGTGATATTATCTGAGTCGAGGTTGGTACGCTGTGTGTGAAACGAGGACGAGCGTAGGATTGTTGGATGGACGGTGGGATGCCCTTAATATAATGGACGCGCTCAGACCGGACAGAAAAGCTTGTCGTCTTACCAAGGCAGCCTGGATCTCGGCGCAGAGTTGGGAGTCAAGCGATCTGAATATGACAGGTATCGATCATAGTGTTGCACGGTATCAGTCCACGTTGTTCAGAACAAAGCTGGAAATACTCTTCTTCATTCGTCACCGCCTTACTGCCCGATATTGCCACGTCTCCCTCCCCTCTTCGACCTCTCCACATGCCCCTTCAGCGTCTTTCCCACATCTCTCAAACTTCTCTTATTCTTACTCCTAGCTTTCCCAATCGTCATCAAGAAGTTCTTCTTCCTCGCCTTCTCCTTATTCGTCGTGCTCTTGCCCTCGGCAACCTTCTTCTCCTTACGCTTCGCCGTCGCGCTCTGATGCTTCTCCGTATCCTTGTCGCCGCGGGCGGCAGCGATCTTCTCTTCCCGCGTGGCTTTCAGGCCGAGACGACCGGGGGCTTCGATGGAGTCGGCTGTGAGCGGATTGTCAGCGTGCCAGCCAGAGGCAGAGTCGGTGGGTTTGCGGCGGTTGGCGGGGAGGAGGCGGGATACTGCTGCGGCTTGGCGGAGCTCGTTCAGTTTCGCTATGTCGGCAGGAGTCAAGATGTGCGTTGATGCGTAAGCGGTGAAGCTAGCCAGGTCAGCTAGGGCGGCAGTGGTTGCTGTAGTGGCTGTCGTGGCGGTTGAGGGTGCTGGTGAGGCTGGGGTAGCTGCTGTTTGTGTTGTTGGCAGTATTATGTCCACGACCGGGCTGGATATGCTATCATCGCCAGCGCCTGCTGCCGATGGTACAACCTGTACGACCTTAGGCTTTTTCGTCTTTGGTGTATCATCCTCGCTATCACTGATCTCGATATCTCGCTCGTCGTCTGAGACGGCGACCCAGCCACCTGAATCGTCGCTGTCATTATCTTCCTCATACTCCCAGCCTTTGATCTCAGCTGCCTCCTCTTCATCATCGTCGCCATCAACGCCTTCAGGATCAATCCCGGCTTCGAGTCGTCTGTTGCGTCGCTCCTGCTCTTTCTGCTGCACAAACAAGTCCAGACCTTCGATCGTGCCTTGCTCTTCCTCGCCGAATCGTTGTGTCTTCCTGTCTCCGGACCGTAAACCTAATGCAGCATCTCTGCCACGGTCCCGCTTCTTTAGCATGCCAGCATCGACATCGCGGTAAAGACTGGTGAGGCCTTTCGCCGCCATGACTACGCCCTTATCTTTGCTCTTTCTGTACATTACAAGATCTTGTAATAATGTTTCATTCATTGCAAGTGGCTGGCGAGCACATATCTCACGGATGGCGTTGAGGCCAGCAGCTGCGACTTGCGTTGCTGCTGCTTCCGAAACGAACTCGTTTGCAATCTTCTGTACGTTACTCTCGATCCACTCCGGTGGCACGAGCGCATGAGTCGCTTGTGCTAAGGACGCTAGAAACCCTGTTACAGACGCTTGCCGTGGTGTGAGCTTGTCCGTGAACCACGAGTATAGACCTTCAATGGTCAACTTGTGCAGACCCACAAGCCTGGTTACAAGCTGGAGGACCATGAGCTTCTGCTCAAGGTTCAGCTTAGCCTTCTTGTTTTGGAGATGCCTGGCAAACAACACTTCGGCAAAGCCCTGCGGATCGTGTAATAAGTGCAACGCAGAGAAGTTCAGCAGATGCGGTAGCTTCTTCTTGCGCTCCTTCCGCTTGATTGACGCCGCAGCGGCTTTGAGATCGCGCTCGCGCTTTCGCGTCTTCTTGGTCACACCAGCTATGTGTCGCAGCTTCCCCATGTCCATTGCGTTATCGTCGTCATCACTTGATCCTTCTTCTGCAGCCTCTTCACGCTCTTTGTCTCCTCCGAGAAAGAAGTTCACCCCTCCAACGATAACCTTCGTATCTTCAGACAGCGCCGCCTCTTTCATGATTTCCACAGCTTTGCTATCTGTCCATATTTGACGTCGCCATAGCTCACGAGTGACTCGGACAGCCCAGACACCTTTCGAAGATGTGCGATCGGA
>Ga0058698_10000257_pt1 | contig 31872 bp, 35 predicted proteins | sample AgamicAsSfe_FD_67288 | JGI IMG/M metagenome (GOLD analysis project Ga0058698, IMG submission 67288) | Agave microbial communities from Guanajuato, Mexico - As.Sf.e | ecosystem: Host-associated > Plants > Phyllosphere > Phylloplane/Leaf | place: Guanajuato, Mexico | collected 2012-05-30
GACAACGTACTTGTCCCAGCTTTCACTGGTGATCTGGCACGACTCCGCCGACTTCCGCTCATGACTCTTCCGCTCAGCATGCAGAGCGCGGCATTGACTGACCTTGTGACCATTTGAGATCTATGGGACGCTTCGATACCGATTTGTCGAGGCGCAATTGAGAGGTGGGAATTCCTGGGATTGGGGCACACAGACATCGGCATGCAGGTCATGAAGATGCAAAGGTGGAAAAGTCATTGTTTGTTATTTTTACAGCGAGGGGACATGGCAATACTGGTATGTACGTTGCGGATCAGGTTTGGGACTTTATCATCTGGAGTTTCGTCTTGGAAGCTTTTGAGTCACACACCGGTTGTGCAAGATTCAATATTATCACTTGAAGCCATTTCCCTTTCCTAACCACATCCCCGGCTCGCAACACATTGCCGCCTCTCCGGTCACGGAACTCTCTCTCATGACCGCTCTCTCAGACACAGTCACAGAATAGAAAGGGTGCGGGGAGAGTACCGAAGCAACTCCATCCACACTTGTGTCTGGTACGTACTGTCGTCGAGATGATTGAACTGTGTGAGAGCGCTCCATACGTCGCGATTCAGATCTCTCGATCACATGACGAGGCTCTTCAAACTGAGCTCTTCACTTCGCGCTCTTTTGTTCATGCGGCTTCGATCTTGAAACAGGTTTCTTACACCCAAGCTCTTCACTTCGCGCTTCCTCACTAGCTCTTCACTTCGCTCCCTTTTATAAAAATGTCTTCGATCTTGGAACAGGTTTCGTACAACATATCTTCTCACTTCGTGCGCCCCCATCCATTCTTCATTCTTCATTCTTCACGCATCACTTGCAACCATCCTTCCTGCCACGACGATATCACTTCACTCGTGACAACAACATTTCATCAACAATGGAAGGCAGTTCAGCCAAAGACATGCTCGCCCGATATTGCAAGCTCATCGAGCATGGCGATCCTTTGGCTCGTCACATCGACAAGTTCGTCCACTACTCTCTCGAGCATGTTGATATGCTTGATCGCTTTTCCAGCCTAATTCAGCATCGTGAGCCCCTAGCACACCAGGTCGACGAGCTCGTCCGAAAGGCTCTCGCACATCACGAGGTTGAGGCAGGCAGGCTCCCTGCCGCGAAGAGTGGTGATCGTTGTTCTCCTGATGACATCGATCATTCCACCGACTCAAGCAAAGCTGCTGGCACGACTGAACGGCAGACTGACGTTGGTTCAGACAGTCCCGCTGCTGTGAAAAGTCGTGAAGGTTCTCCTGTAGGCCGCACTGACGACCGCGAGAACAAAGACAAAGCTGACGGCGAGGCTGTCGCGCAGCCGGATGTTATGTCGAGTGCGAAGCATCGTAGTGAATCGCCCATCGATCACCTCAAAAGCTTTGAGGACTCAGACACTGTGCTCAATGGGGGAGACGCCACATCCGCCACCGAAGCTGAAGATGAAGATGCTAACACATTCATTGTCGCGGACACTTCTCCCAGCGAAGCGATTGCGAATTTCGTTCCCGGATTGGATAGCGCGCATGCCAGTACATCAGCTCACTTCAAACCTCCCCGAACACAAGCATCCGTTATGGGAACTGATGCTTCTCGTCTTGATGTTGTCAGCGCAGCAGTCTCCAGCCACGGACTTGCTGCCTATGTTGATCCGCGCAACAGATTCATGCGCTCGCAAATTGTCAAAAGTAAGTTGTCTACCGTTCGATGCGCTTTTTGCGCAAACATGCATTGACACGAGTTCAGCTAAGAATGAAGCAGACTCCAGCTTCGTGGTGGAAGTAGATCGCGCTACTACCGGGCCTCCTCTGGAACTCGGCACCGCTCCCAGCACAATGAGCGCCCGCTCTGTAGTCCTTCCCGGTGTCCAGAAGATATTGGAGTATTGCCGGAAGCGCAAGTCTACTGAAGAAGATGCTGCAGTCCACAAAAGTCGCAAGCCAAACCCCATGTCCCAGACTCTGGATGGGTCAGGACCTCATGCGGACACGCTCATCTCAAGCACTCCTGGCTCGCAGACAGCCAAATACCTGAATGTCACGACTCTAGGGCATCGCCGCGAACCCTTCTTGCAAAGCACGATCGCTGGTGGTGAGAGTGCAATGTCGAGACCCTCCAGCCTCCCCAGAGATACAGTCGATGAAACGACGCATCGGTCCACTGATGCTCCTTCCACTCAAGTTCTGGGTGTTGATGTCAACGGGCCCCAAGACATCTCCGAGGCACTGACAGCAGCATGGGCTGATTCAGAACTCATTGAAGTCTCTACAGGCACGTCTGAAAGTACCTTCGTGATTTGCTTGCAGAAGGCTGCGAAGTATGCGACAAAGACAGTTGCTCTACGCAAAAACAGCACCAGCAAGACCGTCAAGGGCTGTCGCACCGAGTTTGTTTGTGTTATGCATGCCACACTTCAAATTCCAAGTGCCCTGCGTCTGCAAGCAGGAATCCTTCGAACCGTGAGCCGAGCTAGGCTCGACACGACAGGCTGTAACTTTGCTAAACTCTTCGACGATGAAAGTAAGGATATGGATGAAGATACGTTCCGTGGTCGAATGAAGGCTCTGTACGAAGAGTACGACGTTCCGGCAACAAAGTACTGCGATAGCTTGTGGTCAATGGTTAGAAAGATGATTCTCGCCTACAAGCTCATCTTAACCTTCGAGGCGGTGCATGGCAAACGGAATGAGAAGCTTGTGAACTCGATCATTGCCGACTTATTCCCCCCCTCGCCTGCTAGTAGCGACCCCAACAGATTAGCGACAATAAGCCAACGACAAGGTCTTAACTGGAAGCTGGCTGAACTCAAGTCGTTCCACGAGATTGCCACAATGTGTGGCGGACCAGGAATATTCTGCATCTTGCCAGAGAAATGCTTGACGAAGTGAGTGCTGATTACACAGGAATCGATGGATCAGAGCTGACAATGTTCGCAGAATCAGATATGCCAGGGGAACATTTCGCTCAGCTTTCTTGCAAAGTTTGACGGAGCAGTGCCCAGCATACAAGGAGCTTGGCAGATTGCTGACGAAGAATGTCTTGACACCTGTTATTGATGGGGACAAGGAGGCACTGAGACGTCTTCCACTCTTCAATGCTGAGCTTCATGACAAGAAACGTGCGGCAACGCTGACATGGCATGCATTACTCACTCCGCCCATGACTGGCTAATGCCAAGTTCACGTGGACAAAGGTGCAGTAGTGGTGGCATATCCTTGGGAGCTGCCATAGAGATAGACACTTTTGGTGGCGGCATTTTGGATGGATACTGGTGGAGACGGCTCATGATCGTTAGATTGCATTGCGAAGACTTTGGAATCAAGGTAACGTGATGCAGTGATCTTAAAGAGTCATACGATGAAGGTGTTGTTGAGATGATCTCCAACATCAATAAGACCCAGCGCTGAATCTCGGGTCGAGTCTTGAGTTCCAGCTGTCAACTCGAGAAGGCACGACACGACGAGAAGCACCACAGGTAATACATCACGCATTTAGTTCAGAATACATGTTTCATCGTTCCAAGAAAACTCTACCAAATTTCTCATACACGCTGCCACAGAGTGCGTGGCTTCTCTTTCTTCCTCCTTGACATAAATTCCTGCTCATGCTCTGCGCTCGAAATTGTAGTCACCGTGGTCACTGTGTGCTCTCCTCCGCTTTCTGACCGAGAAGACGACGCTTTCTGTGCTGCTTTCACTTCCAGGACCTGGCTCGTCAGCCTCGTGTGTGTCACCCTCGTGGGTGACCAAGCTTACCCCCCCGTCTTCCTGTATGTCCATATCTTGGTCTTGCGATTCGTCCAGATCCATTCTCTCATCACTCATCGTTGCTGTGTGCTCGACATCTGCGGTACGGTCCACGGCTGTGCCAGGTTCTGGTGTAGCAAGTACGCCCCGCTCCTGCAAGATATCGACAGCCTCCTCCGCAGCTGCAGTCTCAACTTCGAGTCGATTCCAGCCGTGAGATGTGCAGACATGCTCGCCGTTGACTATGATCTTGCAATGAAAACTTCCCTCTCCGTAGATGACCTGCCTCGATTTCCTGTCACTGCTTGAGTTTAGCTCTGCATGGTCATTGCCCATCATATCTGCAGCCTCGACAAGAACCTCCTTTGTCTGCACATCGTCCGGCTCGAGGCCACTCCCTCGCCACACCACATAATGAACCCCGCTCTCACCTCCAAAGGTCCCCACTTCCTCCTTCGGATGCCAGCACTTCACATCCTGCTCAATGGCATTCTCCAACCACTGCAGAAGTCCTAGCTTCCTCGTCATCGCCTCTACGACTTCGAAAGAGCCGCCACTGTCGATATAGCAGGCGCCGATAACCGACTCCACCAGATCCGACACGGTCTTTTCGGGTGCGAATGCTGCGAGTGCACGCCACGGATAGGAGGTATTGCTGTTCGTGGAAAGGGAAGTGGCTAGGATAGGCTGAAGGAGAGTGAAGCGATGAGACGTGCCCGCGAGTGCAGCGGTGAGGTCGGGAATGTGAGCTTTTATGAGGAAAGAGGGAAGATTCAAGGATTTGGTGATCTGCTCGAAAGCTGGTATGTGCGAAGCTGAGGATATTGTGCTGGGTACAGGAATCGTGGTCGTGACATCTACAGAAGCTGACAGTGCGCAGTAGCTCAAAAAACCGGCGTTGACTGTGGCAGTCCGCAGACGATGCATGCGATAAACTGGAATTTCCTTTGGGTGGTCGAAGATCAGCTTAGTGACTATGTAGTCAAGAACAGCATCGCCAAGGAACTCCAGGCGCTGATATGATGGCACGGTGGACAATGTGTGCGAGGGATGAGTGATGGCCTCGAGTAGAAGAGCCTTGTTCTGAAACCTGTATTCAAGCAGAGTTTCGAGACGCACAATTGGTGACGAAGATGCGTGCACTGATCGTGCGGCTGAGACGGCAAGCGTGACCAAAGTCGTGTTGAGCTGATCCAGAGGTTGCCATTCCACTTCTGGCAGAAACACTCGGAGCACAAAAAGGGCATTGGGGATACCTCCCTCCACGAATGCCACGCCTATAATTGCCTCAATCACGTCCGCGAGTGTCTTGGTCGAGAGTTCTCTGAAACCAGCCTCGTCCACTTTGAGCAAATCATCATTGTATGGCGGCCTCCACTTGTTGACCGTAAACTGCTTCGTTATGATATACTTGTCCAGACCGAGCTCTTGAGCTGCAAGGGCAAGTCTTCCATTCGAGACTAGATGACCCTTACTTGCCGACATATAGCCTTCGTGCCACTTCGGATGCTGCGCCATGATCGTTGCAGATGCGGTCATCTTGAGGCATGCGTCGCCGAGGAATTCGAAGCGCTGATAATTGTGCCGCTCATTCGCAGACGAGGCCGTGAGCGCGGTGAGAAGTCCTCGTATACCATTAAAATGGATCGAAGATAGCAGACTCGATCGCAAGCTTTCTGCCAGCAATACATGGCTCAAATGATGCAGAATCGAAGGGATTAGGCGTGCAAAGGTGGCATACTGAAGTGGCAGACGGTCGACTCTACATGTTTCAGGCAGCAAATACTTGAATGTTGTGCTAGCTGCGGCTAAACATTGGGTAAAGTCCAATTGCTTCGGGAAGAGCCTGCACTTGAGGTGCGCGGTTGGCTCTGGACGGGGCGTCTCAAGACTGTCCTCTTGGATGCGTAGTTCAGTACCGTGGTGTGTGTAACGCCTTCCATCATTCGTGCGTATAACGCCGATATGAGGCGCAGTATTGTGCAAACTTGTTAGATCTGACGCCGGGTACTGCCCTGACACGGCCTCGACCCATGCTGTGAGATCGCCAGTCTGTGATGGCGCAAAGAGTACAGGAAAGTGTCCGGACCCCGCCTGCCTCATTCGCGTACCGTGAACGGCCGACAGCATCATGTGAGTCGAAGTGTTCAAGGTGTCGAGTACTGCAGCAGTGACCTCTACAGCCTCAGGCTGTCCGAAAGATAGCGTGGTAGTGCCGTCAAGGTGTAGCACGAGATCTGGTACTGCAGGCATGGTGCGTGGTGTGATCATAATCATGTCGAGTACCGTACCATTGGAAGTCGCAAACCGCAAAGGTGTATGCCAAGCTGTTGTCGCCGAAGTCTGCCAGAGACTCGCCAGAGTCTGTAATGGATTGACCTGATCACTGACTCTCACCAGGCTAGGTCGTTTCATCACCTCTCGATATGTCCGTTGTGCTTCCTCGTCGATCTGTGGTTCTGGTAACAGGTTGTCGTTGATGAGTCCAGCAGCTCTTAGACCGGAGTATGCCTCAAACGCTGCATCCATGCGAGCCATTTTCTCCGACTTCCAGGCGTCACGGCTCTGATAAGTGCGAATGGAGCTGACCAGCGCATTCGGTAATGTTATTCGACACACTACCAGCTTGCTCGCACCGAATGACCCTGCCAGATTTTCAGACGTGAAGATTGGCGCGAATGTGGTGAAGGAGACATGCGGCAACTTGTCACAGAAATGGTATAGATGCGACACGGCTGATTGAAGCGTAATCTTGGCACTAGTATTGTCAGTCAAGCTACCTCCCGAATGGTTGAGCAAGTTAACAGTATTTACCCGGTACTTTCGACCACGAGCTCACGGTAGCTCTCGTCTGCTTCAGACTCGAGTATCTTGAGCTCCTGGAGCTCTCTCATTTCCTTTCTGTATTCCTCCTCCATTGCTTGCTCATATATCTGCAGATCTGCCAAACGCTTCACGTACTTGCCATTTTCTTCATGCATCAGGATATATTTTGATGACATGGCTCGGGCTCTGCCTCTCCTCTGAATGAACGATTTCAGATTCGGTGGTGGCTCGAACGCAATTACAAGATTGCATGCAGAAATATCGATACCCTCCTCGCAAGCGCTCGTGCAGATGATGAGGTTCTTCCGGCCGCTGCGCAGATCTTCGATGGCTGTTGCGTTGTGAGAAGCGTCGACTAGCTCGCTCAGCTTACCTCTACGATTGTGGTTCGAGAAAGTACCCACAAAGGTCACCGCTCGAACCAGGTGCTTCGTCTGGGGCAGCAGAGCTAGAAGGGTGTGAAGAGAAGCAACTTGTGCGCGGGTCTGCACGAAAACATCCAAATTTCTGGGGATCAGTCATCTAAATCGTCAACAGCTCGATGAGCTTGTGGAGCTTGGGCGAAATCGCAGATGCCGATAGTAGATCTACAGGATCCGGAGCATCGTAGTGCAAAGTGGAAAGCACTTTGAAGAGATAAGACTTATCAGAATCTTCACCCTCGAGCCAAGCCAGCTCTTTGTAAGAGGTCAGAAATTTGTTGACGCAGGAAAACAGATACTGTCGAGTTTCCCAACAGCCAAACTCTTGCTCAATCAACTCTGCAGCTACTCTGAGGCACTTGATATGTTTCTGCGAATACGTATCGCGCTTCAAGATAGTCTTTTCCAGCTTTTGGGAGTTGGATTCCATGAGTGCCACAACGTATGGATCAAGCATGATATCCATGCTCTCGTACATTGCTATTAATCGCATCAACTCTGCAGACATTGGATTTTCGTTCTTTTCATAACTCAAGGTCGTGGTAACTGGACGATTGGTGTGCAAAAGTAGCTGATCTCGGTGGATATGCGGTGTCCTGGTAATTGCATCGAGATTCTGTTCGATCTTGCTGCAGACATCAAGTATTAGTGGGAGTCTGACAAAGAAGACACGTTGTTAAGGTCAAAAGTATGCCTCACCCTAGGTCTCCGCTACCGTGACGAATGACAGGACTTGCGGAAAGTCCAAGGATGGCGGGCAAAGTAGTCGAGCCCTCCTTCTTCTGCACATGATAGAACTCCTGCATGACCCTGTTCGCGGGCTCGTTGCCTCTACAGTGATGTGCTTCATCAAAAACAAGGAGTGATGCGTCAGAGAGCTTGACAAATCCGTGGCGGAGGGCGTCAGCGTAGATTTGATACGTGCAGACAATCTACAAGGGGTTGCATGTTAGTGAAATGTATTCAAACGAAACACCGCCCAAGCCAGTCCTTACCACGTCTACCCCACGAAGTACGTCGGCCCAGATCTGTTGCGAGCTCCACGTATCGACGGCATCGTGAGCTGTGAGTGATTTAACCTCGACAGCATCCCCGAGACCTTTCTTCAGCACATCAAGCTGTTGATACGCCAGTGAAACACTCGGTACCATAAACCATGCAATTTTGTGGGAGGTGCCGTGACTTTTCCGAAGCAGCTCATGTCGGATCCGTTCCACAGCGATCAGAGTCTTGCCAGAGCCAGTATCCATGGCTACTATGATGTTTCGCTTGAGGCTTTCATGAAACATCTCAAGCTGATAAGCTCGAGCTGTGGTTTGGGACATCTCTTGTGAACTGGTGGCCATCGTTTCATATTGTACGGAGACAGTCTCTCTAGAGCACCTTGTTGCTTCGAAAAGGGCAACGCAGATGGACTACTATTTGCTGCCATGTTGGCCATGTTTGGCAAACAGGAAGGCCGAAATCGGCACGGCAATCAGCCAGCTTGTATGGCCTTCATGAATATCATAACTCAATGTTGCCTGTCTGTCAAGCAACGAGAAAGGATCTGGCATGACAGCAGATGAATGTACAGAGGGCACCCTTCAGCCCTTTCGTCGCCCAAGCCAGCGCAAGGGATGGAGAGAAGGAAATGAAATGTCGGAGTAGTCTCCAACGCCAATCTGCAACAAGCCGCTGAGATGACACTGTCACTCCTGAACCGCCACGCTAGTGAAAATTATGAGCCCACAACGAAGTACTGGGACTCTGGGACTCTGGGACTCTGGGCTCTGGAGGGGCTTGTTCAACCACGGGCTGTGCCTGCCGCCTGTGCTTGAAACGACACAGGCGACTTCTGAAACATCAGAACGCCCTTGTGCAGAGAAGCGGCAGCATATAGCGCTTCACAAACACTCCGTATAAAGCTTGCCCAACGTGCCTTGTCTGCCTGTCTCAAAGCTCTAAACTCGCTTGGACACTGAATTTGACTCAGAGACTCAGAGGCCAGAACCAGAACTGAAACGGAAAAGTTGCCAAAACTCCCGCTTCTGCCCGCGTTTCCTCACTTCAGCTTTCTTCACTTCGTCGTCTCCGACCCTGTGACCTCATCACCTCATTACCTCTCACTTCGACTAAGCTTACCTTTCGTCCTTTCTCGAACCCTCTTCCATCATCCTTCATCCAACACTGTCTGCGACCACTCCTCTCTCCATTAGCGCACTTTCGCGCTCTCCTCATTCTTTGCACTCGACACTGATCTCAGGTCTTGCACGTCAACAAGAGCTGACAAGAACTGAAGTGAACGCGTAAGCCTCCCTTCCATCAAAATTGACGACAGCTATTCTTGCTGACACTTTATCTCGATATAGTCAGTGGCTCTCGCGCCTGCCTCACAGACCATGGACAATCGTTCTTATGGCCGGGATGGAGGCCGAGGTGGCAACCATCGTGGAGATCGTAGCGGTGGATCTTACCGTGGTGATCGAGGGGGATCTTACCGTGGAGATCGTGGCGGTCGAGATGGCGGCAGCGGTGGTTACCGAGGTGATCGAGGCGGTGGCGGTCGTGGACGTCGACGTGGTGGACCAAGTCGTTCAGAAGGTTCAACCTACCCTCTCCCCCATTCAGATCACAAGCACTAACATGAAACAGGACGCCAGTACAATCCGCGTGACACAGCTGTTACCTACCATGCAAGCAGCGTGCCTGCGCCCAACACCACAGTCAACAATACCGAGAACGCTCTTGAGAAAAGCCTGGCCGCTGGTGACCTGTCAGCTCTTTCCAGTGCAAACCACCTGCCAGTTCGTCCTGGCTATGGAACTCGCGGCATCCCTGTGAAACTCTGGGTGAGTACGACCCAACATGCTGCAATGTCGCTCAGCTTACTGACACTCGGTACCTTGACAGGCCAACTACATCGAAATTACTCCCCCTCCAAAGTTGACCCTGCACCGCTACAGCATTGTCATCACGCCCAGCCTCAGTGACATTCCCAAAAAAGCTCAACGCCTCATTCAGCTGCTTCTTGCCGAAGGGAAACTCTCCGCCCTGGGACCGTCGGTGTGCTCAGATTTCAAAAGTACCATCATCACGGCTGAGCCATTGAAGGATGATATGCTGCAGGATACCATCACCTACCGCGGTGAGCTTGAAGATGACCCTCCTGCTAACCCAAGAGGGCCTATCAACTTCAAGGTCACATTGGACAGAAATGGTGTTTTCTCTATGGGTCAGGTGATCGACTACTTGACGTCTTCACGGGCAGGCGAGATCCTATCGAGCAAAGACGAATTCATCCAGTCAATGAACATTGTGAGTTCATGCAATCCCAAACCAATGCGCAGCTTACTGACAGTGATGCCATAGCTCACAGGTCACAACAACAAGCTCAACCCCAATGTTCTGTCGATCGGAGCGAGTCGTCATTATCGTATGACCAGTGAAGGAAACGCACTTCATGCCTGGAAGGACTTGGGTGGGGGGATTCTTGCCTGGGTAGGGTTCAACTCATCTCACGGATATCAACGTCACCCTCGTATACTAATCTCATGTTCTAGCGCGGATTCTTCATGAGCGTTCGTCTGGCAACAGGTCGACTCTTGATGAATATCTCACCAAAGTCAGCGGCTCTTGTCGAACATGGGCCTCTCCTCGATGTTGCCAGCCGTTTTGCAGCGGGTCAGTCGGAGAGTACCCAGAAGCTCGCGAAGTTTCTTGAGAAGGTGAAGATTGAGGTTACCCACCTTAAGGTCAAGGTTCGTCGATGAAACACCCCATCGATATGATGATCCTGATCGGTGCAGACCAACAAAGCTGGAACGAAAATCCCGAGGATCAAGACAATCTCTGACCTGGCAACCACAAGGGACGGTTTCTCAGAGCCTCAAGGTCAACGGCCTCGGGTCAAAATGACTGGTGCCTCGCCTTATGCAAGTCAAGTCCTGGGCTATCAAGAGCATTGCGACCTGCTAATATACTCCTCAGGACATCGAGTTCTTTGTCAAGGACGCTACAGGGTCTGGTCAATACCAGACCGTCGCCAAGTACTTCAAAGATAGGTATAACATCGACTGCAGCAGACACCCCGCTGTGAATGTGGGCACACGGGACAAGCCTTCATACTTACCCATGGAGGTCTGCCGTGTTCGCATGGGACAGCCTGCCAAAGCCAAATTGAGTGGCTCGCAAACGACGGAAATGCTCAACTTCGCTGCATTGCGTCCGCATCAGAACGCTGAGTTGATCACCCAGCAAGGCATCGACAACCTCAATCTCGGCAGCACCAACCCGACTCTATCTCGTTTCATGCTGGCACTTGCCAACAAAGAAATGATCACGGTGCCTGGTCGCATCCTCACTGGTCCTGACGTCTACTACAGGGCGAAGAAGATTGCCAAGACCAATGGTGGTTCGTGGAACATGCGAGATATAAAGGTAAGAACACACATTCTGCACTTTCTGTTACCACTGCTGACGCCCCTCCCCAGTTTGCTCGGTCCGGTAAGCCTCGTGCCAGATGGACAGTAGTCTGGCTTGACAATGGCGGCCAGGGCAATTTCAATCATCAGACCTTTGGCCAGTTGAGAGATGGGAAGCTCAGGACCTTTCACAACGCTCTTGGAACCAACGGTGTTGATGTTGAGTCAGGCGAGCCAAAATGGATCTATCAAGACAGCGACCGTGCCACAAGAGTCATTGACCAGAAAACCAAGGTTGTTATTGAGAGGACAATTCAGGACAAGATTGGTGAGGCGAAAAACAAAACACGCGCCGATATCGTTCTTGTCATCCTTTCACAAGCTGACGTTTCGACCTACAATGCTGTCAAACGTGCTGGAGACGTAATCCACGGTAAGAAACCCAAAAGTATCGAGCAGGTTCATGCTAACCTTCGCAGGTATTTCGACTGTCTGTGTTGTCGACGATCCGAGGAAATTCGGGACCCCTTCTGAAGGAGGCAAAGACTTACAGTACTTTGCAAATGTCGCCCTCAAGTTCAACTTGAAGCTTGGTGGTCAGAATCAAGTTCTCGATGGCGCAAAGTTAGGCGTCATTGATGAAGGCAAAACGATGGTCGTCGGTCTTGGTGAGCCCTTGGGGAAGCGCCGGAGCGGTGTTGTTCAGAGTCATGTTTCAGTGCTTAAGCTAATCATCGTCTTCTGCAGATGTCACTCATCCTTCTCCTGGCTCGTCTGAAACAGCACCAAGCGCTGCAGGCAAGTCCAGTTTGCATTACCCTTAGTGTCTATATCCTCACACTCACAGGTATCGTCGCCAGCACCGACAAGTATTTGTCACAGTTCCCTGCCGCGCTCTCGGTCCAGACTGGCCGTCAAGAGATGATTGATGACATCGGCATCCTTCTCAAAAGTCGTCTGGAACTCTGGAAGAAGAAGAACAATCAGGCACTGCCAGAGAATATCTTGGTATATCGTGACGGAGTCTCCGAGGGGCAGTACGACATTGTACGTCTTACAGAGCTTCCTGCCATTCAGAAGGCTTGTTCCGAAGTGTACCCAACGACCCAGACGAAGCAAGGTTTGCCTCGCATGACTGTCATCATCGTTGGCAAGCGCCATCATACCCGGTTCTATCCTACCACCGATCAGCCAAATCTTTCTGACACGAGGAGCGGCAACCCAAAGAACGGCACTGTGGTCGACAGAGGTGTCACGGAGGCCAGGACATGGGAGTATGTCGAATCTTGCTGCACTCTCAGAGAGCATTCACTAACATGTCTCATAGTTGGTTCTGTCAGGCTCACCAGGGGTTGCAAGGGACTGCTAGGGTATGTCACGTCCTATTACACCCTCCGCGAGCATTCACTAATACGTTTCGTAGCCAGCACACTACGTTGTGGTGCACGACGAGATCTTTCGAGGAAGGAAGCTGCCGCCCGGGATGAAGAACACTGCGGACGTGTTGGAGGACCTGACACACAACATGTGCTACATGTTTGGTCGCGCCACCAAGGCTGTGAGCATATCTCCTGCAGCGTATTATGCAGACTTAGTTCGTACACACTTGACAAGCCCGCCGACCTACAGCTAACCTGATTCTAGGTTTGTGCGAGAGCTCGTGCCTATCTGTCTCAATATTTCGACCCCATGCTCGACATTGCCGACAATGCCAGTCAGAGCAGTGGTGAGAGCAAGCCACACCCTGGCAACATTCCTGAGATTAAGCTCCACGATGACATCAAGGACACCATGTACTACATCTGATGAGTGTGCATATAATGGAGTTGGAGTACTGGTATCACCTGAGGGGTGTATGTGATGAATGAACGAAAGCCTGGACATGGCGATTATGGCTGGTTGCACCAGGATGACGGTGTTGACCAACGGGATGACTTCACGATCTGTGGAACATGAGAAATGTGGAGGATTAGACAGACTTGACAGCTTGTCACTCACGATGGACCACCTAGAGTCAGATAATAAGGACTGCCTTAGTAGATAGATATCAACTTTGGTATATTGCCTTCACATCTTGGAGATCTTGTGTACACATTGCGCATTCCTCTTTGACACCCCGGAGTCTACTGTAGACACATCATTCATGGCTGCATTCCTGCCACACCTATTTTGCTGCTCGAGACCACAGCTGCACAATGCATGAACCGGCTGCATCAGCAATACGTATGGTACCCTTCCCGCCACAACAAAGTCTTGCCTCAAAGGCACCATAAGCAGGTACTGTTGAGGTACTTTGTGTCGGCGCTGTCGCACCCAAATGCGCAACACGGAACTAAGTTTTACCGTGGCTGGAGTTCAGTAGAGCACACCTCAAACATCAGTCAACCACGAGACCAGTATTCGAGCCGGCCTCGTCACAAATCAGGGCACAACCTGTGCTCACACTCCTTGATTTGATCACATTGACGACTCTACGAAGTGCTACTAAGCAGCCTATACCATATATACACCACAACAAAACATCATCTCAGGACTACTTGACACAGAATAAGTCAGCAGCTAGTGGATATTGGCCATGTGGCAGGAGATAGAATAGTCTACTTCCAGATGCAGAGGCATTGGGCTAGCAGTAGTGATCTGCTGTAATGTCTCGAGTTCGGAATCTCAGAATAAGCTGGCTTTGCCAATGCTTCATAAATCACGAGGCAGTAAGACTCGATTCTGTGAGGTGGAACTTCCAGCAGCAACACGACATAGCCTATGACCATCTCCAAGACGGGCTGTTAAGCTGCGCTCATCACGACAAAGCCCTGATTGCCATCATTGCCTCGTGCCTTCCAATTTCATGCTGTGTGACGTCGGCAATGAGACGCCAAACTTAGTTGTTTCATTTTCCCGGTGATTGTGCCACTGCACTGGTGCCAGAGTGCACGAGTACAGTAGTTGGAGTAGGGGCGGAAGCAGGGCCGGGTGCAGAGGCGGGCGCAGAGGAGAGTGTGAGGGTGTGGCTGGGAAGGTCGTTGGGTGAGAGGGTGTGGAGACGCGGAGTGGGAGCAGATGCAAATGCAACCAGGGGAGGTGCAACCTGGAGCGGTGAATTAGTAAGATATGATGAGAGATCCATAAGAATGAGACACACCTGAGGATTGGTGGCCATCAAGGGGTGGAGAGAAGCCGGAGCGGAAGGCGCTTCCACCGGAGCTACAGGAGCCTGTAACTCGGATGTCAGTATCAAGGTGGACACAGTAATGACAGAATAAAGATGAGACTTACACTCACAGTGCGCGAGATCGTTCGCTTCCCATTCTCATCAATTCTCTCAACCATTCCTACCACTCTCATCACCTCTTGCCCTGCTAGAAACTTCCTCTTCATCTCACTCTGGACAAGCTCGTCACTTGCATCCGCCCAGTCGACACATACATACCTGCACGAAAGAAGGACCAAGACGCCACATCTAGCAGCAATCGTGATCGACACCTCCTAGCATATGGCCAACGGCCACCTTAACATCTTCGAATCACCACGGCACTCCACACATGAGCGTCGATATCGTAGTCGGTCTCCATCGTTCTATCGACTAGGGACATCATCTCAACAGACACGATACCCTCTCCCGCGCAATGACAGATGCGGAGAGCCACGGCACCCTCTCCCGCGCGATCATACACGCGGAGAACCTCAAAGCCCTCTTCCGCGCAGTGGTACATCACGCGGATAGCCCCGACGCCCTCGCCAAGCCAGCCGCAATTGTCAAAGGCGACCTGGTCCCAAGGGTCACGCAGACCCTCCTCGACAGCATAGCCCGCTCGCCATGTCCCGGTCGGAGCGGAAGAACCCAGAATTGTTCGATTCTAGGATATCAGTTGTCTTGACACCGTTCGACCGAAGTATGCGCGCGACATCAAGTCAGGTCCTCCTCACTGCTGATGATGTCCAAGATTCTATTGTACTCGCAACACGATCATCAATGCAATTGTACAGCTCATTCTACCCATGGGACCTCACTGCCGAGGAACTAGTCACTGGCCAGGTAGTAGTTCAAGACGTGCTTTCCCGTGCCGATGGCAGTGGGAGAGCGCAAGGCGCCAGGGCTTATGGTTAATGTACGCCTCACAGCTGCTTGTGCTCTTCCTGCACAATCCGTCAATGAAATGTAAATTCACGGATCAACTCGACCTGTGCACAATGGTTGCGATTGAGCGGTTATCCTGTGATGGCTGTACCAAAAGGATCAAGAATGCTGTGAAGACTTTAAGGGACAGATTCGGGGTAACCGGGAAGGAACGTTGTGCTATCCTACAGTAGGGATATGCCATCGTTGGACTTCCACCTTGTTGCCAATTTCATGACCCATGCTACAGGTCACCTTGGAGTTAGACTGGAAAAGATCGACTTCCAAGTAGGGGACCTCTTCAATGTGCCAAGCGACAAGGAAGGACGATTTGGCGTGCCCTCACTCGAAGAGATTTGCGTGGACGCAGTTAAGCCCCAGACTAGCATGACGGCATGGCAGCTTGCACATCCACCTACCACGAGATATGGTCAACGGGTTGCGTTTTCTATGGCTATCGACTAGTCGCGATTCTGATACCTGACGGCACTCTTCAGCGTCAAGGCATCACGTGAACCCTTCACGGACTTCTCTGTTTGAAGTCACTGGTGTTGGCAAGATATCCCATCTCCTCACGGCAGGCTTCACCATCAACCTAGTATTGGCAATACTCAACTCCAGCGCCTTCTGTCAAGAACCTAATCCCCCCGAAGGAATCCGCGTCTGCTCGCGCGACTCCATACACTGTATGCAGGCATGGCAATACTGCCAGTACTTTCGGCTTCAACACTACGCTTCTGGTGAAAGTAGTGTGATTTACCAGGATTTGCTTCCTGCTATGAACTCTCGATGCCCTGCTGTCCCGTATTTTAAAAACACGTGTACGACGGAAAGTCGTGAGATATACCAGCTCTTCTCTCCTACCTGACCGCCATGATCCTCCCCTGCTTGGCACTTCTTCACTCTTCCCACGGCACACGTCAGCCTGAAACTAGGCTGTAACACAATCCCTCCTTTCCTGCCTGGACAGTTGCACCTTCCCTGCTGACAGCAAAAAACCCTCCTAAACCACCTCTGGCGCTTAACCTCCATCATAACATCCTCACCGTTCGTTCTCTACACTCAATCAAGTACGTGAGTATCATCTTCAACTCCTCCGTCGCACTCGCATTCCGACTCAGCACATGCGGCACATTGCCTTTCTCAACTAAGCCGGTCCGGTGCTATACTTTTCCACAACATCCCAGTCTCCCCACTGTGGCCCTACATGCCCGTGCACAACGTAGCTGGTGGCAGCGACTGGGTGATCGCGGAGTAGTGCCGAGACATCGGGAGGGTAGGTTAGGAGGACAGTACGTAGCTCCCAGTGCTCGGAGATAGGACGGATGACGAGGATGGTGCGAGTGATTGACATGTTCAGGATGAGGAGGACCCATTGTGGTGAGTATTCACGCTGGAGAGAGGTCTGTGTGGGAAAGCGTCTCTTGGGGATTGAGCTGGCAGAGGAATGACAGATGGGCGATAGACTTGAGAACGGGTGGGATGCGGAACGGAAGCTATATAAGTGCAATCAGGAAAGAAATAGAGCAGTCTGAAAGTGCAGGAGCATTGCCAGAAGGAGAAGGTAGGGGACGCGTAAGAGTAAGCATTGCGTATGATTTGTGAGGGTTGGAAGACTTATAGACTTGCACCTCCTCTATTGAAAAGGTCGTGCTTTCGGGTACTGGTACACTTCGCCGCACGCGCTGCGCTGTTCGCTGTTTGCTGTAGACATCGGCGACGCATGCATGGCGTGGTGTGTGAGGGTCCCTCCATCTATTGTATGCCACCGTGTATGTCTCTCTGTCATGGGCTCACTGTTTCGTTCTGATAAGGTACTCTCGAGAGTAGATCCGGGAACTCTGCCACTGTGCAGGCGTGTCTACTGAGCTGTTGCCACCGCCGTGCTAATACTACTGCCGTGCTGTTGCTGCTGCCCCACTGCTGCTAGTGCCCTACTGTCCTTTCCCGACACGTTACCCTCCGACTTTGCAATCTAGGTGTCGCCCGCTTGAGCAACAAACTAGCATGCTTCCCACAAAGATGTACGGATTGAGGGGGCCATATCGCAGCTGGCTGAGGTTGGCTGGAAGACATGTCTCATAATGCTCATACTCTCGAGGCAAGGTACGCAAGAATAATGTCAAAAGCACTTCTGATGGGACATCTTGAAATGGCAGTCGGAATGATTCATTCTCAGGTATGCAACGCTCAAATTCTAAGTATATTCAGCTCAATGAGTCTTGCTTCTTGTGTCTGTGGTCGCAGTCAAGCAGTGTCCCAAATTTCATGGAAGTGTTCGGACACTTCCCGATCTGCAACGCTTTCCGACATCAACGATTTGCCTGAACCGCATACAGCCCGTTTCTGCCACCACCATTTCTCCCACACACATCATGGGTTTCTTCGACACGGTCCTCGACCTCTTCACCCCTGTCGTCTACGCCGACGACAACCAAGCCGCCGACGAGCTCCAGTCCGGCTCCGGTAAAGCATACGGTAATGCCGACGGCGGCAATGCGCACGTAACACCAGACTCGAAGCCCAATGCCGACGCGCAGAAGGGGACCGAGCAGAGCAGCGCCGACTTGACAGGCACGCCGAAGGAGACGGACAGCAGTGATAAGCCATTCCAGGGCAAGGCGGATGATGATGAGGAGGAGGAGGAGGAGGCGAGTGACGATGCTGGGGGTGATGATGAGGAAGAAGAGGAGGAGGAGGACGAGCCAGTGGATCCGATGCCGAGACTTCTGCAGGGTGAGTCAATCCCGGTGTGGTGCGGTGTGAATTGCAGGAGCGTCGTTGCGCTGGTGGCGCTCAATGTGCTTTGAAGTGGCTAGCATTGCCGAGCCGACTGTGATAACGCGAAGGGCAAGAAGAAATAAAGCTAACCAATGCGCTCAAATACAGAATGCGAAAGGACCAAGGAGTGCCGACACGCAAAGTCAGAGTACGACAGCTGCGTCGCCCGCGTTACTCGCGCCCAGGAAGACGAGAACCACAAGGGTCACAAGGAGGACTGTGTTGAGGAGTGTACGTATTATGCTAATCACCTGCGCCGACATTGGACAACGAAGCTGACATTACTGCTCCCGCAGTCTTTCACCTCACGCATTGCACGATGGACTGCGCCGCACCCAAGCTCTTCAGGATGCTCGCATAAACAACCCCAACCCTACTATAAACCGCCGCACGTCTCCGAAAGACGGTCTCCTGCATATATAAGGTCTACCCCGAGCAAATCAGCAGTCGGACTTCGAGGTGGGCTCGTATGGTAGACGGGTTTCGAAAAATGGTGCTACCTCAACATAACATCCGATACTGTATAGAAGGCTCGATCGTCGGAAAAAGAAGGGAATGGCTGTGGAATGTACTACTATCTTAGCTATTAGACGATTCAAGGAGGAAGAACAGAGCCTGTGTTTTCGACTTCAGCTGAGAAAATACCTGGTGTTGCATGATGTCCGTCTGGCTGCCGTGCAAGATATTAAGACACATTCCCAATCCTTCTCGTTTTCCGGTACTGATGATCAGGAGCATGGTTGCCTTTGACCACAGGAGCGAATGATCACATCACTGCTCGCACAACACCGAAGTAGCAATCATTTACCAAGGATTAGAGGGCAGTCAGATCGTCTGAGACTCTCCTCAGCCTGTCCCAGCACGGCGATACGTTCATCTATGTGCGATACTCCAGCAGCAGAGTGCAGGGGATGCTTTGTCCCTCGCCAAGGTAGTCTCGAATAAGTGTCGCCCAACATGAACATGGACCTCGGGCTGGTATGAGCGATACTCGCCTCAAGGTAGAGCTCATCTTCGAGTATGTATTCTCGCATGTCGCAGCATAACATAAGTCTAAGTAGAAACATTACGGCATTTCCGCCTGACTTGCATGCTGTGATTGTAGTGACGTCCTGTCTGATACACTTGACACGAAGTCTCTCCTAGATATCCTAGAGCATTCTACACCTCAAACTTTCCAATATCCCACGACGTGATAGCAGTAATGATCGTATGACCGCCTACCCAACAACTGTGATGTCTCTACTTGTATCTTCGGACCTTCAAAGCCAATAGTCAACAGGACCTCCGACGTGATGCCTTCCTTCCTCTTTCGACCTCTGCCAAGACAAGACGACCTCGCGTGCTCGACCGTTCTCAACCACAGATACCAACGTTCGTTGTTGGAGCTCTGCCGTAGATCATATATATGTCCTCTGCTTGAGCTGTTCATAGCATATAACAAGTAGTCTTCTCACCCACTCTCAATGCGCTTCACGATCTCTCAGACTACCACTAGCTCATGCCACCACAACTCCTCATCCACTACGTCCCTGTCGATCCCAGTGCTTCTTCGCGCACGCTTACAGACCCTAGCACAGCTGCAGGGCAGTCCTGGTCCCAGTTTCTGGCAAGCTTTGAGAAGGGAGCGGAGGAAGTGTGGTGGGCGTGGCAGGAGGACAACGAGGATAATGTGGGGGTCTTTGCGTGTAAGTGTGTGCTGTGTGTGCTCTGTATTATGTCTTGATTGTAGTATGTCTTGATTGTAGAGAGTGAGGTGTCCTGAGCTAAGAGAACGGAGGGCCAGAGAGAAGACGGCATGGAACGAAACGACGTAGAGGTGAGGCTCGCGTTTCGAGGAACAATAAGCACTACTTTGGAGAGTGTGCCAGTGTGGTCATTTGTATAGACAGGATAGACAGCGAGGGATTAGATGCACTGGCTATGCTGCATCAGCGAATGCCCAGCTCACCTCCTCCTCGACTCATCTCTCAGCACCCGCCTCTCCATCGCCACCCCTCATTCTCTCCGTTTCCTCCTCTCATTGTCCCATACGCCACTAACTCCTCCGTCAGTATTCTCCACCCCCAGCGCCCAACAAGCCTGGGAGACTTCCCATCCTGTCGACTCGCTCCAAGAACTACTCGCCCCGATTCTAGCAGACAACTACGCCACCTTCACCAGCAAACGCTTCACCATCCTTCTCGATGACGCAAACGCAGCGTCTACGCTCAAAAACGCAACGTGCGCGAACCTCACGAAGGTCTGGACATGGTGGTTCCCAGCACCAGACGACTCGCAACCTCAACCGTCCACCATTAAAGATGAAGAGAAGCAAAAAGTCGCATCGTCCTTCGCCGCTTTCGTCTCTGCCAATAACATCGACCCAAGCGGAATCCACAGTATAGTGGGAGGGTGGCGAGCTGAGCCCGATGTGATTCGTGGACGTGCGGCGAGGAGTTTCACTGGGTTTGTGGGGCAAAGAAGCAGTGAGGAGAGAGTATTCAGGATGGCGCCGCCGTTTGAAGGTAACATTCAGGGGAGGATTGGAATGGGGATGAGGACTTTTGGATTTGCGGGACATGGGTTGGCGTAGGAAGAGATTTGGGGAAGAAGAGAAGGACAATGGGAGATGCGATGAGATGGGTGGCTGGGACCACGGTGAATAGCTGATTTTAGTCTGTGTCCAAGTCTGCTGTACCGGAGTGTGAAGTGTAGTTTGTTTTGCTCCTGCCGCTAATGAAGACCAGATCTAGTCGTCAAATTTGATACCCTTCTTGCCATCGACATCAATCAGACCGCCTCGGTATGATCCACGCTTGCCTGGAGGGAATTAGCAACTCGTCAAAATAAGCTGTCAAGCACGACGGACATACCCTTGTTCTTAGCCTTTGTGAACCCCTTCCCTTTCGTCACAATCAGAGCCTCATGCGCCTTCTGCGCATAATCATACGCAGCGTCCGTGAACTTGTTACTGGCAAATCGTGGATCCACTTCGATGTTGGAGGGAATCCTGCTGAAAGGCACATTCTCTTTCTTCAGCTTCTTGAAGTTCTCCGTCGTTGCTGGGATCGTCTTCGTCACCGCCTCGTCAGCGTCCTCGTCGCCGCGTTTCCGCTTGCGGTCCGGGTGCTCCTTGAATACGAGGACGTCTGTTGGGGTCTTGTTAGGCGAGCCTGTTGGTGCGGAGATCGTGGAGCTGGTGTCTGATCCTGACTTTTCCGGTTGTGGTGGCGGTTGTGTTTTGGTGGCTGCGTCGTCCTCGGAGTCAGAACCTGATTCTGATTCTGACTCAGACGAGGATGACTCCCCGGAATCTGATGACTTTTCAGACTCTGATTCTGAGGATGAAGACTCTGAGGGAGATTCTGATGACGACGATGAATCGTTCGTGCTACTGATGCTGGTGATACTCTTGGAACTTTCGCTATCGCTGTCGTCTTCCTCAGATGATTTCTTGGATGTAGTGGTCTCCTTTTTCGACGAGACCTTAGCCTTCTTAGAGGCAGGCTCTACAGCTTCAGTCTTCTGCTCTGTCGACGCAACCTTGGCTTTCTTTGCAGCAGGTCCTTTCGCCGAGACTTCCTTGTCCTCCTCTTCGTCTGAGTCCTCCGAGTCTGCATCCGAGTCGGCAGAGCTCTCGCTGCTGGCACTTGAAGACAAATCGCTGTCGGAGCTCTTCGTGCTTGCCACTGAAGTTCCGCGCTTGCGCTTGTTCCCCATATCTGTGGCCGCGGACAACTTTGCTGCTGCTGCCACTTGTGCTTCGGTCACACCTCCAGTGTCGCTATCGCTCTCACTGTCACTCGTACTTTCGCTTTCGCTCTCGCTGCCACTTCCATTTCCACTCTCACTCTCACTATCACTCTCTTCTTCACTGCTCCTTCCTGATGCGCTGTTTCCCTCTTTTTCAACCTTGTTTTCACTGCTGCCAGAAGCCTTCTTCTGAACCTTGTCCTGCCATTGTTGGAAGATTTCGACAAGACTTGGTAGGTTCTCTGCTGTTCGCTCCCACTCTCCCTGCTTCTTGTTCTTCTTTACATTACTGGCAGCTTTTGGGAAGTCGTGTGATTCGAGAAAGTTGTGCACAAGATCAATAAGCGCCAGAGGGAGTTCTGAGGATGACATGGTGTTTATGCGGGTGTCCCGCGATAACGAAATCCGTCTATGAAGAGTAAGAGTGATGTATCTAGACTGTATAGTTTGTTGCGAGTGCGTAGAAGGTGCCAATGTATGTGTGATTTATGATGAAACTTTTTTGAATGATAGATGCCAAGCCAAGGGTTTTCCCCAGGTTCAGCTAAACTCAATCGGGTGAGTGCCCATTGTTCCCGACCTTGACGAAACACGTTCATGTCGCGAAAGTGACGGAGACAGTGATAGCGCCCCGCTGCCTCCGATACTCGAGACGAGACGCGTGAGCTTGATCGATGCAGTACATCCTGCAAGGATACCAGCCTAGGACCGTATTCAGCATTGATGTCACCCGAACTAGAAGCAACTCCGACACTACGCCGCTAGCTGTCTAACTTCATCGCAGCGGCATATACAAGCTGAACACAGATCTTCGACATCTAGTCCTGGTATTGTAGGGCTCAATAATCTTGACGATAGTACTTTAGCTCGTCATCCCTCGCTCGGTCACTCAATCCCATCACAAAAGCTTCCCAGGTGACAGAACGAAGATGAATCCCACTAATGGCGCATACCCTCGAGGAGGACCTCAACCGAATGGCAATTTCTTTGCTCAAAGGGGAGCTGGACCTGCTAATAATGGTCCTCCGCCTCCCAGACAAGTGCCACAAGAAAGTTCCCAGCAAGCTCGACTGCGCCAATTCGAGGATGACAAGAAACGTCTCACTGCTAGCTGTTGTACTCCAGGACCAGATGAGCACAAACCCCAAAGTTATATCACGCACTTTCGAGTTGAGGAAGACAGCATGCATCAGTCAGGTCCTCCTCCGCCGGATGCTGCAGCTCACCATAAGAAGCCTCGAATGATCATGCTTGGAGTGAAATCGACTGGGAAAGTACAAATGTATAAAGCTCGCGAAAATGAAGACGGCACATTCCAAATTGGCAAGACATGGGATTTGGATGAATTACAAAGCATTCGGGTATTCAACCCGGCTACTGCCAGAACGCCTGAAGAGCAACAACAAGCACAATGGGCTGGCCCTGCCGGCCTCACCATCACGATGTCTAAGCCTTACTTCTGGAAAGCTCTGGGTGCCGCTGAGAAAGAGTTCTTCATCGCCGGTTTGGTGCGGGTATTTCGCAGGTATACGAAAGGAAGAGCCCCGGAGCTCATTGGTTTTACACCTACTGAACGAGATGGTCTTCTTAGCGGACCCTCATATATACCTCCACCTCAAGATGGAAGACCTTCTTCGCAAAACCAGGGTCAGTCGCCATCCTTGCGTCAACAGCAACAACAACAACAGAGATCATCGAGTCCGACAAGCAGTGTGCACTCGTCGACCATAGGGCTGGCGTCGTCCGAGCCGACGCAAAGCTCAGCTAATTTGAGACTTGTGCAACAACAAAGACCGCAGCCACCTCCCAACCAGCCTTCGTCGCAGCGCTCAAACCGCGACTCTAGGGCGTCTTCACAGCAAACGCCCTCCCCGACATCGAGTTTCAAAGCGCCGCTACAAGCATTCAGCCAGCCGCCTGCTCAAGCACAGCAGTCTAGGCCATTCGAGCCAATATTCCCTCCGAATCATCAGACGCCTGTGCCCCTCATGGCGTATGCAGGCAGGCCCTCGAACGCATCGTCTGCAGTATCCCCAACATTTTTACAACCTCTAAACACGAGCACTGGTCCAGCGGGCGCCTCGCTCATGTCACCCAGTGAGATTTCTCCCGGGACTCACTCTGTTTCACCTGTCACAGCCGGTCGATGGAGACCCCAGGGTGTCGCTGCTACTACTCAACGGACGGCGGTTGATAGTCCCGGAAGCGAGCAATCGCCTGGAAGTACACCAGCACCACATACAGTGTCACAGCCCGCGCCACAGCTAGTACCGCAAATCGTGCCTGAAAGACGACGACCTCCTCTGCAGGATGCGTCAGTATTCGGCAGCCAGAACTCGTTCCGCAAACCTTCTCTCGCTGCCGAGCCGTCTCCTCTTGCCACTCAAGCGCCCATGCAACATGATATCTCGCCGAGCAACATGCAGAGTGAGCCACTACCCGAAGTCTTACCCTTGCGAAGCACTCCGCAGAAGGCAAAGGCTCCTCCACAGATTATTGTCCAGCAAGAGCAGGAGCAAGAGCGGGTTCCAAGCCCTGTAATACAAGCTGCACCACGACAAGAGTCTCCCAGCAATGATCTACCGTCGCGCACGACGAGTCCTTTAGATGAGCGGCAATACAGACCTGGGCTTGGTCCCATGATGGGTCGTCAGGGTTCTAGTGAAACTGCGAATAAACTACGCAAAGCTGCCACTGCTTATAGTGCGTTCAAACCAAGAGCTGGTGGTGCTGGAGAAAGGCTTCTTGGCACGAAAGCCAATAAGAATGACGAACCCGATGGTGTTACACGAGTCGTGCCAGCGCCGCTTTCTCGGAATGCGACGCAGGACACCGTGCCAACCCTTGGTAGAGTGGCGAGCCCCGTAGGCAACGGAACTCGTCCTTCATCGCCTGGGCTCGAAAGAGCAGCCACGCAGACCATGGGTGGCGTTGTCGAACATCCCCTAGCGAATGGCTCGGTTCAGCCAGCAGCGCCAGCAGTTGAGACCACGGAGGAGCAGATGAACCGAAGGCCCTCAAAGACAACGATGCCAAAGCAAAGGCGGCAGACAGACTTTTTTGCGAAATCTCTCGCGATCATGGGTATTGACACAAGTGTTGTCCACAATCAACATACAGAATTCGAGAATATTCTTACGGACTTCAACTGGGATGCGAACCTTCTACAAGTCAAGCAAGTTGACGTTCTGAAGACCAACCTCCGTCGTGACATTGCACGACTTGAAGCAGGAAGCTGGTTAGGTGATTCAGAACACAAAGATGACCGAGTAGCTGCAGTTGAGAATCTTTTGGATCGAGCCATTGCAGAGTGCGATGAGATGGAAGGACTGCTAACACTCTACAGTGTTGAGCTCAGCGTGAGTAACTAATAGAAGCAATGCCGAACTGCGACTAATCCCAGGCAGACATTAAATGACGACGTAGCATACATTGAAGCACAAAGTCAAGGCTTACAAGTTCAGACTGCTAATCAGAAACTCCTGTATACAGAGCTGCAGAACTTGATCGCGACGATCTCATTAGATGCATCTCAGCTCGAACCCCTTCGACGTGCACCTCTGGGAGATCCACAAGGTCTCGAAGCAATTGAGGGAGCCTTGCTTCTGCTATATAGAGCACTGCAGACTATCGATCCTGCTTTACTAGGCAAAGACATTGCAGCAGCAAACAATCGCAAAGACGAGCAAGCTTTGTCGAGCATGAGAGTATTGCAAGAGAAGCGCTCTTTGTACATGTCTGAGGCTCATGAATTTCTGACCCGGATACGAAATTACGCTGAACCTACCTTCGCAATGGCTTTTCAGAAGGCAAAAGAGACACACCGCAACTCTACATCATCAAGAAGTTCCACACAACATGACTTCAATGCTCATGACATCGCGAGGGCTTCCTTGTGGCAGCTGCGACCACTCATGATCTTTGCTGAAGATATCGACAAAAAAGCATGGCAAGATATCATTGCCACATATATCGTCCAAGCCAGGACAATGTACCAAGGCGAGGTACAAGAGATGGTGATGCAGTGGAAGAATGGAACACGGCGGCCTGGTGGCGAAGAACAAGACGCATTATTCACTGCACAGGAGAAAGAAGCAGATGGACTTGCAGGTACTGCCCGGAAACTGACAGTCAAACGCAGTCATACATTGGCCAGGATGACTCGCGCTGCATCGGCTGAGAAACGCGCCGTACTAAACAGGAACCAGGAGAATAAACAGCCCTGCGAGGCCTTCGCAGGGGCACTCGAAGAGACGATACCACTGATCTTCACGGAGCAGAACTTCATCATCGACTTCTTCCACTCCGACTCACTTTCAATTGGGCCATCAGATTTTGTGGAGGCCGTGACCTCGTCAAGACCTTCGGAACGTCGTGGCACGAATCTCCATGCACCACGAAGGTTGGTGGAAGGTGATCGCGCAATGAGTCAGAAACTGCTCGGCTTGATGGAAGGAGTATTCCCAACGTGGCCCAACGAGATGCAATCTCTCATGGACTGGGCTTTGCAGGCAGATTCTTTGTCAGTATCATAATTCTTCATTCGCGGTCACGACTAACGAGACTATAGCCAAGGCATAGGTATCCTATGCGCACTTGAGCGCAAGCGCCTTGAGCTCGAGGATACGAACCAAGAGTTTATTGTACGTGCTGTCAGCAGGATTTATGAAAGGCTTTCCATCTCCTTCAATCAGTTCGTGGATGCTCAGCTTCGTGCTATCGATGAGACCAAAGTCAAGATCAACAAACGCAAGGGTGTCATTGCCTTTATCAAGGTGTTCCCGAACTTCTCCATCATTATCGAAAACATGTTGCCGCCTGCAGATGGTCCAGAGAGACTCGAGACACGCGCCATGGTGGACGCAGCATACAACAAAATCATTCGGTCCATGTTCGACAGCCTCAAGACAATCGCGAAATCTGCACCTATGACAGGTCAAGGCTTCGGTGCGGACCCTGAAGACAAAGAGGCCTTAAATTACCACATCCTACTGATCGAAAATATGTTCCACTTCTACAACGAGCTTGATGAGCGCGGCGATGCGGCACTCGGACAATGGCGTGGTAAAGCAATGCTCGAGATGTCTGAACACCAAGAGCTCTACGTCAATGCCATCATCCGCCGACCCATGGGCAAACTCTTAGACTTCCTCGATAGCGCCGAAAACCTCATTGGTCGTGGCGTCACACCAGCAAGCATACCATCCTCTCATCCCAGTCACTCGCGCAGTGTATACAAGAAGATCCTCGGCGCGTATGATGCAAAGGAAGTCAGGCGTGGCGTAGACACATTGAGGAAGAGAATCGAGAAGCATTTTGGCGAAGCGGATGATGCAATGATCAGTGCCGAGTTGATCAAGAAGATCACGGCGGAGTGCGAGAGAAAGTACAATGACGTTTGCGACAGAGCGAATAGGGTGGCTGGTGAGATGTATGAAGGTAGCGTGCAGGTGGACTTTATGAAGCAGGATATCAGCCAGGCGTTTAGGAGGTAGATACGAGAGGAGTGTAGCTTTTTGGCAGATGATGCTGTATGATCACTACTTTGGACCAGCATGTAGCATGGTATATAGGACGTGAATATGACGACGACTCTGATGAAGCCCATGATCTTGACCTTCTTCTCCTTCTCTTCTCCCTCTCCACTCGGGTGTTCACGGACGAATGGGCCATCTCCGCAAGAACCCGCGAATCTGCCGCGGCTTGAGCAATCATCCAATGGAGCCCCACCAACACCCCACTACCATGATCGTAAGAAGTGCCGCAGTCCAGATACTTAAGGCAGTACAACCCTCCTATCTATCTCTACGTACGCGAAGTCAGGACGGACACTCAACAGAAACACACACTACGATCTAAACGCAAAGTAGCGAACATGGCACAAGCAGAAGGCCCAGGCGGCACCGAGAAGATCAACACAGACATCATCACGCTTACAAGGTTCTTGACTGAAGAACAGACTAAGCATAAGGAAGCTACGGGAGACTTTACGTGAGCTGAGGCTATAGGTTAGGCAGAAGGGAGTATAGTACTAACAAGACTCAAGCCTTCTCTGCCACGCTCTACAATTCTCCTTCAAAAGCATAGCATACTACATTCGAAGAGCCACACTGATCAACGTTCGTACCTGTTCCCCGAGATCATCACGCTGACTGACACACACGAACCCAGCTCACCGGTCTAGCTGGTTCCTCCAACATCACTGGCGACGACCAAAAGAAGCTCGACGTGATCGGCGATGACATCTTCATCTCCGCCATGAGGTCCTCCGGCCGTGTCCGTGTCCTGGTTTCTGAAGAGCAAGAAGAACTCATTGTCTTCGACGAATACCCCAATGCCCGATACGCGGTTGTCTGCGACCCCATTGACGGCTCCTCGAACCTCGACGCTGGTGTATCAGTCGGCACCATCTTCGGTGTCTTCAAGCTCGCCGAGGGCGCCAAGGGAGTGAAGGAGGATCTGCTCATCCCAGGAACGGAGCTGGTCGCTGCTGGATTCACCATGTACGGCGCTTCGACACAGCTGGTCATCACGATGAAGGGCGGTACCGTCAATGGCTTCACTATGGACAACGCGCTGGGAGAATTCATTCTCACGCACCCGAACATGACCATGCCGAAGAAGAGGTCGATCTACTCGGTCAACGAGGGAAACAGTCTGTACTGGGAGGAGCCGGTCAAGGAGTACATCAACAGTCTGAAGTACCCAGGAGAAGGCGGCAAGCCTTACAGTGGGCGGTATATCGGTAGTATGGTGGCAGATGCGTACAGGACGCTGCTGTATGGAGGCATTTTCGCATATCCCGCAGATAAGAAGAGTCCGAAGGGGAAGTTGAGGATTCTGTACGAGTGTGCGCCGATGGCTATGGTCTTTGAGAATGGTAAGATACAATGTCCTTCCTTGGGATTGTTGACCAAGCTAATGTGACCTCACAGCTGGAGGGCAAGCCGTGAACAGCAAGATGGAGCGCTTATTGACAGTGGTACCAGAGCATATTCATGATAGGTCAGGCGTCTTCTTGGGGTCATATGATGAGGTGCAGAAGGTCATCGACGTTCACAAGAAACACAACATCGGATGAAGAGTGTATTTAGCAGTATATAGAGTGTATCGGGTACTATTGTGTCTGCCGTCTTCTACTTCAATTGTCAGCTGTACGGGCACGGCTCCTCGATCGAGATAACTTGATCTTGCAAGCCTAGAGGCATAAGAGGTTTTCCTAATCTCGTAAGTACGGTCCTAGAGGAGTATCGTATAAGGTCGTGGGAAGAACCAAGAAAATTGCATACACCCGAAACCGTCCTTGCCGTTCTCGCGTCAAAGGTCGTGCTGGCACGTGTCGAAAACTTTGTGTTTCGGAAAGTGCGACTGTGCGTTTCCAAGAATTTACTGCCCGTCTTTCTCGTCCTCCTCCTTTCACCTCACTCACAAATTCACCATCAACCTTTCCGAGAGTCTTAACACCCTCTTACCCCCATCTCATCGCAAAAGTACGCTAGTCGGCACCAAAAAAACTCGAAAAGAAAAAAACCTTGTCCGTCTTCGGTGCGTTTTTGTCAAAGATCTAACGGAGACAACAGCTCCAGAGAAACACTCACTGACTTGCGCTTCTGCAGTAAGCTTACGCCTTCGGAGTCGCTTCACAGTCCTGTCAACTAGAGTCGACATTAAACCGGTCATCTCAACTCCAGCGCTCTTTCAAAAACCCGAAAACTGTCAGTCCTACTCATATCTCACGTCGCGCAGAGAGTCCACGCGCTCTCGTGAAGTTGTGACTTGAACACTTTGAGCTTACTGGTAACAAGAGTAGTCTAAACCTCATCCGCAATGGCTTCCTCTACCTCTCCCGCCCCTGCTGAGCAGGCCACCTCCCCTGTCGCCAATGGCGCTAACGGTACCACCACCATCAACACTGATGTAACTTCCGACGCCAACCATTCCGAGGATGTCGCTACCCCCACATCGGCTGCTCAAACTGCTCACCAGAACTCTGCCTCGCTCTACGTCGGAGAGCTCGACTTCTCGGTCACCGAGGCCATGCTCTTCGAGCTCTTCTCTTCCATCGGCCAGGTCGCTTCCATCCGTGTCTGCCGTGACGCCATCACCCGTCGCTCGCTCGGATACGCCTACGTCAACTACAACTCCGCCCCTGACGGTGAGCGTGCGCTCGAGGAGCTGAACTACACCCTTATCAAGGGCAGACCCTGCCGTATCATGTGGTCTCAGCGTGACCCCGCTCTACGTAAGACTGGCCAGGGCAACGTCTTCATCAAGAACCTGGACAACGCGATTGACAACAAGGCTCTCCACGACACCTTTGCTGCATTCGGCCCCATTCTGAGTTGCAAGGTCGCTCAGGATGAGATGGGAGCCTCCAAAGGATATGGTTTCGTCCACTACGAGACCAACGAGGCTGCCAGCAATGCCATCAAGCACGTTAACGGCATGTTGCTCAACGAGAAGAAGGTCTTCGTTGGCCACCACATCGCCAAGCGCGACCGCATGAGCAAGTTTGAGGAGATGAAGGCCAACTTCACCAACATCTTCGTCAAGAATGTCAACCCGGATGCTACCGAGGACGAGTTCCGCGCTCTCTTCGAGAAGTATGGTGAGATCACCTCTGCTAGCCTTACAATGGACGAGGCTGGCAAGAGCCGTGGGTTCGGTTTCGTCAACTTTGTCGAGCACGAAGCTGCTGATGCTTCCGTTGAGGGTCTGCATGATACTGAGTTCAAGGGCCAGAGACTCTACGTTGGTCGCGCCCAGAAGAAGCACGAGCGTGAGGAAGAGCTCCGTAAGCAGTACGAGGCTCAGCGTGTGGAGAAGGCGTCCAAGTACCAAGGTGTCAACCTCTATGTCAAGAACCTCGCCGATGAAGTCGATGACGAAGAGCTTCGCTCCATTTTCGCTCCTTTTGGCAGCATCACTTCCGCCAAGGTCATGCGCGACACCACACCTGTCGAGGACGACGACTCGGCCAAGGAGAATGAGAAAATCGAGCAGAAGACTGAGAAGGTTGAGGAGAAGACGGAGGAGAAGACGGAGGCCAAGACCGAGGAGAAGTCCGAGGATGACAAGGAGAAGGCAGATGAAGAGGGCAAGGAGAAGACCATCAAGGGTGAGAAGCGTGTTCTCGGCAAGAGCAAGGGTTTCGGTTTCGTCTGCTTCGGCAACCCCGACGAGGCCACCAAGGCAGTGACCGAGATGAATCAGAAAATGATTCACAACAAGCCTCTGTACGTCGCTCTTGCCCAGCGCAAGGACGTCCGCAAGAATCAGCTCGAAGCCAGCATCCAGGCTCGCAACCAGCTCCGCATGCAACAGGCCGCTGCTGCCGCTTCTGGCATGCCTGGCCAGCCTTTCATGCCCCCTCAGATGTTCTACGGCCAGCAACCTGGTTTCCCCGGTGGTCGTGGCCAGATGCCCTTCGCCGGCATGCCTCAAGGCGGCCGTGGTGGTGCTTTCCCTGGTATGCCTCAGCAAGGTGGTCGTGGCGGCCCTATGGGTGGTCAGCAGATGCCGCCCATGTACGGTATGCCTCCTAACATGCCTCCTGGTGCTTACCCTGGCCCATACGGTGCCAACCCTGCCTACCTCCAGCAGCTCGCCCAAGCACAAGCTGCTGCGATGGGTGGACGCGGTGCTGGCCAGCGTGGTATGCCTCCTATGATGGGCATGCCTCCTCAGATGATGGCTGGCATGCGTGGTCCCGGTTTCCCACCTCAAGGTCGTGGCCAGGGCAGGCAAGGACCATACGGTGGCTACCCTGGTGGGAACCGTGGCGGCATGCCTCCTCAGATGCAGCAGCAAGGTAGCAACGTCGACATGGA
>Ga0058698_10000258_pt1 | contig 31833 bp, 39 predicted proteins | sample AgamicAsSfe_FD_67288 | JGI IMG/M metagenome (GOLD analysis project Ga0058698, IMG submission 67288) | Agave microbial communities from Guanajuato, Mexico - As.Sf.e | ecosystem: Host-associated > Plants > Phyllosphere > Phylloplane/Leaf | place: Guanajuato, Mexico | collected 2012-05-30
TGAAGATTATTACCCAGTGCGTCGACGACGGCCGAGGTATTAGCTACTTTTTACGAGCCTTGCTCTGCCACTGCTTGGGATCCTTGTCATCTCCCAACATCATCAAAGTGTATGGTATGGTCTTAAATTAAAAGCGAACGAGTTGTACCACAAAGCGCTTATATAACTATCGCAAATGCCATAGGCAGTCGCTACGCTACAAATTTGACGCACTGGTCGCAGACATCTCTTCAATACATCACCATCCACTAAAACCCTGGATTTTCGCCCACTGTACCAGTCAACAAAACTAGAAATCGATTTCATTTGCTCATACGGGAAATGGATTATAGGGCATGCCTGCTGATTACGAGCATCGTTCCACGGGTGTGCTCCTGATATTTCATGAACGGAGCGCCTTGTCATGAAGGTTTGCCAACGTTCTCAGCAGCAAACGCACACTACTAGGGTAAAGATGCGTAGTGTTTGCGCAACGTACGACGTGCGATTGTTTGGAACTATCGATTGCGCCCGGCTCTACTGGAACGTGAATGGCATTTTACTCCGTGGCCAATTGGACGCCTGGTATTTCCAGATTTCGGCACCCTTATATTCCAGGGCTGCGTTAGCTTTGATGAATGAACGAGGAAGGCAAACATCGAGACCCTTCTGAGTCAATGCGAATGAGTGCTTGAAGATCTTGAGATCACACTTCCAGTCGCAACAAAGGTACATGAAAGCTGAATGCTCGAGAGGTCATGGCAATCACCATGCTTGAAGCGATCGGTTTCCGCCGAAACATTCCTGTGTCATTATCGCACAGATCTCACCCTCACTTCAGGGTACATTGTCTCCATCGAGTTTTAAGAGACCATCCCCGACTACCTGAGAAGTGTTCAACTGTGCATCATGTGCATCCTCTTTCATTATGCTTATCAATGCCATCCGCCGCTATCGGAGACGTTGCTTCTGCCTTGCCGTCTCCACCTGTTTCTACCTAGTGAGGGAGAAAGGCAACTTCTAGACGAACCAAAAGACTCCGCGATCTGCCCACGATTGTGGGAGAAGAATGTCTCATCTCCGCATTGCATTGAGTGCCTCGCGAGGCTGAGCAGGTGTGGAATGGCGCTACGCGAAAGCGAAAAAGAAAATACTTGACAACCCCAGCACCACAAGCTAGACCTGCAGCCAGGTGTTCTGGACAAGGCTTGATCGCCGTGTCTACAGATTCATTCAGCCAGTGGAAGGACGGGAAAACAGCCTCCAGATATGGCAAGCCTTAGACAAGCAACGCCACATCGTGAGGCTATCAATCTACCGCTGGAGATTAAGTTTGCGTCGCCTCAGATATCGCCTTGGAATACTACAACTAGGCAACTCGTTTTGATTATCAGCGCCAAGGTTCTGCATGCATGTCAGCCCGCATACATAAGCTTCCCCGCATAGCCATTCAAGCTTCGACCTCCTCTACCACTCACAAGCTTCCGGAGGACAAGTCTACGGCACGGCCCTTGGCTGCTGTAGCCAAGTCCTGACTACCTTTATCTTACCGGCTAATGCATGCTCCGCAACCACTGGAATCTCTGTTAGTGTTACACCATGCTATCGGTCTCGGAACATGGGCACGAAAGCAGAAAGACGCATGACTTTTGTAAGACAGCCCCGATGCATAATGGCTGAGCGTGGCAGTCTGGAACCTCGGGACTGCACAGATATGGTAGAAGGCTTTCTTACTATTTCTGCGAAGTAGTTGTCAGCATGAAATGCGCAAAGTACACGTATATAACAGATGATCGTGTAAAGCATTTATCCCTTCCGGTTCAGGGCATCGGTATACAATCTACAATGGCAGAGAAAAAAGTCGATCATACTACTGTCGCTCCCATCTCATCCGACGTCTCGATTGAAGACGTCGAGCCGCAGGGTTATGATGCTGTCGCTACAAAGAAGCTTCTTCGTAAACTCGACTGGCATCTCATACCGTTCATGTCGCTCATCTACCTGTCAGGTTCCCATTCCATCATCTACAGGAGATCCATCACTGACAGAGTTGCAGTCTGTGCTTCCTAGACCGCACCAACATTGGCAACGCTCGACTCGACCATCTCGAACAGGATTTGAAGCTGCACGGCCTACAGTACAATGACTGTCTCGCTGTCCTATTCCCGTTCTATATTGCTGCTGAGATACCGTCGAATATCATGATGAAGCGTACACGACCATCGATTTGGTTGACGTTCATCATGTTCTTCTGGTCACTGGCAATGATCTGTCAGGGCTTTGTGAAGAATTATTCCGGATTGATGGCTACCCGAGTCTTTCTGGGAGTATTTGAGGGTGGGCTGTTTCCAGGCGTGAACTACTATATTTCGCAGTGGTATGTCCGAGGCGAGTGTGGCTTTCGCATGGCTCTCTTCTTCTCAGCCGCAACGCTCGCCGGAGCCTTCGGTGGAGTGCTAGCCCGCGGTATCGCAGAAATGTCTGGCGTTGGGGGCAAAGCGGCTTGGGCTTGGATATTCATCTTGGAGGGCCTGCTCAGCATTCTCGTGTCAATGACAGCATACTGGTGCATATACGACTACCCGGCAACGGCCCGCTTCCTCACTCCGAAAGAGCGCACAGAGGTCGAACGCCGCCTACAACAAGATCACGGTCATCTTTCCAATGACTTTGATATGAAGTATGTCTACCAGGCCCTTTCCGACTGGAAAATTTACATCTTCATGCTTATATGCATGGCGGGATTTTGTCCCATCTATTCCTTCGCCCTCTTCCTCCCCACGATCATCAAAAACATGGGTTATACTGCCAACGACGCACAGCTCATGTCCGTCCCGCCTTATGTCTGCGCATGTTTCTTCACCATTGTCGCGAGCTGGTACGCTGATCGCGTGAAGAAACGTGGCATCTTCTTAATGGGGTTCCAACTTGTGGCTATCGCAGGCTTCGCCATGCTTGCCGCAACTGGCAAGCCCAGTGTCCAATATGCCGGAACGGTGCTTGCGGCTATTGGGATCTATCCCCAGATTCCACTGGGTATGGCGTGGAACAGCGGAAATATTGGAGGTAGTTTGAAGCGTGGGACAGGCATTGCCATGCAGGTAATGGGAGGTAACTGTGGAGGTATCATAGCGAGTTATGTCTACCTGTCGCGTGATGGACCAAGGTTTATTATTGGACACAGTATTCTGATCGGATTTGTCAGGCAAGTCATCGACACGACTGGATCGATCTAAAGTTGGTGTGCTGACGCATTGTAGTATGGCTTTTTTCCTGACATTTTTCATGTCAACATGGTGTCGATTGGAGAACGCGAGACGCGACAAGATTGCGCTCGAAGGCGGGACTCAGGAGTTGACCGAAGAGCAGAAGTTGCTGGAGCGAGAGCTTGCCGATAATGTGCCGTGGTTTCGATACACTACTTAGAGTGGGGTTAGTTATCGGAGGTGCTATTTATACTTCAGGCGGCTGTTAGCTCAAGCCTGACCTGGAGTATCATGTGGGTACCAGTCCCATGCGGGTCATAACATCATTATGCCATTAAGAATATAGTAGTCTAAATAACACCAAACCAAACCTACACTCAAACCATCCTAGTCGGCTGCGTAGGTGCCATAGCCCACTCCGGAGGCTCCTCATCGTATCTTCTCTCCATCGGCCTGCTGACCTGAGTTGGTTGCATAGTCGACCATGCCACAGGCTCCTCATCGTACCGCGTATCAAACGCCCGTTCGACATTCGGCACCAGCTCCACAGCCTCCGCCTTCTTTACCCTTCGTAACTCTTGCTCCTCCAAAAGTGTCTTCTTCACTGTGCGCATCTTCATGTAAATCCAGACACCCATGGCAATAGTGATGATAAAAATAGCGCCGAACATGACCGTCTTGATCACGTCGTCGTTGCTCTCTTGTAGGAGCAACACACCTAGGTAAACGAGGAAGATCTGTTTGGGTAGAGAGAGGAAAGTAGCGACGACGAAATGCCAGAACTTGACGTCGCAGGTTGAGAAAACAGCGGTGGAGAAATGCGCTGGGATGGCGGAGAGACGAATGATAAGCACGATGAAGAAACCGCCGTCACGTGTTAGACGTGCCATAGCGCCATAATTCAAGTTCGTGCGCTCCAATTTCAGAGCCTTGGAGCGGAAGGCGTATTTGAAGGCGTACCATGTGCCAACTGAGGTGGATGTTAGTATGAATGCATATGGAATTGTGGATTTGGTGAGGCTTGCCTTCGCCGATGAATGTGCCTGCTGCAACAATCGCGAATCCAATCCATAGGCCATAGACAACACCACACAACAGCGCGATAATCTCATGACCGAACAAAGGAGGGAAAGAAATGACAATCAGGATAGCAATAGGAATTAGCCATCCTGCTGGCAAGTCTCGCACTTTCTCGGACCACGGCCGTAGTTTCTGCACAGACACCGTTAGCCACGTGTTCGTCGACACCAAAGCAAGACAGCGTAAACTTACCTCAACAACGGCGTCATGTTTGATCGTGATGATGACAGTCAAGATGCCAATGACGATGAACAGTATGTGCCATGCTGGATGCTGAGTCAGACATGAAAGCTCTGTTGTCATAGGGGCGGCTTGCGCTCTTACGGATGTACTTGGGGGCGAGGAAGAATCTTTTCCAATCGAATTTCTGGTATTCTGTTTCTTCCGGGGGACCTTGAGGCTTCTTTTTCTTAGGCGCGCCGTCCATCATACCCGACATTTCGATGTCGTTTTCGCGTTTGCGGAACCACATGGCGGATCCTACGAGTGTGCTGCCCTGCTCCCGCGGGGGATTTGCCGTGTTAAGAAACCAGGTTCGGGGGTGACTGCGCTCCCGGGGTCAATGCACAAAACGAACGTGAAAGTCGTGAGGATCCGTTATCGCAATCGCTCAACGACGTAAGGGACGCAAGTTGTGAGAAGGAACGCTGGGCAAAAGTAGGTTGGCGGTGCGTGGTGTTGGTGGCGCGCAGCTGAAGGTGGATAGGGGACTGATGTATCAAGCTTCGCGCCTTGAAACCGGCATAGCCACATCCGCGTAATTGAGCGTGGGCCAATGGCGACGCGCCGCGACGTTGCTATGTGAGACACTGGCGCGGGAGATCGGCGCTTGCACTGGTGCGAGTTTTAAAACCATTCACCAGTTTCGCCCTGTTTGCGCATCGTTTGCCATGGATCTGCACGCGAGATTTCAAGGCCTTGGAATCGTCTTCATGCGTCGCCGTTGGAAGTCCGATACCCGAAGCGCTCGGCAGATCTCAGGATGGCGGGTTCCTTGAGCTGGCTTCCCGTATAAAGTGGGCGGTGCATGCATGCGCCTCAGCCATCATCTGCCTTTCCCCGTGTTCGTCCGATGTCAGCTCAGATGAAAGGAAATGGAGATTATATTTAGGTAGCGTTGCTGATCACTATACAACCCCAACGTGGTTGACCGTTGGACAATGTGGAGATGGTGCGTCACTGTCTTATGTCACTCTGCGCTCACGATTCATAGTAACATGCTTCTTTGGGCATTTTTAACGCAAATGACTACAGGACAAGCGTGCAAGATGTACTGAGTGTGTATAAGAGAACCGATGGTCATTGCATCCTGGATACACATGGTCATAGCGGCTTAGTCAACAAATTTCAAATCTGCGTGGTTTCGCCGATGCGTTCTAATTGTATTCCAAATTCTCAAGATCCTAAATCACGTCCACACTCCAAACTCCATCACCATGCGATATGCAAACACCATTAGCGTGAACGGGAGGCGTATATTCATCTGTTCTCCTTCCCCTCGCGTATCTTCCGCTCATTGCTTCAATCAGAGTGTCGCAATCATAGCGCTGCACCCTGTTCGCAACAGCGGCTTCGGTTTCGTCGTATCGTCGGTCTTTAATCACGTCGCATGCAAAGGACGCTCAAATGAGCGAAGAACGAACACAAAGTGCTTCTAGGATCGATCTATCTTTTTCGACATTTCGCTATTTCCCCCTATGTTGTGTTAGCTTTCGAAATGCATGAAGGCTAATGCTTGACTAACGCTTGACAATCTTCGCGGAGCGATGATACAGTATGAGTTCTGCATTATCTATCATGTCTGTCAGCTTGTATTCTGGTTCTTGACGCTCCTCTCACGTTGTTCGCGATGTACTCACATGGATATCGTAGGCTCCAGCGCCGAACTTGACTCTCAGAAGCATCGTCAACATATCTGGATCTATGTTTCGCCCAGAGATCGACTGGGCATCTTCGAAATCCACAACTTCATGGTCTTGCTCGACAAGCGAAGATAGCGCTGTCTCGGCAAGCGTGTTGATGACAGAAACCGTCATTGTTTTGTCTTTGCGTCGAACGAAAAACATACTCAAAAGAGTGGAAACTGAGAATGTGTCTCTCTCCTGGATTACATCATAGGCTTTAGTATCATGGAGGGCTCAACTTATATTTGAGATGGCAGGCCGAGGTTGCGCGCGTGCTATTACCCTCGAGTTCATAATATGGCTTTTGTATGGAAATGACGAGCTCAACAACTTCTATGGTCAGTTGAAAGGAGATGCTCAGAATCATAGCCAGGATTTAGAAACAGTTACAAAAAGCTTTTGGAACGAAGGGCAATTATGGCATTTTCGATGATGGCGACAAGCACGATGGCGGCCTCTTTCATCGCAGTATTCTTTGACAACGTGGCGAAGAAGGAGACGCCAAGCACCTAACACCAATCAATTTCCCGATTGCTCGGAACGTCAAAGTCCCAAGCTGGTCTTGGATGGCCTACAAAGGCGGAACAGATTTCATAGATCCGCCTTTTCATTCTGCGAACTGGGAATATGACGAACTACAGCCGCCTTGGACCTGCGTTTCCCCGTCTACTACCCGGATTACACGGCCTGATGGTGAGGTAGCCATCACAGCCGTTGCCCGTAGTTTTGACGTGGCAGGCAGACAACAGTTTGAAGTTAAAATTGTCTATGACACGGAGAGACGGACGGCATCTGATGGCCAGCGGGCGCAATGTGTTGTCGTGGCGAAGGGTAAAGAGGGTCGAAGTGACAGAGAGAAAAGATATTACGTGTTACTTGTCACGCCCATTCAAGGCCTGACTAGCGAGGACTCGAGAGTGTACGAAAGGGTTGGTGTTGGGTTCATGCTCAGCAAGTTCATCTCATTGGACGGAGAGGGTATCAGAGGGAAGATAGTGTGAGAGGGATGACTCGCTTCATCTTGATCTGCTCGAACCGACGTATCATCATGATAGAGTAGCCGAGTAACGAAGCATGGTGTGATTCTAGTTGATGCAGAAAGTTTTCTACGAAGCACACGCTGCGCGAGCATGTCTCTGCAGGTCCCGACGCGCTATCACGTGGAACCACTCTCCGCCCCACCTTGGCTCGTGCGGACTGATGCCTGGAGGACGTCACAGCCAATGGCGGCAACGCATCCTCTAACAACATCGCGCGAGCCATGCCGCAATCGCATCAAGGGATGGCAGCTAAAGACTGCGCCTCCGGCACAATCACTTGATTTCTTCTTCCCTCTTCTCTCTGTTGCAGTATCACCATGGCCGAAACAGGAACACGGTCAAACGCGGAAGAGGTCGCGCACGATGACCTCTGCCCCGTAAGCATATCACGCAACCACGCGTGCCCCTGCTAACAGATAACAGATCTGCCAGCTACTCCTCTTTACGCCCGTCAAAACTCAGTGCAACCATCTGCTATGTGCGTCATGCATGGCACAGTGGTCCGACGCCTCCAATACAAATCGCATCGAACATTCAAGCTGGGACGTGAACCTCGCAGACTTCGACCCAAATTATGATCCCACGTATGACCTTGAAGCAAACTGTCCCATGTGCAGGACTCGCACCACTGCGGCCCCGGATAACGCGCTGGCGAGGCAGTTGGAACACAAGTATCCCGTCACATATGCCGAGAGACGGGTAGAGGAGGAAGAGGACAGGGGATCGCGCATCGGGCGTGATGGTTTTGAGGGTGTCATGATCCTCATAGGCAACAAGCACAGGCTTATCAGGAACCCCGGCGATGACAATGAGCACGACTGGACGTTTTTTGTGCGTACATCGAGACCGGACTTGATCAAGGAAGTACACATCCATCTGGTACGTTCCCGAGTCCTGTTCCAGTCAAGACAAGGCTCGGCATTCAATATCACGATGCCAAGGTCTCCCCGCACAGAGCGTCTAGTAAGCCCAAGGGGAGTTCGACAGGATCTCGGGAAGGATCAAACGGGCGCATGACTTGGAGACACTTGCGCATCGACCACTTTACCTATCACTGTAGCGCTGACAAATTTCTAGCACCCTACGTTTCGGCGAAACCACGTCATCCTCCGAAAGCCGCCTTATGAGTTCAAAGCTCGGGGCTGGGGAACCTTCGTCATTGGCACCGAGATCGTTCTAAAGCAACCATATAATTGGATCATCGATAACGCTGGCACCAGGCAACAGGCACTTGAGCTCGAGTGGGAACTTGACTTCGAAGGCAGAGGCAGACAGGGCCGCGTGCGAGCGAAGGTCAACAAAGCCAATGTGGAAGCCAGTCAGACCGGTCGTACTTTGCGGGCAAGGCGTCCACCCCCAGCTGACCCTGATCCGGATGAGGATGATGAATTAGACGACGACGACTATCAGGCAGCTGAGGACGACGAAGATGACGACGAAAGCTCATCGGACGAGGACTTTGAGGAAGGCACTAGTGACTACGTTGAGCCGTCCAGAAGATAGCAATCAGAGGCACCAGACAATCTCTAGCGCGGCCTTCGTTTCGACTATCAACTTATGTTTGTCTTTGTCTCAATTTAGCCAGCTCGGTGGCAACCCTCTTCTAGCAGTCCATCGGGGCTGCGTGTACATGTGCGCTGGGGTGAATCCACCAAGTGATTCAGACGTGCTGAAACTATGCAGGCCTCTACAAAATGCGGCTTGTTCATAATCGCCGAAACACCCGTCATGAGTAAGCGCGTGCAGTCACATGGGGAAACAGACATGTATCTCTGTCAGGGAGGATGTAGTCTTCTGGCCAAGCGTTGTTCGCTCGTTTCAGCACTTGCGCTGGCACAAATTTCCATTTCAAGAACTCGCAGGCCAACTGCAGGTATTGGCGTGCTGCTGCAAGCAAGATACGCATTCCTTGGCAAGAGTAAGCACGATCGGAATTCAGATAGCGTTTGGCGAATACAAAGGTGTGCTCAGCCTGGACCGCAGCATCTTGCGAGACCGCAGACTGTCCGCTGAGCTTATCTGAAAGCTTGGCAGCGAATGCTGGTTCGGTCATCGTTGGCAAGCATCCTAGAAGATCGGCACAACTTACTGCCCCTGCACCGATCACACCGACAACGTGGTTCGCCTTACAGATTCGAGATACACAAAGTCGTGCCGCTCAACGCTGACCATGCAGCACATCTGCACGGCTCACGGCATACGACACTTCCCTACCAACAGCAAGCGACCTTCATGTCGTGCAGATTTAAGAATACCCTTCGGATTGTACCGCTTGTTCTGACATGCATGTGCGTCTATTCAGGCCTGCCCGTTGGTTCATGCCGCGGTTTCCGTCGTCTACGCCTCACTGGTGTTGTGTCTGGAAATGTGTGGTTACTACCCTGGCAGTTCCCCGGGCACACAAGTCTAACCGATCGCTCGGTACAGATGATTTGTTTAAGCTTCCTAACAACAATTTTATGGCCAAATTCACGATGTTTCGGGGGCGAAGGCTCACCACATACAGTGGTAAGACTACTACGATCCACTGTCGACGACGGACCGACGCGTGCTTGGCAGATACAGCACTGTTCTAGGGCAGCTTCGCTGATAGCTGGCGTTTAATATATATCTTGTGTGGGATAGCTGCCTTTTATCTAGCTTTCCCATCAGTTTAATTGCATCACTAACGAAGTTCATTCCGTCTCTTTCGTTTGTTTCATCATGGACCTCGCACGTTATTTCAGTTTACGGCGGAAGACTACCGACAGTCACGGCAGTGCGCATACAGGACACAGGAACAGGCGGACTTACCTGCCCCTCCTCGCAAATCCCATCAACGAGGATGTCCTTGAAGTAGTGACGAACAATTCCACAGACCTAGAAAAGACCAATACTCACACCAGCACGTTCGACAGTTCGAATGATACGACCACACTTGCCGGAAACGGCAGGACAAGCCGCGGAAACATCATCATTTACAAGCAACATACAGAGGCTAGCACGATAGAGCTTTTCTACGACCTCTTTTTCGTTGCCAACCTTGCATACTTCACGGCTATGCATCAACACACTGATGCAGAGTGTACGCATGTTTGTCCAAACCTTGATGCAGTAACTAACACTCTATCAGCACTCATTAACTACCTCAAACTTTTCACTCTGATGTGGTTTACTTGGCTGAGCGTCACACTATTCGACGTGCGGTTCAGTATCGACTGTGTGTGGAATCGGTTTCACAAAGCCATACAGTTCGGCATCTTCACTGGCTTTGTGTATGCCGGTCCGGTCTTCGACAAGTACAGCACCAGTGGCGTTGAGAAGTCATACCGGAACTTTGCCATTGTACTCGTCATCGGTAGAATTGCGATCGCTGTACAATACGCTGTGGTTATGTGGCAGGGTCGCATGTTCCGTCAGACGTTGATTCCTTTAGGTCTGAGCGCTGGCGTGCATGCCGCGGCAGCAATAGGCTATGCCATCACTATGGTTGTCTTTCCTAGGGGTCGTGTTGGTCTTGAAGAGCAACTCGCATGGCAAGTAGACTTCTTTCAATTCGGCTGCTCAGACTAACAAAGTACGCAGGGTGATCATATCCATTGTTGAAGGTCTTCTGATCTTTCTCATCGCTATGATATGGCGGATCATCAGTTTCAAGTATACCCATCTAACGGAGCGGTTACAACTGCTTACCCTCATCATCATCGGAGAAGGAATCATCGGGATGGTGAAGAGCGTAGCATGCATTACGAAAGGTCAGACGAGCAATAACATGAGTGAGATCGGAACCGTCATTGCAGCTGTGCTTCTCTTGGTATGTTGCCACATATGAGTCATTCGGGGAACGCTGCTAATCAAGCTCATAGTACCTTTTGTGGATGCTGTATTTCGACCAGCTTTCTCACGATCGCTTCGGAACTCTACGACAACAAGTGTGGGCTCTCTTACATTATCCGTTGCACTCAGCAATTCTCTTATGTGTCGAAGGCAACACGTCGCTGATCGTATGGAACTCTGCCGTCCAAGCTCTCAGATGGATATGGTCCTTAAAGCCAAACGATTATTCCAAACCGGCGGATGGCTACTCTGACACCGCTAGCTATATTGACTACCTCAATCAGAGCATGATTGCAGTCAACGGTAGATTCAAGAGCAAATACTGGAACACAACATACAACTGGAACACCAACTTCACTGCTATCGAGAACTACACTGCAACGTATGGATTCAAATCGGACGAGTGGAACAACCGCACCGGCGACGTCGTTCGTTACATGTTCGACAGGGCGCAAGTCTTTGTGTATGAGGCACATGCCGATTCTCTAGCAAAACTCAACGCTGTGACATCAACTACGACGAGTCCACGAGTCAAGCTGGACGCGGTATCTGATGTTTTCAACACCACTACAATGCAGTTCTTCATTGGTGCTGGCTGTGTATTGCTGGTATTGGCCATCATGTATTGGTTCAACAAGATACACAAGACGAAATACGAATTCGGCGAGATCATCAACAGAGTCGTCGTTGGCTTCACGCTCATCATTCTGGGAGTGTCTACTGTCATTGCCGACAAGACAACCAACGGTTTCAAGTTCAAAGGGAGCCATTGGATAATCCCAATAGTGGTGCTGTTCTTCGCTGGTGGTAAGTAGCTCCATTCGCTGTCAATGAGGAAGGGTTGTATGCTAATCTCCTTCCTAGTACTGTTCCTTGATAATATCCTCTTAGTTGTCACACACTACACGAGCCGCCATCCACGCCACTCACATCACCGTGATGTCTCGTGGGGTAACAGATCTCTGGCCGGCGACAGCGATAACGAAACTGGTGGCCTCATATCAAAGTATCCTAGCCGCGCACCAAGCCCCGGTGGCATGCCCAAGAGCGCACCTCGTAGCAGAGGCCATACACCAGCGCCTTCTTTGAACAGAGTCCACACCGCATATACGCCATACTCAGACTCGCCGCCCCAGCCACGCGACTTCGCTGCAGGCCCATCAAATGGCAAGACTAGGGTGCCGAGTCATAGTCCTGGTCCAGCTTTTGGGAGTGATGTTACTCTTCGAGACGAAGGGAACTACAATGGACAAGGCAAAGGCAGAGCTAACATGGGAGACTTTTCGTACGAGAACACGCCTACCAGTGCTTTGCCTGACGGTCAAGGACTCGGCATCGGCATTGCGGTCCATCGAGCTAGCACTCCAAGCCTCTACAGCGATGCCGACAAGAACGGTAATTTGAGCAGAAAACCAAGCAAGAACAATTTGAAGGAGAAGGCCAGTTGGAAGAGCTTGGGTGTCATGAATGAACATGACTATGAGGGTAAAGGGTATGGTGATGCAGGATTGCAAGAACCGACACGCGCAAGGACGGTCAGTTTTGGGGATCATGGAAATTCTATTTGATCGCTTGTAGACAAAGCATACGTTGCGCATTTTGGGCGGATGGTTTGAAGTTTTAGCGCGCATTCTGTCGGTGTTTTGTTTTGTTCTTTCAACATTCGGCTCCAGTGCCTAGATGCCTGGGCCAATGCAGCCTGGACGGCTTCACGATTGTTTTTGAATAGAAAGCGTAGACAGGTGACCACCTTGAGATTCAACATTTCCATGCGATCGAGGCTTTCGGTCGTAAAGCTCGTAACTCTTCCCCAATCATTTCGTTCCATCTCTTCCTAGTGTCACGAAGCTTTCCCAGCCTCGTTACCTCTAAAAACTATCACATCACGTGCACTAATTCATCTCATTAGGTACTCACCTTCCTCTCCCATCGTAAATCCAATCTCCACATCTGAGTTCCTAACCAGCCACAGGCACGCTTTCTGCCCGGGCACCAATCACAATTTCAGGTCAAAAGCTAGCGTCGCAAGGCTGCAGATGCGGGGCAACCCTTAATGCTTACTGCGCCCCTCTCTTCAGGCACCCAGTGCAATCCTACTTGCTGCGGCGCAGTGCGGATCAGGGCGCAGACTTCGTAAGACCCAGACTACGTCGTTGTAAGCATCATCATCACCATCCTGCCTTTTTCTCACCTTCTTGTAACACGACACCTCAAGGCGGAACAGTCGTTGTTGTACGAGCACGTCTGGATACGAGTATCGTTGTTGCACTCAGCTCGGCCTACGAATCGTGGTACCGGTACTGGAAGAGCGGTAAAGCCTGTGCGAAGAGGGGCTTGGCAGGGTTCTTCGTACGCCGGGTTTACGAGGATACGGACGCGAGGAGCCGAGGTAGAACTGCCAACGATTTTTCCAAACGTACAATCTCGACAAAACGATTTTACTGGCAACTGCAGGACTTCCAGGAAAGCTAGCGATAAGGCAAAAGACGGGTTGCGCATTCCTGTGAAGTTTGGTGTGCTCGGGTACGCAGATCGCGGAGCTAGGGGGCTCGGAGAAGACGTCGTCTTAGTGCGTAAGACACGACGAGAGGAGGCGCAGACATTTGAGTTTCGTATCGGAACAGCCATCAAGTTGAACTCGCGGACAAGAAGAGAAGGAAGAGAGACGTGTTGCTTCGATTGCGTCACTGCGCTTCGTCAACACATCGGCAACCGAAGGAAGGGTGGCCCTCACCAAGGACAGCAACAACATCAATAACAAAACCAACAACGTGGATTTCGGGAGACAATATCGACCTACTTCATTGAATTTCGTATAAGAGAGCCTCTTGTCGCTAGGAATTGGTATCGCCGCGTCGACATTTTTACCGCCTCCTTACCATTATTCTTCCTCGAGCATCATCACTACGCCTGCCAAACTTTAGCTATACCACCAAACCGACCGCCATGCTGCTAACAATGTCAACAACCCACCCGCGCACGGATGACTTCCTAAGTCTACTCTCACACTGGCATGTCCACAAGGCCGAATCAACATTCCTCAAGCGCTTCAGTATGCGGTGCCTAGAAGTCGTCGCGCTGGCGGTAGTCATGCTCTTTGTTCCATTTACGATGCATCACGTTGTCCAAGGCTTGGATGAGATCTACGAGCTATTGGGTCGAAGAGCACGATCACCATACGCGGTAGCCTCGTGGACGAGCATCGCTCTAGCCGCCGTCATGCTGCTAGGCTGGCATGTATGGCTTGGTCGATTGAGTTACAGAACGATTCTAGAAGCAGCATCGATACCGATGGAGGATACAACCATTACACCTGCAGAAGGGGAAGTATTTGAAGAGAGAAAGTCGCAAGAGATACGGATTTCATGGGGTCGTGTACTGAGTCGTATCGTCATACCTTGTCTACTCCTAATATTGGGTTCGCACTTCATCCTCCAAATCATCACACGTATCAGGGATCCGAGACCACGTATTACACTCAATACAGTCGACATGCAAGAAGCTATAGGGCAGTTGTATGGGTTTCGATGATGCACCCCGTATGTCGAGGCAAGAACTCGGAGTGGCAAAGTTGCGGGTAGTGAAGATGAAGAAAGAAGCACGAAGTCCAGAATCGGGCCATATAAAGGACACATACGAATTGAAAGAAGGGTCTACCCGAACGACAACCCGGCGATTGAAGAACGATCGACACTACACAGGCAAGAGACGACGCGACGACGTGTTAAAGCGGTGGTCTTTACCCCAGAATTTCTTCGGCTCAACTCCGGTCCCGTCCATCCCGTCCAGGGTCCCGCCTTCTCCGCACGATGACGTATTCGACGCCAGCCTTTGATTCCCTCCTACCTCAGACTTGACCTCTATATGCATGGCGTCCAATCTGCTGTGCGACAAGTAATATGGCTCGTTGGGCCTCCAGCCAACATCTTGGCAATGGTGCACGGGGTCAGTTTCGAGAACAAGGGCAATCGGCCCGTCTCTTCATGGAGAAATGGCGAGAAGGGCCGGCTAGGCATGCGCTCTAGCTGCCGTCTTTGGTGAGAGAGCGTGGACAGTGCTGGTAAACCTAGGCGAATGTGATATGGTCAGATAGCAACGGGACATGTGGGTCGGTGTTACGGAGTTATGTGACGTCCATTCGTGGAGACAAGACCGTGGGGCTTGCATTATACTTGTTGTCGAACAGGTGGAAGGTTTTGCCAAAACATATTCATGTATACAAGTGCCGTTACCAATATGTATAGTATTAGGTGTGCAAACACTGAAGCTATTGTCACGTCCATTGACTCTCTTGTCTTCTGGATAAGTTGGTAAAGTAATGCCGGAAACAGCCTACTTCTAGCCTCGTGAAATCTGTTTCCTGAACGTGAAGAAACATATGTTTGAACTGTACTTGCCCTTTGAACAAAGCGAGTCCAGAAATCTTCTTAACTTACCAACAATCATCTGATGCCACCTAATTGCGATATCGTGTAAAGCCTCTCTACCAGAATACGATCAGATTCTTTATGCTAGAGACATTGCACCTACTAACAACACTACCGCTGTCACTGCTACTGTCAACACATCTTTGAGGATAGCATGACAGTACTGGCGAGCCTAGATAGTTGACGTACATCAGATCACCCATGGAAACATTCCGAGCCGCAAGTGTACCATAAGCAGCCTGTGGTAGCGTATTGTGACTTCTTAGTGGTACCCATCCACAGAATGGCAGTCTGGCTCGGACAGCGCCGTGTCAAAAATGTATACTGTACCATGGTTAAGCACATATGGTGCGTCTCACGAAGATAACTACCATCGCTCATGCCAATTCGATATTGAGGTGTTTATCTGCCGAGTAAGGAGTAGGCAGTGCTGCGGTTTTACAGTAGAGATGCTTTCCGACGGGAAAGATCATACTGTTCAATCTGGTGGACATGATGATTAGTAGGCTGAGTCTGTATATTACCCTTTTCTGCTAATTTGTCCAGTTCAATTTCGGTGTAGATACTGGAGCGTGAGTGTCCAAGCATTGTATGGCGGTTCCGCAATCTTAGATGGAGCTTGGGCTTCAGCCATCTTCTCGAAAATACACCAATATGTTCAGCTCACGATGTGGACAATGCGGGGAAAGATGGAGCCGTCTTATCATCCTGGTCGACGAGCACATGCGTTATCAATTGCGGAGAAGGTCCTGCAAGGTACGGACATCTAGCCAAAACCACAAAGTGCAGCATGAATAGTGCGTTACCGACGGTAGATAGAGGCTCCAATGCAAACGTGCGGAGCTGTGGTGGGCGTGGGATTATAGTGCGCCACGAGCGGGACCGGGATATTGGCGACGGGATCAATTGGCCGTTTCGGGACGTCGAGAGCGATCGTATATACTGCGCACCGACGCCTGTGAAGCTGAAGATGGCCTGAAACGCTCTCTTTCCTTGGTAGAAGGTCCGAGATAAGTGCAGCGGTATTATAGCGTTGGTGGCACGGTCGCAGATGCGTACACAAGCCACAAAGCGAGCGAATCGTTGACTCTCTGCCTCAAGAATTCCAGCCTCTCTGACGAGCTTATGGCAGGGGTTCGTGTAGCAGCACCGGAAGCCTGATGATAAGGCAAGTGAGACATCTCGCATGGCGCCCTACTAACAACGATGACCTGTAGGCTCGAGGCATCCAGAAACAGCCGGAGACCTTGGCCCAACACCGGAAGCAGGCGGCTGCATACAAGTGTGGGTGGATTGATACTGTTTGATAGTGGCGCACAAGGGGGCTGGGCGAGGCGAGTCGAGGCAGACATGGTCGTGGGCTGTGTCTGGTGGAAGTAGCAGTAGCGCAACAGTGGCAGTGAGTCGCGCGGAATGCATTGCCGAGCCTCCTAATAAGTGCTCTCTGATGCCACGTTAGGGTTCGGGCGACTTCCCAAAAGCCAGGCGGATGGACCGCAGTCTACAGGTGTTTTGTTCCAATAAACGTACGTATGCGAAATGTCGATCGTCGTTGAGGGATGGTCTCAGCCGTGCCTTGGCAGGTCAAAAGCCGTCAGTGTGCTGAACCATACGACACTAGGCAAGCTGGTGCGTGACGGCAGATGCATCACCAGCGTTGCTACGAACATGGTAGCGTTGTCGCATAGGAAATCTCTTAAGACTGTGTCGCATTGGAATTGTCGTCTCAGTAGTGTCGCGTAGGCCATTAGAAAGGATGCTGCAATATATTAATCACAATCGAAAATCCATGGTACATTGTCGCTTGGGTATCCTTTTTTTGGCCTCGCTGTTTGTCGCATAGGTATAGCGGAGGTCGGGAATCATTCGCAAGCTGCCATATCTCGATGTTCGCAGAATGAATGGGTATAGTATTTATGTAAGAGCGCAGCCAGTGTTCATAGGCTTCTGGCGATAGAAAATCTATCCAATGGCGTTAGATCATGACAGAATATCTCTGCTATACAGGTTTCGCTGATTCGCTAAAAGCAATTCAAACAGCACGCTTGTCCACGGGGACGTTACGCTTCAGTCCGATAAGTTGCAACATCTCAGTCCAGAAGCCGACAGGTGGTGTGATGAAGGAGGCCTCGTAGGCATCGATGAGAGGAGCATCCCAGACAAGGTCAACCTCATGTGGCTTCAGCCACTTGGTCCTCTTAAAGAGTTTCCAGAAGATGAACAGGATCGGGGCAACGCCAACCATGGTGTAGTATGTGAAGAAAGACTCAAGGGTGAAGTTGCCGGGCTTGAAGGTGCTGTAACCATACACAAAGACAACGCAAATCTCGAAGCAGAGCGCAATCCAGGTACCATATGGCTGGAAGTAACCGCAGTAAGGGAGCGTCTTTCGGTCGAGGCCTTGAACTTTGCAAGCCTTGTAGAAAGCAAGGTAGGTGCCGCACATGACGATGTAGTTAATGACACCACCAGCAGTGATGATGTTGGTGAGCCAGGTCAGGACTTTGGCGGAGTCGTCCGACAATTGCAGGAAAGACAAGAACGGGAAGATCATGACTACACAGAAGCAGTAGATCGGAACACCGTTCTTGGTGCACTTGCGCAGGATCTTGGGGGCACGGCCCTCAATAGCAAGCGAGTACAGACTGCGAGTCGCGCAGTAAGTGTACGTGTTACCCGCAGAGAAGATACTCGTGATCAAGAGGGCGTTGACAAGGTGGGGAAGGCCGCCGATGTTGAGATTCTTCATAGCAATGACGTAGGGAGAGGCAGCAGCACTGCTCTCACCAGCTGCCAAGACGCTGACAAGCTCTGGGTCGTTGTATGCCAAAACGATGCCGACGCAAAGAGCACCAAGGATGAAGAAGGCACCAAATCGGAAGTACACAGTCTTGAACGCGGTCTTGATATACGCGCGAGGACGCTTAGCCTCACCGGAGACCATGGAGATGTACTCGGGACCAACGATACAGAAGGACGCAGCCCAAAGAGAACCTAGGAAGCCTTCGAAACGTCCAAGATCGCTGCTGCCGGGCATTGGGCCAGGGTCGCGCCAGTGTCGGAAGCCATAGGCATCCTTCTGAGGGTTACCTCCAACCATGGTGACGAAGGTGAAGCAGTAGAGAATCAGGATCAGCAGGACCTTGCCTCCAGAGAGCCAAAATTCTGCCTCACCGTATGCCTTTACAGCCAAGATGTTGCAAGCACTAGAAATAATTAGTTTCTGTCCTCTATGTATGTAGTACATCGCCCTCAAGGCTAATCGGTAGTTCTTACGCATATAGAACGATGACGGCCGCACAGACAGCAGCGACTGGTATGTCATCTCTCCAGTATCGCAGCACAATGTTGAGAGCTGTGATTTCGAAAGGAATCAGCAGAGCTTCGTAGAAGAAGAAGTTCCAGCCGGCCATGAAGCCTAGGGACTCATCGACCCAGTGTCCGGCCATTCGAATGAAACCTCCGGACACGGGCATGAAACTGGCCATTTCAGCCATGGCGTTGTTCACGAGAGCGATGATGCAAGAGTATCCAGTGTATGCGAGGAGTATACCGAGGGGACCACCCTTGTTGAGAGCACCTCCAATGGACACAAAGAGAGCAGTTCCAATAGAACCACCAATCGCAATGAGTTGGATTTGACGGTTACCAAGATGACGCTGCAAGTCGTCGGAGTTGTCGGTCACTTGGCCATGTTGGATATCGTCACCAGGATAAGTCTCGCGGACGAACTCTCCAGAATATTTCTTGTCCTCGGCCATGGTTGCAATGGGGATTGTCGCTTTAGGCAAAGGGTAAGTTGTCGCAAGGGAGTAATGTCGCGTATGGAAAGTCGCTTCAGGTATTGGGATTTGTCGCTCTGGAGTCGACGCTGGGGGGGGGAGGGATCGACTATCAGTCGCGTGGGGGAGCAGCTAAAGCTACAACAAGATGAGTTGCACTGGATGCCAGTGAACAGAAGGAAGGCTACAACGTGGTAGAGGAAGTGAGATTGCCCTTATCGAAACCAGGACCCTTGGGGTGAAAGGCAGGGTACTTATACGAGAGACAGGCGCGGCACACCCAGTCTGCCCTGCCTGTGGATCCTCTCGGTGGTGAGCGCTGCGATGCGACTACGACTCGAAAGCGGTTTGGTGGGACGCTAGGCGGACGGCGAAGACTAACTGATTGCGGCGTAGTAAATGTACCGCGATTCTGGGCATGGGATTCGACGGCACAGAGTTTTCAACCCACCCCGGCTGTAGCGACCCCGCTCGTTTTGTGGCACGCGAATGGGGATGCGCCATCCCTCGTTAGCGGCGTGGACGGCGCCACCCTACTGAGCCGGGGTGGGTGACAAGACGGGCTCAGCGAAGCAGCGCAAACGTCTTGTTTGCCCATGGGCAGGCGCGCCTGGGTCAGGTTCTGGGGCGGGCGACCAGGGCCCAGGTCCTCCGCCATTTCAAGACAGTTAAGGGAACGTAATCCAGCGCGGCGGGCTTTGCTAAGTTGGCGGGCTTCCGGTGCTGGCGAGTGGCTGCATGAGAGGCGTGTGAAGGCAACGCAGCCTCAGACGCGAGCACCAGCTAGCGAGCCATTTGTCACACCAGGCTCTTGGGAATCCGGGGTCTGGTACGATTGCTTCTGGCGTGGCGCTTTGCGGCTGATAGAGCCTCGCATCTTTTGTGAGAAAGAGGTCGTCTGATGCCGCCAGCTACATGTGTCTAGGGGAGCCGCATAACGAAGCCTCTGGACCGGGGCTCGGCTGATAGCAAGGAACAACGCCACGGTGCTTGATTCGTGCCTTGCGCGCGTTGAGAGATTGGCATTGCGGGAGACCAAGCCTTGTACAAATGAAATGACGGCATCGCGCGTGAGAAGTACCGCCCTGAAGCCGGCATGTTGTACTGTGCGAACAGTATGTGCTATGGGTCGGTCCTTCTCCCTTCTGCCACGGAAATTCGATACGATAAAGAATTGATCGCCATCTCTTGAGATATGCTCCTGCATGGATAGTAATCGTTCAAAGCCCTTCGCGTCGCCTTGTAGTTGCAATTCGAAAAAACTGCCTGCATATCAGTTGCCCACGGGTGGCTTGGAAGATCCGCAGCAGGTGTAGTAGCGAATCCTAGGAGCCGATTCTGCGGAATGCTCATACTGGTCAACTCGAAAGGAATAGCGCTCAGCCTCTCACCTCAGCGTCCGGTTGTTTTTTGCCTAAAAGCGCTGGGTCCTCGGCATCGCCCGATTGTGGGCTGAGCGGCAATCGCGTTCATTGTGTCTACATTGCAGCCCTAATTATTCGCCGTGTTGTAGGAGGGGGGCCTTTTTGGATGCGTTATCAGAGGGCAAGAGGTGAGGTGAAGAATGGGAGTCACGGTAGCAGCATAGAAATCTTCCTTCCGATTCCGGCTCCGGCTCATCGTCGGTTCGTCGCACCTGCTTGCCCTCTGCCGATTTTCCAAGGACGAAGCGACGATACATGGCAGACATTTGCAAGCAGCCACCGAGCAAAGAAGTGCAACTCATCGAGTCTACCAGGCGTCGCACAGCGCACAAGACGGAATCGATTACCTTTTTCCATACGTACGATTGTTCTTGGGGCGTATCTAGCAGCGTGAGCGTTGCTGTCACAGACACGACTCGCAAGGTGTTACTGTCGGAATCACATTGTTCTTCGTTCTCGATCTCAGGCACGTTGTGGCGGATCAATCGATGATGGCTGCCGCGTGTACATTCCCTCTTCGCTAAGCCCTACAATGCTCAGATCTAGGTCACCATCGCCGCCCGCAAGCGTTTTAGCACAACACCATGGCAATGCTCACAGCTTTTCCGCGGCAACACTGCATTCTGGTCTCGACCGTCGTGCTGGTCGCTATTTGCACACAAGCAATATGGAAACTAGTCACGCTTCCACGTTAGCAATCTTTAATCGTAGTCATTCCTTATCAGCTCCAGAATAGTGGAGTTCTCCGTTCATGGCCCACACTCCCTTGCTTCCGCTGTTCCGAGACACTTCTGGACGGACCCTGAATCCAGGGCAAGGGAGATCATATTCGCGCGGCGATCGCTGTTCGCTGCGGACAGCTTGCGATGCAGCCAATACATACCATTACGCTCACTCGGGCACCTGCGATCACTCTGGACACGCATTTATTGGGGATTATACTGGCCCTCTCTTGTTCCTACCGCTGAGGGAACATGTCGTCATCGGCTGTATGAGCCAGGGTTTAAAACAGATCTTGTAATCTTGACCACGCCCCCAACCACGATCTTGACTCTTTTTCCTTGTTTACAAAGTGCTGGTGGAAGACGTTTCGAACGACGAGTTGCCTCGCAATGCCATCATCCAGAGCCTGCGTTGGTGCTTAACAGGAGTTTCGTATCAACGCGCCCCACTCCTGTTGCCTGCCCCGCGCCACGACATCGTGCTTTCCGCATACAAGCGTTGTGTGTTAGCAACTCCTGTACTTAGCTCTCGGGCGCTTTCCGTCAGCCGTCTCAGCCTCACGGGCTCAGCCACCCAGGTCCTTCTTGCAGCCTGAACAAGTCGTGTCTTATTCTTTACGAGTACAAAAATCACGCGCGTCCTTATCGTCGTTATCCCCGCTCCCTCGTCTTGTGCCCGGCATCTCCTCACTTCTTCATCTTTACAAATTCCTGTCCTCCAGCTGTGATACGTGCCCTCACGCGCGTCCTGACATCCTCGTAACATATCCCACCTACAAAAAGGCTCCACGTCACAAAGGTCGCATCGTCAAGACTGTTGTACGACCCATCTTGCATTGAAATACACGGTGAGTATCTGAAGAGAATATTGCTCTAGATCCGTGCCATTACAAAAGTCCGTTCTTGATCCTGCAATTTTCGTAAAATCGCAAATGCTAACACGTCCTTTGAACGCAAAGGACATCAAGCATCATGTGTCGTTGTAAGTGTCTCTGTTCAAATCGCATGTGAGACATGCACTGACTTCGTATACCTACACCAAGGGTTTGCATACATTTCTCCTACGGAACCATGTCTGCTGTCAGACGTTCTCATCACGCCAGACAACAGCATCAGCAAGCAATGCTCCGAGCACTATCTGCCGCATCTACTGCCCCATAATGAAGAAAAGGACCTGGATGACTCACCCGATGAGTTGATGCGGATGCGCAACTCTTTACTGAATATGGACGGACTCGGAATTGCTTGTACGTGTCATATCGTATCCCTGTACCATCATATGGCTTTCTTGATGTACAACATCATAATACACGTGTATTTGGTAGTCACAAGAATCAAGGCGAGGTACCTCCGGAAAGCCCAAGGCCTGGAGTCCCAGAAAAGACAGCGCTACAAGAACACTCAGGTCCCGGAAATCTGCTAACACACCCAGGGTACACGACAGCGACCTCATCCTACGTTAAGAATGTCACAGGTCCTCGTCCCGCCCTCTATAAATCCCAATCGCCGCCGATCAACGACTTCAACTTCAAGTCTCTCTGCTACAACACCGAATCACAATGCGTCTTCGCACACATCCGCGCCACAAGCGGCTCCGTCGTAACGCAAGTAAACAGCCACCCCTTCGTCTTCGGTCGCCACGTCTTCATGCACAATGGTGTCATCTCAAACTTTTCCTCTATTCGCCGAGAAATGACGTCCCTCCTCTCCTTCGACGCATACTGCAACGTACTTGGTAGCACAGATTCTGAGCACGCTGCCGCTCTCTACATCACAAATCTTACAAACAGTGGTGGTAAAGAAAGCTGGGAGAAAGCATATCCCCTGAAGAAAATGCATGAAGCCATGCAAAAGACCGTCATTCAAATTCTCACACTCCAAAAGAACCTACTCGGTGAAGCTAACACACCAAATTCCTTGAATCTCTGTACCACCGATGGTACGAAGATGCTCGCTATCCGTTTTCGGAACCATATCTCACAGCAGCCACCGAGTCTGTACTGGTCAGAGTTCGCGGGCCGCACCCTGAATACAAAGTACCCTGGTAACCCAGACAATAAGGATGGTGGGAGCGCGGATGCGGGCACAGAGATTGGGGAAGCAGGCATGATGGGTAAACATACTATTATCGCGTCTGAGCCCACAACATATGATGAGAAAGAATGGCACCTGATCAAGAGAAATTGCGCACTTATGGTGGACGAAGATGGCATCGAGCGCGAAGAGGAGCTTCAATATGACGAGGGTTTGAACGCGAGAGATCCAAAGTTTGATGACAGAGTTGGGTCAAGCAAATAGCAATAATTACTGACGAATGTTTGGTCATATGCTTTGGGGGGATCCCTAGTGTTTCTAGTTCTGGTTCACCTATTTACGTCTGTGTAATGCTCTCCAGACTTGTGTGACCTCACTTCAGTGCGATTCTCATGTGTAGCGATTGGCGTGTTGTGGGCTTCCGCTCTTACCAGTGCTAGTACGACGAACCATGGCCATGTGAGATAATAGATATTGTGTTGTATTATTATTGGTAAACTTACAAGGGTATCCGAGTGCGCGCGTGTGAAGTATGTCGCTGGAGACTGAATTGCCACGGAGACACAGCTCCTGCTCATGTCGAGCCTTCGAACATGTTAAATGCACACATACTCGTCCCAATCATCACCGATATCCGCCATCCCACGGTATACCATCCGGCCGGAGTCCCATCGCCTCTTTCTGCTCCATCTGCTTCCTCAACTCGGCTTCTCGTCTCGCATCCTCCACATACCGTATCCTTTCCCTTCTAGCCTTCTCTTTCAACTCTCCAAAAGGATCGAATCGCTCGCTCTCTGGATTCTTGAAGGGATTTTGCTGCCAACTTCCGCGATCCGTAAGCGTCGTACTTCTAGGTCGGTTGTTTAGTACATCGTACGCTTTGTTGAGGGGTGGATCAGCAAACGGATTTGGCGTTGGTGGTACACGGGTTGAGCGCTCGGTAGAAACGGTTTCGGGGCGGGAGTATGGGCCTGGACCGAATAGTGTATTGCTGCGGTCGGTGGATCGGGTCAAATGACCGTTTCCGCCAGCACCGTCGCCGCCATTGAGACGCGCGAAGATCGAAGATGCGGTACCTACGTGTGCGGTCTCTGGAGGTGGGATGGAGGCGGGTGCGTAAGGATTGGAGGATTCGAATGATGGATCCGCATCGATATAACTGTGCTTACGTTTGCGGCGCTTGATGAAAACTACTCCAGCGACAAGCAGCGCTAATGCACCTACTCAGTTATTAGCAATGGAATAGTAGCAACTAGAATGGTGGTGACGAACCAAGTACACCCAACACTATTGCTGCAATCATGGCGTCTTTTGTCATGATAGGCTCTTGTTCTCGTTGTGGAAGCCTTTGGGGGACACTACTCTCGCCGGAAAGTTCTGGCTCAGCTGTGTTCACAGGTGGCGGAGCTAGAGATACTGAAGCTATTGCCGAAGACAGCTCCGGAGGGTCTGTTGGTCTGACCTCCTTGATGATGGTTGACGTTATGGTAGGACGAACAGCAGTTGAGAGTGTGGACCCGGTAATCTGGGGTTGTGGTGCATCCTTTCCTGAAGATGGTCTGCCAAAGGTGAAGGAAGGCACAGCCGTAGCCGAACTTTTGTTTTCCGATAAAGAGGTTGGCATTGATATAGCGGCAGTTGAAGTAGCACCCGCAGTTGGAGTAGCACCCGCAGCTGAAGTAGCACCCACAGTTGAAGTAGCACTCAGGGTTGAAGTGGCATCCAGAGTTGCAGTAGATGCAGCTGTGGCACCGCTTTCAACCGGTGATGGTGGCTCGGCCTCGTCTTCGGATTCCGAATCCTCGCTCTCGGATATGTCACCGACTGTTGATGGGCTGCTGAATGGTGAATCTGGGCTCTCTGGGCCTTCTTCCTCTTCAGCTTCGGCAGCAGGCATCGTACTTGCAACAGGATCGACCTGACGAATGCGCTTTGGGAAGACCTTGACCGGGGATGGCCTTCGGAGTTGATAGCGTGCCATGATTGATGTAACAAAAGTTATTAGGTAGTAAATAAACTGAAATGCGCTCGCGCAAGTAACATCAACAAACTACAAGAGGGTAAAAAAAATGTCCCCAGGACTAAGAACCGAAATGAATGTATCCGGTCGACGGAGGAACGAAAATAGAGCCTGATTTCCTGAAGGAACGACAATCCACATCAATCAAGAAGTGGAAAAGAAAGTGAAGCAACGGAAGATGGAGACGCCAATGCTATCAATGTGGGATGACGGCTTGGGAGTTTGCCGTCAGGGTCACTAGTCTCAGTCGCATAACGTCTCCAAAGCGCGAATCAGTGGGTCAGCTCGGAGCTGCCTTGATCCCCAGCGCTGTGCGGAGTATGCCAGTGAAACGGCTCATCTGCTATTGGGCTGTCGAGTGTGTCCTTGAAACTAAGGCTCACCAACAGCCACAGCACACAGTGTGCGATCGTCAAGAAAAGGCATGAAACTGTTGACTTGAGCGATGCTAAGACGCGCTCGTGCCAGGAGTATTGCTTGTTCGAGTTCGTGGTTGGTTGCGGCGATTTTGTGAGACGTCTTGGCAGTTTGACATGACGATGATGGATCGCGTTGTGCTTCAGCACCTCCACATGCGCGGCAGCGGCATATGGGTTGTTAGAGCCACACACCAGCCTTTTTGTGTAATTTGCGGATTAAGGCGGTGGCTCTAAAGATTAAAGCCATGACGCGCCGCGTAGGTCCAGCCGGCGCCGGAACTATCTGAAGACGCGTACAGCGGAGTTCAGTCCGGCGGCAGGGCCAGTCTAGATTGTTTGGCAAAAAAGTGCAGGAACCGTCGCGTTTAGCATCTCGATGGTAGGTATGGAAATCGACTGTCGCGATGAACAGTTGAAGGGTCAGATTACAGAGAAGAAGGAAGCCAAAAGTGGAGCAAACCCCGGTCGATAAGCGAGGTATTAGCATGACGCAGTCGCGGGTCACCGGCCTTCCGCATCAACAACGTCCGTCTCCTCAGGCAGCATCGCGAATCATCTACTGTCGCGTGCTCTCTTGTCCTCCGGCGCTGGAGTCAAAACCGATATTATGTCATAATCTGACTTAGGTATGGCGTCAGATGTCCACAGCAGAAAATCCCGCTCAGGCCTTCACTAGTCATCGGCAATCACGAAACTTGAGTAACGAAGCCGAGCGGGTGATGTTGCATATCGCACAGTCTATGAACGGTTCTAATTTTGGGTTCAGTTCAGACGAAAAGAAAGCACTCAGTCCTGTCTGCTCGACTGTCATATGGGTATCGCCCGGTCCATACTCTGGCCTAAGCACATCTCGTAGTATACACCCTTTTTAGCTAGCAAGTCCTGGTGTGTGCCGCTTTCCACAATCTTTCCCTTCGCAAAGACGATGATCATATCTGCGTCCTTGATTGTGCTGAGACGATGCGCTACCGCTATTGTTGTTCGGCCACTTTGCGCTTCTTCCAGCGCCGCCTGGACGACCCTCTCGGACTCGGTATCAAGCGCGGAAGTGGCTTCATCGAGAAGAAGCAGACGCGGCTCGCGGACCAGCGCTCTAGCGATAGCGATACGCTGACGTTGCCCGCCAGATAGTTGTGTGCCTCTACTGCCACACATCGTTGCAAACCCGTTTGGCAAAGACGCAACGAAGTCTGAAATGTTGGACTGTTTGGCTGCGGCTTCAACCTGAGTGTCAGTCACATCGCCTTCGACACCCATGGCGATGTTATCCCGGACTGATCCCTGGTACAGAACCGGCTCTTGCTGAACTAAAGAGACACCTCGGCGGTACTTGCGCGGACAAAGACCCATCAATGGAACGCCATCGCAGGTGATACGTCCTGTAACGGGATCGTAGAATCTCTCGAGAAGCGAGACCATCGTCGACTTTCCACAGCCCGAAGCGCCGACAAGGGCAATAAATTGACCTGGTTGTACGTCAATATCGATACCTCCGAGGACCTTGGCGTGTGGCCGAGACTTGTAGGCAAAGTCAATGCCCTGCATCTCGACGTGTGCTGGACCCTTGTCCTTCTCGTCGTCGAACGGTGGTTTCGACGCGTCTTCCTGTACAGCAGGCTTCAATCTGCGCAGCCAAAAGATGTAATTTGCAGCAGTCGCCGACTTGGTCAGACTCGTGGTGTACGAGAAAAAGGCAGCAGCAGCCTCTCCCGAGAAAATGACACCAATGAAGACTGTGAAGAACTGGGTAGTCGTGTACTCTCCCGTGCTGATCAGTTGACCGCCGTACCAAAAACCGAGAGCCATTGCCAGGAACGAGATGGATTGTGTGAGTGCATACCAGAACATGGTCCACACTAGAGCTTTGATGCCGTCTCTTGCAACGCCGCGTAATCGATCTTCGTAGCGTGCGAGGATCTGCCTTTCGAGCGCGAGACTAGAAACTGTGCGGATGGCGGAGACTGCTTCAGCAGCGAGAGCAGCACTGCTGGCGAAACGTTTGCCGGTGAGATCCTCTAGCTTGAATTCAAGTCGGATCCTGAGGTACCCGGAGAACACGATCAAGGGCAAGGCTCCAAATACCACGACGAGACCTAGCTTCCAACCAACTACAATGGCAAGGATCGAGCTGGAAACGATGTTGACGACATTGATACAAATGAGCATCAAGTTGAACCCCATCAAATCTCGCAAGCTATCAGGATAGGCCCCGAGCTTTGATGCTAAAGCGCCGCTCGCGTTATCCTGGTCATCGAAGAACGCCATATCCTGCTTGAGGACAAGGTCGAAAATTTCGCGTCTGAACTTTCTCGCGACAACCTGCGCTACGATGTTGCTGGTCCAGCCAACAACACTGTAGACGGCGAAGTTGCCAAGTGCCACGATAAAGAACATCAAGGAGTAGAAGTCACCTTGATCTACTGCTTCGTTTGAAGACAATTGAAAGGCTTCGACAACGCGAGAAAAGAGGATAGCCTGGGCAGGATACGTTGCTCCTGTCGCACTTTAGTAACAGGAAGGTCTAAGCGATGTGGTAACATACCTCCGACTAGGGTTGCAACAGCCAAGATAAGGAAACACTTCCAGAGATCACCTTGCTCCTTGAGGACAATGAAAGTACACTTCAGCAGGTTGTAGTTGATGTTGTCCTTTTCTGGCTTCTCCGCTTCTTGACCAATAGCCGATGCTCGAGTTTGTGTTCGGACTAGATCCACCTTTTCCGCAGTATGATCTTCATCTAGCTGCTCCTCTCCCTCTGTTTGCCCAAGATCTTGAGCCTTGACAAGACGGGCGTAGGCGCCATCTTCAGCAAGGAGCTCGTCGTGCGAACCTTGTTCAACCACAACTCCATGAGCCATGACTGCGATATTGTCGGCATTTCGGATAGTGGAAAGCTTATGAGCAATGACAATTGTAGTACGGCCTTGGGAGACCCGCTCAAGCGCTTGTTGTACGATCTTCTCTGCCTTTGGGTCGAGAGCACTAGTGGCTTCGTCTAGCAAGAGGACAGTCGGTTCTGAAACGATAGATCGTGCGATAGCTAAGCGCTGCTTTTGACCACCTGAGAGGTTCATAGCGCGCTCGCCGAGTTGTGTATCGTAACCCTATCTAACGTTAAGGAATTTTCTGTGAAAATGGGAGAAGCAACACAACAAACCTTGGGTAGTCGCTCAATAAACTCTTCAGCATAAGCATCCTTACAGGCCTTTTCTACGAGCGCTCGCTGCTCGCTTTCAGGCAGATTGGCCTTTTCGGTGCCGGACAATCCGAACGCAACATTCTCGTAGACAGTGCCGGAGAACAGTACTGGCTCTTGCTGTACCAACCGGATGTTCGTACGCAGCCAAGTCAGGTTGAGCTCCCGGATATCCGTACCATCGAGATATATGGTGCCGCTAGCCTGGTCGTACCAACGTTCTATCAAGCCAATGACCGTGGATTTTCCGCTACCGGAGGCTCCTACCAGCGCTGTAGTCTTACCAGCAGGTGCCAACAACGTCAAGTTCTTCAGGACTGTGATGTCGGGTCTAGCTGGATAGGAAAAACTGAGGCCGCGAATATCGACGACACCTTTACACGCATTTGGTATTTTGCCATCATCGCTCAAGGGGTCAATCTCAGACTTCCGGTCGATGGTCTTGAATAGCTCGTCGGCTGATGAAGCCGCCTTCGTCAAAGCAATGATTTGAGGTGCGATGGTTGTCATAGCAGTTGCTGCGACGATGACAGCGAGAATGACAGTGAAAACGTCGCCTGTTGAGCAATCAGTATCGTATGCTACATGACTTGGCGGGTTCATCCATTCCAGCTCCATCTCAGTCCCATCTGACGCATTACGTACCACTTTCTTTGACTTCACCCCTGGCAAACATGCGAATGCCTTGCCAGAAGGCCAATCCATAGCCTGCGTAGATGCAAAAGAATTCGGTAGAAAACATAACGGCATAGTTCGGGCACTTCTTCATGCCCACTTCTTGAGCATCGCCAAGAAGCTTGTCGTACTTGCGAGACAGCAATGGATGAAGCCAGAACGCATGAACTGTTCGCACTGTCGAGAAGACTTCTTCCGCAAGTTGTCCAGCTTTGGAGTAGATCGGTAGCAGTTGATTCTCGTTCTTGGTGTCAATACCTATGGAGACGCCAACCACGACAATGATTGTTGGAACAATACTTATCGTTATCAGAGTAAGCTTCCATTGTATGACAAAGGCGATGATGAATGCAGAGACGAAGGTCGATACACCTTGAATGATTAACGTGAGCTTCTCAGATATGCCATTGTTAACGTTGTTTCCGTTCGTCGTAGCCTGAGTTGTGACCGAGGCTGCTTCATCTGAGTCGAAGTACGCAATGTTCTGCCGAAGAATGTGTCGTATGAAGTCCAGTCTTAGCGCCTTAGTGGTCCGTATTGCCGCGATCGAGATGAAGGCCTTGAAACATAAGCATAAGTTTCAGCGATACGAATAGTTTACCACCTACCGAGTGTATGTAGACCAGCCCAAACTTTGCAATGAAGAGATACACAAAGTACAGACTATACTTGTCCACTTCTGAGCGGTATTGTGCCGGCGTAATCGAGCCCGTCGCAAATCCAGTAAATGTTGACACGAATTTCCCAAAGACCAGGTCCCTGTAAAATGAGAAGAATAGGTTAGTGTGTGTTTGTCAAGTGACCAAGGCTAAGCGCTGTAAGATTCCACAGCCCTTTATCTCCCTGTATGACAAACCTAGATGGCGTGCACGTATGACTTACATTAGTGGAAGTAAGGTTCCAGCGGCGATTGCTGCGATAAACGCAATGATGTTGAGCGCCCAACTAGTGCGATCTGCATATTTGAAGATGCGCTGACAACGTTATTTTCGGCGTTTCTCTAGTTCTGCCTAGCATGCTTACCACGTAGCCGCCCATACCTCCCTTTGGCTCCCCAACCGCGTCATCGCTCTTGTCTGTTGGTGTTGTACTTCTCTTGACGTCATCGCTTGTGCTCTGCCCAGGCGTATCAAGCAAATCCTTATCTGGCGACATATTTGATGTGAATGTTACATGCGGCGGGTAGGCAGACAGCAGTGCTCTACCCCGATATCTAAAGCCATCTCAATGAAGTTGAACATTGCGTCCGGACTTTGCAAAGCCCGGACCCGCGGTGAACAGGCGTTCGGAAAAGGGCGTCGCAAGCAGCTGGATATTTCCTTTATGGATCGGTATACGAGTAATGCGAGCCAATCGGCGAATTTTTGAAATCTTCGGCCCAGTCACGGGGTTGCGCGTTCTTCGCATCTCTGCTAGTGAAACCTGGTGGCAGCATTCGGCTTCACAGCATTATAGTTTTGACTCACTCGAGTAGGCTCTGTTTCGCAATATTAGGCTGCTGCCTATGCTGGCGTGATTCTGGCTGTGAGTAATGACATCGTTGATAATTCGCAAAGCCGCGGATCCCGAAAAGTCCGTCCTCCGCACACACCCACATTACAATCCAGTCTGGCACTTCACGCGTAGAACAACCGCGGCACCGATTGCGTAACCGCCACCATGGAAGACGACGACATGGATGGATCGCTTGATGGAGCTATGTCCAAGCGTGCGGTAAGTCGCATAAGAAATACCAAGGGCGGCATACACGTTGACGATCCACATCTAGTGCGATAGTTGCCGAACGCGCAAGATACGTTGCGATAGAGGCCTGCCATGTTCCAACTGCAAGGCGAGTAAATTGGGTATGTTCTACTTGGCATGTTCCGAGGATCGCTGCTGATTCGTGCAGCTTGCAAGACAACTCCTCCCCAGCAGAAGGCGCAGCGACAAAGGGTCCACATCTCTGAAGAATAGTACGTATAAATCGCTTGTGGCGTAGTCGTCACCGTTTGTGGCGCCAGTCGTACCCACACTGCTACCGAGTTTCTGGGTAAACGTGCGTTCGCATGGGCTTAAACGACTTCGCGGCGCTCTCAGGTCGCGTACTGCGGGATGTCAAGTCCGCTG
>Ga0058698_10000259_pt1 | contig 31737 bp, 38 predicted proteins | sample AgamicAsSfe_FD_67288 | JGI IMG/M metagenome (GOLD analysis project Ga0058698, IMG submission 67288) | Agave microbial communities from Guanajuato, Mexico - As.Sf.e | ecosystem: Host-associated > Plants > Phyllosphere > Phylloplane/Leaf | place: Guanajuato, Mexico | collected 2012-05-30
TGCGATGATTTTGCGGGCAGTGACCGAACGCACTGCAAGTTCAATGGTTGATAACAGTTGTGAAGAGTGCCGTCGGCCAAGAATGCCCATCACCGTTTGTCCAAAAAGTGTGTTTATCAGCGAGCAAGTGCTTGCCGTGCTTGGCGTGGTTCTAGTCCTGCTGCGATTAATGATATACGGATCTCTTCGACTTCACTATCATCCATTACACCCCTTGCTCTCGCCTTACAGTATGTGGGTCACGTCTCTGATTTTATGGAGATTAGGTGAAAAGAGGGTGTGCTCAACCACTTCTTGGCCGCCCAATCAAGTAATAAACGTAATCAATAGGAGCGACAGTGCGAAGGCGACATCACCCATGGCGTTTGTACTCTGCAGCATACTACTTGCACATGGGCATGAATGTAGAGCATCTGGTGTTGCGGAGGGTCGCAGTGTATGCATGCGTTGTGTTGATTGGAATTGGACCTTTTCAGCAGGCATCGAGTGCCAAAGAGTATTGAATCATCTAACTAAATGCCGCGGGAATTGCTCCAAGGATGAGCTACCTCGCTCGCATCGACCTCAGTCGCCCAGCCATTAATCCTCGCCATCACATTCTCATCAAGTTGTGAATCATAGGTACCAAACTCCTCTCCTTGCCCAAACCATCGCATCCATCCTTTCAGTTTCCCTTGAAGGCGTTAATGGCACCATTGACAGCATCTAAAAGATCATCAGTCCCACAGATCATCCTACAGCAATTTGGGCTTAACATACCAGCACCAAGCGTCGCACCAGCACCCCACATCACAGCGTTACCAAGCGACTTGCCAATACCAGACAGATGGTGGTGTTCCTTTTGCTCCTGGTTCATCGTCTGCGGGGGCTGCGCTGTCTGTGCAGAGGGGTAGACGTAAGGTCCCTGCTGAACTTGCTGACCGCCAAACTGTGGTTGGCCTTGAGGCTGACCGTACTGTTGGGGCTGACCGTATTGCTGAGGTTGACCATATTGCTGGGGTTGACCGTACTGCTGAGGCTGACCGTACTGCTGAGGCTGGCCATACTGCTGTTGCTGCATTTGCTGTTGCTGCTGATCTTTCTCGTGGTGGAAGAGACCCATCGTTGCGTGATTATAAAGGGAGCTTTGTTCTTCGAGTGATTTGGTGAGTAGATTGATATGTGAGTTGTTGTGAGCGTTCGCTTTCAGGAACGTGTTAGGGAGGGAGTATGGCGAGCCTTGTACAGAAGAAGTGAAAGGTAAGGTAAGATGGGATGAAGATTGCGATACGACAAGCTTATGCCAATGTTTGGCACGTCATAGCCAAGATTCGAGGCTGAAACGGGTATGAACAACGGGACGAACTGCTCGCACGTGGCATTGAGTTCCCATGTTCCAAGGTTGTTTCAGAGTCCTCGATCAAAAATATCCACAGATTGTCTGGTAATTACGGGCCTTAGTCGACTCACAGCACACAGAAGCGGCGCACTCTGCCAACTCATGACCGAACCTGCGGCCGCACGTCGGCCCATACAAACAAAGTCCGATATGCCTCTTCCACGCCAATCTCTCCGCGCCTTCCTCACATCCGCACGCTCAGCCCTTTCGTCGCACAGCTCAGCCAGCTCCAGACAACCCCTCCACTTTGTGATTGGCAACGAATCCGCCGACCTCGATTCAATCAGCTCCGCCCTCACCTACGCCTACTTCCGCTCCCACGCCCCGCCCCATAACCTACACATCCCCCTCTTCAATATCCCGCGTGCCGACATCGCCATTCGCCCCGAGCTCCTGACGATTCTACCTCGTGCAGGCTTGGAGCCATCACATCTCCTCACGCTCGACGATCTGCCTCCGCTCGATGTATTGCCGCCGGAGCACACGCAGTGGACTCTTGTAGACCATAATGCGCTTACAGGACCATTGACAGCGTATGCATCGCGTGTTACAGGATGTGTGGATCATCATGCGGAAGAGCACGCTGTGCCTAAGGATACTGGGGATGAGCCACGCATCGTCGAGGTAGCAGGAAGTTGCACGAGTCTAGTCGTGAACTACCTGCAGTCGACGTGGGACACTTTGACTGCGTCCACTACTAAGACTTCTGCCGCCGCTTCAAGTTCTGCCACAGACACTCAAGGTGACGCACCCCTCGCCCGCCTCGCCCTTGCCAGCATCCTCATCGATACCAGCGCCCTCCGCGACAGCGGCAAGACCACACCCTCCGACGAAAAGGCCGTGGCATACCTCGAGAGCGCACTCAGCACGCACGACGCATCCTACGATCGCGCCACATATCTCGCCGAGATCAAGGCCGCAAAATTCGACCTGGATCGCCTCACCACCAACGAGGTACTGCGGAAAGATTACAAGCAGTGGACGGCTGGCGGAGTGCAGTTGGGCGTGAGTAGTGTGGTTAAGGAACTGGGGTGGTTGATTGGGAAGGCGGGAGATGAGAGCGAAGGAAGAGGTGAGGAAGAGAACCATGAAGCGTTCGTCCGTACCCTTCGCAGCTTTACCACGGAGCGAGACTTAAGTGTTTACGCCATCATGACGACGTCGCACTCATCTTCAGGCAAATTTCAGCGTGAATTGCTGCTTTGGGCGCGTGACGCGCGTGCTCGGGAAATGCTCAAGAACTTCCAGGAGATGGCTGGTGAGCAGCTGGAATTGGAGGGTTGGAATCACGTTCAAGGATTGGCTGCGCAGAGCAAGAGTGCGGACGTCAAAAGAGATGGGGAAGGCGCAATTTTGGAAGTGTGGTGGCAGAGAAAGGTAGACGCGAGTCGGAAGCAGGTCGCGCCCTTATTGAGGAGGGCTATAGAGGGGTGATGTGAGAGGTCGCGATTGTGATGGAAGCATCACGATATGCTTTCACTCCTCCAAGTTCCAGTACGTACGCGGTACGTTGCACGCGTTGCGTCGACTGGACACAGGCGACGGCTACACTACTGCCCAACTCTTCCGAGATCCTGACGAGAGCACGAGCTCAGTTGCGCGCATTGGGGTAGCGACTTCAGGAGGAACTAGCATGCCGGGAATGAGCTGTGGAAAAGCAGTGGTCGTGCTGGAAGGAGAGGGTATACCGGGGAATGAGGATGTTAGTAAGGGAACGGGTTCCGCTGCCGCGGCGAATGTGCCTAGCAGTTCCTCGAGAAACAAAGTAAGCCTGCTGGAGCTGGCTATCAAGCAGGTGTGAGGTAGGAGGATTGGGAACGGACGGCTACACAAGCATGAGCACGAAGAGAAGAAAGAATGAGAGCTAGAACAGCGAAGCTGTTTGTTATGCATGCTCTATTGTGCTATATCCTTGCATCGCATTTGCTGGGGCTCCTGATATGCTTCCGTCATGTATGCCCGATTCACGCTGGCCATATAATTGCTTGCTGACGTCCTCGAACGGCCTAATGCAGTGTTCCACTCGTTCATCAATGCTGTTTGCGCCATCCCATGCATACGTATGTCCATCCATGCTCCGTCACTATATTCCTTCCTTCTCGTGGCTCAGAGCTCTGGCGATGGTGCTCTTGGTGCCGGTGCTCGTGGTGCCGGTGCTCGTGGTGCCGACGCTCGTGGCGATGTTGGCCAAGAATTCGAGTGACGCCTCTTCGACGGGTGCTCTTGTCTTCTGCCTTCTGCTGCTCTTGCTACCTTTTCCACACTAATTTCCTCATCTTGAGCTCTGACATGCTGCCTCATCTCATTCTCGATACCACCCCTCAGAGCACCAAGTAAGCCGGAAGCATCAGCAACATGTGGCTCGCCCAGCTCATCACTACCCTGTGTACTTGCAAGGTCAAGAACTGTCTTATGCTTGTGATTGTTGCTGAAACCAAACGGCAGATCTTGGCTGAAAATGTCGTTGGTGCGACTCAGAAGACTTGTGGTATCTCTTGCTTGATATGTTCCTAAAGAGTCTACAAGATTGTTCAGAGTGTCAGCTATAAACACATCCTGTTCAACGTCCTGAGATTCGTCAAGATTTATGATGTGGCTGTGATGTGGTATTGATTTCCGCACTTTCTTCACAATCCGAGCTGGAGTTGTTGGTGTCTGGCTGATGTTACTTGACGTCTTTGCTTTCCCATCTTGCTCCTCAAGTTCAGCGTGGAGAACGATAGTCTGCTCCGCAGGGGATTGAGAGTCATATCTTTGAGCTGTTCCGTTAGGATGAGCATCCTTTTCTATGACCGCAAGCTCATCGGAGACCTCCTCCTTGTCTTGACTCGGGACTGGACCAGATTCGGGCTGACTGTCAGCTACAAAGTCCGAGGTGTCCGCGTCGACTTTGACCTCTTTGGGCTCCAAAGTACTTGCAAGCTTATCAGTGACATGAGACGCGGTCGGTGGGCTTTGAGTCGATGGCATCTCAGTCGTGAGTGGCCGGACAGGTGATGATGACATATCCTCGTCAGAGTCGGTCAACTCGTGCACTTCAGCACTTGCAAGCTGTGTGGGTTGCTCCGGCTTGACAGGCGTCTTGTACAACTTGTTGATTGGATTTGAGACTTCCATTCGAGCTGACTTTGACGGCGATGCAGAACGCTGCTTCGCAAAAGAAGCAGAACTACTCGTGCTTGGTGGCAATTTTCCCAAGATTTTCGGAGGTACGAACGGTGGGTTCGCCTTGCTTGCTCGAGCTCGTTTAAGCTTCTCAGCATTATCTAGTTCAGCTGTGACCTTCGCCACTTCCGTGTAGTAATCTCCTCCAGTCTGATTGTTGTACTCGTTGAGGACGACCCTTAGCCAATGCTCACGATATGCAGACATATCTTCCCATCCAGCAAAATCTTTCTCATTGTTGAAGGACTTCCCTATAAGCTTTGCCACGAACTCATCGGGACTCTTCAGCAGTTCGCCGATGGTTATGATCAGATGCAAGCCGCAATCTGTCAGGTTCACTTGAGACGGAATTTCTTTCGAAGTCATGCCTCGGCCTTTGATGAATGATTGATCAACTTCCTTGCCTTTCTTGCTTTTGGCTTCTTCGCTGACGTACTTCTTCAGGTTGCCGATGACTGGCGAGTGAGGATTGTGCAGAGAATCCAAGGTGACTATGGTGGGTATGGTAGGATCATTCTTGCGAGAACTGCGAAGAGTGACCTCTTCGTGATCTGTGGTGATACTCAACCCGACAAGCTTTTCAGCCTGTTCATCCACCATAGACTCCTGCTTTGTGTCATTTTCGGAAACGGCGAAGACGTTGTGGATATTGCAGATAATGGCCCAGTACCAGTGCATTCCCGCGTTGATCGGTACCACAACATGGTCATACGAGAAGAGATCGACCTTCGATGTCCACCTCTTAACAGCATCATAGTCAATGTCCTTCCTACCTTTACCCGCAAGCGTATTGTAGAAGAATGAGTTGAAAATGTACACCTTGCTTTTCGTCGCTGGGTATTGTTCTTGCAGATAACGCAGACCAAATGAGATGAGGTTGTCGTTAAGGTATGCTTCGTCATCGAGTCTTTCCAGATCAGCGAACTCCACAGTGGCTCTTCCAGGTCCTTTGCTCGGGTACAGTAATGCATCCTTCCAAGGACACTCGGCAAAGTCCGTGTCGTCGAAGAGAGCGCGGGCAGATACCTTTTTCTCCGGAACTTGTCGTGTGCTGTTTTGCTTTGTGGTCTCTTTACCACTACTGCGGGTAGTTCGAGCGGGTGGAGTACTGTCAGTATCAGATCCTACGTGAGGTATCTGACCCTCGGCGCACGCGCGACGCGGACGTGAGCTGGACTCATTCATCGTTGGCGTATGGTTACTGTCAGTGCTGTGAAGCTTCTTCCTAGTCGTATTGGAGATCTCGTCACCGTCACCCTGCATTCGATTTCTGAGCTTTGGAGTATTCGGATGATGAGTATCTTTTGCTAGCGATTGTCGAACTTCGAAGTCGCCTGCACGTGGCTCCACGGACGATTCTGCCATACTTCTCTCTAGTGGAGGTTCGGTGATGTTTGAATCGGCTAGAGGTGTGGTATCATTCTGCTTTCTTGAAAGTTTATTGGTCCAAGCCTCTTGCGTGGACTTCTTGTTTTTGATGTTCTCATCCTGCTCGGATCTCTTCTTCCTGATAGTCTTCTGAATCCAGTCTCTGATTTCAAGTCAGTATACTATAGCACAAATTATATCATAGAGAGTGCGTACTCTGACTTCGGAACCAGTTTAACACCGCCACGAATCTCCGCAATGTTGGCTCTGAATTTACGCAAGCCATCATGATTCTGGAACGTCAACGCAACCCAGTACGCTTGCCTAGAGTCAGTAGCTTCGACATGTACTTGACTACCTTCCAGTACGCATGCTATGCCACTTCCAGTAGTATCGCTTATGAGTTTGAGTAATATTGCAAAAGGCACAGAGTTAGGATTCGGACCTCTCTGTCTTACCACCTCGAAATGAGCCTCGGTTCTGTTCATGTAGAAGTACATGCCGGGCTCACTGACGTTATTGCCATGCACATCGTAGAAAGAGCGTAGCAATCCAACGACATGTCGGCCGGAGGTGTTCATCAAGTTACCATCTTCTTCTTCACTTTCCTCTGATTGATCGACATGCTGACCAGCTTTTGACTGCTCTGATTTGCTGATCGACTTCTTCTTAGGACGTGAAGGAAGTGCTGACGCGACATCTTCCATCGCTGTATCACCGGCATCGGTACCATTGAGCGTTTTGCTGATAGAGCGGGAAGTACCTCCACGATCACGAGGTCTGCTTTTCGTAGCCGTAGAGGACTGGACGCGTTGGAGATCATGGGAATTGCCAGAGATAATTTGCGAAGGCACAGACGGTGACAGTCCATTCGGTGTCATGACCTGCTTGACTTCGTTGTTGAGATCGAAACCATCTCCCCTGTTTTCGTCCTCAACCATATTTCCTAACCTGGGCCTGTGCCTCGGTTGCTGTTGTCTGACATGTTGCTTCTGCGTCTCGAGATTGTCACTTGTAATACGCGATCTGCGACTCGACTTCTGCACCGGCTTCACAATTCCATGTATTGCGAGATCTACCAATTCATCAGGCTGAGCTTCTTCAGGTATCATTATGGTTCTCTGCTTCTTGTGCGGCGGCCCTTCATCCTCATTGTTCGATGTATGCGCCATGGAGGAGGTGATCGTGTTCGGCTGCCGGACGTCTGGAGACGTATTTGAAGTGATCAATTGAGCCGGTTTCCTAGCTCTAGGAATACCATCGCGGAAAGATCCAGGAGCAGCTCTGATTGGGTTGATCGGATCACCGTTGAGAGAGTTATGAGGCTGGAATGGTTTGCCGATACCTTTGAACTGACGCAATGTGAGATTAGTGGGTCCAGCTGGACGACAGTGTGTGGATGCTCACAGGTCGTGGCATCCTCGAGAGCTTGTTCGCAGAGGGGGAAGGCCTAGCCAAGGTTACAGAGTCGCCAGATCTATTCACATCTTAGTCCAAGCTCTTCCTTCAGTTCCGCATAGTGGAGAATTGCCGACTTATAATTTGGCTGTCGTGAGAGCTTGTCTGGTGACAGAATATCTTCTGCCGCCAGTGTTTCGTTTACGACTTTTCTAGACGATGGGGACCAATAGTGACCAGTCTCCGGCTCTTCAGATCCTTTCTCTCTGAGATCGCGATCGACTGGTTCTGCCTGCGATGTGAAACTCAGCTCTTGCCATGACACTTGAGCTCAGATCTGCGCACCTCGTTATTCTGCTCTTCGCTCTCCCCTTCACCAAAAACGAGCGATTTGATAGCTTGACCTGCAGCATGAAACATGTGTGGGGTAGAGAGAATGTGTCTGAGACACAGTCGATAATGCTGGAGGATGCTGAGACCGCGCTTAGGGCATGGAACGAGAGCTGCGACGCTGCGCAGTGATTCGCACAGACGTGAGCATGGAGACGTCGGTGTGCTGCGCTGGCAGGACGTGAAGCTAAGGTACCACCAAGCCTCGAACTATTTACGACTCGCAGTACTCGACTGGCACGAGCTCATGATGGCCGTTTCAGCTTTTCGCCGATCACAAGACACGGGCACGACGTCACGATTTCCTTACGACATGCGAAAGTGACAATCGGAAGTCCTCGAAGATTCACTCACATAGGTGAGGAAGATGAAGTTGGGAATACAGGCGTTGCTCACACCAAAGCTGCCTGTACAGTGCATCTACATACAAATATAGGTACATATGGACATGAGTCCGCTAGCTCTCCACCTTCTCCTTCTGCGGCGCAACATTCTCATTGTTCGTGCGCCGCTGCTTCTCGCCAGTCCCCTTGTCCTGACGAGCCTGGTCGATAGCTGATCGTTGTGCAATGCTGTCGTCATGGCTCTTCCAGACTATCACAGTGTCTGCTGGCAGGGCAAGAACACGCTTGATTGTTTCACTGGACACAATGTTAGCTTCAAAGTCTCGCGCACATGAGCATCGCCGTTGACATACCGAATCTTGATGTTCCGCCCGCCATCGTTCTTAGTCCAGACACTGAAGACATCCTCTCCACTCCTGACACTAACAACCATCCCACAGACCTCCTCCCCAGCCTCCGCAAACTGGTCGCCAACCACGGCAAGCAGCATATCATCCCAATACCGATCAATGACCCCCTTCTTCAGCCTGATGATCCACTTCCCGCCCTGTTTATTCTCCTCATCCTCCCACACCGGACGTATACTGTCCTTGAACATGTGGTAATCCGAGACAATGGGCAGACTCGACGGCCGTTTCAGATGCGTGTACACCCGCCAGAATTCCTGCGCCGTGTTCATCTTGTAGAGAGGCTTGATTGACTTTTCGTAGTCGGAGTTCTTGGAGGCGGGCGGGCGGTACCAGATCACCCAGGATGTCTTTAGTGGCCATGATTCGGCTTCATCTTTGCTGCCATTGGAGGTGGATTGGCTCGTGGCACTTTTTTGTGGCTGTGCTTTTACGGTGCTTTTGTCTGTTCGGTCAGGTTCTGCGGTCGGGGTTTGGGCTGCCGAGGAGGTTGTAGTCCGGAAGTCGAATGCAGTTCCAGGAGTCTTTGGTGTTTTGGCGGCAGAACCGAATGATGCAAATGCTCCTGATCCGAGTCCAAATGCAGATGCTCCTCCAGGCGATGATACTCCTGACGTGTTTAGTGGAGGGATTGCGTTGAATTGATTTGACCGGCCAGGGGTAGTAGGTTCGTTCGACGAGAAACGCTTCGAGGTGGAGAAACCTCTTGAATGACTGTCGTTCTTATGGTGTTCTGGGTTGTGACCGGATAGCGACGGCTTGTGAGTACCGCTGGAGTAGCGTCAGTGCACGACCATGCTCGATTCAGCCTGAGGGCCTGCTTACTTTGCTCTTCTCGTCCACAGAGGCGTTTCTCGGCTGTCCATTAATACCAAGTTCCTGATAATAGCGCCGTCGCAGATGAGGATCCCAAAAGAGTGAGCCGCAACCTTGAAAAGTGGCGGATGGATGGTTTGCTGTCAGAGGTTTGTCTTATTTCTTTTATGCGCGTTTTGTGACTATAGTCCGGATTTGTAGACTGTACAGGGTGTTGCTCGAGTCGTAGATGTTGATTTGCAGTAGCTATACAACTTGTGACCGTATATGCGTGATCTTTTGCATAAACCTGGAGGAGAAGGTTGCAGGGCGCACGGAGTCTCATCCGAATTCACCAATTACATTTTTCTGGCTTTCTTTCGTCTCTTCTTCTTCCTTTCTTCTGCAACAGAACGACCACCAACTCAAATCATCGTCTGCTGTCCAATCTTCAATCAGCTTGACGATTCCGCAGCGTAGGTCAAGATCAGCTTTTTCTCGATGTAAAACCATCGTCACGAGGGCCTCTCTTCGAGACGAGCTTCCATGACTGAGGATGACCTTAATTCGTTGATACATATCAAATCCCTGCAACTGGCACTGTGCTATGTCGTTGGGAGAAGGGGCAAAAGGAGGGGAGTGTGCTCTATGCTAGGTAAGACACGCTCAAGTAGTCGTCGTGAACCTGTGTGTGGTGCTATGAAGAGATTCAGACAGCTCTGGTAAGCTGAATATTCGTCTCAACCTCGCATTACACTCTTGCTATACAGCATGGCGCATGGTTGAGCTTGATGTAAAAAGGCAAAGTCGGATTGTACATAACTTACGCGGAATCAGAAGCTGTATATCCTTGATTGTGCAGTGCTGATGCTGAGATAGTTCAATTGGTTGTAAGATGCTCATGAGTATACTTGCGACTAGCATCAGATTGATATCCTTGCACTTCATCTTACAGCTACTATCTGAATATCTAGTCCCCCTCGTCCGGTGTTCCAGCCCGTGCTGCACGCATTAACGCCTCTGCGCCAAGTATATCCCGCCTGTCCTCAATGGTGTTGTACTCGTCTGAATTACTCCCACTCTCGTCCGGACTGACGTCCTCATCTTCCCGAGCGCGCTCCGGACTGTGCTGGGTCACCACATTTTCCACTACCGCACTAAATCCACCTTGATTTTGCCCGGCTTCTCGCACGCCTGCTGCCAGTTCTCTCCACCTTTCCCTAGGCGTCCGTGGTGTTCGTGGCGAGCCCAAGCGTCTGCCTACTTCTTGCGTGTCTTCATTGTCCATACCGTTTCCACCCGTCTCGAGATCCTGCGCATGCTGCTCAGCATCATCATCGTCATCATCATCGTCATCGCCGGTTCGACTCGTGCCAGCTATGGCTGAATCCTCATCCTCATCATCTTTGCGACGGCGCTCGAAGTCCTGGGCATGGGCACCACGTAACAGCCTGCCTATTCTTTCGCGCATGGACGGTGTTTCAGGCGTGTCGCTGGGCTGCTGGCGACGGCGTAGAGACTGCATTGCTGGTGATGCAGTTGCAGAAGTTTGGCCACGACGACCAGATTCGAGATCGGCGGATGAAGATACTCCGCCACGACTCTGATGTGGCGACAGTGTCTTGCTTAGTGGTACTATGCCACCCGAAGCGGCTATAGCGTCCATATCGATGTCGTGCTTGCGGCGTTCTTCATCAACTACTGCCTCCTCTTCCGGATTCAGGTGTTCCTCGGACTCGGACTTGGGCACCTTGTATGGAAGCGGAATGTCACGACTTGCACGGAATCTTCCAACGTTGGTGCAATGCTCATTTTCGACACGGAAGATGACCCATATACCACGACGAGTGATTTCGGACACACCCACCAAGAAAGATAGGATGGCGCTATGCTGAACTTCGTGAAAGAAGATTGCGTAAAAGATCCAGTTGAAACGAAGGATTGGATCAAGGACCATGGCAGCATAGTATGCCCACGTCCACTTGTAAGCCAAGTTCTCCCGAAGGTATGGATGTGTAGCACGAGGATCCAGTAGAGACCAATCCATGAGCAGATCCCAGATAGAAGTATAGACGCTGTTCACGGTAGAGAAGGTAATGAACACGGCTCGCAAATTGTCCGACTTATCGATACGATACATGCTTAGAGACATGGTGGCCAGTATCGTAGCTCCGTATTTGCCACAGTTGACCTGGAAAATTGTTCAGTCGAGTAACACTAGACGTGATATGGTGACTTACCAAGTGTGGAAAGACGTTTCTGGTGTCGTAGTAACGTCTGATACACTGTAAAGCGCGCCATATTCCGGGTAGGCAGGTGAAAAAGCCTAACAATCTTGAAGTGCTCGAATTGCACTGAGCCGGATTGTTCCAGTAATGAGCATAAAGACAAAAGAACAGCTCTAAATTGCCCATTGCATAGGTCTGACTGCAGAACATGTCGCCAAGGAAGAAGTCTCGGAATTCTACGGGATACGCTCCTGCGAAGAGTAATCGCCACTATGGGAAAGGTTAGATGAGTGCAGGATCGGTGCCGGAAAAGCTTACGCATGAGTAGAGGAACCACTGTCTGCTTTTGTGATAGAAGTAGGGTACGGGTGCGAAGAGCAAAAGGGTCGTCAACCCGATGAGTATGACAGGATAGTATAAATACATGGTGTCGCCACCAACGCGAGAGAAGTTTAGCCATAACGAAATGCCCAGAAGAAATAAGCAGAAACAGGGTATCTCGGACAATTGACGCTGCACGAGAAGTCAGCAAATTGCAATTTCTCAAGGATATGATTGCTTACCCAATCCAGATTGTGTCGAGTATCCTTACAAGATTGTCAGTATCAAATCAAATAAAGGACAATGAGGTCAACATACAAACTCGAAAATGAAAGAGTAGTTGACTTTCGCCTTGTTAAAGATAAGACAGTCGATGCAAAAGAAGAGTACGAGATAGAGTAGAAGGAGATATCCAGCATAGATCTGGCGCTGGTCAATTTTTACTCGAGGAACCAGCATGAACCAGCGTCTGCGTACCTGGAGGAGGTAACTTGTATTCGTAACAAGTACGGGGTCGTCAGTAAACAGCAGCTCACCACCGTAAACAATACCTTCAATACCGAAGACAAGCCCAGCAGCAGCAAGCAGACCATTTCGAAAGACTGAGCCAGTGTACGATCCCATCTTTGCATTCTTCTTCCGCAGCTTGTTCACAGCAATCTTGTGGTTGCCCTTCTCAAAGTACCTCGCATATAAGTCTTCTACAGTTGTGATGTGGCCATCAAGCACGGAGCTTTTCACAAAGTGTGCTTCATCGACGCGTTCATGCATATACCGCATTGTCGGCCGCGCATGAACTGCTTTATCATACTTTTTGTTGATCTTGCGGAAGGCTGTCCTATTGAGCAATGCGTACGCCTTGAGTAGTTCTAGTCCGCGATAGTACTCCTGTAAAGCTGCTTTGAGCTTGCGCTTCGCTGTCAAATATGGCACTTCCGGATGCTCAGGCCGTCGCGTATAGTCCCGTTGATGGTCTGTTGCCGAGCTTGGAGGTGTGGCAAGGGTGTTTTGATGTCTCGGTTGTCGAGTCCATCGCAATTCTCTTGCTGCTTGCATTGGATGGTAGACGACGTCCATACCATGTGGAAGATCGAGAATGTGCGCAGGATTTGCAACGATATCAGCACTTGATCTGTTGAATTCCTCCACACCCTCGAGATTGCTATGTCCACGTGAGTTCCGATAGTCCTTTCGCCTCTGAGCCTCCACGATCTCTTCTAATCGCTGGTCCCTCATTACATGCAGTTGATCGCGTAACGTGTTCAGACGATCGGTAGCCTCTTTCTCTTTTGAGTCATAAAACGAATTGACCTTGTCAAGCTCTTTGTCTAAGAACTCAAAGAATTGCGCCTGCATGACATCAATCATCTTCATGGCTTCCAACGGAACATCATCTGATTGTGTTGACATGATAGAGTTGGGTTTGGGTGAGAATATTCTCTTGAGAAGCGGCCTCTCTCGATCGGAGTTGACATTCTGGACAGACTTCGACCGCGGTCCCAATTTCAGATGTCGTGCTGAAAATGAAACATGTCGAAATGGACCATGTGGAGCATGCTTCGTCTTACCGACTTCAAAAGCTGTACCACGAGGAGTTTCAGCTGGTGCAGATCGCCTACTTGGTCGAAGTCTTGGCAAATTTGTATGTTTGTCGCCTTCAGCAGTCTTCTTTACGGTTCCAGATCCCTGTGCATCGGGATCGAGAGCAGGCCCTGGCAGCCGAAGCGAATCCGCAGCAGATCGCATTGGCGAAGGGGGACTACCAACAATACTCCCATACCGGACGAACCTTGAATCACCATTTGCTCCATTGTCTCCAGCCCCAGTAACCATTATCGGCTGTGATCTTTCCGCTGGCCGGGGCTGACTCAGCTGAGGAACATGGTTCTGACTCCTGTATGACTGCACAGGCAATAAGCCGCCAACCTCATCCCCATCCTCCTCCTCGCTGCTGGATCCTGGCTTCTGCTGTGGTGAAGGCTGTGATCTCCAAAAGCTGCCATAGCCGAATCCAGAGCCAAGTATAGGCGTTTGCGAAGTACTGGTCGCGGAGCGGGGGTTGTCTGGCCGTATTCTTGTAGATCCTGGTGTCTTTTGTACAGCTCTGACAGCGCGGGTGACTGCTTTGATCTTCTTCTTGCCAGTCTAGCGAGATCTCGTATCAGTATGAGGCATTCCCGAATATTCTAGTGCAGGATCCAGTGAGGCAATGGGAAGGAATGCGCACCTTGTAGTCGAAGTATTTCGCCCTCCACTCGGGCACCAAGTCGTCCTCGATCTCCCTGTAGAATCTGTTAGAGGTCTGAAGAGAGAAGAATTTAGCTGTGGAAGAGGGGAAGCTCACTTGGCGAACTTCATGACGACTCTCCGGCAGTCTCACAAGGACGACTCGCTCAGTATGTACGCAGGCGCATTGCTGTTGATGTTGCTGGATGTGAAAGTAATGTTCTTTCGTCAGATGCCCTGCCGACGTCAATATTGATCTGCCAAGGCCAACAACAACGGCGCGAGCCTGGAACTCTCTTGCGACAATTATTGGCGATTCGAACTTGCTCACAATGTGCGATGCGACTGTTGCAGAAGAACTAAGATCCAGCGCCTTCGTCACTGCAATACCATCTGGAAATGATCACAATCTATCACAGACAATTGCCATTGTCCAATCATGCAAGCTGGATCTCGCCCGTGCCACAGGATCGAGGTATGGAAAGCCATATTGCAGCAATAGCCTTACAGAAGCTCGTATCACGCTCCGATGTCACAACGATGCATGCCGTACGAATGGAGAATACATCACCAGCATTACAGGACGAAGCTGGCAACGGACGGGGCTGAATGTCACGGCAGTCGACAGTGCTGCTTGCGCTGAGAGTGTCATACTATTCTTGTATTCGACTGAACTATCGAAGAATCGGCCATTACTATATCATAAGTGAACCATGCATGGTCTTCATTGATCGCCATCGTATCATGTCGTTCTAGTCATTGTGTCCATTTCCTCTTCAACGAGCAGTCATCCTCTACCAATTGCCGTTGCCGTACTGCTGCATGTGGCCATGAGGCTGCATCTGGTTGGGGTCGTACTGGTCCTGGCCACCGTAGTGCTGGTCGTACCTACATTCTGTTAGTGATACTCCGAAGGCGTGATTGTGAAAGTACTGACATGTTCTCAGCGTTGCGCTGAGCATCACGCTTGGCACGCTCGCGGTCGAAGAAGTCCTCGCCCTTGGTCTCAGCAAGCTTGTCGACCTCGGCACCGGCAAAGCCAGCGAGGAGCTCCTTGGCGAACTGGTGGGAGACAGGCTTGCCTGGTTGGAGAAATATTAAGTCAGCTCAGCTCTCATCGTAAAAGCAACAGTAGATGATGACTGCTACTCATGTGAATCTTTCTCAAGGATGCCTGGCACTTACCCTCGGAGCGTTGGTGGTCCTCGAAAGCCTTGAAGCCAGCAAAGGCAGCACCACCGGCAATCACCTCATGGCCCAAGCTGGACTGGTTGTCGAACTGAGGCTGGTTGTTGTCACCGTTGTCTGTCAGGTTTTAGTATGTAAGAAAGTCTGGCAGATCGGCCGAAAAGAGCTTACACATTTGCTGGTACGCATCCTATAAGGAAGGTTAGCAAGTGTTTCAAGAGCGTGTGGTTGTTAGGCTGACCTGAGATTCACCCCAACCGAACATGTTGACCGTATTTAGTGAAGTGATAGATTTTCTGGGAAAAGGTAGGCTTGATGTTTGGATTGAAGGGAAGAGTGAGAGAGTATTGATGCTGGAGCAGAAGGCGGGGGGACAAGTGAAGACTATATATGTTCCTCAGCGGCTACGCAATAATGCATCATCGCTTCCAGCTACCTGGTCCTAATTTCCATGCAATTCTAGAGCTGAGAATAGAGTGAATTGAGCTTATTGATTGGCTAGCTCCACGTCTTCCCCTGCATTAAACAAGGCGGCAAGGCCCGTGCTGGATAATGCATCAATACCCCTCTCGTTCTCGCATTTTAGACTCTTGCTTGAAACAGCCATCCATTCATTTGCGTGTGTAGACCCTAATCACCTCAGCATTCTACAACCATTCATCATAGACTGCAGCTGAAACAATGATCGTAGTGATGCTGCTTGAAGAAACAAGATGAAACAGAACCCCCCAATTCCACGTCATAGTCTCTTGGCATGTCCAGCCAAGAGCCTAGCTACCCCACCTTCACTGCCACTTAGCAACGTGGACAGTGGTGTGATAGTGGCAGTACGAGAAGGGATTATCGCGGCAAAGGCATCGTCAACAATGAGGTCTCGAAAGGACAAGATCTAGGGTAGTGAATATACTCTCAGTAAGATGATGCAAGCTTTTTAGCTGAAGATCAGCCGAATTGGCACGACTCAAGCATCACAAGCTTTTGCTCGCAAAACGCCGGACAAGTCTGAAACAGCTGCTCTGCTTGGCGTAACACAACACGACGACAGTGATCGGAGCCAAGCTGATTGGGCCATACTGGTGAAGATTTGTGTATGTTGAAGTCCTTACTAGAGTCTATACAGCGTCCCTGAGATGCGCGCTCCAGTCGAAGGAGACTTTCCTTCTTCTTTGACACTCTCCATCGTTAAACCACCACCACCTTCGAGTCAGACAGAGCCTGCAAATATCCTGATCCTTCTCCAGTAGGTTTACCTCGTGATTATTGAATGTGCACGAGTTGGGTTTCGATTTCATCTTCGATACGAGCTACTGACCCGAATACTTAGCGGCCTAGGCGACACACATCATTCCTTCACCACCCTTGCCCGCCAACTCTCCCTTCCGAGCACTTTATGCCTCTCAGTCCTCGCCCCTACCCCTCTTCCATTCGATCTCGGACCTGGCAATCACTGGGGCGATGATATTCTTTTTGACCCTTCTCCCTCCGCACCACCAATCGAGACAGACACTGGGTTCAGTCGGGCACGACGCATGGTTACTCAACATGTTATACGAGATACGCTGATGGGCAAGTGTGCTGCTCAACCACGTGAGATTATGTTGTTTGGCTTTGGGCAGGGAGGTAGCGCTGCGCTTGCAGCTGCGGTAGCCCTTATCGAGCAGACGGAGGAAGCGGCTGGAAAGGCTTCGCAAACCCTCGGCGGTATTATCAGCATTGGCGGGCCGCTGCCCACGGACGCAAAACTTTCACAAGCTATGGCAGAAGCCGGCCGAAAGTGTCAGACTCCTGTGCTTATATGTGCTGGTGCCACTGGGTCAGCTGTGACGAAGACCAATGAGGTGCGGCTCAGGGCGGTGTTTGAGAGTGTAGAGGTCGTACGATGGCAACGTCGTGGTGACGGTATGATGCGAAACAGAGAGGAAATGCTACCAATCATGCGGTTCTTCGCAAGACACCTGCGAAGTCGTGCAGGAGTGCCGTCGGGCGCTGTTGAGGTCGGATGACCGGCCACGAGATCGCGAATGTGTGTGCCTCTGGTTGTAGAAGACACAGATCGGCATCAGGCAAGAACAGCGCGGAAATCCCGCACGAGTACGTTGCGGTGCGCATATATGTATACTCAATACTTCTCAGGGATCATTGGCAAACACATAGTGGGCTGGGTCTGGATGAATGTTCACACCACCAAAGCTTTTGCAGCCGCCATCATAGTCTCTCGTCGAGATCAGTAGCTATATACCAGTGCAGCTCAGTTTGCACAAGTCACTGGTCAACGAAGTGCAGAAGTAGCATTGGACGGTGGACAACAGCCGGTCTTGCATGGTGGTCTGCAGCTTTAGGAGCTGAAGTGTATTTCAATTAGAGAGCAGCAGGAAAGAGCCCTCCTGGTGCTCATGATGGGATAGATATCTTAAAGCACGAATATCTTACTGCTTTCATGCCTACCTCACAGTCGCTTCTAGCACCATTGCCACGTCTGTGTCATCACAAAGGATCGGCCAAATAAGGTTTACCGAGGATCCTGTTTCTGCCCCGCAATTGTGTTACTTACTCGTTTCATCTCATCAGCTTCGTCTACATCAAAAACATCAAAACAACCTTTGACCAACTACTTTAGCAGTATTCACCTGAACAACTTCACTCACTCTTTGATTCACGTGGAAATGGAAAAGATCGAAAAGAAGATTGCTGGACACTACAACGTGAATCATGCTGTCCTCCCCCACCCCGCCATCACAAGCTGATCTTGACTCGATAGGCCGAGCATGGCGGACAACAGCCTGCTCAGCAACCAGCTGCTCCTGCTCAGCCTGCACCTCCACCGCAAGAAGAGGTAAGCAGTTCACCGTCACGTTGAGCACGTCAGCGACGAGCTCCATGACGACATGCTCGGATCGAGAAAGAAGGATTTGAAGCAACGACGACGAAATTGAATTGACTCCAGCCCATGAATACACCAAAGTACAGTATGGGACCATAAGTCTTAGCAGAACCCTTGTATTACTCTCCTTGGGAAATTATCAGACTTCTCATCTGTGATAATCTCTATCTTGGTCAACCAGCTAATTGTTGATTACAATAGCACCATGTAAAGGACTTTGCAAAGAAGTTCGGTAATGCAGCTACCATGGGTGCGGGAGCTACAGCAGGAGCTGATGCCGTCAACTCTATCGTCCACTGAATGTGGGCGAAGCTGAAGATGTCGTAAAGATTCGGAAGTGGTTGTTAGATATATTTGGCGTACAAAAGGCCACGGCGGGAAAATGATATGAACTTCAATGCTGTGTTTCGACATGAATCCAAGCTCCATACACTTTCTCCCAAAACAGCTAAAGTTCACATTCATGCTGAAACGATATGTCCAGAGTGGTTGCGTTCGGCATACAGGTGGTCTTCGATATTGCTTGGCAGAAAGGGGTCCACTTGCCGATTGTTTACCTAACAACATTGCCCTCTTCTTCGACTCGACTCATCTCGTATTCGAGCACCCCCATGCCTACCCTCGCTCCAACTCATGATCTCGCCGCCCCTCCATCTGATCATGTCCCCACTATCAACAATACCGATCACAGGCCAAGTGATACCCCGTCCTTCGTCTCCACAAGCACATCTCCAGTTCGAAGAGGCAGAGGCAGCCTGCGACGGAGCATGAATCCTGATCAGAGAGAGCCGTCACTCGTCAAGAATAAACGAGCCTCTTTGATCTTGCCAGTGCACACGCGTCCGCCGCTAGAACAACAAGTTTCACGAACCTCGACAACTTCTACTTCCCCAACAAGACGAGACAGTATATCAACGCAAGCAGGCTTCGTCTCGACAGAATCAGATTACCTCACGGCACTAGCTGCACAAGAAAGACGTGTTTTCGAGCTAAAAGAGGAACTACAAAAGGCCGAGGGCCATTTACAGAGACTGAAGAAGCAGTGGGCGAACCACGAGACAGCCAAGCGGCGGGATGAGAGGCAGAGAGGACATCAACTAAGGCCGATTCTGCCAGCCTCGCCCAAGATTGTGGATGAAGGGGATGAGGATGGCGCGAATGCGTGGATGTACGAGGAAATGGCACGGCGGAAAGCATTGTTGAGCAATACAAAGACATCTCATAGAAGAGTATTCAGTGGATCTCGCCGTACAATGGCACTATCATTACTCGAGCCGGTCGAGGGCGAGGAGAGTGAAAGAGGTAACGACAGCGATGCCACTACAGAGCCACGCCCTCTGAAGCCATCGCCACGCGTGAGAGAGCAACGACGATCACGAGAGCTGGTCAAGAAGAGCATGGGACCTCCAAGAGCGAGCACGACTCCGAATCTTTGGCAGGCTGGAGACTACACTATCGATCCAATAGCTTGGGCACGAGGCGACTCGCAAAGCCCACAGCGCGAAGCCATTCTTCGAACTGGAAAGCAGGTTGCGACCGATCTACGAGAAGGACTTTGGACATTCTTGGAAGACCTGAGACAGGTTGCCATTGGCGATGAGCCGCGGCCTGCACAATCGAGTCCGGACGAACCACGAAGACAGAATAGCAAGAGAACAAATCGGGAAGATGGTGCAAGCGGACCGCAGCGGTACACTGTTGGTCGGTCGCCCCGAACGATTGGACGACCATCTCTGAAACAAGATGTTGATAACATGCTGGTTGACGATCTCGATGTGACCACACCACCACTTGTCGAAGTACCAATCATAAAACGCTCGCCTAGGCGGATAGGCACTTCCACGAAGGGCAAGCCAGCACGAAGACCTAAAACGCCGCCTCCTGCCACTCCGCAAGATTCCGACAGTTGGGAAACATGGGAATCTCCTGCACCAACAGCTCCACCACTTCGGCCACAGGAACTCACTGGATCTCCCAGTATCGGCTCGGCTTCAGCAAGCTCGACTGCTAGTACTCCGAACACCATTATCAGTGATGTCTTGCAGACGACGGATTCTACAGATTCGACGCCAAAGCTCGGAGCCGCCTCGCAGCGAACAGCCATTCCTTGGCCAAGCCTCGGTCTTGCGCCAGACCAGATCAGACGCACGGCGAGCCATCTGATGGAGGAGTGGGAAAAGAGCCTTGCACCAAGTCCGACGACAAGTCCGACTGCAGTGAGAATTGGTAAGCGGATGGACTGACGTTTGAGCAATATAGGCTCCGCATTCTTCGCTGCGAATGCACAGGTTGGACATCATTGATGAGAAAGAGGATTTATGGACTATGTGATACGCATTTTCGATTCTTGTTGCATATTAGGGACTATAAGGGCATGGATTTTCTTGGTTGGAGATTCTAGACACGGCCGGAATGCCGCTCTGAAAGGACTGGAGATGTCAGACGATATGGTGCAATATAGGACAGCTTGACGATATAATAATGATACATTCATCTACTATGAAGCTGAAACACCAACTCGGGTCGACCGTCACGCACAAATTGATCGACGCGCGGCATTCGGACGACTCAGCCTTACGGTATACCTCCAAGTCTCCCAACACTTTCTATTTCCATCAATACTGCTGTAGTGACAGGCGACCGCTGCCGTTGTTTATGCACACAGAGTTGTGCAGAATCTGACGTCCCATTCGTCTCATTCGCAGGATTCGTCATCTTGCTTCGCGTTGACCTTCCCGTTGTGTGGCGTGGCTATGCTGAGTGCCGTGTTTCAGCTTTGATTCTGAGATACTTGAGGGTCATCTCTTGCTGCACCTGAACCCAATATCATTCTAACTGCTCCGCCCCGTGTCTTCTCCTTGCTATACCTGCAATACGCACTGAACCACTCCCTCTTTTCTTGCCATCGACTTCAGCCAGACCAGGCCAAGGTCAACCCCATATCCAGCTGCCACTACATAAAATTCCCACGATGCGATCAAACACACACGCATATACTCAGCCATTAGATGGCGCAGACTCCCCACTCGGGTACAGAAAAACACAAGGCACTCGCCACAGCCAAGCACACAGCAGGTTCGACCCGCGATACTGGCAAACAAGGACATGGCTCATCGCAGCGGCCGTGTTCTGTTGCTTACTGATTGCAATCATCGTGGGTGCTGTCGAGGGTGTCAAGGCGAATGCGTATCCGGATTATTCTGCATTGACGTACTCGTTGAAGGATAGTTGTCAGTTGAGCATGGATGGTTTTACTGGGCCGAGACGTTGGGCTAATGAGGTTGGCAGATGAGGGCGAGGGATTTTGGACAGACAATTTCGACTATTTCACGGGCTATGATCCCAGTTCTGGATTCGTTCAGTAAGTGTAGAGTGCCCTTGTGTTCATTGGCTACAGAGACCGCTAACATCAATTCCTAGCTACTCCAATCCAACACAATCCGCAGAGATGAACCTCACATTCGCCTCCGCCACCCGTGCCGTCCTCCGCGTCGACAACACCGAAACAAATGCCTCGACTGGTCGTCACTCTGCACGTTTGACATCGAAGAACCAGTACACCACAGGCCTCTTCATCTTTGACGTCGTGAACTGTATGTACACACATCTTATTACCTTTCCGCCCCATCCTCCCCCACGGACCTACTAACCACCTCCAGCCCCCCACGGTTGCGCGACCTGGCCCGCCCTCTGGACATCCGACCCCTCCAACTGGCCCACCAACGGCGAAATCGACGTCATGGAAGCCGTCAACCAAGCCACCACCGGCAACCAAATGACGCTGCACACCACCTCCTCCTGCAGCATGTCCGCCAAGCGGAAAGAGACCGGCTCCGCCCTCAACACAAACTGCTACAACGGCACCGATTCCAACGCAGGCTGCGGCGTGCAAGGCCCTGTGGCCAGTTTCGGCGAGACATTCAATGCCAACGGCGGCGGCGTCTACGCCATGGAGTTGCGGAGTGCGGGCATCCGCGTCTGGTTCTTCCCGCGGTCGGACATTCCGGATGATATCACCGCGGCGACGAGCCCGGATCCGAGTACGTGGGGAGAAGCGCTGGCGGACTTCCCCAGTACGGACTGTGATATTGGAAGCCACTTTCGGAATCAGAGCATCATTGCGAATATCGATGTGTGTGGGGCGTGGGCGGGAGAGGAGAGCGTGTTTAGCGCCGCGGGGTGCGGGGGTGGGACGAGTTGTGAGACGTACGCGGCGGTGAATCCGGCGGCATTTGATGATGCGTGGTGGGAGTTTAGCTATTTCAGGGTGTTTGAGGCGGCGGGGGCGTGAGGCATAGCGAGAGCTGTGAGGCATGGCGAGAGCTGTGAGGCATGGCGAGAGCTGTGAGGCATGGCGAGAGCTGGGACGAGGGACCGGGCAGAGGCGAGATGGAGGCCAGCCAAGGGGCCAATGCTGCATTGTGCACGAGAAATACCTGTCACGGTCAACATTCTGGCGTCAGGGTGGGCAGGAGTAACATTGTCCATCATATGGTCAAGATCTAGCCCCCATCATGTCCTCGGTGTTCTTGCACTAAACAAGAGCTTGAACACAATCTTCACGGCACTCTCCCCAGGGAACCTCTGGACCTGTGTTCCGTCACTGTGATCGTGTTGGACTTCAGCTGCGTGATGTCAAGCGGCGAAACTCTGTATGACACAAAGACAGCAGCCGCGGTGCATGAGTCCAGGGACTGTGCTTGTATTAGTATCATGTTACCCCTCATACCCCTGCTATGCTGCTGAGATGTTCCCTGCCCGCATGCTGTAAGCAGTCAATCTATTCGGGCCATGGGCGCGCCGATGCGCTTATTCGCCACCTGAATGCGGGCGTCTCGGTCCTCGGACTAAGTCGGTGCGTTAGCATTGGGATCCACCTCAGTCGGCGAACGAACCCGATGGAGATCATCCTACATCTTTTGGGTGTCATGATAATTCAATCTTGATGTGTTGATATCGCCACTGATATTTTGAATAGCCTGCGTGATTGAGTGCGACTGTCTTGGTTGAGTGCCGTGGAAAGAAAGAAAGCCATCCTGCTGCAATCGAGGAACTCCTCATGTTTGACACACACCGCCTCCCCAAAGTCTCCTCAATCCCTGCCATGCAAACGCCAAAACCAGAATGTCTCCTGCAAAATCGACCCATCCTCGCTCCGTCACACCCACCAGCCACCAAAGCAGCGGTAGCGAGGACAACGACAACGTCCTAGCCGCCGTAGACATCGAAGTACCTCTCCCACCCGCCGCCGACGCCTCCGCCAGCAATCTCGAAAAGCAGGAAAAAGCCCACGAAAGACCAGGCCTGTACCATGTCCAGTCGCACACATCCGGCCACGACATCCATCAAGTCGACAATCCTTACCGCGAGACTGGGGATGAGGTGTATGACCGCTTCAGCGCCCGCAAGAAGATTTCGATTGTGGCGTTAATGTCGTTTGCGTCCTTTCTCGCGCCGGTCTCCTCCACGACTGTGTTGGCGGCTACGCCTGAGGTTGCTGCTACGTATGACACTACTGGCACTATCATCAATCTTAGCAATGCAGTTTACATGGTAAGTAATGAGCATCACGGCACTCTTCGAGGGGCTAGCGGCTGATTGCGGCATGTTTCAGCTCTTCATGGGGCTTTCACCAGTGTTCTGGGGACCCATGGGGATTGTGTATGGGCGACGATGGCCGCAGTTGTTGAGTGCGATTTTGTTCACCGCTTTCAGCATTGGAAGTGCACTTGCACCAAACCTGGCGGCCTTCTTCATCTTCAGGATTCTCACAGCGTTTCAGGGCACGAGCTTTTTGATTATAGGTAGTAGCGTGATTGGAGACATTTATAGGCCGACTGAGCGAGCCACGGCACTCTCTTGGTTCTTCACGGGCACGCTTGTTGGGCCTGCTGCTGGTGAGTCATCCTCGTAACACCACTACAGTCATAGGTCACAATTCCGAAGTCTCCTAGCCCTTGCGATAGTACCCTAGATCTTCCTGCTCAGACTAATGTCCTAGTACTGTACCATACCGAAACTGACCACGACGCTAATCACATCCTCCAGGCCCCGTCATAGGCGGCATCATCGTAACCTACGGCACCTGGCGCAACATCTTCTGGTTCCAAACCGGCCTCGCCGCCATCGCCACCCTCCTCTGCTTCATCCTCCTCCCCGAAACAATCCACCACAAACGCTCCGACGAGCTGATCGGCCTTCCGCTGAAGCGCAAGACTCAAAAACTATGGTCCTGGACGAATCCCCTGCGTGTCCTGAGTCTCTACGAATACCCCAATCTTCTCTGCGTCGGTCTCGCCAGTTCCAGTCTGGTGTGGAACATGTACTCACTCCTGAGTCCGATTCGATATGTCATCAATCCGAGGTTTAACTTGACGACGCCGATCCAAAGTGGATTATTCTATATCGCGCCGGGGTGTGGGTATTTCTTTGGAACGTTCTTTGGTGGACGATGGGCGGATCGGACGGTCAAGAGGTGGATCAAGAAGAGGAATGGAGAGAGGGTGCCGGAGGATCGGCTGAGGAGCTGTTTGCCGTTCCTCGGTGGTGTGATACCTGGATGTATCCTTATCTATGGCTGGAGCATTGAGAAGGAGGTTGGAGGCGTACCGTTACCGGTGATTGTGATGTTTTTGCAGGGTATGGCTCAGCTGTTCTGCTTCCCAAGGTACATCCTCCTCTCCATCTCTCCGACCACCACCACCTCCACCTTCTCTTCCATCTTTGCACATCTCCTGCCCCCCACCTCCCACCTTCTCTCTCCCACCCCACTAACCACCCCTTCCTCTTCACAGTCTAAACACCTACTGCCTCGACGTGATGCAAAAGCGCTCCTCCGAAGTCGTCGCCGGCAACTATCTCCTCCGCTACCTCTTCGCCTGTGCCGGCACCGCCGTGTGCTTGCCCGCCATCGAAGCCATCGGCGTCGGCTGGTTCAGCACGATCAGCTCGGTGTTTCTTGTTGCCTCTGCTGCGCTGACGTGGGCGGTCACGATTTGGGGAAGAGGATGGCGGGAGATGGTGGAGAGGAGACATGAGAAGAAGGTCAAGAGGAGGGTGGAGAGGGTGGAGGAGAAGGAGAGGGAGGGCGAGAGACAGGGGCCAGGGCAGCATCAGCAGAGGGCTAGTGATGAGGACGGGCAGGCGGAGAGGGAGGAGCATGAGTGAGAGGATGGACGAAGAAGAAGAATAGGGAGAATAATGCAAGAGAGGTGCGGACACGGAGGCGTACGACGAGGTTTGCGCTAACTTTTGAGGTTTGCGCGAACCTTTTGGTAGAGAGAGTTAGCGCTAACTTGTGAGGTTTGCGTTGAACTTTCCGATAAAGGGGGAAGGTTTGTGCGAACTTTTGAGGTTTGCGCGAACTTTCCGATAAAGGGGGGAGGTTTGTGCGAATTTTTGAGGTTCGTGCGAACTTTTTCATCAAGGGGGAGGTTTGCACTAACCCTAAAGGTTTGCGCGAACTTTTGATGAAGGGGGAGCGGGAGGTTTGCGCTAACTTCTGAATTTTGCGCGAACTTTTTATGAACCTTGAGGTTTGCGCGAACTTTTTGATGAAGGGGAGGTTTGCGCTAACTTTGAGATTTATACAAACTCTGAGGTCTGCGCGAAGTTTTTCGAGTACAGAGAGTTATCGCTAACTTTTAAGGTTTGTACAAACTTGTTAGTGGAGAGAGTTAGCACTGACTTTGAGGTTAGCGCTAACTTTTGAGGTTCGCGCGAACTTTTTTTGGATGAAGGGGGTGGAGGTTCGCGCGAACTTTTAAGGTTAGCGCTAACTTTTGAGGTTCGCGCGAAACTTTTGATAAAGGGGGAGGTTTGCGCGAGCTTTTTGATAAAGGGGCGGGTTTGCGCTAACTTTTGAGGTTCGCGCTAACTTTTGAGGTTCGCGCGAACTTTTTCATAAAGGGGGAGGTTCGCGCGAACTTGCTAACTTCTGAGGTTCGCGCGAACTTGCTAACTTCTGAGGTTCGCGCGAACTTCTGAGGTTCGCGCGAACTTTTTGAGGTTTGCGCTAACTTTTGAGGTTAGCGCTAACTTTTGAGGTTCGCGCTAACTTTTTCATCAAGGGGGAGGTTTGCGCGAACTTTTGAGGTTCGCGCTAACTTTTGAGGTTCGCGCGAACTTTTTCATAAAGGGGGAGGTTCGCGCGAACTTGCTAACTTCTGAGGTTCGCGCTAACTTCTGAGGTTCGCGCGAACTTTTCAGGTTTGCGCTAACTTTTGAGGTTCGCACGAACTCTTGAGGTTTGCGCTAACTTTTGAGGTTCGTGCTGACCAAAGACTGTAAAGGTTCACGCAAGCCTCCTTGACTATATAGGTTGTCCGCTCTACACGTCCTGCAGTCCTGCTTCATACGTCTTGTCATGGCCTGAAACTCATGTGAGAATGCGTCTCTGCTTTGAACCATACCGACTGCCTAACCTGGAGAGTTCGTGCGTACCAAGAGGTTTGCGCAAACCTAGTCACGTGCCCGGCCCCTTCAATCGACAGGTTCGCGCGAACCAAGGAACCTCCTCTGGTTTGTGCGCACACTGATACCTCTACTCCAAATACTGTGTCTTCTGTACAACCGGGACAGGCGAGGATGCTTGGAGGGAGATGGTGGAGAGGAGGCATGATAGGAAGGCGAAGAGGAGGGTTGAGAGGGTGGCGGAGAAAGGGATGGAAGTGAGTGTTAAGGAATATGAGAGGGGGGAGCATGAGTAAGAGGAAAGGAGAATAATGGGCCGAAATTAGGGAGAATCATGCAAAAGGGGTGCTGACGATGAGGTCTGCGCGAACTCATTATTAGTAGAGAGAGGTTTGCGCGAACATTCGAGGTTTGCGCGAACTTTGAGGTCTGCGCTAACTAATGGTGAAGGTCGAAAGTGGTTTGGGAAGTGGAAAGACTTCGTGCGAGCTGTAAATTACCCGATACCTTGCTACCTAATGTTCGCAGTCCATTCTTGCGGTTTTGCTTGCTCACGAATTGTGAATCTTACCTATTCATCATACCAGTCAATATGCGCCCGAGGGTATCCTACCGTACCGTATCATGCTGTTCCAGCTTGCAACGCCATGCCATGCCTGTCATCATCTACTTTTCGCCGTCCTATACCCGCATTTCGGGCCCCTCTGTCACAGATCCAAATCCTGCGCAAGGACCGCCTGTACCAGCCTTCTCCTCCCAAACGCGACAACCTTACTCCCAACAATCTCTCCTAGCTTCTCCAACACACTCTTCGCCTCTGCCTCATCAATCTCCACCTCCATCCCGTCCTCGACAGACCCTCGGCCAAGGCCAACTGCATCTTGCTCCAGCATCTCCAGCCCTCTCACAACCGCATCCACCACAGCATCGACCTCCCGTTTCTTCGCTTCCTCCGCTGCCGCTTGCTTTAAGAAGTCATCCAATGCATGCACATTCGGCAGTACAAGCACGCGCACTCCATCGGCGCCAGCGATCGTATTCAGGCCGATAATGGCACCGTAGTAGGAGCCCAGCGGTTGAGGTGATTCGGAAAGCATGGTTTTGAGGAGAGTGCGCGCCAGACGGGGCTTCAGCGTCGGTGTTGCGGATGTAAGATCTGGACGTGTGAGTTGGAGGAGGAGAGAGGAGGCGAGGTCGCGGAGTTGGTAATGTGCTGGGAGAGAGGAAGAGTCACTGGTTGCAGGCGCCGAGGGGCCTAATCTCTTGCCGATGAGACATGTCAGGACGGGCGCGACTAGTGACGCCACGTAGGGGGCGATGTGTAGATTCGTGTTATGTAGCAGCGCCGAGACCAGATATAGCATCTGTGACAGCACGAACAGGTTCTTCAGGTTATGCGTGACTTTCTCAGCGACAAACTGCACAAAGTACGGCACCAGCTGATGTAGTCCTGGATCTGCGCGGAGAGAGCCCAACGCCGCAACACGGTATTCCTCATTCTGCTCGTCGAGCACAGCGGCGCAAACGTGCTCGAAATATAGCTGTAGCTCTTTCGACAGGATATGCTTAACAAGTGGTTTGACGCTGAGATTGTCTGCACCAGATGTCGCTGCCAAGTTTGGATTCGCGCCAGGCCCTTTAGGCAAGAGCTCCGTAGTCCGCGACGAGTCTGCAGGCGTGGGATTCTGTGGTATCGTCGGCTGCACGCCCTCGACAGCGAGCCAATGTGCTGTGAATGTGATTTCTCGTGGCACTTTCGGCAAGGGCGCGTTAATGAGCTTCTCAAAATCCACCTCTTCATCCTCGAGATAGAACAGCGGTTGGCCAGATCCAATGGAGGCTTCGCCAAACTTGAGAGGTCGTGCTGTTTCGTACCCATAGAGAGGTTCCACGTCGAGGACGCGTAGTGCTTGAGATATGTCTTGTGTCAAGAGGGTGGTCCTTTTTGAGTGGCGCATAAATTTGAGGGCTTCCTCTAGCACCTGTGCTATCCGGAACTCGACATCGCGTGTGAGGTGGTCGACGACTTCGTTGCTGAGCGCGGATATGCCTACGGATTCGGCGACATCTTTGATGTTGTCGGGGTTCCAGACCGATCCGTTCGTCATATTGCTGTTGTATCGAGCGGCGGCAACATTCGTGATGAATCAATTAAAGCTGTTGATAGTGTAGGCTGCAGTTGCGCGTGATGAGACGTGAAACACTTTCTGGAATTGCGGATTGTGAAACAGCGTTTCAGCTTGTCAGCAGGGTAGGAAGGGCTCGCGAGGTGACGAGGTGCAACCCGTAGGGCTTGACGACGTTCAACTTGTCAACGTCGGGTAGACGACAGATATTAATTACTCGTCATGACGTTCTCTACATCAAAATCTATCTACTGTGCTGGCAAAATTAAATGCCAGTACGCATGTCACAAAACAATCGTTCACTCGTAGAGTCAGTCCTCCTCCAGCATAACTCCCTCCGTTAATCCGACAGAACAAGACTGTCACCTCCAGCTTACTGTACTTGACTGACAATCTCCTGTGCTCTGCCCAAACTCTCCACCATCTGTTGACATTCCTTTCTCCTCTTGATCGTGTAGTCACTCTCCTTCAGCAGGTCGTCAAGTTCGTTCGTCCGGTACAGCTGCTCCAGCAACTCGCGCTGCATCTCGTCCTTTGTGAGTTGCACCAAGTTCAACATGATAGCTTTCGGCACCATGTCGATCAATGTGCGTTGTACGATGCGGTAGTAGGATGTGATGAGAAGTTCTGCAAGTAGCGTTAGCTGGTATAAATTTGTTCGTAGTGATTTACACGTACTGATGACTTCAACCTCCTGGCTTTCCTTTTCGCTGAGAGTACCACTGGCCTTCAATTGTGGTGGTGGAGCTTCCATCAGAGCAAGCTTCTTCTTGTTCTTGCTGGCAAAGAAACTACCGAAAAAGCCGCTGCCATTTGCGTCTGTTCCATCAAGGGTTGGTGTGGCCGGTCGTGGTGGTACTGAAGAGCCAGGAAGAGGTTTGCCGGTTTTGGGATCAACTTGAACAGGCCGTTGTGCCATGTATCGCTCATTGACAATCGCCATTGCCTGCGACAGAGTTAGCAAGACACGAATAAAATCCGACAATCAGATCACTCACTCTCGTGCCGCTGATGAAATCTGGATGTGCGGTGTTGATATAGCATGACTCCATATTGACCAGATCCTTGACGAGCTTATTTGTTGGGTCCGTGGCTTTCTTGAAGTAGTTGACCACGACGAAGTGGAATCTTTCCTTGAGCTGAGGATATCTTCGGAACAATTGGCTTCCTAGGAGTTGACCAAGGATACGGACGAGCTCATCATACACAAGTGCAACACACTTGAGACTGGGCTCCTCCAACCGCTTTATCTGCTGCTTCACAATGACCTCAAACGCGGCAGTACCGACGAATAATGCGGGCGATGAACCAGATGAGTTGTACAGTATCGTCCGGATATCAATATCTTTGACGACCTCGAATGGGTCGACCGCTTTCACACCACTGGAGTAAAGTTCATGGTAGACGAAGCTGATCCTGGCACCTCCAGATAATTCCATACTGGAGAGCTCCTGGTTGTTACCTTCAAGTACACTTCGATAATTGTTGCAGAACTCTGTGATCACGTTGAGGACGATGTTGGCAGGATTACCGAAGAGCGAATCTCCGAGCTGTGCAAGTTCGGCACTGTATTTCTGTAGAGACTGCGCGATACGCGCTTTGATGTCGGGTAGTGTTTGTTTGATATGCATCATGAGGATCTGCGAATTGTCAGTCATGTTACGGCGCCGCTTCAAGGAAATGCCAGCTCACCAGATTGAGTTTCCGAGCTAGATAAGGTGTTCCGCAGTATGCTGCCTTGTTCCGGTATGCTTTGTGGTTCTCGAAGAATTGCCGTTCGTGTTCAAGCGCGAATTCGATTGCCTTCTTGTTCTCAATATCCTTTTGTCCTCTGTTGACAACAGGTACGTAGCCAAGCCGTAGTGGAATGATGCGCCCAGCCAAGATATCAACAACATCCGTGCCCTCGTCCATCAGATCGACCTTTGTCAAAACACCAATTGTCCTCTGTCCCTCAGGGTCAACTTGTCTCGCCAGCTGGAGACCGTCGGAGTTGGCCAAATCGGTGTTTGCTGCGGTGACAGCGAGGATGATGGCATTTGGTTTCGATATCTGCTTCAAGACCATATCCTTGATCTGCTTCTCAATGTCGCGCGGCTGATCACCGACCGGCACTTTTGTCAACCCAGGCAAATCGACCAGCGTGAGTGTGAGGACATTAGGTGAATAGATGCGGAGGTTGATTGGCGCTGGCGAAATGCCCCCATTGCGACCTGTCTTGGCTTCTGTTTCTTTGACAATCTCCTCGCGTATCTTGTTGAAATCGTGGAACTTCTGACCCGGAATATGCAGAAACTCTCCCCACTCATCGACATTCGACTCCTTATCTGTGGTTTCCAAAAGTTCAGACACCCCATTCGCTTGCGCCTTTGGCATCGCCGCGCGATTGATGAGCTGTAGAATGAGCGGTCGTCTTGTCACGATACCGGTTCCTCGAGGTAGACTGTTGTGTGAAGCATCAGTCACAGTCCAGTCTATCTCCTCAATCAGCTTTCTCAACCTACAAGTCTCGTCCTACGATGTTCTCCAACACTGAACTTTTTCCACTGGATTGTGAGCCAACCACGGCGATCTGAGGCAAGTCGATGGGATTTTGAACCTAGTAGTCTATCAATGCTGTCACTCCACTGTAGAACCACACAAGCATCACGTACCCCTACTGTTGTAAACACATCTTGCAGCTTATTCACTAAGGTGATCAGACCAGGATCATTGACATTGATCCTACGCGACGATCAGTAGGCGGTTATGGCAGGCATCATCAAGGTACGCACGATGGTGTTGCGCTTGATGCAGCAGCCATGTCAGGCGAACACGAGGGGGAGTAGCTCGTCTGGCGTTGTTTACGGAAGGAAGCAGCGGTAGTACTGAAGTTGTGATGAGATCGTGATCGTGAATGGCGTTATGCAACCGCTTTTGACCAGCTGAACAAGAGAGCAATGCTTGACGCGCGTCGAAGAGGAAAAAGGCAGAAGCAGAAGGTGTTATCCTGAGACCTCCAGCTTGTTGATGCGTACTCTCGTATGACCATTATCTGGCACGTGAACAAGGCTGAATGAAAGTGGAACCCTGTCTGGGGATATCGTTTAAGCCTGCCAAGAACGACGAAA
>Ga0058698_10000260_pt1 | contig 31669 bp, 24 predicted proteins | sample AgamicAsSfe_FD_67288 | JGI IMG/M metagenome (GOLD analysis project Ga0058698, IMG submission 67288) | Agave microbial communities from Guanajuato, Mexico - As.Sf.e | ecosystem: Host-associated > Plants > Phyllosphere > Phylloplane/Leaf | place: Guanajuato, Mexico | collected 2012-05-30
CCCCGACAAATCGAAAAGCCGGACTGATTACGCAGCTGTAACAGTAGAAGCGGGAGTGACAAGGTGTGTATCAGATTTATCGTGATTACATGTATAGATATGCAGGAAAGATAGGTATAGGTGATGAGAGATGTCGAGGGTATAAACATGTGTAAGAAAGAGAAACAATAAGGAGTCCAGTTGAGTAATACAGTGTGAAGCACGCCAGCAACATGTAATCAACACAACACGCCGCCTAAAATAACCGTAGAGCACTCAAACACCTTTCTGCTTTCCAGCTTGAACAAGAACACTAGCAGTACCAGCACGCTCCTCATACAACCGCCTCAGATCTTCAACCGATTGCTTTTTCAGATTCATTTTCTTAGGCTTCAGTGTTCTGCCTCTTGCAGCCCCATCTTCAGCTTCCGCACCACCCTTGTTTTGGTCTTTGGCAAAATTCTCGAAGCTGGGCATGCGCTGCATAAGGCTTGGGCTCGGAGTGCGTAGACGGGGCGGCGCGGCCGGAACGGGAAGGGTGCTTGCCTTTGTGGGCACGCTTATAATAGGAACTTGAGGGGTTACCGGGTAAACAGGTCGAGCGAGTGAGTTGATGCTAGGACTGCGGTTCATTTTTGTTGCAGAGAAGTGGATGCTTGGGCGGCGAAAAGCAGATTCTGTCGCTGGTGCCGAAACTGCGCTTTGCGGAGAGGTCATTTGAGGCGATGCTACACCTTCGCTTGATGCGTATGTGGATGACGGACCTCGCTTTACGGCAGAGTTGCTGTAGTAATTACCTGTAAGCCCAGGAAGCGCCATGCCGCCCATGGGTTGTCTATGAGCTTCATCCTGCGCGACGACGGCCTTGGAGACATTGTCAATCTGCGTCGAAGTCAGGGTTTTCCTTTTAGGAATGTTGAGTCTAGGCGCAACAGTAGCAGTAGTAGAAACGTGGGGAAATGAAGCGTCTTCTTGTGCGCCAATAGATGCTGACATGGGAAGGACTGGAACTGGATTACTCGTACCAGACTTCTTCTCATCCGACTGTCCATTCCATCGTGGTGGTACCTTGGGGGGCTGACCGATGCGATTGTCGTCATTTCGAGGTGGAGCAAAGCCATCAGTGGTCGCAGCGTAGGTCACAGGTGATTCGGCGACGTTTTCAGGGGCATCTGATATGACAGTAGAGTAGCGAGGAGGCACTGAAAGGGGCGGTGCAGGTTTCCGCTGAACAGAATCGGCAGAGGATTTTGCTGACGGTGCGCGAGACCGTGGTGGTAATGGAGGCGGCAATTCCTCACTCTGTGTCTGTTGTGGCTCGTGATAGGTAGGTAACTTTTCGTTGTCAAGTAGCGTTATACCACTCATCTGATCTTCCAGCGAGCCTTTGCTATCTGCAGAATCTCGCTTCGCATCTGCAGGATCTTCCCAGTCGTTCTCGTCTCCAGGTAGCTTGAGCTCTTGGTAGAAAGCTTCCTCAGTCTGCCCACATGCTTCTCTTAGCCCTTCAGTCCACATGTCAATTGCTTGCGTAAAGATTCTCCTAATTATGGAAGACATCTTAGCGTCTTCTAGCTGATCGGGACCACACAGCAATCCTGGTGCGAAACAAACAGCCAAGTTTTCGGCCGTCATTTTGTTTTCCTCTTCACGTGCGGCTATGGCACTCAAGAGAGGCAGGAGATGCCTACATAGGATCTCGCGGGATATGCCAGGTAACAAAGACCACTCTGAGGTTGGCGAAAATAGATCTGTGAGCTTTTCGAGTTCAAGGATTTCTTGGCTATCCCCATAGAGTCGCTTAAGATCTCGATACGAGTCTGTTGGGAAGATGGGCTGGCGCAGAGATGCGTACCATGCTTTGATCATAGCTGCTGCCATAAAGACCGAGTATGCGTCGGTTGGGACCACCTCAGCTAGTATCTCATCTTGGTGTTCTGCATGTGGATATGGCGGCAGGGGAAGTGTTGCGTCGTTGTCCTTCCAGATGATGTATTTCTGGCCCCTATCATATGCCTCCTTCAACGCGTCGCGCAGCCTCGAGTGTGGGGGTACACGGAAGAGACCCTCGGAAGTGATGTTCTGCTCCATGAGCACGAAGCTTGTTGTTTCTCGCAAGACGCGGGGAAAGCGTGTCTTGCCATTAGTGGCTGTAGGGAAGGGAGTGCGGGCACCGAATGCTCGCTTCCCACTGCCATTGAAGGCAGAAATGTGCTCTGACACTCGGCGGTCGGCAAGATAGGTCGAAGGAGGAATCAAGAGGTTTTGGATCTGGATTTCGTGGGCAAGCTGAGTCAAGTTGGATACTGGAAGGAGTCAGCATTGGTGCGCGCTAGGGGGACATGTAGATACGTACGATGGTAGATCTTTCTCCTGAACTTGGGGCTGACAATGGTAGAGAAGATCTCGGTCAGTATCCTCACCCAAGCTTTCTCGTGCACAATGTATAGTCTTTGTAGCCTCTTTCGCATGGCCCTGGACAGAACATGGTACGCCTGTAGAAACCAGCCCCAGCCAGGCCGGTGCTTCTTGCTAGTCACGGAGCCATCGCCATCTCCTGCAAAGAAGACGACCTCGTACTCGAACCCCTTGAGTAACTCGTCTTCTTCCGGCAGACGCGCAAGAACATAAGGCAACAGGGAGTCGTAGTCTGCTTCGTGCGAGTCTGGGAGAGCGGCGGCGTTGAGGATGAAGACGGGCCTTCCCTCGTGCGAAGGAAGCGGCGAGCGGTAGAGGACGGAAGCCGCGATTTTGGCCAGGTCGGGGGAGTAGTTGGAACTATGCTGTGGTGGGGGTACTGCTGAGAGCGAGGAGCTGCGCAGCCGACTGGCGATGTGAGCACGCACGCCGCTCATGGCGCCGAACTATGGTGGTGGGGAGCTTCAGTCAGGGTTGCGGTTGACGGGGGACGAGAATCGAGGGCGAATCGAGTATATGAGCACGTGTGCAGAGAATACCTAGGTATTTGGAAGAGTTGGCCGAGGGCCTGAGGCGGTGCGGCGGTGCGGCTTATGCGGAGATGCACCGCTCGAACTATAAACAATCCTTTGGTACGTCACATTCACGAGCGGCAACAGGGTCTCAACTTTCTTAGCGCAGTCGAGCACGGACGTGGCTGGCTCTGATTTGGCTCTACTACTCTAGAGTCCCATGTGTTTCAGATGCCGCGTCGCCTCTACGAAGAAGCTAGCTGTCTTCCAGCTGGTACCTTTCATATGCACTGAAGGTACGCGCGCCAACTTCTGTATAGAGGCAAACAGGATAACGCCGACTGTATACTTTTAGCCTACATTATAATTAGCTACAGCCCGACAAAACAAACTATCTCTATCGTAAGATGCTGCTCAGCAATCCAAGGCCCAAGCATTGCTGGCGTGGGGCCAGATTTGGGATTCGCCCTGCAGAAGACGCGCGGGGGGCTGCACATGTAATATCACGCATTACGGTCAAGACAAGATACCCATGACTGAATAGTACTGGGCATCATTTTTCGCCTGGGCGGCAAACTCTACTTCCAAGTATCGATAATCATTCCATGACATGACACGCGTTTGCTGTGAGGCGCTCCCGCTGATCAAGTCGCACATTGCGCAGCATGGCCCCCCAGCGCTACTCATCCGTCTCCGAGCCTGTGCCATCGCCTGCACCCTCAGCAGCCTGTCCATCGAATACTAACTGCACGCCTTCTTCTTGCAACCTCCTTCGTAACATCTGGAAGCGGTGTGTTCTCTCGCCAAACTCTTCCATACTGCTGTTCGCTTCCTCCAGCACCCGTGCTAACCCTTCCTGCTCCAGACCTGGCTGCACCAACCTGTCTATTCCTATGCTTTGGAAATATATTTGGAATTGTTCGAGTTCGGCTAGTAGCTCTTCTCGCACCGCAGGATCGCGGGGGCGCCCTGAGAGTGCTCCAGCTACAGAAGCATCGTAGGATTCTATGCTGTCATCAGGAGGCAGTGGGTCAGATACTGATGTGAACTTGGCCTTGACTTTGGGATCGAGAAGAGCCATGAGCGGTTGGTTATCCGAAAGAATGACATGCCTGCCAAGGTCCGTCTCTGGCATTTGCGCAAGCCAGTATGGGTCCTCCCCAGCTCCCAGCTCTTCTTCGAAAGAGTAGCAGATTTCCACAAGCAAAGTCGTTCCTTCGGTGTTGTTCCACAAGTCCTTCGCCTTGGGTACATAAAGCTGGCATAATAGTTCTTGGTACTCGCCGTTTGGTTCTTTTCCCCATACAGGTTTTGGTATTGGGGAAATGTCCAACTCTTTGCACAGGCGCGCCGCTAGCCATGGGTACTCTTTTACTGCGTTACGCAACGTCGAGCGTGCTTTTTGTGGCTGCTTGACACGATCGTGAGCAAGCGCAACACTGAAGGCGAGGTTTGGCGGAACCTTCCACTCTCGCTGTAGATAGTCTGATTCTACCAGGTCAATCAGGGCTCCCGGTTCTCGCCCCCTTAGGGCTAATTGGTCTATAAGTAACCGAAGACAATAAGGATCGTGTTCAGGGTCCATGGCAAGTAGCATCTTAGCCCACTCGAACGACGTGCGCCATGTCGCGCGAACACCCAGTGTGGCTATGTAGCGCCATACAGCAAGCCAAAATTCGCGGTTTTCCGGACGGCGAAAGTCCATACGGGCTTTGCCGGACGCCAGGTTTGCAGAGAAGGTGGAATGCACAGAGCGTCCAAAAGTGAAAAGGGCGCGCTCTAACATGTCGGACGCAGCAGCAGCCTCTCTTTGTTGCTTTGCAATTTCGGATACCTGGAGCAGAGTGGAAATGTGGAAGGCTAAGGACAGATTTAGTATTTTGACTTGAATAAAACACAAGGGGACTTACGGTTGTGATGCAGGAGTTGGATCATACGCTCAGAGTCCATGCTTGCAACGCAAATCTGGAACTGTCGCTGGACATCCTGATACGTTTTGTTGTGAACAAACCTGTACTCGACTGTGCCATCTGGTCGCTTCTCAACAATCTCCATGCCGAGACCACCAGAGGTAGCCCGTGGCCACTCCTCTTTGCCTTGAATAAAAATGTTTCGTCGAAGTCCCAAAGATGCAAGGTTGCGATTGCCAGGGGCGTTACGCCCTGCGATTGCAGCGGCGATGCCACCTTGCTGACCACGTTGTCGAGGCCGCGCCTCATCTTCGGCACTTTGCACTGCTGCTCGACCAAAGAGCCTCTTCATCTCGTTGGCGGCATGAAGATGTTGTGTGTCCACACTGAGCACGGAAAAGAGCTGTTTTTTCTCTTCACTAATAGTGTCCTGCTGATCGGACCCAGTCTCCGTCCGACCGTTCATGGCCATATTAAGAGCAAGCAATGCCTCATCGATCTCATCGAGATCTGACTTCTTGGCTGAAGCAGCAGTCTTGTCGGCATCTGTAGCCTTGCCTTTAGCTTTTGCCTTCTTTTTTTTCTTCTTGCTCTTCTTTGAGGGCTTTGATGCAGGCATAGACTCGGCCTCGGCCTGTCCATCAGAATCTCCAACCTTGGGTTTGACGTCCTGGTCTGCGTCTTCTTGTTCCTCCTCATCTTCTTCTTCATCTTCTTCACCACCATCGCCTAGCATCGCGAACAAGCTGGGTTTCGCCGTTGTCTTGGGCGCCACGTCAGGCTCCGACTCGTCCTCGTCTTGGTCATCTTGAGCAAGTTTTTCCTGTATCTGCTTCTCTTCAAGTTCTCGCTGCGCCCGGCGCAACGCTCGCGAAGACATTTTGTTGCCTCGAAAATTATGTGGTTGCGGTAACGTGATGACGTCGTAGTGGTGGTTTGGAATGTTAGCCGCAGGCGCAATCGGCTTTGTACGAACAGGGGATAATTGGCCCCGCTTAGGCGCTTGGATGTAGCGTTCTCCCGAACTGCACCATGATTTCACTGCTGTAGTCCATCGTGCTGGCCTACCTCACTTCAACGATCCTTCACTCCACCTGCCAGATGCGGGCTGCCTTTCAAGTGCTTCGCTCTGCGCGCCGCCCGTGCCTGCGCAAGCTTGCCCGCAGTCGTGTCGGCGTCTTCGCGCCGAGCAATGGCCTAGGCTTCCGGGCTCATCATCACCATCACTACCGCCAGCGCACCTCCCCCAACGTCCTTACCTCGTCCATGCAGTTACGTGCCCTCACAGGTGCGTTAGTGGCTGCCGCCTTCGCCTCGGGTGCCTTCTATGCTTACAGCGACAAATCCTCGACAGGACATTCGCATTCACCCGCCGATCAAGCGAGGAACCTGACCAACGCCGCGAGTAGCGAGCCTACACGAAAGGCTCTGGTCGTCGGCCCCGGTGAACTTTATACGGGAACAATCACCGGCACTGGCCCAATCTCAAAAGAGACGGATGACTACGGTAGAAAGGTGCTGGAGATGCTGGACCCCGACCAAGCTACTGCCAAGTTGAGGAAAAACGAGGAGTCGTGGCTTGTAGGGAGGGGACAGGGAGTTGTGCGATACGACGTGGTGCAGATCCCCAGCAACTCTCCGATCGAAGATGACCATGCCGAGAAGATTATCGAGGTACCATCAAATCTGGCAGCTACCGACAATGGCGCTCCCGCCAGCGACTGGATGTTCTGGGGTGTTTTCGACGGACACAGGTAGGCTTGCCCTATATCAAGGTTACGCGTCATTTCAATGCTAATGTCCACAGTGGCTGGGTTACTTCAGCCAAACTCCGTCAAACGCTCATTTCCTATGTCGCACGCGAGCTCAACACGACCTACAAGTCCGCCGTCGAGGACCCTGCACTCCACTTCCCGAGCTCCGATGCTATTGACAAAGCCATCAAGACGGGCTTCATCAAGCTAGACAACGAGATCGTACACGAATCTGTCAAAAAGGTTCGGAAGGCTCAGTCAAAGATCGCTGCTGCCGAGCTGCTTGCCCCCGCCTTGTCCGGTTCTTGTGCACTTTTATCCTTCTACGATAGCCAGTCAAAACTGCTGCGAGTTGCCTGCACGGGTGACTCGCGCGCTATCCTAGGTCGACGAGGCCCAAATGGCAAGTGGACAGTGACACCTCTGTCTGAAGACCAAACTGGCGGCACCACAAGCGAGGCAGAGCGATTACGCCGAGAACACCCAGGTGAGCCCAATGTGGTACGTAACGGTCGCATCCTAGGTGGGCTGGAGCCATCCCGTGCTTTTGGCGACGCCTCCTACAAGTGGTCGCTCGAGACGAATGCAGAGCTCAAGAAGTCCTACTTTTCACGGTCACCGTCAACGCTACTCAAAACTCCCCCATATGTCACTGCTGAGCCTGTTATTACCACAACCAAAGTAGAGCCTGAAAAAGGCGACTTTGTGGTCATGGCTACTGACGGTTTGTGGGAAATGCTTACCAACGAAGAGGTCGTTGGCCTAGTTGGGCAATGGCTCGATGCTCAGGGCAACCCGAGCAGTCAAGGTTCACAGGCTCAGTCCTGGCTCAAAAGTTGGTGGTCAACACAAAAGCAACTGCCTGTCGAGCAAAAGCCAGGTGAGAAAGGGGAGGGGCAGCGTGCACCAATCCGCCAGCAGCAGTGGGGTACCAAGACCAGCCTGAACGAGCGTTTCGTAGTCGAAGACAAGAATGCAGCAACTCATCTTGTTCGAAACGCACTTGGCGGAAAGGACCAAGATCAGCTGAGTGCACTGCTCACTCTTCCAAGTCCCTTTTCTCGACGATACAGAGATGATTTGACAGTTGAAGTCATCTTCTTTGGAGAGGGTACAGGCACTGGCAACGTTACCCGGAATCAGGAAGCGAGCGCCGCAGAAGCTGAGGCCAAGGCAAAGCTATAAAGCGACATCTCGTTTCTAAATCTGAAGATATATGTAGTGATATCCTTGAGCGAGCTGACATGCGGCTCACGGCGTTTGTGGGCTCTTTCGAGTATGGCGTTTGGTAAGAGCATGACGCGCCCAGCGAATCTCTTTTTGAGTTACACCGTAGCATAGCATCGCTTTCGAATCCTGAACTGTAGTGAACCAGGTTCTCGACCTGTTTAATTCACCTCTCTGGGTGCACATGATTATTTCTCTGTTGCGTTTGGCTCTTTCTACACGCGCAGATGATGCCATCTCTGTGTGCATTCGAATCTTCGTGCGTATGATTATATACCCGCGTGAATCCGATTCCATCACGACGTGCTCGTGTGTCCATTACTCCTTTCTGGTTAGATTCCGCAACCTCCGCATGATGTCATGGTTGCGACTAGAAGCATCATGAACCGCCCACAATACTGCAAAACTTGGTTAAAGCTCTGGTAATTTAGTACTCCACAGCCATTTTACACTTGTCGTACTTTGCTGTCCGAATTTCCAACTTCTTCATTTATCTGAATAAACATAATGGCCGAATCACTAGCAGCATTCCGTGACCGCAGGTCGAAGGATCTCCGCCAGCTTGCAGAAGAACATCTGCAACATGAGTAAGCAGCTTCATACTGCCGCCTAGGACAGCAATGTCTAACCGAGAACAGCCTCAACCAACAAGATCGCGACATACTTCAGAAAGCGGGCGGCAAGGTTTCGACGCACACTGGTTTCGCATCAGCAGTCGGGCTAGGTCTAGGACTCTATACGGCATTCCGACTACGAGCTATGCGCCTTGCATACTTCAGAGCTTTCCGAGCCATGGAGAAGCCGGTAGAAGTGCGCTTCGCAGATGGTCGTACTGAGCCTATCCCAGACATCACAGCGAAAATATCTGGGCCTTCACGCTGGGGCGATGCTGCGACCTACTTCCTCTTTTCCGTTGGCGGCCTCTTCCTTGGTGGTGAACTGGGTCTGTTGACGGGTACAGCCAGCGCAGCGAGAACGGTTACCAAGGACCCGGCGAGTAGGGAGAGGATTGAGAAGGCGTTTAAGAATTACCGAATTGATGTGCTACAGAGAGAGATTGAGCAGCTGAAGGGCAAGAGTAAATTCGAGGAGTTCTTTAGTAGTGGGCCGTCTAGTGCGTAGGTCGTCAAGCCTACGGCCTGAGCTGTAGTATCTGGGAAGCTGCATTTCACGTACGTGTATATATAGTTTTGTTCAGGCGGCATACTTGCCCATCTTTATGTCTGACAAGCCCTTAGCAGCATACAACTGACATATGACTGCAGCAACCACTAACGTAATTTTTCCCACTATCCAAGTGAACCAAACCATTCAGAATCATGGATGTATACCCTGTATGCATGCGCATCGATATCGATGCTGCTACGTTTTTGACGTGCATGCCATTCTTGTAGCCATCGCAGCCTCGTCGTTCCAGACTCGCGCACATGACGTGTCGCGCTAAAATGGTGGCGCGGCTGTTGCAGATCGTTGGATGAGAGACAAGACCCGCGTGGCTCGCAACCTTAAAACAGAGCTTTACGTCATAGCATATTGCCTAACTAGGGAGTCCCGGGTGGTCCGTTCGGGGGGGCTTGGAAAACAATCGTCGTCTGGAATTTCTCAACAGCAGCAGCTTCTTTGCAGCAGGTATCGTTTCTTTAACTGCGTATTTCTCCGCATCCTCTCGCTCTCGACGCCGTTTGTGCCCATTGTACGACGTTGTACCCAGCGTACTCATTTACCCCGTACTCGGATCGAACGGCACTGCATAGCAACCAGACCCGCTGGAACTTCCACTGCATACACCTGGACGTCTGTACAGCTCTCGCTATCACTCGAGAAGGATTGACATAGCCGATATCTGTTCCCACCTGTGAGCCTATAATCTGGTCGCGAATTTAAACAACAACCACCCCTGTGGCGATCATGAAGGGGGCGATACTTTCCGTGGTGTGGCTTGCGGGCCTCACTGCAGCCCAGAGTAGCTCGGCCTCGGTGACTCCATCAGTCATCACCTTATCTGGATCGCAGCGGAGTCTGACGGGCGATGATGCGGCTCCCAACCCAACCGTTCCTTCGGATTTCGAGGGCAGCACATTTGCGACCATAACCTCGCCTGCGTCTTCTGGACCGTCTGGTAGCACTTTCTCGGCCAATGGCACGGCCTCACTTACAAGCACTCAAGACCCCGTTACAAACATCGGAGGAGGGAACAGGACATTGACACCGACTGGCACTGGGACAGCTCCGGCGCTGCCATCAAACACACAGCCGTGTAATAACTATCTGGAGTTTTGCAACCGCAAGTACTCCAATATCACCGAAGTAGCTGCGCACAATTCGCCCTACACGCGACAGAATAACATTGCGCGCAACCAAGAGTATGGCGTGACACAACAACTGAACGACGGTATCCGCATGCTGCAGGGCTCAGCCCACTACGTCAATGGCACGCTCTACTATTGCCATTCGTCTTGCGACCTGCTCAACGCTGGTACTGTGGAAGACTACCTTCGTGAAGTCACCGCATGGGTAGAAGCACACCCCTTCGACGTCATCACGATTCTCTTCGGCAACTCCAACTGGGACGAAACAACCGACGATGGCAAGCCACTCGTCACATCCTCCAACTTCGCTGATCCGATCGAGAAGTCTGGCCTGATCGAATACGTCTACCAGCCACCAAAGACCGCCATGGAACTCGATGACTGGCCAACGCTCGGCGAACTTATCCTTCACAACAACCGTGTCATTACATTCATCGACTACAACTTCGATACTGATGCGGTTCCATACATGCTATGGGAGTTTTACAATATGTGGGAAACACCCTTCTCTCCCACCGACCCCGATTTCCCATGTACGCTTGGCAGGCCCGAAGGGATGGCTGAGGAGAAGATGAGAGATATCATGTACATGGCAAACCACAACTTGAATGCCGAGATTTCATTTGCTGGATTGAACCTTCTGGTACCTAATGTAGCCCAGATCAACCAGACCAACGGTCTGGAAGGAGAGGGCAGCCTGGGTGCTATGACCAACACTTGCACTAGTGCGTATTCCCACACTTCCAGCTCAGTTTCTCCTCTTGCAACTTGCTAACACGTCTCTCGCAGCTAACTGGGACCGCCCACCGAACTTCCTCCTCGTCGACTTCTATAACCAAGGGCCTATCAACGGTTCCGTCTTCGAAGTTGCTGCCCGTGCAAACAACGTTACGTATGACCGTGAGTGCTGCGGTACTACATCTGTCGCCAATGTGTTACTGCGACCTAGTGCTACTTACTTTGGCTTCGTGGTTGCGATTGCTGCCGCATTGGTCCTATGACCTCCTTCGACGGTTGAAGTCGTCTAATTGGGTAATTGATCGCTAGTTGGAAGCATGGGTTCCGAGGTACATAAGCATGGGTCAGGCGTTTACCGGTCGAGATAGTTTGTGTTCTTCTTGTATCATGATAGCGATTGTAAGCGATTTTGTGTAGGCCCAGCATGTATTCAACTTTCACGTCGTTTTCATACCCATCACCTTTGTCTCCCTTTTTTGTATCATCGCAGTATGGACCCTAGAGAGTAGTGGCCAACTCGGTTACTCACTGCTGAATAGAGATAAAGACAGTAGAGATGGAGCTTCCGTGGGCGAATTTGAGATGAGTGGGTGACGATGAGTGTCCGCAACATGTCGCACTAGTGTACGCTGTTCATTGCGTTTGTTGTTGACTCGCCTTGATTTTTCTACAACCACATCCTTAATACCTCGTTACTCTTTTGCACTACCAAGCTACCTGAACGGAATCGCGCAATGTCTGCTTCCGCGACAGGATTGGCAGATCAATATCAGATCTTGGATGTTAGCCCCGATGCCGCCCATGATACCACTGAGGATGCTTTCCATAGGCTGTCAAGAGAAAACCATCCTGACAAAGCTACCCACGATAAAAATAAACCCGAGCATCAGAAACAGGACATACTCAGAATACATGCGTCTGATAAAGCGCTTGTCAATGCGATGATTCTGCGGGTCCACGTCAACAAATTCCACCAGGGCAGAAAAAGATAGGTAAACCTTGACGACGATATTACAAGGAGCATCAGAATAATGAGCCATGGCCGCCAGCACGGTTCGACCAACGTCTATAAAAAAAAAAGGCTCTAAATCTGGATTTACCATGGGACAGCTTTGTTTGTACCTTTCCACCATAAGAGAGACATAGGATGCGTTCATGGCAATACCATTATGTCAAGCACCAACTGAAAGATGGAATATGGATGAAATCGGCATCACCATTGCGGAACCCCGTGCTCAGGACAACTATCGTTGGGTAGACTTTGTGCAATGGCTATCCGCGGATGAGAAGTTTGCTGACAAGAGTTACTCTAGAGCGATAGTCTATACCATCCGTGACACATTCTATGTCACTTTTGGTGTACACCTAGGGAAGCTCAATCATTTCCGCAATTCTTCCGTGTTCATGTTACTAGTCAGCTCGTTGCGCCAAGTTAATCTTTTGCTCCACAATGACCATACTTTATGACGCCGCAGATGATCATGGTTTATGATAACATACATTATATCTAGAGTTGAATCACTCCATCTTGTGGCACTATGAAGACGCAGAACAGACGAGCTACTAACAGATTCTGTGGTTTCGAAAAAGAAAAAAGGGAATAGGAGATGATTGCCTTGAATATCAGAAATCACCGCACTGAATGCTGCTCAATCTCGTCGAGACCGAGAGAGTATTGCTTCCTTCGCCACCACCAGACTCGAGTACGTGTTTCGAGTGAGAGACATTAGGCACTGCAGAATTTTGTTCTATCAGAAAATAGGTACATGTCTCTTTCAACTACGAACAACACAGCGATGCGTGACTTACATGTGCTACAGGAAAGTCAATATATTTACGTTCTATTGAAGTCCGCAATACAGACAAGCTTGGTGTAGATTTCGAAGATTTGAAGTGGCTTAGGTTGCGATTGCGTTGTCGCAGGACCGACAAGTCGCATTCATCGATGTGGCATTCGTATCTTCCTTTCACGTTTCAACAAAAGGGTTCAAAGCGCATAATATTGAGAACATTAGCTATATAGACATCCTCACAAAAAGGAACACAATCTTACGATATTGGTCGTGACAATGGTGTACTAGCAATGATTGTATTTGGCTACGAAGTTGCCATACGTAAGATGTGAATGAACCATCTATGCTAGGTCGGGTCCCAAATGTAAACAATCCCGTGGTATCTCCCTGTTACGCCATATGCGATATAAAAACCAGTTCTTTCAGCGTAGACACGTCGAACAACGCGCCGAGGTACAAGCTTGTCAACTGCTGCTCATCGAACTTGATGAGCTCGGTGTACGAGTCCGTACAGGTTCGATGGCCAAGCTATCACTCCGCGGCGCTAATCCCTCGGGCCAACTGCGCCTTTCTCTGTGTTCAACAGAGGGCAGTCTCTCATCTTCCTTATTTAAACTTAACCTCTTCTTGACTTTACTCCATGTCCTCAGTTTCTCGCCTGTGGAACCCCGTCGCTTCTCCCCAGCCTCCGATTCTTTCCTCGTCTTTTCGTCGCGCACAGGGTCGGAGAGATTCCGGGATGCAGGTAGTAAGTTGAGGTAGATAGGATACAATGCACCACCAGCATAGGCTGCCGTGATGACGCAGAAAGCGTATTGTGCATTGTTGATCTTGAGTGCGGCGTACATAATTGGAGGGATGACGGCTCCTCCGCCAATAGCTGCCGTCAGAAGTACGGAAGCATCTTTCGTATGCTTGCCCATACCTCGTATCCCCTGTGCAAAAATCTGAGGGAATAGCGGGCCTTCGAAGAACATGACGATGACAATGACTGCTGCACCAGCACTGCCCGAAGCATGCATGGCCGCGGCAGCGGAGGCAATCGCGCCCAGAAAGAAGACTAAGAGACTGAAGCGCGGTTTCACCCAAATGTCGATGAAAGCTGCCAGGAATCGAGAGACTGCAAACGCTGTGTGTCCATAGGCTTGCTGTGATACGTAATCCACTGAAGGCGAGACGCGATTGACGTACTCCTTGTACGAGGTGGAAGTGGACTCTTGACCGCCGACATAGCAGAACTGTGACAAGACCGCCATACCCAGACCAATCCAGAGAATTTTTACTGGCTTGGATCCAATATTGATGGTCGCCTCGCGGGCAAAGGGTACAGTACGTTGACTGGCAAGTTCCAGTTCTTCGTCGTTAGCTTCGGGAAGCGGTACGTAGAAGTAGACAATCGCAAGGACGATGTTGAAAAAGGATATGCCGAGGTATGTCCACTGCACGTCGATCAGGCTCGCAGCGTTGGCAGGGAAGAGTACTTTCTTCGCCAAAAGTGGGGAGACAATTGTGCCAACAGCCTGAACAGCTTGTGATAGATTGAGTCGCACTTCAGCATACTCAGGTGGCCCGCAGAGGGCTATGAATGGGTTTGCGCCGAGTTCCAAGGTTGACAGCCCTGCACCAGTGATGAAATTTGAGATAAGGAACGCTGGAAAAGAGTTGAGTACGGCGGAAGGCCAGAAGACGAGTGTTCCACAAGCATAGACCGAGAGACCGACCATGTAGCATGCTTTGAAACCCCAAGTCTTGAAGACGATCCGTCCGAAAGTTAAAGGTCCCACAATATAGCCAACATAGTAGGCGCTATGTTGACCGACCGTCTCCCATTCGCTTGTGCGGGCTACTTCTTGAAAGCGGGAATTAAGAACGTCCAAGAAGCCATAGGCGAAACCCCAAATGAAGAACAGTATAGTCACCATTATCACAGGGTATACGCTCTCGCGGTTGCTCCGTAAGGTAATATTCTTTTTCTGTCCAGTGTTGACGAAGTCGAAGAAAGTTGGTTGGCGCTGAGTGCGGGCGGTCGTTGCGTACGTAACATTGGTGTTCGATGGCCTCAGTTGAGGTAGCTCAGTCATGTCAGGCGTAGTCAAAAAATCCATCATGCCCATAGGCTCGTCACCGCCGCTTCTGCGAGCAAGAGGAGGTTTGCTGAGCGGAGAGGCGGGAGGTGTCAGCGGATCTGACCGCCGTCGAGAGTCAAGAATGTCGGGGTGAAGTACGGCCTCATCGCTTGTATGCGTCGTGTTGTCGCGCATGGTATGATCGATAACCCAACTAGGGAGGAATCTTCTGACGAGCGGCTTCAGAGCAGGAACACATCCACACATGATGCCCAGGTTGATCTCCACAGTGCTCCACATGAAGGATAAAGATGAAAACCAGGCAAAATCGCCAGTGTTTCTCTGTTCGTTGCCAGTTTCAGAAGACTGACGTTGAGCGGCTTCGAGTGTGTCGCGTTGAGCGTTTTGCAGGTATGCGATACGGATAACATCGACGACTGCGACAAAGATACCGAAACCGAACGTGATGACCAGTATTATCTTCTGCTTTTTCGGCAACCGCATACTAGTGAGTATGGGCATGGGTAGAAATAGAATGGCTATGTCGGTGATGATGTTGAGCGGTGCCGAGGAAAGATATATCGTGACTATGTTAGTGCAGTGAGCTGTATCGGGAACTGGAGAATCCCAAGCAGCACCAATAGGGCGACATTGAAGTAGGTTTAGAATAGTCAAAGCCAATCCACCAACATTGACAACGACAAGAGTCGTGATGGTGGCCCAACGAAAAACTTTATGCGTCCTGGACAGCGTGAGGTAGAAGAGGAGAATTGAGGTTTTGGTGGCCATCAAAGCTGGGTTCTATGGGGTCTTAGTGGGGGCGACTTGTGTATAGAGCATGATATACGTACATAGAGGACCGAGAAGACGAATGACGACTGCTTCATGGGCTCCCGCCATTGTGGGGGTATGTTCTCCTGCTTTCGTCCCAAACCTTTCGTTGTGCCATAGCATATAGAGAAGGATGCGCCAAATGCGAGAACCCATGCAAGGATCATTGTGTAGTCGTCCCATCCTGGTTTTCTGACGACGAGAAATCTGGAAATTAGACGGAAGCCAACGAAGACGGAGCATATCGCAAGCGTGGCAGCCGAAACTCCCAGCACCACGGGCCCTCTCGTAGGAAAATCGCCATTTCTGAAGTCATAATCCGCCATTTCGTGCGCCGCGCTATGATATGTATGCCGATGCCATAGAGGGAAGCGACCAGTGGGTACGGAAAAGTGTTCTATCGCTATCGCGGTCGCGGTCGTCTCGGGATCTGATGTTCAGGCCACGGCATTATCTGGCGCCAGCCTCGTCGAGTCTCAGTGTACAGGCGACGTGTGTAGTCTGGAAAGGAAGCGAGAGACGATGTGCAGATGGGTGGTCGCGAAGGAGACGGCTGCGTTGAGTCGAACAGTGCGCAAGACCACGCGGGTTGATGCGGTGAAGGGACTACCGACCCCAGGAAAGGCGGGCAGTTGAGCTGCGGCGAGCGATGTGGAGTGTGCATCGCTAAATGCGCGACTTGTAAACGTATTAGACGGCCTTGGGCCGGCGTTTGAATCCTTGCATCGTCATTGGGAGGAGCATCTGTCCACTTTGTGGGGAGAGAAACGCCATTTCGTCACAGCGCCTGTCCCGGTCGAATCTCACCGAAATGCCGGCTCTGTCGCTGCTGACTGGGCGGCGCCGTTTAGCCTTGGCGATCGCCCCATGGCCTGACTGATGTTTGTACGCTCAAGTCCTGAAATCTCGCTGATCTTTCTTGTATGAAAAGTAGTGGATGTTGCGCCATGAGTGTGTTTGGGCGCAATAGGTGGAACATGCAACAGCGGCCACCGTCATGTCGAACGAAGCTGTTTCACACAAGCTTGCGACTAGAGCATCATTCTAACAAAGTTAAGGAAACGCCAGTATGCACGTTGACTCGAGGAACCAGCCGTGACCTGCTTCCCCAGACGCCTTGTACGTACACAGTAAACCCTGTCAGGAGAAGGTGCGCAGCCTTCGAGCGATCACTGCACCTAACAACTTCATTCCACATTGCGGGGAAGTCCCTTCCACAGATCAGGATCTCAGCCGGCCTCTAATCGGCCTGGAACCGGCGAGCGCTGAACCGTTCGTACGGATATGGGGAAGTCATGTGCACAGACCCACATAGACGCAGTAGAGCCTCATCATTGGGCTTCGATCACTCTCGCTTGGCCTTGTCAATGGGTTTCGAAAAGCGAAGATAATAAGCCGAAGACTGTTGCACTTCACCTTCGCCAGACTGTCCAACTAGGTACGCGTGTAGCCAGCGGCACAACACGAGGTGGCACCGGTCTTCGCCCCGTGTCGTTGCATTGAAAGCGACCGTCCAGTAGCCGAAGGAGCTAAACCAGAATACAGGCTATTGAACGATGATCAACGTCTAAAATAGTAGATCATGTTCACGTAAGGCACGATCAACGGCATGCGCAGTTTTTTTCTTCGAGGTATCCTTTGGACCAGCCACCCCTCACTCACGCCACGGAGCCGTCAATGTCGTTTCAATGTAGATCGCTAGAGTTATGCGACCAAGAGTAAACAGTAAATGTAAACAACGATACTTCGATGGTTGTCACTTCTCTCGTGCCTGTTGCCTATTGCCTCGGTACACGGGTACCCTGGGATCTACCACACGTGACCTGATCACCTGGATAAGCCAAGTTTTTCAAGCGTAGAGGCGTAGAGGCAGCCATGTCTAGCTTACAGGCACGAAGTGTCCTTGCATATCAAGTTCATCACGTTCTTCGATCGATTGATATTTCCTAGGTATTAATGAGGCTAGTAAGCGGAGTGGACGACCTGGTCTTTGATCATACCAAGGTATTCATGAGTACACAACTATGGCTATTCCCATCTACGGCATGTATTGTCACACTCAAGCAGTAATCATGTTACAAAACTCCCACAACAAAGGAAAGTGAATAACTCAGATTAGGTGATTGTAGCAGTCTGAACACGGTAAGCGCGCTTCGGTGCACCGTCGGCCCGCGCTGTCTTAGCGCAGAATTCTCACTTTTCTTCCTCGCGAACTTTTAATGTGAGCATTCCACACCAAACAACACCCTTCGCTCTCAGCAAAACCACGCGCATGCTGTCACAACACGTAGCTTTATGTCGGCTACCATGCATCGCGTCGCTTTTCCGTCTATGGGGAAGGAGTATAGATTAGAACATGGCTCTTTCGAAGACTCGGTGATTCGCTACTCTCCACGATCACGAGTTCAATTTGTAGCCTAGAAGAAGCCAAAGGATCTGCCAAGATCATCCCACTCGTGTTGCAGTGTCTGAGCGAAAGCCACGACGACTTTGCGTCTTTTGTTGGGAGACATACCCGTTCCACATCAACCGGTGTGTGACGCGAATCAGTGCGAATGCGTATTTGATTGATGATTGATAATTGATGTTGTACATATGTGTCCTGAAGCAAAGGACGTACCCACGCGATTCCCTCACAATTCTTTCTTCTCTGTAGGTTTCTGGTTTGCACTAAATGCCATGGCCTCCTGCTTCTCGCGTTGCTTCTCTGCAGCCACAGGGGTCGGTTTGTTCATGACAAGTACCCAGAGCGCCGCTACTGCCTCTGCTGCCAGTGCTATCATACTGGCACATGCAATACCCCAAATGTTTATGCTCACGCTTCCAAGTGGTGCGCGCGGGAAACTCAGTATCCACTCAACATAGTATGGCACCCAACCAGCGGGAATCCAGAACATGGGCGACTTGGAGAACCAGAACTGGAGGACGAAGCGAAGGCCTTGGGTGCCGAGCCAGCGGAGGGTCGAGACGGCGGATGTAAAGGTGGACTGATGTGAGCGCAAGGAGCCATCTAGACAAAAAGGCGTTAGCGATTATAGCTTGCAAAGATGTCCAAAGCATCTGTCAGAAGAGATACACACCCAGCTTTTGGAACTCAGCCATAGCCTTGTTGTGTTGCCTGTCCAGTTTCGCCCATTTTGAGAAATTGTCCTGAGGCGACGTGTTGCCCAGCTCGCGCTTCAAACGAACAATGTCTGCCTTGAGAACCTGGCATCTCTGCGCAGATCCAGAGGTAGGCGTCGGTAGCTTATTGTAGAGGATCCATAACTGCAATGTGTCAATCCGACGTCCTTGCGCATCTGCAACTTGATGCGGGGCTTACCAGTTCATTAACCGTGGTTGCGCCCACCGTGTTGATGATGTGGAGCAGTAGCTGCAGGGTGAAGACTACCAGTAGAAGGGACGGCATGTTCGGGGACGTTGGACCAGTGTCGCGATGCAGCGTGTTCTCATTGCATCGTGTTTTCAGACGGGGTGGAAGCGTCCTTGGGCTATGTCATAAGGCAATTTGGCAGCTGCAGCAAGCTAAGGCGGGGGCCGTGCGCGAAGGCTTCTATCTATTCGCTACACTGTTGCTCCTTCACACACGTCTACCAGCCTTCACTCTGTACCCGTACCATCAAAGCGCCCGGGTTGTCCGCCATGGCAATCAAAGATGATCAGAGTAACGAGTTTCAGAAGCTGGCTTACAAGTCTTTGAGCAACTACTTCCAGGAGCACGCGGATGAAGTTATTGAGATTGAGATTCTGCCTCCTGCTATACAGCCGCCGGATGGTATTACCATGCAAGACGGATCGAGCCTAGGAATCCCGAAAAAGGTACTCGCCTTGGCTTATGTGGAAGCTCGGCACCTGTTCTTCATGAAGGACCAGGGGACTCAGGACCTACTGGCTAGTTCATGGGCATTGCAAGCGACAAAGATCATACTTCTGTTCGATCCTGAGCATCTTACTGCAGCAAATTACCGGAAGCGCACACTGTCGCTGCTAAGAAATGAGCACGGCCCTCATGTTGGGACCCCATATCACAGAGCACTACGTCAAGAGCTTTGCTTTCTAAACAGTATCCTTACATCTCCACTTCATCGTCAGTCTAAGTCGCCTACGTTATGGTATCACCGCTCGAATATCGTGGAATCTTTGAGACTCATCGAACTGAACGATGCGCCGCAAGACCGCATAGCAGAATTTTGGCACAGTGAACTCGCTGCTGTTTGCAAGTCTGGAGAGCAGCATCCTAAGAATTACCACGCTTGGCAGTATGCTCGTAAGCTTGTACACAAGATCGAGAGCCATGGATTGGCCGATGATGTCGCTCGTCGTGTTAAGGACTGGTGTTGCAGACACCCAAGCGATATTTCTGGTTGGTCTTTCATGCTGTGTTTGATGCCTATCACAGCTGCGTCGTTACAGCAAGAGCTAGTGGGAGATGTCATCAACTACGCGATCAGTCTCGACTGTACACAAGAGTCACTTTGGATATTCATACGTACAAGTCTAGCGCTAAGCAGCACTACGTTTTTAACGTCCTACCAATCGCTACAAGCTTATAAAAAGGATCTGGAGGAAACCGATAGGCACCCAGTGGCAATGGAACGCGTGTGCAATGCTATAACCTGGATTGACACCCATCGACAGTCAGGCACGTGAACAAGATATTTCATCGTTGAGCAGTAATCTCATCCTCTATACTGAAGCTATAGCCACAGCCACCACCCCTTTTGTGTTTGCCCAAAATTGGGCCATCGGACGCCTAACGACAATTCGCTTGGTCATGGTCCTCCGCTCAAATGCCGCACTGATGCGCTTCAACACACGATCAATTGGCTGCCATACATCCCATGGAATGGAGTTGCGGGCCGCGGATGATGCTATAATACTCGAAGATGCTTGTCGAGGTAGGCTACATGTATTCTGCTCAATGGCACCAGGTGCTCCGAAACCAGATTGAGGAGAGCTAGTCGTCTGGGAACATTCATCCAATACTCTGAAGGCTGTATCCGGGACCAAGTACCTCCTGGCTTCGACTTCCTGTGTGACATGTGTCGAAAAAAGCGTAGCGTCAGACCCTCGTCGATACAACGTAGGCTTCGGTCGTTCCAGCCCAGGCTCGACTTGAATCCCTATTGAGCTCGCAGAAACATGCCTTAGGAGTAGCACACCTCCTCTTTGCTTGTCGAAAACACGATTCTTATCCGACGATCGCGCTCTAAACAACCGACCGAAGTAAATGTCTCGCGTATCTGGGGTTACCAGGTTTTTGTATACCATGTAGCTGTCTTCAAATGGACCCCAGACCACAACGATAGAGTCCTCGTTATATTGTTCAGAAACGCCTTTTCCACTGTCTTGGTCCACCGATCGTCTAGATAGTCCTTCCTTTGCTGGCAGCCAGAATACGAAACCGTGGTCATATTTCGCATTTTCCAGTTCTGTTCGAACATATTGCAATATTGGTTGCACATTTGATTTCCACTCCAACTCGCGGTCGATACTGGAGAGAAAAGGCTCATGAAAAACAAGCATGATAAGAATATGATGTTACGATACCTGCATCGATACTAGTTGCATCTCTACTTATAAGGTCTTGCGGGACGCAGGTATTAGCCAAGCTAAACCGCCATCCACCCCACAACGTCACTCATGCCGATCCCACATTCAATGGGTCGGACCGGTCGTATAGACTTGCTTCGACTGTTCAGCCTCGACGGACGTGGTGCGCCGCAGACTTGACACGTAAATGCTCGCGTCACCCGCTCAGCCAATGATAATTATAGAGCCAGATGTGGCGGTGCTGAGAGTGGCGGAGTTTACCAACAAGCAATACGATTGGTCGGTCCAGAACTTTGGTCAGGATAATATCAGAAGAATCGCTGTAACTCATCTTGCAAGCACATCCAAAGGATCCAACAAAGTAAAAAGCTAGCGATACTACTAAGAGGGTGACGCTCGAGGCTTTTGGTGGTAAATGGAACGAAACCAAATTGCGAACCCAAGTGCTTTGCAACATCTGATTCAAGTGCGTATGGAGGTATTTTAGCTGTTATAAAAGTATAGAATCTCTGGGTACGGGGCTAACTGCTAATCGAAGTAAACAGAACGAGGACACTACCTAAGTAGGTATTATGGCTTTCCACCGAACCAGATTTTAACTTTCCCAAGCCGTCTTCCATTCCCAGCGTCTACCAAGTCGCATCCTTTTACCCTGCATAGACTTTGTCGAGAGGGGGTGATTGGTGTAGATATCTTTTTTGGGTTCAAGAGCTTCGTCGTCTGCACGGTCTGCTCTCTTAATATGTCCGTTAGTGGAGGACTTTACATGCTTGGTGGCCTCAGGGCTACCAACTTCACTTTGGCCTCTCAATTCCCTTAGGTAGCTTGATAAGAACCAGCAAACCTGCTGCAGTCATCAGCTGTACACATACCGCTGAACTTCCGTAGCGCAATATATTTGCTTATCTACTGGTTAATCCTTCAGATACCATTTGTCATGTGATAACACCCAACTTTTCAACAGGGCTCAAGACATGGCAGATTCTGGGGGTAAGATAACATGGTACACAAGAAGCTTGAAGTATATAATGAGGGATATGTTGCTCAACGAAGATTACGAATTACTCAAAGATTATGGTTAGTAAACTCTTACTATCACTGATCGGTTCTGGGCTCCTTGGTTTACAACGCTTTCCAGATACTGTTCAACAACTGCAGCGGAAGAGAAGGCAAGACTAGCCAAAGAGCAATTAAAATGTATTTCGTGATCTCATAAGCCCGAGCACTTCGCGCTAGACCCTTCCATTTCAGTCCCAAGAAATCGAAAATCATCCCCCTAGTACCCATGCCTAGACCCACACGATAGCCATCGGAAGTCCGGTGCAATCCGGAACCCATGTTACCCATGTCAAGACGGCCGTTCGCCAACAGGATCCGTTGCAAGATATTTACACCACGCCTAGACCTTATTGGGCCCACGCTTTGAGCCATTCGCAAGATCAGCGAGATCCTCCATGAGATCATTCCAGATCTGCTTCACCATTCCTTCTCCCTCCTGGCGGGTCGCGGTGAATTTACTGGCAACAGCCTCAGCCATACCCTGGTAGGCGGACTGGTTTGAGTCGGTCATCTCAGACATTGCGGAGGGGGAGTGGATGTGGGTGCCGTCAGCAGAGACGGTGTAGATGGTGGGTTGCATGGGGATCTAGGAACTCTCTCGTTAGTACTCTTGCGCAATGAGCAGAAGATTAAGGCTAGGGTAAGACTCACGGAATCCTCGCTCTCAGCACTCCGGCTAGCAACATTGGCCCATGGTAAGATGGGGACTCTAATTCCCAAGGGCGCACTTCGGGTCTCCGGGTTGAAGTCCGGGAAGTGCATAAAGTCCAGTGTGCTGGAATCGCCGACGGACTTCAAACTCCTCGATGTGTTGAAGCGTCGGACTTTGTTGCCGGTCTCGGTGGCTTCGGGAACTGGGATGGTTTGCTCGCCGTGAAGGCGGATAGGCCCAGCTGGGCGATTTGAAGCATACGGCTTGTCGGTTGTGAGGAGGGATGACGACGAAGTCGAACCTGTCATTGACAGCTGGCGAACTGTGAGACGAGGACCCAAAAGGCGAGGGCCGGCGAGGGCACTGATGATGCGAACGCTGGGTTTTGAGGCTGCCATTGCGAAGATGTGTGTAGTGTTGAGGTTTGTGGGCACTGTTGTGAGTGGAACGCAGCTGGGCGCGAAGAAGTAGTAGGACTTGAAAGAAGCAAGACGAGCGATTAGTAGTGGCTTATAAGACGATAAGGTTTCAGTGACGCAGGTATGCGGTTCGGAAGGCGTCGGAGAATGGGAAGCGCTATCAGATGCACCGGTAGACAGGAACAGGTGTTGAGAGGACAGGAATGACAAGCTGAGCTCGCGACACAGTGAGGGGAAGCCGTCCTTTTTCTAAGCCCTCCAGCCTCACACATGGCAGCTGCGACCACGTTAGACTCCTTGGCCAGCGTTCTGGAATCTTTACGGAGAGCGGTCAGTGAGCTGTACAGCGATTCAGGACACCCTCGTGGATTGTTCACTTCATAACGACAGGCCACATCGGGGATGCAGCGTTGGACTCCGTGGTGCTCAGTGGATGGGAGCTTGCAGAGAGGGAGCTTGGGCCATATACTATGCTCGATGTGGCACAAGGGCTGGCCCGAGCCAATGGAAGAGATCCACTCTCGCATGCCCAGCACGTCTCCCCCGCACTTTTGATCATGGTCGCAGCGTGCTCAAATGAACCGTCTCACGTCTTGAACACTCGTACAGCATCCGATTGAAGCAAAAAGAAGATGGCCACGGACAGACGACCCAGAGCATGTCTGTCGCGATGTTGCTTGACTTGCAAACAATGGCGCCAAAATGTCGGTGTAGCAGTTGTTGAGCGCACAGTTGCAGGGGGGATCACCATAGGTTTAGCGATGTCGGCTCCCTCCCGTCACCATGCACAGTACGTATTTGTGCCTGTATGATCGGCTCTCCACCCAGTGCGCACAAGCTTTCGGTGACACTTGACTGGGCAAATGAGGCGGGCGATAAGGAGATGGGAACCAGCCTATAGTAATTTACCAAGACGTCAAGATCGGGATCGTGTGATGCATATATGCCTGCCTTGCCTGTAAGCATGATATAATCTGGTAGTGGTGGTGTTGCGCCTGGTAGTTCGCATCTTGGAGCTGTGGAGGGTCAGCGGCTTCAACTCGGTGTCCTATCGACCAACCTCTGTAGCACAGACGGCCACTCTCGACCAGGACTTTGAGATTCCATTCGCAAAGTCTTCCCAATAGGGTAAAGTGAGGCTGTGAGGCTGTGGAGTCCATGAATAGATGCGTCCCACCGCCCTGACTAAGACACACGACTGCCCCGCTATGAGCTGCCTTGCCTCCGTAGCGAATCCGGCTGCAATCATTGCAAACCAACATGCTCCACAGCACCGCTTGCAGTCGTTTGGCCTATGTACTACAAACCATCAACAACTAGTACTACAGACCCCGAAAATTTGCCATCCAACAGCAAAATCGGCCTGATGGTCTAGTGGTATGATTGTCGCTTCGTAAGCCAGCCCACCAGCCATCTCCTCTCTGTTCTCCCATCTAACAATCCTTTCAGGGGTTTCCTACCTGGATACAGTGTATCTGTTATGTGACAGGCCCCGGGTTCGAATCCCGGTCAGGCCCATCCGATCTTTTTGTCTTTTTTGCCTTCTTTTCGCCATTATATGCTGTTAAGGTAGTCGTCGGATCAGTTTTGGTGTTGAGGGAAGAAAAAGAATATTTTTTTGCTTCGATAAGATCGCCAGACGTCGAGTGTTAGCCGCATGCAGTAGCGAATGGTTTGCAGGAGATCGCAGCGTCGTTGTGGACATGTGGTGCGCAAGGTCTAGGGGTCACGCGAACGGTCGTAAAAAGGCAGTAGCAGTTTGTTGCGAACCTAGTCTGTGCATCCAGACCGAGCACAAGCCTCACCAAGGTCGCAAGTAACGAACCAGTCAGCAGCAGTCTGGGCATGCTTGCTTCTAGATACGTGCGGCACAGAAAGCAAAGGAAAACACATCTCCTAGCAACCAACGCCCCGGGAAGATCAAGTTCAAGCTCAAAGCTGCATTTCGTGTGGTATCTACTCTCGTCTAAACCAGGCACTAAAACGCCAAAAGGTAAAAAACCACAACAAACAGGCCTCAAAGCCCATCGTCTCCAAAGCAAAACTCCCTCGTGTTCTCCAATCCGGGGGGTATCAATGACCCTGAGGTGCGAAGCAATGAAAGTGGTATCCAAACGAATCGTGAAATGAAGTCGTGAAAGCATTCGAAAATCGTAAAGGCAGCAAGGGCCGCCAGAGCAAAGGAAGAGGACGGACAAGCAACATCACCGCCCGTCGTAGGAGTCGCTTACCCAGCCGCTGTTGTTGCCGCCAGCGTACATGGGCTGCTGACTCCCCTGCTGGTAATCGCTCTCTTCCTCAAAGTATTCGCCTCCACTAGACGCATCAAAGCTGCTGCGACCGCTAGCGTCGCCATCTTCATCGGGTGGCCCAGCCGGGAGCTGGTCCCACTGGATGCCCGCAAGTGCAGGGTACTGAGCCAGAAGTGCGGCAGGCAGGAAGGGCTGTGGAGCTTGCATGCCACCCGCCTGAGGGAACGGTTCGAAGCCAGATTGCCCAGGCATCATGCCGTTGAAGTTTTGAGCTGGCATGGGCGCGAACATGCCGTTGCCATTGTTCAGCTGCTGATTCTGGCCATCCCATTCGCCCTTCTCACGCGCCTCCTCTTCGAGCAAGGGCCGGATGCACACGCGACCTGCCTCAGATCGAAAGTGGCGTCCGAGGGCATCTGCACGAGCAAAGCGCCTGCCGCAGCCCCAGTTGTTGCCGTTCTTGAGGTTACCACGGCATACAAACTTCTTCTCGCCTGAGTGAAGGCCTTCGTGTCGCTTGCGGTCATGTTGGCGGGCAAAGGCTTTGCCACAGACACTGCAAACAAACGGACGTTCGTCTGTATGTGTTCGCAGATGCGAACGGAGGTTGTACGCCCGCGTAAAGCGCTTCGGACACAGTGTACACTGGAAGGTTGCAGGGTGCTTCTGTGTGCGCTTTGGGTTCGACCCATCGGCTGGCGCAGGTCGCGATGGATCTGCAAGATCCAGTATGTAGTCGCGGTTCGGCACGCTAGATGTAGACGAACGGCGCGAGGATTTGTTCGAGGGCGAAGGAGAACGAGACTTTGCTGCGTTGGGAGACAGTGAACGGTGCACTTCTGAGCCTGGCGTGGATGCGCGCGAGCTGGCACTACTGAAGGGATCAGATCTGGCGCGAGTTCTGTTCCGGCTGCGTGCTAGTATAGTGTTAGAAATGCTTGCACGACTTCATCGGACTGCTTACATCTGTCTGGTGGGCTCAACGCATCTACCTGATGCTCTGGCTTCGGCGGCTCAAAGCTCGCTTGTCGCGACGGCGGTGCAAAGTCAATGTTGATTTCTGGCGGTGACATGGCGTCGGCCTGACCAAACTCAGGCACAGGCTGGTTCAGTGAGGGAAACGGCTCGGCTTGACCTGGGTAGCCATTCATGTCTGGAGGCGCGTATGGGTTCATGTTCTGGTTGAGGCCAAAAGTGTCAGGCTGGAATGGCGGAAGGACTTGTTGGTTCTGCGGGAGCAAACGAGGCGAGATATGCGGGCTGTTGCCCGCGCTGATATGCGCATTACTGCCGTTCAGATTGAATCGGTCAAATCCTGGGACAGGGTCCTGGAACAGCTGAGGATCGTTCTGCGCATGGAGGAGGGGTGACGGCTGATCGTTATCCAGGCTATCCTGGTGGTGCAGGTATGGGGAGTTGTGTACCGAGGACGCATGTACCGAGGACGCAGCATCGCTGTTGCCCCTAGACCTAGACCTATGTTGGCCAAATCCGCCTGCCATCTGCCCCCATTCTGTAATCTGTCCATATGCTGCGCTGGGATCCAACGACGTGTGTCGCGAATGCCCTGGTGATCTGAACGGACCCTGGTTGATGTTTGGCGACGCATGTGGACTTGGGGTTTGGTGGCTGTTCATGCTGGGCAGAAGGTGCGGCGGCGTAGGCGCGTTGTGTTGTGTGGCTGCCATTTGGTGCATAAGATCTGAGGGATTGATGGATTGGCTGTGTTGCGACTGAGCGTCGAGCATGTGTGGGTCAAGCGTATTCCCAAGATACGACGGAAGCGATTGGTTCTGGCCAAGGTCGTTGCCCTGGAAGAAGTCGTTGAAGTCGGGGTTGTTAGAGTTCGCAATATCAAGTGGGTCGGGCGAAATGTTGTTGTTGTTGCCTTGGGGGCCAAATTGCGGCGTATTATGCTGCGAGATAGACTGAGTAGCCTGGAAGAAGCTTGGGTCGGCAAAGCTGTTCTGCTGGGGGAATTGCTGTCCTTGGGTCGTGGTAAGGAACTGGGTGCTGTTCAGCCCCGCGCTTGTGACTGCGTACGAGGATGGGTCTTGAATAGAATCGAAGCCCAAGCCGACGTTATGCTGGTGCTGGAAAGGCGCATGTGGGCTAGGCGAGGGAGAGTGCGCCTTATGAATGCGCTGGCCTACTGAGGGAGAGCGCCCTCGCTGTTGGATATCCATGATGTAGGTATTCGCGTGTTCCCAAGAATAGGTGGGATGTGGAGGAGTGAGCCCTGGAGGCCGCGCTTGGGCCAGCGTGGAGAGCTTCGTAAACACCAAGAATCAAGGGCGAGCTGTGAATGGTCCGATGCCCTCCAGGAACACGCAATGTCCTCTGTTTACTGGCTTCTCTGCTGAGGCTGGTGAGTGTGAAGGAGGCGCAGTGTTGTCGTCGGTCGCAGAACACAGCCCACCTCACGAAGAGCGACGACGCTGGAAGCGGCCTAGTCCGCTATTATTAGCCCCGCAATGGGAGAGCCCGCTGCAAAGCTCCCTTGTGTATTCCTCTGTTTCAGAGTCTCGAGAGACGTGAAACGATAAGCTAGGGGATGTGTTATGCGTTGCTGTTCTGCCTGCTGCTTGTGACGTTCAGTGAAGCTTGAGGAGGTAGCTCGACGTTGGCCGTAGCAATGGCGACAAGGAAGCGCGGGTAGGAGTCCCTGAGAGATTACGCGCTGGTCGAAGTTGATGGTCGGCGCGTGATAATCGCAAAGCGACTCAGGACTGTTAGGTTCGGTGGAATCGAGCTGACCGCTACTGTCACTCGAGGTCTTGGGAATAACAGTGCAACTCGCCCCTCAGCCCCCAGCCTTATACAACAAGATCGCTCGCCTGCAAGACAAGCGCAGGTTCACACGAGCCCGTCCATTGGTGAAGCGTCTAATAACCGGGCGGTCGAAGACACCGCTGAGGAACACCAAAATGGTGCCGAGCCGTCACAAAACGTTCGATATCACACCCTCGGCGATCAATCCCACTGCAAAACTACTGGTCCAATCTCACAGACCGCGCGATTCTTGCGCGCGGAGGCCATCCAGCGAGCCGTTGCGTCCGTGAGGTCATTACCCGGGGCCCACAGCAGCGTTCTTTGCACTGCCTCACTCGAACCAATGTCGCAAGGCACACTTCCTCAAGGCGGACTTCCATCTCCCCACATACCAAGCCCTTATTCCCATTCTCGACAATTTTGTGAGATGCATTGCTACCATCGATAATAATAGTATATTTGGTCCCAGGGAAACATTTTCGCGGAGCCGCATACGTGCATATACATCGAGTCTAAACCTTGGCTTTCCCCTCCATGTGCTAAACAATGTGCTGTACAGAGCCCATGTGCAAAACACGCCACCAGTAACTTGGGAAAGAAATCCACAGGTCAGTGCATTTGCGACCACGTTGGTTCTGCCAGCGTCCCGTGTTCTCTATGCATCCTAGTAGCTCGCACGCGCTACGCATCTGTCACAGCAACAGAAAGTCTAGAAACATAGTCGGAGCAATGTAATGCTTCTGTTCTTACAATGGGTATCCTAGAGAATAATGTCCAAAGAAATGAATTGCCGCCTCACGCCCGCAATTTAACCAAATTTTAGACCTTGCGCAGGATCCCATCGCCCATCCTGCGGAGGACCAGCCGAAGGTCGAGCATTGCCAGACGATGTAGGCACACCACCAAATCGAATTCCAACCTCTGGTGTCCACATACCGGACGGTGGAGGTACGTTTGCTCTGGTCGGCGTTGGAGCTGCTAATGGCTCCTCTGCATGTGCAGTGGCACCATAATTTGGGTTTTGTGCGTCTGCCTGTTTCTGCTGATGCAGCGAATTCGTCGTCGCTTGCTGAAGGCCGAGGGAGCTCATTCGTGTAGTAAGATCGCTAGCAACATTAGCATATGTTTTGGAACTGACCATGACATTCACGTACCCCTCCAGGTGTGACGCCTCTGACTTGCGGTTGTAAGCAAAAGTCCGCGCTTCATCTCTAAATCGGTTCACGATCTTAGCGAGGTCATTGTAGAACTTTCGTCCAACGTCGAGATTGGAGATGATCTCCTTGTACTTGAAATATGCATTCTCCAGGTTCTGTAACGCTTGCTCACGCTTCTTCGTTGATTGGTCGCCGCGACGAGCGATTAAGAATGCTGCGTTTGCATCTTGCAGTCGCTTGATGGCCTCTGTTTGCTCATTCTCTTCGTCTTTGATCATGTCTTGGTCGGCATCGTACATCTGGAGACGCTTGTCGAAAAGCCCTTCGAACTGCACAGCCTCGATTGTCTGCATAGGGTACTCCCGCTCTAAGCGAGCAGCTTCACGCAGCAATTCCGGATCTAGCTCACTGTTAGGATATGGCATGTGTGAAGATGCGTGACACTTACTTATGTCATCCTGCTTTGCCTTTGTTCGCAATGCCTCGATCTTTCGTCTTCGCCTGCTTTCGAGCCTACTGACCTCGTTGAAGCTACCACGAAGCTTGCCAGCTTCGCGTTCGACATCTCCAGTGATTGCGGGTCTCCTACCGCTTGGTACATAGTTTTCAAGCTCGTGATCCGGTCCGCTGAGTAGGCGTATGAAGTGCTCATTCTCCTTCAACTTTGTCTTCACAATATTATCGCTGTTAGTGGCGGCCTTGAAGTAGCCATCAATTTCGTTGATCTGGGCATAGAGCTTGGGTGCGGCTTGTTCTGCGGGGGGTCGGGTCCAACGTTCTGTGCCAAACTTGCGTCGTGCGCCTTCGTCCTCTGCGGCTTCCGACCTGAGTATGTCGACGCCTTCTTGATAGATAGCCTGATCCGTGTACATGAGCTTCTTCGTATCCTCCATCGAGCGTAAAAGACGATTGATGCCATCTTGCTGGCGAATTTCTTCGGCGTGTGCTACAAGACCTGGCGGTAGTCCTAGTGGCTTCTCAAGAGCCTGCAAGGAGCCAGGTAGATTCAGGCTGCGGAGTACCTCATGGATCTTGTTGGTCAATGCCTCTAGCTCTTCAACAATGGTACCATTGACCAATCGATCACGGCGGTCCACATAGATACTAGCTGCCAGGTGCACGGAATAAGGTACCAACTTGGAGAAAAGCGCAGGGCCAAGCTCACCGCGCTCTCCTAACATGGAGTTGGACTCAGCTATCTCCTTTGGAACTCTTGACACAACCATGTTGGCTCGATCGAGGATTTTGAGCTCTGCTTTTGGCGGTACAGGTAGCAGGTAGATCATATCGTTGTCCTTCTCGGCCCGCTTCAGGTCTTCCGTGATGCGGTTCTTCAAGCCGTTCAGGTCTGCAAGTACGACCTTGTTGATGTAGCGCTGCTCCTTGAGGGCCTCGTTCACGCAAGTCAGACTATCACGTAGTCGTGCCACTTCCTCGCCGTACTTGCGCTTTTCGAGGGAATCGCAGGCTGCACGGTATTGAGCAGCAGCAGCAAAGTGGTGGTGCTTTGCCGTCATGTGGTGTATCCACTCGCTGCTTATAGCGTCCGATTGTATCCCAGCGTCTCCCGCCTCGTTGTAAAGATCAGATACACGAGCGGCTAGTTTGGCGATAGTCGCGTCTTTCATTCCATCCTTGACAGCCTTCTGCCAGAAACATTCTTGCCCTTGTGCCAACATCAGCTTTTCCAAACACTCGAGTGTCATCAAATCCATATCCTCTGGCGGCTCTGTCCGTATCTCGGGCAAGATGGTATTCCTCAAATGCGACAAGACTCCAGCGGCGAGGCAGAAGTTGTTGGCTGCCATCTTCAGTCCGTCGGGCGTGCTTCGGTTCGACGACATGGCTAGCTGCGAGTACATGGCCGCGAGGTTGAACATGATGTTGGCGAGTTCGAAGCGGAGGTTGTTGCGCGATGTCGGCCGGCTCGTATTGTATCCCAGCGCAGGATACCATGGGAACTCTACGCCAATGTCGATGGGAAACTTCCCACTCAGCCATATCAGCTGCGCCGCGTATTGTTGAAGCTTCGGGATGTTGCTGGGGTGCGGTTCTTGGGCGTGTGTTGCAACCGAACGTAGCTTCTCGATCGTCTCCAGGTCTTTGGTGAACATGTCTGGATGTTGGTCATATTTGGAGGATATGTACTGCTTGATCGCGTCGGTGAGATTTACCGAGTGTGACCGTCGGAACGGGAGGAACAGGATGTTGCTGGCCATTTTGTAAATTTTATCGTGTTCTGCCTGGCTGTTTTTACTCACGAGGCCA
>Ga0058698_10000261_pt1 | contig 31518 bp, 32 predicted proteins | sample AgamicAsSfe_FD_67288 | JGI IMG/M metagenome (GOLD analysis project Ga0058698, IMG submission 67288) | Agave microbial communities from Guanajuato, Mexico - As.Sf.e | ecosystem: Host-associated > Plants > Phyllosphere > Phylloplane/Leaf | place: Guanajuato, Mexico | collected 2012-05-30
CAAGACCATGAATGAGCAGATCATCACGAACCACGTCGATGCGCAGCGCAATGCTCTCAAGAAGGATGGCAAGAACCCTGAGATCTGGAACGGTGCTTTCCTCCGCTACTTCAACCCGGCTGGCGCACATGAGAGTGGGATCATGGGAGAGGACCCATCGGGAATCCCGTTCAACTTGCTCCCTCTGCTCGCAAAGGTCGCGGTTGGCAAGCGCGAGAAGTTGCTCGTCTTCGGTGATGGTACGTTTTGACTCTCATCTACGCAGCCCCTTCATGCTAGAGCGACTCCTAACATTCCCTCCCACCTCTCTACAGACTACGACTCCAAAGACGGCACCGCCATCCGCGACTACCTCCACGTCGAAGACCTCGCGGCTGGCCACTTGGCAGCCCTCGACCACCTCCGGACCGTGCATCCCGGCGTGCGCGCCTGGAACCTCGGCACCGGTGTGGGCTCCACCGTCTTCGAAATGATATCCGCCTTCAACAAAGCCGTTGGCCGCGAACTCCCCTACCAAGTCGTCGAGCGCCGTGCCGGTGACGTGCTTAACCTCACGGCAAAGGTGGACAGGGCGGAGAAGGAGTTGGGCTGGAAGGCGACGAGGACGTTGACGGATGAGTGTGAGAGTTTGTGGAAGTGGACGGAGAATAACCCGGATGGGTATAGGAAGGCGGCGCCGAAGCATCTTCTGGATGCGTTGAAGCAGAGTAAGGTGTGAGTGTGGATGGGAAAGTGGGAGTCAGTGGGAGGGGGAGGACATCGGGTGGGGATGATGGTGGCGTTGCGTATACACTAGATGGGAGATTGCACATTGCGAAAAGTGACAAACAGCACTGCTTCTCCTTGTGATAGGTCAATCTGGAGTTTCATTCGACTGGACTTGCCTTGGTTTCACTGAACTGGACTTGCCTTGGTTTCACTGAACTGGACTTGCCTTGGTTTGACTGAACTGGATTGCCTTTAGTTTGACTGAACTGGACTTGATTTCACTTGACTTGACTTGACTTGACCTATACAATTACAGCTGTAACTTGACTCAACAGCGTAAAGTAGATGATATTGTTGCACGCTGCCAGAACCCGAAATCCAAGCACTGCGCTTTGTCTGCTAGGACTGAACCCAAGCTGTGCTCCTAGATTCTGATGCAGCTCAACAGCGAAAAAGTAAGCTCAAACCTCTACCCTCCCTTCGTCCCCCAAAGGACAACAGGGTCAACTCTGCTAGACCCTCTATCCCCCACGTCCCAAGCTCTGCTGCGGACTCATCCACTCCACGCTCTCCTGGCCAAGCATTGAGGTGCCACCCTTCTGCGTTCCTGGCGCAAGCTCCATGGCCTCCCGAGTCAGTAGGTTGCGAACAGGTCGGGCGTGTGTCTGCTCTTGTCTCGGACTGAGTGACAGTGTCTACTAGGTCTCTCCTGCCACAGTAGTACCAGGCTGGTACTGTCCGGATTATCGCCATTGAGCACTTCTGCGAGTCTCGTTTCGCAGGCGCGTTCTGAAACGAGTGGACGATGTAGTGGCATTATCTGCCAGACCTGCCGTCCAGAATGTGTCCTGCCGTGGTCGCGGCCTGAAGACGCAGTGGCTCGGGGAAGAGGGGAGAATTGGAAGAGTTGTAGGTCCTGCTTGTTGTGGATTGAGCATTCGGGATCAGGTGATGGGTCATCTGATGGCGTTGAACGGCGACGCATATTTGAAGTGTGCTGACCAGCTGATGACCAGGTTGAAGCTCCCGGTTACGAGCTCCCACCATGTGTAATCAGCTTGTCGGGCCAGATCTGCCATCTCACGGCTCAATTCACCTCACCTCAGCCATGAATCTGCTCCTTGACATTTTTTACCACCTGCCTCAACGCCTCACACGCCGGACTATCCGGGAAGTTATCAAAGAAGCTCTCCCCATAATCACACGCCATTCCAATCCTCGGATCCAGCGGCACGGCTCCCAGGAACCTCACACCCACCTCCTTCGCCAATGCTCTTGCGCCCCCCGTCGTCGCCTTGAAAATCTGCGACGTATGCGTACACTTCGGACACACGAACCCGCTCATGTTCTCCACAAGCCCCAATATCTTTATCCCCGCCTTACGACAGAAATCAATCTCTTTCCGCACATCCAGCAGACTGACTTCCTGCGGGGTCGTGACTAGCACCGCACCATCGACGCCGGATTCTTTGAGGAAGGTATTCACACTGAGGTGTTCATCGGATGTTCCCGGCGGCGTGTCGACGACGAGGTAGTCCAGCTCGCCCCACTCGACATCTTTCAAGAATTGCTTTATCAGTCCGTTCTTCTTGGGTCCGCGCCAGATGACGGCGTCGTCGCGGTTCGGGAGCATGAATTGTACGCTCATGACGCCTAGATTGTCGGCTACCCATACGGGACTCCAGCCGCTGGCACTGACGTGGATTGTTTCTGCTTCCACACCCAACATGCGCGGGATGCTGGGCCCAGTGATATCCGTGTCCATAATCCCAACCATCGCATCCTCATCCTGTGCAAAAGCCTGGCTGAGCATGGTCGTGAAGGTGGACTTGCCGACGCCGCCTTTGCCGGAAAGGACGAGGACCTTGTGGCGGATTCCAGAGAGGCGTGCTGTGATTTGGGGGATGTCGGGGTCGGGACCTTTGGGGGCGGAAGCGCAGATGGCTTGGTTGGGACAGGTTGCGCAGGCGGTCCCGGAGCCGGCGGCTTCACTCTCGGGACCTGGACAGTGTTCTGGCTCCGGGGCGACGAGGGTGGGGTGGATTTTGGGCTCGGTTGAAGGGTCGATGGTGGAGGGTTCGATGGGCGGTGGGGAGTCCATGTAGGGCGCCATTGTGGGTGGTGAAGGAGAGGGTGAGGTTGGGAGTGCGGGAGGAAGCAAGGGTGTGAGGTGAAGGTGAGTATTCGACGACGACTTTCAGTGCTTTGTAATGGTTTTTGTAATCGTTTAGTCTTATCTGGCCCGATGAAGTAAGCCATGATGTAGGCCCTTGTAGGTGGCGAAACCTTAGGGAGGCCACGAGTCGCGGTGGAGACTCGACGAGCACAAGCTGACACGACCCTTTCGCGTGTGGTAGGAGTGCTGCTCCTTTGCTCGATCTGCCTGTCTTTCCTTTGTATATCACTCATCACTTTCTTCTGGCGTGGCTTGTACTATACTGTTCTCTATCATCATCGCTATTGTGTTAATATATCGAGTCTTATCTGGCACATCTTCTCCCCTTGTTCTTCCTATACATATCCCCTGAAACACCACGCAATGGCAATAAAGCTCTCATACGCTCGGACCAGACGGTATCTGGGTGGCCTTCCCTACCGAGTTCGAATCCTCCTCGGTATTCTTTTTCTCGGCATCTTTGCCCTTTTCTCCTTCCACACATCACCACCTCCATCAGCACAACGAGCACAATCACTACCACGAGCTCGCAATTTCCACCCGAACGAAGCAGCTCCAGTGGCCAAACCGAAGCTCGATGACGACTGGGACGTGGAGCATCATGATTTCAAGGCACGCCCGGAAGCTCAAGCCGCAGTTGCGGCGTTGGCAGGGACGGGGACAGACTATGGGAGAGCAGCAGAGGCTGTGGACGAGCCGGCAAAGGCCAAAGGAGGCGTCAGAGCTGGTGGAGGTACGGGAGGGAACGCTGGGAAGGTAGAGAGCCCACCAAGTAAGGCCAAGCCAAACGCCAATCCAGGACTAGGACCGCAGGGCGCTGGAAAAGCAATACCAGCTGTCGTCCCCATCGGCATGAAACCCTTGCAACCTGAAAAGGCTGAAAAGCCTGGATCTATCCCTGAGCAGACCACCGATCAGCCCGAAACCATCTCACCCGCCAAACCTCTCGCCGCGAAAGGCATAACCGTCGACTCCAGCAGCCCCTGGCAATCCATAGCGCACATTTTCTCCTTCGGCGACTCCTGGTCCTATACCGCTTTCGACATTAGCGGGACACAACCCTCCCGCACTAATCCCTTCGGCAACCCTGCCCTCCCCGAGTCCGGCATCAGTGCACCGCCTGAATGGCTTTACTATCTTACCACAACTTATAACGCTTCTTTCATCAAAACATATAACATCGCTCACGGCGCAGCGACAATCGATCGCGCTGTCGTCGCACCGCATGATGCGTTCAGCTATACATCGACGTTCAAGGAGCAAGCTGAGGATCTGTGGCGGCTGGTGTACAAGCCCCGTCCGGCGAGCGCGAGGTGGCGAAAGGAGGATTCGCTCTTCACAGTCTGGTTCGGCCTGAACGACATCATGCTCGCCTTCGATCGCGACGTCTACTCGGAACGGTTGCTCAATGTTGAAGTCATCGCTGCGTACGCCGCAGTACTAGCCACACTCTACGAGTCCGGAGCGCGGCAGTTCCTGCTGCTGAATGCGCCGCCGCTGGATGTGGCGCCCGGTGCGCCGAATGAGCCGCAGGAGCTGGAGGAGCTGGAGGAGCTGAGGAAGGCGGTGGTAGGCTTCAATGAGGCAGTGGAAGTGATGAAAGAGGCGTTTGTGGCGCAGAATGAGGATGCGAGTGTTGCACTTTTTGATGTTAATGGGTTGTTGAAGAGTCTGATGGAGGATCCCACGGGAATGGAGCAGACGAGGGAGATTCGGAATACGACGACGAATTGTTGGGATTATAATCCGGTATTGAGGACTTCAAGAAGAAGAGATCGGATTGTCACTAACTCAAGACAGGACGCACTACCGCCGACACAGCCCTGGGATCGTTTAGATCCCAGATGTGGCATCCCTTGGGACCAGTACTTCTGGAGCAACGAGCTGCATCCCACGCATCGTGTTCACGAAGCTATTGCGGCGGCTGTCGTACGGGATTGTTTGGCGAGTGCGACAAGGAAGGGATTTTGCTCATAACTATGATGGCACGCTTTGGTCTGGTAGGATCATGGGCTTGATGACTTTGGGACTGGAGAGAAGAGGAGAACGATGTATTGGTAACTTTGTTGGTATTTGTACTACGGATCCAGAACGACTGACTTCAAGGTCCTCGACCACTGCCACTGATGCTGAAAAACTTACTCTCCTTCATCGTTCTCATCGAGCCCGGATGAGTGCCTTTCACGGTCTTGTGGTTGTATGAGTACATCAGATGATCTACAAATATTAAGATTATAGTGCAAGCTTTAAGACAGAGCACCCCACAGCTCAACATCTCAACAGCCGGGTGTCTGTCTTGGTCTTCCAAGAAAAACTTATCCCCAATCTTATCAGCAGCTCTTCTTCACTACCAGATCAAAAATCATCGCCGAGAAAGCACCGTATCAAGAATGCATCCCGAAAACGACATGAGATCTTAAACACCAACTAACCTCGACAGCGAAATTATCTCTTCTTCTACTCACTCTTCACAGTGGTTTTCGGGGCGGCGGAAGTGTGCCTCGAAACCTTCATGCTTGGTCTCGGGCTACTTTGGCCTGCAATCTTTCTCTCTGTCTGTGTCAACATTGTCATGACATATACTAGTATCAGATCTGCAATACCTACATCTGCTTACGCTCAGTTGTGGCAATTTAGCAAGACACGGCAGCCTCCTAGTAAGCCGATTGAAGAGCATTTTCAAGGAGCAATGTGGCGCGTGATCGGATATGCGTTTGCTTAGGATCTGCTGTCGATGGCAATCAGCCGTAAGTTGTAGTAGTTGGACGCAGACCTCAAGCCAGGCAAGATCTAATGAATTCAGTCACAATTTTGACAGACGTCATGCAGAGACTCTACGGAGATTCTTTATAATTGGGATTTTAGGCAGCGGCACAAATGATATAGGCATTTATGGGTGAGAGTTCAGTACCGACTTCAAGCTGCGACTGGAGGAGGAGATCTACAAATACTCATACCAAAGTTATGCTATAAGCTTTAGATCAGCGACTCAACACTTTCAAGACAGATCCTGCTTCGGTCTGCTGAGTTCACAGAAGCTCTCCACCGCTATCGAAATGAAAGTACTGCCATGACAACTCACTCTGCTGTAGACATGAACTCAGATACGTCAGCTGAGCTTGAGACAGAGAAAACTCTAGATATGGCCACCGATGTCGAAGCTGGCTTACCCTCAAATACCAAGCCAGAGACTCATCGCTCGTATTTCGAGTTTTTCTCGCAGATTCTAATCTGCTTGGTGCTATTCTCAGCAATAGAAGTATTTGTCCAAGTCGGTATGCTTGGTGCTGAATTGCTCTGCTGGCCGGCAATCGTGGTCTCCCTCTCCGCCCGGATCACAATCACATATGTCAGCCTTAAATCTGCGTTATCTGTATCTACTCGCAGTGAGGTATGGCAGGCTCTGAATACAGGTCATATCCGTGGCAAGCCAATCACGAAGTACCTCTCAATGGCTTCGATGATGATGCAATGCTATGCTTTCGGCTGGACGGTGTTTATCGTATTAATTACTTGTAAGTCGGAAACAGACGCAGAAGCTCAACTAGCTAATGAACTCAGTTGCACTTTTCACATTGAAAGCGTGTGCCTATCCTGGAGAGACTATCACGGTGTTCTGGATAACTGGTCCATCACCCTGTGGCATACATGAAACGGGCATTTTGGGAAAAATACAAAAGCAATATCGAGCTGCGATGGTCTTGTACGGCACTCTTCACTATCAAGGGCGACGGCCCGACACTGTATATGGGAGACTCAATTGAGGTGGAAGGTTGGGTGACTATTCCTCGGTATTAGAGTTCTCGTGCATAGCCAGGTTTGTGTTATAAGGTTTCGCTTCATTATTGGTATCCACACACAGCATAGATTACTTGAATATGGCCATGCCTACTCTCTTCTGGCGTAATCGCACTTCTCTCTGTATATCGCGATCACCCACCTATTCATGAGCAAAATGTCAAAGCCGTCAATCCGGGCGCTTCCAGGTACGTTAGCACAGCTACTACCTAAGCTCTTCCCAACTTACCTCTATCTAGCGCCTGTCACCGCCAGACCGTCTCCAACCACGTCTCCCTGGTTATCGGGCACTGTCAGAAATTATCGCAACGAGGCTTTCCTACTCTGCTGTCTCTGCTGCGTCTCGACCGTGCCGACCTGGGCTGAAGTGAAGTTTACAGTGGTCATACACGGCTACCTCGACCACGTCTTCTGGTCTCAACTGCTGCTATCTGTTGTCACTAGAGTCATCGTTGCGTATTTAAGCGTATGGAGTGTATTCTTACCAAGAATGCTATGGCATTCGCCCTCGGATCTGTGGCGCGCGATGAGGAGGACGTTCTCACCTACGAATAGTACCTGGACCGCAGGTTATTCGGAGACGGTCTGGTGCACTTTCTGGTATAATTTGGTTTGGTTCATTGGGTGGTTCGTGTACACAGTGGTCGCAAACTTTCACAAACTTCAAGGGGCGGAAGGACATAAACTTCAAGGTGTCGAAGGACATTAGCTTGTCAAAGCACGAGGAGCATGATCATTATACATGTTCCTGTATGGGTGACCCACAACGCCCGGAGCATCATATATACATGATCCTGCACTCCAGGATGCCATAGTGAGGTACAAAAGCGAGAAACGATGAAGTTAGAAGAGCAGAAGACTTAGCGGACCCTAAGCTCAGAAGAGAGTGGTATCATTGGTAAAGTCGATGCCAATCACAACCACGATGTCTTTGGCAGTGAAGAACACCACGATGTATGTACCAGAGATAATACTCATCCGCCATTACTATCCCAGAGCATCGGTCCGAGCAGAAGCCTTACGCACCCCCCTATGTTTACTCGAGGTTGCACCATAACTAATCTCCCCAGATCAGATACAAAATCCTCTTATGGCAACTCGTCGCCATCCTCATGATCGCCGAGATCGTTCTCCAACGGCATGCTCTCCCTCACGCCCTCGGCGTCGTCGGCCTCGTTCCCGGCGTCCTGATCATCGCCGGTCTCGGTAGCTGGGCGACCTATACGTCCTGGCTCCTTATCAACTTCAAGATGCGCCACCCTGAAGTGCACACAATGGGCGACGCCGGCAGGATTGTCTTCGGGCCGCTTGGTCGTGAGATCCTGGCATTCGGCACCGTCGCGTTTGCGATCTTTGCTACTGGCAGCCAGCAGCCAGTTTGCGGCGGGACAGATCGCGTTGCAGACGCTGAGCGATAAAAAGCTGTGCTTGATGCTGTATACCGGCATTTCTGCGGCTGCGACCTTGGTGGCGTCGTTCCCAAGGACGCTGGATAAGCTGGCCTGGGGCGAGTGTGCCGTCGGTCTTGTCGTCGGTCTTGTCCATCATGGCTGCAGGTGTCATTGCAATGATCAGTATGTCTTTCATGAGAGGATCCGGCCACACAATTGCTAACGTGCTTCAATAGTCGCCGGCCTCAAGCCAACTATTCCTCGAACGTGGGAGATCACAAAGCCAACGACCTTCCACAACGCCTTCACAGCCGTCACAAACCCAGTCTTCGCCTATGCAGGTCACTTCATGTTCTTCATCCTCATCTCCGAGATGAACAAGCCCGAAGACGCCATGAAAGCCGCCTACACACTCCAGTCATTCGCGACGCTGTTCTACATCTGCTTCGCTGTGGTCTGCTACCTGTACCTGGGCGACAGTGTAGCGTCACCAGCTTTCTCGAGTCTGCCCATTCTGTGGCAGAAGATCGCGTTTGGGGTGGCGATACCGAATTTTCTCATTGCTGGGGCATTATATGCGCATACTGCGAGTAAGCTGATTTTCGGGAGGTTGTTCAGGAATAGTAGGCATCTGCACTCGAACACTGTGGTGGGATGGAGCATTTGGACGTTATTGATCATTATCATGAATGGCGCTGCGTTTGTGCTAGCTATGGGCGTGCCGATATTCTACTACATCGTTGGACTTGCGGCATCACTGGTAAGATGAGGGCACCAGCCACAAGCAAATTATTTGCAGACTAATACCACCCTCTGTAGTTTGCGTCGTGGTACACTTACGGTATTGCCGGCTTCTTCTGGCTGCATGATACGTATCACTCTGGTAATGCTGATGGTAAGGGCACATCCTCAAAGATTCGTGGCCGAGCAGCTTGGAGACATCATTGGTTTCAGGCAACCTTGGCAATTGCCACAATCGCGGGTGGTGCCTTCATCTGTGTGTCGGGCTTGTATGTTACCATTCAGGGCATTACAGACGCATATGCTTCGGGGGAAGTTGGGGATGCATTTGCTTGTTAGACGGATTGGGATAGTGTCTACCTGAGCATATGCTCGTAGATTATGCCGCAAATGATATGTGCAACTGATTGTTGCTTTCAATGTCCACTATGTCCTCACAATAGGGCGATCAAAGACGCGCCCCAGGAAATATCCGAGGACGACCAAGTTGATATACCTGACATTCCAAAGACTCGCTGATAGCCGCTGGCCCACAGCAAGGAGCAGTTTCAGATGGCCAACGAGAATCGGGTAGTGTCTCTCCTGTTCACGACCCCAGATCAGTATTTCGCAAGGCTTGGAGAGTACTATGCAGTCTTTCCAGAGGAGATCACTTACTGTCAGTACTATAATTATCTGGACCAGCTGTTTAGCTACGTCGATGGTGTCACCAGTACGCGGACACAACCGTACACGGGTTCTGCGTTGATACCTGTGCTCGTGTTTGCGAGTGCCGTACTGGCTGCGCTTAAGCTGGACAATGGTGTAGTGGTTTCGGACAGAACGATTAAAGCCGTACTGGTCGACACTGAGCTGGTAAGTACCGTACTGATCGTGCTCGGGCCAGAGATCGAGGATAAGGTCGAGGTCGAGGCCAAACACTCGGAAGTAGATGAACTGGATGATGGCTGGCAAATGGAAGAAGATTGTTCTGAGACAGCCTCTTCCGCAGCGGAGTATATGACGGAAGAAGTATAATAGGAGAACCGGATGGCGGCAGTAACTTTATGCCAGTCACTCGCGTGTACGTCGATCAGACTTGTCACGACTTCGCTAAGAGTCACAATGTCGCCATGGAGCTCATTTCCGTTATGTACGTAGTAGTTGAGCTCTCCAGGAGCGGGGTTGGCTGACTTGAGCTGTCCAACGATATATTCAAGAGGATCTACTGTCTCTTTCTCAGCGATGTAGTCGTACTTGAGCGTGACGATGGTGATGTGCGCAGACGTGATCGCTGTCGTTCTTGTAGTCCGGTAGCTGGTCTGGGAAATAAAACTGACTGACGTGTTCGTAGTGGTCGCGTGGGTGAAGCTGAGGACAGCGAAGAGGAAGTAAGGCTTGGTATACATATCGAAGTACGAAGATGACGAATTCTTTGTGGTAGAGTGGCCTTTGATTACAGTTGAGAGACTGTCGCAGAGTGGAGAGCTTGAGTACAAATTACACGAGCCAACCGAAAGGATGCATCGAGAATATGAACAAAAGCAGATGCGCTCAGAGAGCCCAAAAGCATAATGACCAAGGGCGGTGAAGAGGAGACTGACCTTCGATAACCGCGCGCTATCGTCAGAAACCAGACGGCACTCTTCACCATGATCCCTAGCCTCTTCGGACCTCAAAGCAGTGCTCTGAACTATGACGGCAAATGGTCACAATCTGGAAAGACACTGATCTGTTGGGAATGTAGTTTCGACTGATGGCACTAACCACGTTAGGACAGTCACTCTTTCTGGACATGCAGAAGATCTCGTAAGCAAGGATCTGCCTTTCCCATCACCTGCAGCTCAGCTCGTATATCGACAGTCTGACCATCCACGGTCCCATCCACAACCACTGCATCTACAGCTGCTGCCAGCATGTTCACCACCACTCTCATCTCAATCTTGCATGCCTTCGTTTGCTCGCTCTTCCCTACAGTATTGCTTGTGCTAGATCCACCCCTCTCCTCGCTCTCTTGCGATACTTGTACCCACGCAGCACATAGTCCACCCAACACATCTCCCCTCCATCGCCACATCCTCGGCCAAGCGTTCGCCAATAAAACTTGTAAGGTACGTGCAGCGGCAAGCGGGAGCGGTGGGTATGCCGCGATGAACGGCATCGACAGGATCTCCGTCAGCATTGGCACTAAGATCCCAAGATGAGCGATTGTGTCAGTGCCGAGGCGTGCGATAAGAGCGATAAGGTGAACGAGTAAGGTGACCACAACAGTAGGATGAGACTCAAGCATACGATCGATGCTGGGGAGAATCTGGGTGTGGAGACTGTGGGAGAGCTGCTGAGCGTAAGCAGAGGGCACGTGAGCCGGGTGCGCCTGGAAAGACACAGTTGTGGTCGGTGAGAAGCGGACGGCAGTCAAGGTGAAGAGGGCGGGATATGCTGCGTCGAGCAGCAGGATCGATTGGGCTTCAGGAGTCAAGGTGGGAAGGTACGATAGACACGGCGTGATAGCGTCGTCGAAGACTGGGCCGAGACCAGTTCGTGCCAACAAGGCTGGAGGTGTTGTAGCTAGTAAGCTGGACAGTAGAGTGCAGCCAACAGCTTTGTATTTGACCTCCATATCGTCCAGAAGCGCGAGTATTGGAGGTAACAGTAGTGGCCAGAACTCCTCTACTAGCTTCGAATCGAGGCTCGTCACAATCCAATTCAGCATGTCGACGACAAACGCATCACTCTTCCAGGGTCGACTCGCCTCCTCGTCTTCTTCAGCCCCGACGAACCTTCCTGGGAGGACCGGCTGACTCGTCACCTTTCGGCCCTGAGTTGTCACGTTGCGTGTCTGCTTCTTTGCAAACAAAGGGCGAACGGTAAGCGTGAGGAAATGGCGTATCAGGACGGCGGTAAGCTCACCCTGTTTGTTCCGTACTTCGTCAATGGCGCCTTCTATCGTTGGAGATGTGGTCTGGCGCAACTGCCATGCCATGACAACGTCAAGGGCCTCTTTCATCCATGGTCCTGGTTTCAGTCTCAGTGCTTTCGAGAGCGCCTTGCCGTCGACGACGGGTCTGAAGTCATAAGCATTGAGAGCATCGATCTTCGCAAGATGCTCAAGCCAAGAGGCCCATTCACGCATGATATCTGGGAGCGTTATTTAGTACGGTACATACGCGTTGGACCAGACGTACTCACCATGCGGGTCTTTTGTTGATCTGGCGACCTCCAGCATGAGCGCAAAGATCGCTTGACTGCGCCATGTACTTCCCCACCTCCGAATCGCCATCCCCAATGTATCTCGTGTGGCACAATCTGCTGTACTTATTGATGCGCCTGTCCTCTGGCCGCTTGCATAGCCATTCTTCAGTGACAGTATCTCATTGGTGTCTCGTATCGCCAAGTTGAGCACATCAGAGATTTTGTTAGGTGCCTTAATACCTTCTCTTGCTGCGTTAACGGCAATATGAGGCGGCACCTTCCCTCCTGGCTTGGCTGGCTGAGGAGTCGGTGCATCGATCCACGCCGTGAAATTTGCCAGCATCCAGGCTGCGTATTCATGATCTTGATCAGGCAGCAATGTTGTTTTGATCACAGTTGGATATACATCGCCCAGTATGTCGAAGAGACATGTGTAGGAGGGACGCCAGAGATCATGCTCGGGAGTGAAATCGGCCCTACTAGTAGGATCGGTGAATATTGTGGCGTAGAGTTGCAGCTCATCAATTAGAGCCAACGCCTTTCGAGGATCTGGGCCTAGTAGAATCTTAGATTGTGCTGTAACATGCACGAGCTATCATACCTTTGAGCATCTTCTCGAGCTCCACGCCAACACGCTCCCTGCTGATCTTGACTTTGAGTGCCTCCTGGATGCTCTCCTCACACATTGCTGTTCTGGCATCCTCCTCGATTTCGTAATCAAGTCGACTGGCGAAGCGAATGAGTCGGAGAACACGCAGCGGATCGTCTTTGAATGTCTGATATGGCTCGAGCGGTGTGCGAATGATTCTTTCTCTCATGTCATCGTGGCCACGACCCGTGAAATCCTCAACGACCTCGGTCTGCAGATTGTAAAACATAGCATTGATCGTCGCATCTCTCCGCAAAGCATCCTCTTCAGGAGTGCCAAATTCCATCTGGGGATTGCGGCTGTCTTCGGTGTAGGTTTCCTTCCTCAAGTTCACTAAGTCAATGTCAAGACCAAAGATTCTTGTCGTGACAGTCTCCAAGTGTTTTGACTTTTCTGGATTTGCTTCAATCTTGTGCAGACCTGAAACGACTACAGTCTTGCTCTGTGCACTCTGGCTTTTGGCATTTGCGTCTGTGGTCGCCACGCCGTCAAGACCGTACTTGTCAGAGTTTCCAGGCACCTCGAGGTAGTCCTTCATTTTCAGGCCAAATTGATACCCTGTCATGTCATTGATTGCCACATCGATGTCATGACTGCCCATGCCCAGCAACTTATCACGAACCCAGCCGCCGGTAAATCGGAGCTCACTGGGCGATTCTGGGTTGATATACTGCGCCACATCAAGGAGTAGCTGTCGTAATGTGCTCTCAAGCTTGGTGAGTTCTAATTTCACTGTCTTCGACGTGGAAGTATCTGCTGTCATCATCCTTGCGGGTATGATGTGCTTGTCCTTGATGATCGGCCAAGCTCTTTGAGCATAAGGTGTTTTGCACGAAGCAGATACTCGTTGAGATGTCACGTAGTGTGCATTACGCAATAGTGACAGAGGATGCGTTGATTTCCAAAGTCGTAGTCGTCGTGATAAGAAAGGCAAATTGACAGACATTCACTCTCTCATGATGCCATACACGTGCATTAGGCAGTGTTTCAGATATTGTGAATCAGCCTTTTGCTGCATAAAAATGTCCCGGATGCAACTCCATGGCTCCATCCAAAACCGCCCTCAAACGCCGACCTGACGACATTGACAATAAACATTGGATAAAGTATCACGAAGATTCGTTTGCTCTTGAACGAGAGACACGCTTGCTACAACACTTCCTGCCACAGTCGCAGAGGTAGCAAACGCCTCAGTCCAATGACACCCCACATTTACGCGCGCCGATGACATCCTACGAACAGGATGAAAGTCCTCCTGTATCTCCACCACTCACACCCTCCGATTCCTCTCTCGCACTACCACGCCTGCGCGACCCAGAGAAAGCAAGCGACAGGCCTACTCGGCTAACGACAGACTTCAATCTACCTTTCCGTCGCTCCAACCCATCACTTTCCGCCATTTTCGCATCCACAAGTAGCCCCGGCTCAGCACCTTCCACGCGATCCAGCTCCCTCCTGACAACTGGGACTCCTCCCATACCGCAGATTGGCCAGTCGATATTCTCACCCGGCCCTCAAGAACGATCCTCTGGCATACCAAGCACATATAAAGATCTGATATTAAGATCATTCGTACCACATGTCGCCGTATATCCGTCACAAGATGTCGAAGATTTACTTGCGCAGAAAGGCTTGCCTGGAGGCTTCCTACAGCTTGTGAGACCTGCTGGAGAGACAGTGCAAGGCAAGGTTACGATCAGAGATAGCAGCGGGTCAAGTAGAAGTTGGGAAGACTTTGGGGTGAGATTCACAAAGCTCAAAGATGGCATTGAAGGTCCACGGCTGGCAGACCGTAAGAGCACGGATATCCGACCTTCGAGTGTGGATGGGCTTGTCGACAAATACTTTCCAGCTTCCTCATCTCGATTACGCACTGGTGGCGATCTACCCTACATCGAAAATGCAGTCGCGAAACATCTGGCATACTCAGAAGGTCAATCTGCACCGGGCGCCGAAGATTACTTGACGCACGGAATGCCGACCGCAGACTCATATACACCTCACAACTCACCTTTCCACTCTTTATATCTTCGAAGACTGCTCTCCGGCATACCCATGAGTCCACATGAGACCTTTTCACATCCTGTAGCTTGCGTAATAGCAATAAGTTCTCGACATCCAGATCCCATTGAAGAATTGAGACAGATGTACGCCAACACGACTGCCGGCGATCAAAGGCTGCCTCAATGGGTCAACCCAGACTATCTACGCTACTATGTACTTGTGCACGATGAAGACCATGACGATGCGCAAAGGTCTACGTCACTGTTCGATCACATGAAGCGGCACTTTGGACTGCACTGTCATCTTCTCAGAATACGTAGTGAGCAGTGTGTGCCCTCAGACGACGACTGTGTTCGCTTGCCAGTCTGCGAATGGCTTTCTGCAGCAGAAGAGTTGGAAGAGATCAGGAAGCAAGGTAAGAGACTTGAGCAGTAAAGATGCTCCGTGGACTAATAATTACAGAAAACTTCGAGACCAGCGAGGACGCAGGTCCGTGGGTCTTTGAGTCCGATGCTGCTTCGATCAGGAACTTCGTGCGCGAGATGGTTACACAATCCATAGTGCCACTGATGGAACGAATGTGTGCTCAATGGAATGATCAGGTCGCTTCACGAAGACGTGGATTGACAGGGCGCTTCAATAATATCGCTAAGAAGTGGTCACCATTCGGTTCATCAAGGACAGCCTCTTCACCATTGGGTAACCCGAACAATCCCAATAGTAATTACGATTTTCTGCAAGGTTTTTACCGACCAGATGCACCAGAAGCCATCATGCGCAAACTTGCTGACTACGCCTACATGCTGAGAGACTTTAAGCTTGCACAAAGCACATATGAACTGCTACGAACTGACTATAGTAACGACAAAGCCTGGAAGCACTACGCTGGTGTCAACGAAATGGCGGCGCTCACGATGCTGATCAGTCCACAATCTCTCTCTGCGAGGGTTCGCGCTGATACTGTCGACCAATTGCTTGAGGCGGCAAGCTACTCATATCTCGCTCGTTCGATGTCACCTTACTATGCCCTGCGAGCACTTGCAATCGCCGTCGAGTTGCTTCTGCTCCGCGGCGGCTCGAGCGCAGATGATGGTGCGCGCTGGGCCTGCCGCATCACTGAACTAGACTTGACTGGACCCCTCGGATCTGCGCTATTTGCTGAACGTGTCTCCGCAGCTTATGCTACCAGGAAAGGAGTCGGCAGCAAGCGTTGGGGAGCTCGACCTCGCAAGTCTGCACTATGGAGTGTATTCGCTACTGAAGCATGGCTGAGGTTAGACAAGCCACGACAAGCCGAGAAGAACCTAAAGGAAGTCCTCAAAGTCTATGACATTTCTTCAAAGACAGAGCCAGAAGCGATTGGTTTCCAAGGCATGCGCATCATGCTCGAAGATCTCAAGGACACTGTGGCGATGAAGACCGGTGATGGGGATCAATTTGCAGAATTCGATCATGCCCTGGCCGAAAAGCTCAGCAGTACGCATCTACGAGTTGAGCAACCAGAGATGGAGGTGCTCGGTCGAGGTCCTGGTGCGACAGAAGCCAGTGCAGCTGGGGCGACTGATCCCCTTGGAGTCGGGCTAATGCCACGAGACCATGGTGAGGAAGATGATCTTCATGAGGAGGTGCTTTCATAATCGGTTATCAACTCAACAAGAGCGTCAATCCATGGCGCACCCCTGTCAAATCAGCCAGCCCCACTTCCTAGATCTCTCTCTTGTTTCAGGTTCCGTGCCACGCTTCCTTTCATTTCGCTGAATCATGCTCCCAGCCACCGCTGCACTGCCTTAAAGTCTTGCAGTCGCCTACATTTCTGCTGTTCTTTCGTCTTCTATTCAAGTACATACACTTTTGTCAGAATCACACCATTACGCACCTCACCATGCGTTCCACTACTCTCATCGCAATCATTCTAGTTTGGCTGTCGGTCACCCTCCAGGTCATTGCCGCCAGCACCATGTCCACTTTCTCCCCACGAGATGTCTCGCGTCCATTCGAGTTCTTCCTTACCTTGAGTTCAACCACCATCGGATTCAGTCAAATTTTCGTCCTTACCGCTACCTCCACCTCCACCTCTACGTTCACCTCCACCTCCACCTCCATCTCTCCCGATCTTGCTCTATCCGTCTCTGCCTTTATTGACTTAATCTCTTCGGCACTCTCGACACCCACAGACAGCCCCATCCACGATACCATTGAGTACTCTGTCCCCGACACGCTCCATACCTCTGATTCGGCTGCTACCATCGATTCACCGGCTTTCGAAGCCACGGCACTCGCACTACCTTTAGAAGATGACCTCTCGATGCATCCGCCGACTAATCTACCGACAGACTCTTTCGCGGATGTCGACCAGATCCGAGCGAGGTCTTTACAACCCTCGCCAGCTACGACACTCGCCCCGCTCCAAAGCGGCTCTTCTCGCAACTCAGCGGCCGCTCCATCCATTGCACCTTCTACCGACTTTAAACAGACCACGACGGATGCTTCTGACACCTTAGCCATTATGGTACCCTCCTCTGTTCATAACCGTCCGTCAGTCGAGATGAATTCTGCTTCTCTACCAACCGTGCCCACCAACTCCTCACAGACTTCTACCTCATCCATTTCAACAGAAGAGGCCATGAAGAACACCCTGCCAAGCCCTATCTACAAACACGATCACATTGAAGCGCAAGTCCAGGGAGAGAATATTGTCACCTTCGCCAGTGTAAGTCAAATAACGTTCTGTTCCATGATCTTTTCATGTGCTAATATACAAGGACAGTACCAGATCTTCCCTTTCATCATGAAGTACCTCAAAAAGCAGACCACGACTTCTTGGAGTCCAACTTTCCAGTCGTTTGCATTGCACATCATGCAATCTTTCATCTTGTGGTGGGCGGCGCCTTTATTCAAGTGGATGGGGGTGAGAGCTGCTCGGGGCATCAAGAAAGGTTGGCAATGGACTGGGCTCGGACAGAGGTTGAGGACTTGGTTTTTCGGGACGACTCCTGCAGCTGTTATGTGGTCGGCGGGGGGTCTCAACATCACTGTGCAGGCGCAAGACAATGTTCCGCGTGCTGGACAGGTGGACACGGCACCTGGGGCGCTCTGGGAATCTTCGCCGTGCATCCAGTCAGGCAGTAGTCAGCGCGGCGAGTTAGGAAGCAGTAAGATGGACTGAATGCCAGGAGCAGAAAGACTAGTGATGTAAAGGGAGTACCACGGTAATCTGAGAAGTTCAGTCATGAGTAGCGCTTCCCACCGCGACAAACACAACTGAATATGTATTTAGCTCTTACGAAACTTGAAGTCTTGGTTTGACTCTCACTCACTGCTCGAGGTCGTAGTGATGAAAAACCAAGCAATGCTATACCCTAATAAGAAACTGTATCCTTCTACGATAATCTCTTCGAGTGAGCTAGTGTGGATTTGACCTGTACTAAACGTGCGCCATAGATCGCTGGGAGTCGATTGAGTCGATGCAGCCTCGAGACCAAGGTATGTGCAGTAGATCTTGGCGCAGACGGCAAGGAACAGTCCAAACGAGAAATCTTCAGGACCGAAGATGGCAACTTGGACCTTCAGTTCGAGCACGGTGAAGCCCACGGTAACAAGCAGATATAGGCAGAGTAGCGCGAGATACAAGCCGGATCTGACAATAAAGGCCTTGATTCGTGAGGGCGCATTCACAAGTGCGCCAGCTTCGAGCTTAGCAGCTGTATCTGTGGTCATTTCCGTGATGAAACTGGTGTTAAGCTGGCTCGAGGGCTTCATCAGTATGATTTGTGTCGGTGCAGAGCTTGACATGGTGACTGCAGAACTGATGTCTCGACACAACTCATGATGAGGAGAGCCATGTCAGTTTTGAGGTGGGCGATGGTGGGCAGAAGCTTAAAGCACAACTCTGGCCCACAAGCGAAAACATCACTTGATGAGATATTCAGTAAAGCATAATATCAAGCTGCAAGTGCAGATCTTGCTTCAGTTTCGTGTCACCTGGAGAGAGGGCACTATTGCACTTCCACAAGGTGTCCCGAAAGTCATCATAGCTGGAGTGAGGTCCGTCCGCCATCCCCACAAAATGCGAAACACGACATCATCAGTTTCACATTTCCTGCCGCAACATCGTACAATATCGGCCCAACCACTTAGATTCTGCCTGACAAAGCATGCACCCGGCCACTCGGACATCCATAGTCACGAGAGACCATGAGGACGCTGCCATGGCTCACCTCCGGAACAACAAATTCCACCACTACTAAGCGCCCAGCCAAGACAGCTGTAGCTAGCAAGACTCCCAAGCGCCAGCGTCTTATCAACGACGACTCAGATGACCTCAGTATCTCTACCATCAGCGCCCGTCACTCCACACACCGGCATAATGTTCGCGATGCAAGCAGTAGTCCAGACGAGGCTCGACCTGGACCACGGGAGATTCCGCGTACGCCATCATCCTCACCACCGCCTGCAGCACCGCCGATAGAGGAGATGAAACCATCAGATGAAGCATGGATCATGGTAGAAGACGAGTTCAACTCTATTGCGTCAACGTTTACGAAACATCTTCATCGGGAGGAGTACAAAAAGCAACAAGCACTAGCAGCACAAAAGAGCACCAAGATCATTGCGGCGCTACCGAGGCCAACGGACCGCGTGACCGCATTGAGTAAGAAGGCGGAGATCACGAAACAAGTTGAGCACAATCGGGTACGAATGAAGAAGGCTGCGACGAAACTTGCTGGTCAGAATGTCGCGCCAGGTTCGGATGAGGAAGGGGATGAGATGCTGATTGGAGACCGACATCTCGCTGGTCTTATGCATAGTACAAGCACGGCGAGGCCGGTGAAAAGAGTGCTTACGGACACTAGCACCAAGAGCAATACAAGGGCTGCGGCGGGCTTTTCAAAGCAGGACACAGAGTCACCGAAGCGTAATCGAGGAGAACAACGACTGCCAGACTTAGACAACCTGCGGAAACCAAAGATACCAGACATCCTTCGACCCAAGCCTGCTGGAGACTGGCGACAGGACAAGCACAAGCTCGACAGGCCAAAGCGACCAGTGTTCGTCCCCATTGACGACGAGGACGACGATCTCGATGCACCAGTCCGCACTCGGACCTTGCCTGTTACGGCATCGAAGGCGCACTCCGACCTGATTTCCAAACCTATATTTACAAACACAAGTATGCCACCACCACTTCTCGACAAGCCAGTTAACCTCCGCCGCACCTCCAGTAGCATCTCCAGCACAACATCGACATCGCAAAAGACCTATCCTCGACCATCACTGAAGAAGGAGACCTCAAGTATTGGCGAAAGTCCGGTTAAGAAGCTCACGTTTGAGGATGTTTCACCCTTTCGGCAGAAGATACCACAATTGCAGTCGATGGCGGCTCCCTTGGTGCGGGCTCCACAGTCTGTGGGACGATCAGCTGAGAAGCCAAAGGAGCCCGCAGCAAATACGCGTACGGAGTCTCAGTTTGCGTACGAGGATGTGCCGTTGATCAGGTCGAAGTTGCTGCCGAGTCGGCGCAAGATGAGGCAAGGCGGTGCCGCGCAGGTCAAACAGGAGCCAGCGATCAAGGTTGAGGAAGTCCCGATGTTCACTATCTGATGGAGGAGCCTCGAGCCGTGAGAGCAAAGAAGAGCATTTGAAGGCGCAAGGAAGGTTGGGAAAGGAACGGTTCTAGCATTATATACCCCACTGGCGAGTCTGTGCATTTACAACGGAGTCAAAGGGCTTTGCAGATTTGAATGGATGAGAAAATCGAGGTCGTGAGGCTTTCGTTTAGCGAGCATGTAGACAACTACATGGATCTACATGCCGCCCCATTCAATACAAAAGCATCTCGCGTCAACTTCACCCTCACCCTCACTACCCACCCCTCCCTCCTCCTTCCCACCAATCAGAAATCCCTTCTTCACACCCGTTCCCAACCGTCCACCCCCCACCAAATCCAACAGATCAATCTCCTCATCCCACGCGTACCCTCTGCACAGGAAGTGACTGTGAAAGCGCAGCGGATCACCCGGATACGCCATGTATTGGCAGCCAAAGCGCAAGCCCGGGGACATGAAGTAATTTAGGGCGTGGAGACGGCTGTAGACGGCGTAGGCGTGCGGATTTACGGGCGGAAGCGTGGAGGAGTCGGGTGTTGGTGGGGGAGAAGGCGGTGTGAGCAGGAGATCCGAGGTTGTGGGCGTTATGACGTGGTGTTCTACACTGCCGCCTGCGATTGTGGATGGCGCGAGTGATGGTGTAGGTGTCGAGCTTCGAGGCGGCGTTGATGGTGCTGCTCGCGATGCGCGTTGCGGAGTGCCTCGATCGTAGCTGGGGAACAATGCATCGTCCTCTTCGTCACCAACCACTTCCTGCTCACCAGTCGTTTGTGCCGACGCCGCCCGCTCCTTCTCTTCCGCCCGGACTCTCGCCTCTTCCCGCTTCCTAATCACCAGCTCCCTCTTCTCAGCACTCATCCCCTGCAACGCCTTTTCCGTATTGCCCTCCTGTCTCTTCTGCACCGCCCTACTAACATCCTTTCCCTGCTCCGCCAATGCCTCGATATATTTTCTCCCATCCTCATCCCGTATAGCTCGCAATCGTTGACGATGTGCAGCAGCATCGTCGACGACATAGCAGACGCCCTGTTCGACGAGGAGGCGGGCTTCTTCGGGGAGGAGGCAGAGAGGGAGACCGAGGAAAACGTTTTGTTGCGGGGCTTGGGGGAGAGAGCCGATCAGGACGCCGGGAGTGGAGAAGTTGCGGCGGAGGTGCGTAATGTGGTGGATGTTGTAGAGGTAGTAGCGATGGGCGAGACGGGAGAGGGGGATGGGGTAGGTTATGTTGGGGTCATCTGAGATTGGGGGTAAATGCTGTGACATGGCGGTGCAGGAGAATAGTGGTGAGAAAGAGATGTGATATTGAGTTGGATTGTCTATGTCTTTAGTTGAGTTAGCTTGGGACCCAATATGTGCTGAGAGTGAAGAGAGAGCAGTGTTGTAGAAGTCATTGGTTTGAGATTAAACATTTCTCCTCATTCGACCTAATTTGGTTGTAGGAGGATTGACAGATGAAGTTTTGGGTATAATCATTCTGGTATGGTGAGACAGGATGCGTGAGTGACTTACAGATGCTGCGGTTTATACTATCTAAGTTCCCACGCTGTCTTCACCAGAGTCTGTATAAATTGTGTGATGTTCTTGGAGGACGACAAAAGAATGGAGAAAATAGCAGTGGAGGTGGGGCTTTGACTCATGGCACAATCTCCTACTCCAGCTCGTCCAACATCAGGAGTATATACACTCGCAAACACCATGAATATCTGGATTCTCCTTGGCCTGATCTTCTTCTTGCCTCTCGCTCTATTGTCTGCGTGGCTTATACTATCTACATGCATGGGTGACTCCTTCCGTGCTCGCGTTGCTGGCGTCCCTGTGAATGTCCGTCAAGCCAATTATGGCAAAACATATGCTCGAAACTTCGGTTCTGGTCTCAACCAAAGCGGCTTCGAGCAGATAGAGCTAGAGAATATGATGGATCCAGAGGAGGAGTTCGAGGAGCGTCCGGAAGTGGACAATTACGGCTTCGGTGATGGTCGATCCTTCCTTCAGAGATGAGGGCCAGGATTGTTCAGTCTCCACAGACCTTCCGAGCAAGACCGCTGCTGTGATCTCTCCTTCAGAAGTCTATCTGCTCCTTGGTAAGCTTCTTCGTTTCCGGAGCACCATCGGCACTCCCCTTTTGTGCTTCTATGTCCCCTTCTGCAGGCGGCAAGCTGAATGGCTTGATTGTAAACTTCCTCCTGCTGACAGTAAATGCCAGATCGTCACCCATACTCTTCAGCCTTCCGCCACCTCCACCTCTTTCGTGGAAAACAGGCACTTTATGCACTTTGACCATGCCCTGTGGTTGCTCTTCCTGCGAAGTTGCAGCGCCAGACGTCGACAAGGTGCCTGGACCTTCGTCGAAAGCGTGCGGAAATGGTGTGAATTCGATCACGCCGTCTGCGAGAAGTTCGAGCCAGCGGAGCAGTCCCGTTTCGCGAGGGTAGAGCTCTAGCGGGACGCTGGCCATGATTGTGAGCTGTGCAGGGTACTGCCGGAGGAGGCTGCGAAGAGAGTGAAAGAATTGGTTGAGATGCGGTGGCTGGCTGGCTTGAGGTGGGTAGATCGCAGGAGATAGAAGCGATGGTATGACCACACGATGTATTGTTGTCAGTGGAGACTCTCGTAATTGCGAGGAGAGATGTTGGAGGACGGAGGCGAACGGGTCGCCGCGTGGTGATGTCGAGATCGGCACATAGCAGATATTTGCGCTTGCGGGAATGGTCAGGCGCTTTGCAAGGTCGAAGATGTGGCAAAAAGGTGTCGATGGATTAGCTGTGGCATCCTCTGGGTGGGCTGCGGTATTCGAGGGCACTGTGCAAACAACGAGTCAGCATGCATTGAGAACTAGAGGTGCAATTATGGAGCTATCTGAAACAATTTTGAGGTATTACCCACCTCTTTGTCCTGCTGCCTCCCCAACTCGACCAAGCTTCTCATACCTCCATGCTATCTTCATTTTCTCGGCCTCACCACCTCGAGACGATGTCACACTTTCAACTCCATGATCAGCAGGTCCGACCAAGCCTGGTAGTCCTCGAGCCCAGCCGTCTCCTATGCCGACAATGTGCACTGTGTGTCCCTGCACAATCCCTTCTGCTGCATAGTACTTCAGCAGAGAGCCAGTATAGTCTGTTGTCCCATTCTCTTCCAGAATGATGCTGTGTCCTAACGCGAGACCTGCATGTCCAGCAAGCAGCGTATCTAGTGTAGGTGTTCCAGTCGAGGTAGTGAGCCTGCCATCCACAGGTGAAGGCCGGGTTCCGGGTAGCGCTAGGTGTGCTGTAGGCGAATTCTGTGCTGCTGGTGTGCCATGCTCGCGCGGTGTTGCTGTCGCGCTTCCAGCAGCTTCAGTCTTTTCAGCGCGATCCAGGCCAATGTTGCGCTTGCGGAAGGACATGGTCTGCTACTGGTCTGGCCGTTCTTGTCTTTTCTGCCTGTAATTTTGGTGATAAACGTTAAGATTATGACGCGCATGGTGTATCTGTTTCAGTTTATTATTAGTAAACAAAGGCCCTGGTGTTTCGAAACATGGTCGTACGACCACACCACACCTCGTACCTGAGCGCTTCGGGCGCTTCCTGCTAGGCTCTTGCAACCTTGTCTTCCTCCCTCCTAGCACCCTGTGTATAACCTGATTATCCCTCTACTCAAGGCAAGACCAATCACGCCGATCGCAAACACCGCCGCATTATCGACTTTCAGTATTGACGACTCTGCATTCCTTAGGACAATGAACGACATACCTACCCCTGTCTTCTTGGACGCCCTAGCACCGTCATATGTAGAGTTGAGCATACGCGCGGTTCGTCTTCTTCCATCGAGCACGTCCTAACGTAGACTGACCATGGGTAGACCGACACGAACATTGGTGCAGCGCGCCAGCTACAGAATCAGTCGGCCTCAACAGTACTAGCTACACTAGGACCCACTTCTTTATACGCCCTCGCCTTCTTCGTTGCTTTCATCATCGTTCGTCGTCTATTCCCAAGAGTATACCATCCCAGATCATTCATTGGCAGTTTAAGGGCACAAGAGAGAAGTCCGCAGTTGCCATCTGGGTTCTTCAATTGGCTCAAGACATTCTATTCGACGCCAGACCTGGTGGTGTTGAATACACATACTCTGGATGGCTATCTCTTCTTGCGCCATCTGAAGGTTGCTGTTGCCACTTGCTTCGTGGGCATTGTCATTACATGGCCGGTGCTGCTCAGTGTAAATGCAACAGGTTATGGTGGGCAGACTCAGCTCAACATCCTCACTTTTGGCAATGTTGCTGGACCTAGTAATCCCCAGAGTTACTATCGTTACTATGCGCATGCCTTCTGTGCATACTTCTTCTTCGGTAAAGCAGAATCAGGACAGTACCTATAGCGATAACACGACTGACGACTCATGTAGGCTTCGTCATCCACATGATCGTGCGAGAGAGCATCTTCTTCATCAACCTGCGCCAGGCTTACCTGGTATCGCCTCTTTATGCTAATCGTGTATCATCTCGCACGGTATTGTTTACATCCACGCCTGACGAATACCTGAACAAGGAGGCTATAAGCCGACTGTTTGGAGAAGATATTGTTCGGAACATCTGGATACCTACAAATGTCAAGGATTTGAGCGATGCTGTGGAGAAACGAGACGTTATAGCGATGAAACTGGAGAAAGCGGAGATCTCATTGATCAGGAAAGCAAATCAGGCACGACTCAAGCAGAACAAGCAGTCAAAAGGAGAAGGGAAAGAGTTGAAAGCACTGCGCAGTGGCAGCACGAGTCAAAACAATCGTCCTTCTCACGATCTGGAGGCGACGGTGGACTCGAGCAAGCAAGAGAATTGGTCGAATTGGATCGAGCAGAAGGACCGACCCTCTCACAAGCTAGGACTTCTCGGTCTCATCGGCGAGAAGGTCGACACAATCGAGTGGTGCAGAAAGGAGCTGTCTCAAAAGATTACAGACGTGGACAAGATGCAGCAAGAACATCGAAACGGGAAGAATAAGAAGCTCAACTCAGTCTTCGTCGAGTTTGAAACACTAAGAGATGCACAATCCGCGTTTCAGGCGCTGACGCATCATGAATCTCTGCACATGTCTCCACGCTATACTGGAATTGCACCTGGTGAGATTATCTGGTCGAACTTGCGCATTAAGTGGTTTGAGCGGATATTGAGGTTCCTGGTCACTACTAGCTTCTGGATTGGTCTGGTCATCTTCTGGTCCATCCCGGTTGCGCTGATCTCGTCCATTTCCAGTATTGGATATCTCGAGTCCTTGCCGGGTCTGCAGTGGCTTTCATTTCTGGCGAAGCTGCCTAGCTGGGCCTCTGGTCTGGTCACTGGTCTTCTCCCTTCGATCCTGTTGTCTGTACTGATGTCGTTGCTGCCGCCCGTATTACGATGTGAGTTACAAGGTCTGCTACGCCAATGTCGCTATTGCTGACCATGGTTAGTGACTGCACGCCTCGGTGGAGATCCCACATTGTCTGCAGTGGAATATTCTATACAGAACTCGTACTTTTGGTTTTATGTCATCCAAGTCTTCCTTGTGACAACCTTGTCGAACGGCGCACTGAAGGCAGCAGCACAGATCTACAAGAATCCTACCAGTGTGGTTATGCTGTTGGCAGATTCGTTGCCAGCCTCATCCAATTTCTACCTGTCCTATATTGCTCTTCAAGGTCTGGGCGTTGTGTCTCAACTTTTGTTGCAGGTTGTGAGCTTACTCTTGTATCTGATCTTGGGAAGACTGCTCGATGGCACACCGAGAGCAATGTTCAAGAGGTGGATCAGCTTGAGCAATCCTGGTATGGGCTCAGTATATCCTATCTATACAACCATGTTCATCATTGGTAAGTCTTGTTATCCTCCATCGACAACTTCCTGCTAACTTCATAGCCATATCCTACTCCTGTATTGCGCCTCTTGTGCTCGGATTCGCGGCCATCGGGTTGTTCTTCTTCTACCTTGCATACAGATACGAATTCCTCTACGTCTACGGTATACCATACGATACGAAAGGTCTCATGTATGCTCGAGCTCTTCAGCAGCTGTTCGTAGGACTTTATCTGGCCGAGCTCTGCCTGATCGGTTTGTTCTCGATCGGTACTGGTCAGTCACGGGTCGTCCTAGGCCCACTAGTCCTCATGATTATCCTCCTCATCTTCACGGTCATCGTTCACGTCTCACTCAACGCCGCCCTCGACCCGCTCCTTAAATACCTGCCAAAGACTCTCGAGACGGAGGAGCAGCGACTTCTTGCCTTGGAGCTTGAAGAAGCTGAAGCAGAAAAAGAAGGTCGCACCAGCACACAAGTCACCACTGGTCTTCTCGATGGTCAAGACCAAGACCGTACCTTTATTGATCGTCTCGAAAACGTCATACCACGCTTCGAGAACGCCATGCCCCGCTTCGAAAATGTCATGCCCTCTCTGCTCCACTGGCAAAAGAAGCACGAAAACAGGTCCGAAAATCCAAACTTCATCATTAAGTGGTTCAGACCTGCCATCTACCAGGACTACTACACGCTGCGAAAGCTGGTGCCGCGTGATTTTGCAAAGATAGAATATGATCAGACTGTGGAGCAAGAGACGTACTTTCATCCCGCTGTCACGAGTAGGGCGCCAACGTTGTGGGTGCCGAGGGATGTCATGGGCGTGAGTAGGGCGGAATGCAAGGATACAGGAGAGGTCATTCCGATGAGTGATGAGGCGGCGCATCTGGATGGGAAGAATGGCATTGTCTGGGATAAGGACAGGGCTGCGGAGGTGCCGATCGCGAGAGAGAAGATTTATTGGTAGGCGAGCTGGAATGGTGTGTACAGGTGGGAGCATTGCATAGCATGGTGTGGTCATATGATTGGCATTGGGAGGTTTGTAGGACCTGGCATTGGAAGGAGCATTGGAATTGGCATTGCAACGGTATTGTAGGTGGTAAAGGAGCATCGTATGGCTTGGCAAATACCCTCACGACCCCACGAAAGTATAGAACGAATAGTATCGACTCGCTCTCACGAGTCCAGTTCTGGAGATGCACTTAGGGGAACGGATGTGATGATAAGCTATAGTGCTTACAAAGCTGGCAAGCCAACCCTCATGTCGAACAAAAGCCCAACGACGGCAGGTGCAGCGAGAAGTCGAAGTGAAGGCAGCTCGGGATCGTATCATGAGTAGGGTATTTCGAGGGCGAAGGATGGTGGCTTCTGATAGTCTGCACGGCCCGCGTGGTAGCTGAGGTTGCCGAGGCCGAGACTGGTGTAAGTATAATGTACCTTGCACAAGTCACGTTCGGGGTGGATGGTGGTGAAAGGGGGGTAGAAGGGGGGTGGTCACCTCGGAAAGAGCCCGCGCGGGGAAAAGCTTTGGCTGAGGTGCCCCTCCTGCTACCCCTCTTTCTTCCACACCTCCAGCCAAAGCTCGTTTGCTATATCTGAAACCGCAACGAGGTCCCTTGGCGCCTATGTTTGTTCTACGCCTGATATCTTGCGTATATAAGGACAAGGCGCGGTACAATCATCCTTCACGATTCGCTACGCGTGCCTGTATACGCCTGCCAGCTCAACACAACTACTCCATGCCGAGACCTCGCCCGTCGTCATGTCGTGTCGTGTCGTGTGATAGTCGTACCAACCAAGCCCTTTGTGCTACATACCTGGTGACGTTTGCCTTGGTCCGTGCTTCCGCTCGACCTCGGCGAAGGTCTAATCAGCACCAGCCAAGTACAGTATACACGGCACGGCAAGTCAGGTTCGTGGTGCTGTATCGCCGTACCCAGAGGAATCCTACTCCACAGTACACCACTTGTCTTGTGTACTTCCCAGCATGTCCCCTTGTATCTTCCTGGCGGGCTGCCCAGATCTGAAGCTCTCGACATGTTCCTCCTGTATATGGAGTCTCTGGCGTGATCTGGACCATACCAGCGGTACGTGACACACTTACAGGGCATCTGGCCCTCCTCAGCTGCAAGCCTTCCTCCTGTCCGTGCGTGATGGACGTGGTGACCCAAGGCTTTGTGCCTTCACCCCCGCCAATACCCCGCCTTGAGCTTGCGTGTTTGATGGTGTCAGCTTGAGCCTCTTGTAGCATATAATGTAGTCTCAGTAATACAAATGTAGGCCAAATCCTCGCATCTCCCTTACCCAATCCCCCTCCTACTGCAACGCATTTGTCTACCTTCTTCATCAATCCTCAATTCATCTGTTAACAGACGCCTCCGTGAAGCCTCTCCTAGCCAAGTAACACAAACAGATACTCATTACCAAATCACTGTGATCCCACTAGCCCTCATGTCTTCTCCTCAGATCCCAACCGAGCAATGGGCGTGCGTGATTGAGAAGACGGGTGGTCCCGTCGAGTACAAGAAGATCCCGGTCCAGAAGCCTGGTCCTGATGAAGTGCTTATCAACATCAAGTACTCTGGTGTCTGTCACACAGACTTGCATGCCGTCAAGGGCGACTGGCCTTTGCCGACCAAATTGCCTCTTGTTGGTGGTCATGAGGGAGCCGGTGTCGTTGTTGCAAAGGGTGAGCAGGTTCAGGATATTCAGATTGGTGACCATGCTGGTGTTAAGGTGAGTAGTATCGAGGGAGGACTGATTGCGTCGAGGAGCGATGGCTGACACGAGGATGTAGTGGATCAATGGCTCTTGCCTTGCTTGCGACTTTTGCCAGCAGTCTGACGAGCCGCTTTGCGCAAAGGTATGTTATCGCTGATTTAGCCCGCTAGTATGTGCTCACAGACTTTCGCACAGGCCCTCCTGTCCGGCTACACGGTCGACGGCTCGTTCCAGCAATACGCCATTGCCAAGGCAGCTCATGTTGCGAGGATTGACAAATCGATCCCACTCGATGCAATCGCACCTGTCTTGTGTGCTGGTATTACGGTGTACAAGTAAGCCCTATTCTTGCCCCTATTCTCCAGCGAAAGCTAACCACTTCTTCCACAGGGGTCTCAAAGAGTCGGGTGCTCGACCTGGTCAATCGGTCGCCATTGTCGGTGCAGGAGGCGGCTTAGGCAGTCTTGCTCAGCAGTATGCCAAGGCTATGGGTCTTCGTGTCATTGCCATTGACAGGTGAGCTTTCTAGTCATTTTGCGTTGTACGTTCGATCGAAGCACTATACTGAAACAATCCAGCGGTGAGGAGAAGCGCAAGATGTCTCTCGAGCAGCTCGGCGCCGCGGAGTTTGTCGACTTTGGCACCAGCAAGGATCTCGTCGCCGATGTGAAGAACGCTACCGAGGATGGCCAGGGACCTCACGCTGTTATCCTCGTTGCTGTGAATGAGAAGCCGTTCCAGCAGGCTGCTGAGGTATGTTGCCTGTTATGATTATGAGCAGACTGTCATTGACACACTCTGCAGTACGTCCGTCCTCGTGGCACTGTGGTCTGCATCGGACTTCCCGCGGGCGCATACCTTAAGGCTCCTGTGTTTGAGTCTGTCATCAGGATGATTACGATCAAGGGCTCTTACGTGAGTTAGAGCGTGACAACATCATGAGCAGTACTGACGACATTTGATAGGTCGGAAACCGTAAGGATACACAGGAGGCTCTTGATTTTTACAAGCGCGGACACATCAAGGCACCATTCAAGGTCGTGGGCTTGAGTGAGCTGGCCCATGTTGTAAGTACTTGTCTTAGATGATGATTGTGGCGAGTACTGATTCAGGTCGACAGTATGAGCTCATGGAGGAGGGCAAGATTGCAGGTCGTTATGTTTTGGACACGGAGAAGTGATGGGGATGAGCAGGATTGGTGATGTTATGGTGTAATAAACGGGCCGGAATTGCTTGTAACTATGTTTTATGACTTGCCTGCATAATGATCCAAGATACTGCGCGTTAAGACTGAATGGGCTTGTCTACATGCTGGATGTGTCCACACTACTGTGACGACTACAGATTCAAACCAGCACGGCCACGATAGAATATATGTCGCCGGGTTGAGATAATTTCTTCCTGAGCTCATTAAACACGATTCTGAGTACGCCATGATCCGCCTGATTTTCAGACGATTTCTTTGAAGTCCTCAACGATTGTTTTGAGCGAGAGGTGGCCCACGAATTTTGTCGTGGCCGTGCCAGTCCCACAGGCGTACACAGAAGAACAGATTGCGGATCAGTATATTTAGGATACGAGGACTATGATCTACGATTTCATATCATGCATATCGTGTTTAAGAACATAGTGCTTTAGTCTCCGATTCGCAGCTCGATGAAAGGGACGTGCCGTGATATCACGAAGTGATATCACTCTTTTGCGAAGCAAAAAGAAATCCAAAAAAGCAAAAGAGGGATGCCCATGAGCGGAATTGCTACCGCTGATCTTTTTTAAGTCATTATATTCAACATGAAAGTTTTGTGCTTGCATACTTGGCCCGTGTGGCTCAGTGGTAAGGCGTCCCACTCGTAATTACTGCTGGAGAAATCCACATCCGTTCATGGGAAGATCAGCGGTTCAATTCCGCTCATGGGCATCCCTCTTTTGCTTTTTTGGATTTCTTTTTGCCGTATATCTGCTCATTTTGCTCGTTTTGGCGCAAATTGACTTTCAAAAAGGTGTGGAAAGCGCAAGACTAATCAGGGCAAGCCTGTGTATTCGGCGGCACCCGTCAGCAATCACGCACATGTCCATGATCTTGGTACCCAGCTTTCATACGTGCTGACTGATCGGGCACGGTGATCGCGGTCCAATTCGAGCGTTATAGACTATTTGTTTGCTAGTGGTGCGTTTGCAGTTTTCGGCGCTTGGTACTGACCTGTTTGACGCTCTCAAGCTTATAGATCTGCACATTCAAGCCGGGACATGCTATGGCGGGTGCCGTATCGGTCTAGTGCAATGACAAGTGGCAGAGGAGTGCATATAACAAGGAGCTATATTGGACGGAGGACATGGTGCGAAGACCTTTATAAGGACGCTCGTGTTGGCTGTGGCGGGTGCCGTGATGGTCTAGTGCAAAGACAAATAGTTTGGGGGTCCATACGACAAGTGGCTAAGTAGACAAAAGAGATGGAACGTAGATCTTCATAACCACGATCGTGGCGGCTGTGGCGAGTGCCGTGATGGTCTAGTGCAAGCATAAGTGGCAGAGGACTATATATAACTAAAAGCTGTATTGGATAGAAGAGATGGACCGAAGACCTTTATAACCACGCTCGTAGTAGCCATGGCGGGTACCGTAATACTACTAAGTCCTTTCCTCGTAGGTAAACTATATCCTTGATAATACGCAGCTGACAGTGTAAGCGGAATCGTGACGATGTCGCAGCCAATTGCAAAGCGTCAAAAAGCGATGGTATAT
>Ga0058698_10000262_pt1 | contig 31484 bp, 34 predicted proteins | sample AgamicAsSfe_FD_67288 | JGI IMG/M metagenome (GOLD analysis project Ga0058698, IMG submission 67288) | Agave microbial communities from Guanajuato, Mexico - As.Sf.e | ecosystem: Host-associated > Plants > Phyllosphere > Phylloplane/Leaf | place: Guanajuato, Mexico | collected 2012-05-30
CCGAGGCGCCGCCGTCGCCGGCCATTTCTGACATCTTTTGGCGGAGCTCTTCGTCGAGTTCTGCGGGGGTTTTGTGGTGAGGTTTTGTTGAGGATGGGGATGTAGATTGTGCTGGCGATGAATCTATGCGTGATGCTGCTACTGAGCCTGCTTCTGTCGCTGGTTTTGTTGATGTTGCTGAATTCGAGGCAGGTGAGGAAGACGAGATTGCAGATGGATTGGTGGGAGAGGACTTCGGCGTCGACTTGGAGTGCGCTGAAGAGTCTGACGAGGAGAAGAGTGAGGCAAAGGAGAATGGGCGTGACGTTGGTACTGTGAGGGTCCGTGGTGTGGCTGCTGCGATGGAGTGTAGCGGGCGAGTTCGGGAGACATGGCTGGGGAGAAGCGACATCGTGAGTCTTTAACGAATAATTTTCTAGTGTAAGAAGTGTGATTGATGAACGTAGCTTGACAGGTAGGTTGTGTACTCCGAAGGATGGGATTGTGAGAACCGGATGTTATGGATATGCATAAGATCGTGATGCGAAACGTCATTACTTATCCCAAGGAAGTATCTCCGTGAACGAGAAAAAGCTGCGACAGCACGTGATATCAAATTCAATCGCAACCTGAAACATCAAAGTCGTGTCTGAAGTGCATCTTATCCTCAGACCTGTACAGGCAGTGGCGTGAGGCATCTATAGGAGCGGAAGCATGCCTCACCGAGTTGTTGCAAAGGGCAAACCAGCGAGCAATAAAGCCACATCCAGACCACAGAAGCGAAAGAGAGATGGCGAGAGTGATGTTCAGAAGCTCAGTCAACAAGTCTCCCAACTCGACCTCAAGACTACCTTCACGGCTTTCGACGAACTCCCACTTAGCGAGCCTACGAGGAAAGGGCTCGAAAAATGTCACTACAAAACACTCACGGACATTCAAAAGTCCTCCATCCCTCTGGCATTAACCGGCCGAGACATCCTCGGTGCCGCAAAGACTGGTTCCGGCAAAACACTGGCCTACGTGATCCCTGTGCTGGAGAATCTGTACCGCGACCAATGTATCGGCGCTGACGCTGGGCTCGGTGCTATGATCATCGCGCCGACCCGTGAACTCGCTATTCAAATCTTTGACGTGCTCTACAAGATTGGCAAGCACGGCCATCTCTTTGCTGCAGGTCTGGTCATTGGTGGCAAAAGTCTGCAAGAAGAACAGCATGCCCTGGCAAGAATGAACATTGTCGTCTGCACGCCAGGTAGGATGTTGCAGCATCTTTCTCAAACCGCCGCATTCAATGTCGACAATCTTAGAATGCTTGTCCTCGATGAAGCTGATCGCATACTGGATATGGGGTTCCAGCGTGATCTCGATGCAATCGTCGAGTACCTCCCACCAGACCGCCAGACTTTACTCTTCAGTGCAACGCAAACGAAAAAAGTCTCCGATCTTGCCCGTCTCAGCCTGCGTGAACCTGAGTACGTCGCCGTCCACGAAGCAGCAGCCAGCGCGACACCAAAGTCCCTCAAGCAGAATTACACAATTACCACTCTTCCACAGAAGCTCGACACATTGTGGTCGTTCATTCAAGCTAGCAAAAAATCCAAGATACTAGTCTTCTTCTCCTCAGGCAAGCAAGTCCGCTTCGTCTACGAATCCTTCCGTCGACTGCAGCCTGGTATGCCACTCCTCCACCTCCATGGCCGACAACGGCAGACTGCTCGGCTTGATATCACCACGAAATTTGCCTCATCGCAGCATTCTTGTCTGTTCGCGACAGATGTTGTGGCGCGCGGTCTTGATTTCCCTGCTGTCGATTGGGTTGTTCAAGTGGACTGTCCAGAGGATGCCGACACATATATCCACCGCGTTGGACGTACAGCTCGGTACGAACGTGACGGACGGGCCGTTCTCTTCCTCGACCCTAGCGAAGAGGAAGGCATGCTCGGACGGCTCGCCGCTAAGAAAGTCCCCATCGAGCGTCTCAACATCCGCGCAAAGAAACAGACGAGTATTGCCAGCCAGCTGCAGGGTATGTGTTTCCAGGATCCAGAGTTGAAGTACCTCGGCCAGAAAGCTTTTGCGAGTTATGTCCGGAGTGTACATTTGCAGAAGGATAAGGATGTTTTCAAGATTGAAGAGTACGAGCTTGAGGGATTCGCGACCAGTCTGGGACTCCCCGGTGCCCCGCGAATCAGGTTCGTAAAGAGCGACATCGAAGCAGCGAAGAAAGCAAAGAATGCTCCAAGACGAGGCATGTCACCAGCCTCAGACGACGATGAGAGTGGCGAAGCCGAGGTTGACGACGGGAAACCCTCCACAAAACCCTCCCAAAGAGACGACAAACCCATTGTCCGCACAAAATACGACCGCATGTTCCAACGCACCAACCAAGACATCTTCGCCTCGCACTACCAACGCATGATCGACTCAGGCGACGCAGAGGGCGCTGCAAGACTCGCCGCCGAAGACCGAAACACCTTCTCCGGCCTACCAACAGCAGCAGCAGCGCAGGCAGAAGACGACGATCTTTTCACCGTCAAGCGGCGCATTCCTGCTTCTCCTTCGGCGAGTCCAGAGCCTGATGATGCAGATGTTGAGGTAAATACGACCGCGACAGCGCCGTTCCAGAAAGACACAGCGGACCCATTGATCATTGACTCCAACCGCCGCCGCCTCGCCCTCAAATCCAAGAAGAAGGTTGCCAAACTCCTTGGGACATCGAGCACGAAACTCGTCTTTGCAGACGACGGGACTGCTATGGAAGCACATCCATTCGCTGACGAAACTGCTGTGGGCCGGGATGCGCGCGAGAAGGAAGCTGCAAGGCAGGCCTTTGTGGCTGGGGAGGGAGCGAGGATGCGCGATGTGGACAATGTCGATCGGGAGGTTGCGAGGGGGAAGAGGAGGGAGAAGAAAGATAAGAAGAAGGGCAGGGAGAGGGATGGGGAGGAGGAGGCTGAGCCTGAGCCCGAAATTGAGAATAGGAGGAAGAGACGTGCTGGGGTGGCGAAGATAAGACGTGATGAGGAGGAGAGTGAGGATGAGGACAATGATGGAGCAGCAGGAGGCCTAGAAAGGATCGCCCGACCGTTCGAGGAGTTGGCCGACTTGTATGCTGATGAAGATGAGCCAGCGAGCAAGAAACAGAAGAAGTGGTTTCAGCGGGAGAACGACGAGGTGGCAAATCAGCAGGATACAGGCAAGGGCCGCGGTGCTGAGACGTTGGAGGATCTGGAAATGCTGGCGGCGGGAGTGCTTGGATAAGAGGAGCGTATCTCAGAATGGGTAGCGAGCTTGCTTATTAGATCGCGTCTCGCTGTCACGTGGGCCGCGTTCCGTTTGTGTCACCTTTGTGTCACCTCACAAACTTGCACTACTCTCCCACTTTCCAACACCTGTACTTCAACTTGACTCCTCTACCACCCTCCGTCACTCCCTCACCATGTCCACCTCCCGCTTCCCAACAACGCAATACCCCTCCACCCACTTCACCGACTCCGCCGGCGCCATCCTCTTCCACCTCTCCACCCACCGCGTCTGCCTCGTCCACCTAAAATCCCGCAACGAATACATCCTCCCCAAAGGCCGCCGCAACATCAACGAATCCCGCGCCTCGGCCGCCCTGCGCGAAGCCCGCGAGGAAACCGGCTTTCCAGCACGCATGCTCAAAGTCCGCATGCAGACGCGTGCGCCGCCGGCGGTGGAGCCCGAGGAGGGAAGCAGGGATGAAGTCCGGATGGAGGAGGTTGAGGGCGAGCCGTTTATGGTTACGCTGAGGGAGGTCGGGGAGGGAAGGGTCAAGCTGATTTGGTGGTTTGTGGCCGAGGTGGATGAGAGTGCGGGGGTGGAGATGGGGGTTGGAGAGGAGAAGTTTGGGGTTGAGATGGTGGAGTGGACGGAGGCTGGGGAGAGGCTGACGTTTAGGGAGGATAGGGAGGTGTTGCAGAGGGCGATCGCGATTGTGAAGGGGGAGGAGGGAGGAGGAGGGGAGTGAAGGGAGATTCGAGAGAGTATGTGCGGAGGAAGGCGCTGATACAGCGTTTGATGTGTCATGATCACGGTCTTGGACGATAGAGGCATGTTTGCTTGTGATGTTGTACAATCTGTGGTCAGAAGATAGGATGAGACGTAAAAGGGAGTGGCTTAACCTAAACTGATAATGAAGGCGGATTGGCAGCGGATAATCTGGTTGAGTTGGTACCTGTAAACGCATTGACTTCATGCTTGTTCTGTCTCGAAGGAGTATTCATATGGAACCATGTCCACCTCAAACTACATCCGATACACTGTTACTCCCAATTCTGACCATGGCCGTCCTAGTGTCTATGGCGTGTTCTCACAAGACCATCGAATTCTTCCCACAAGCCGTCAAAGTCCTTTACCTGCGACAGTACCACCCCAATGCAGACATTCCGCCAAAGTGTCTCCCAATGTCCTGTATAGTCTCGTGTGAACAAAGCGCAAGCTAGCGACGCATGTGCCAAACATGGCACAAACTCGTCCAGCGCCACTTCCTCGGTGGTCATATACGCTCGAATCGGCTCAATGAGATGGCGTTTCTTGATCTCCAAGATGGCTTCTCCCAAGTCATCAATGCATCGGTCGAGAGTCATAATCACGGCACCATCGCGATATATGCATGTAAAGGTGCCCGGCATGGCGAGCGAATCGCCCATGAGTGTAGAAAAGAAGACATCATTGTACAGCGGCTTGGCTAGATCGAGAAGAAGCGGATGGAAGCCGGAGACCTCGTAGTCGATGTATAACAGATCGCGATAACTTCGTCCATTCAGTTCGTCTGCGATCATAATGTTTCCGCCGTGTGCATCGCCTAGTCCGAACACGATTGGTCCCATCGCGCAATGCTGTGTATCGAGCCGAGCAAGAGAGTGAGAAAGTATAGACCTCAGTGAAAGATATGATCTTCCGTTGATTGAAAGAGACGCCGACATGATCTGATGTAATGCCAGGCGCTGGTCCTGGACATCAATGCCACCAGGGTACATTTCTGCGAGCCTTGTTCCTTCCATGGCGACCCTGTCGTATAGCGGGCGGTTAACAAGAGGTCGATCACATCCGGATGACTTTCCATAGGATGCAACATACGCGGCAGGCGCGTCTTCAGCCTTTCGCAGCTCAGCGTCCAGGATGACTGGTATGGCAATACTACCATCAATCTCGCCCGAGCAATAGCCGTAGCGCCAGTCAGCTTGGGTCTTACCCAAGAACTCTGGACACAGTAGATATCCCGAACTTGTGACGAGAGGTCGCTGGGTCAGCGGGAAGTAATCGGCCGCAAGCATGGAGCCCTGGACTTCGGCTACATTGTACTTGGACTGCTTCCAGAACACCCTAGGCGTGGCTTCCAGGTCAAGAGTGAGGAGGCCATGCGTCGAATCCGAAGAGAATCTCGAGAGGGAAGCGGGGTCCCAGACATGACCATGTTTTGCTCTTTCCAAAGCATTGTCCAGATCATCGATAGGGTACTGTAATGCAAGGACACGATGCTGCTCGCTGATTTGTGACTTGATCATCGTCGAGCATGCTTTGTTGAACAGAAATCGAGGCCCAGCGGAGCATCCACAGAGTAGTTCGTCACTGGTCTGCGAGCCAACGAGACCTAAGTCGAGAGAAAGACGCTCGGTATACCAAGCTTTAAAGTCGCCATGTCGGGCAAAGCATGTAATCAGCATTGGCCTGTTAGCAGAAGCCTTGAGATAGCAGTTCAGTAGCCTTTGGACAATATCGCGACGTGCAGCTTCAGCACCATAGTACCACAAGCCTGTCATCAGCATATCCGCAGTCACGCCGAAGGCGGTCTTCTGAAACTCGTTTCCGTGAGTGCAATGGGTTGTTTCGTGATAGATCCAGTCGTCGTACAGTACGGAGACATCACGGTCTAGCATCATACTCTAGGGATAACGATTAACAGTGTTCGAATAGGGATACACAGGATCACTAGCCTGCTGTAGACGGAAGCATACACGTTGTTGATCCCTGTTCAGCTCGTACACTCGACGATCCTTGTAGGACAAGATGCGAAGCGTTTCACTTTGTGGACACGCAAAGTGCTCAACATTCAGAATCTTCACGGAGACCTTTCTTCCATCAACGGACATCCCAGCGACTCGGACAGCATCTACCCACGCCTGTATCTCCGGATCAGCACAGAAACTCGGGAGTGCCTCGCACTCGGTGCTGCTTATCTCAAACAGTCCAAACAATTTGCCTCTGTAGTGATCATCCGTGATCAAGTTGAACATTGAAGTCCTGGTCTTCATCAGAATAATAGCGTCGAGGTCTCGTGCTGCAAAAGTTGGTGTCTGCTTTCGAGGCCTTATATATCGTGCTGCCACCCACAAGAGACGCGTATACTTCGAGATCACGCGCAAGCGCTTGACCTAGGTCAGTAAGATCCGCGATCGTTGCGTTCATTGTTCGAGTGCCGGTGTTGAGTTCGGTCTTCATGACATTCGAAGACCAAGAGCTTTCACCGTGGCGAACAGCGGTTTATGGTCACAGTCGTGACAGAATGCTGCAGGCATGCAGAGCTGTGAATCTCGATAGAAAAGTCCACACGCGTATAAACGAGGTGAAGATGAGACTGGACCCGCAGTTACTGATGGTTTTAGCCGGGCTAGTGTGACGTCTCACAAGGTCGCACAGTTGTCATGCTATACCAAGTCTTGTGCCGCCTGACCGCATATGCCGAAGCAGGCCTCGAGAGAAACACATTTCGCACATACAACTGACAGGCGTTGGCCAATAATGCTCGTGTCTATCAACGGAGCCGATAATGTTGGCAAAACCACGCAGATTGAGCTTTAACCAATTTCTCACGAGATCAAGATCATTGGAAGCCTCCATGATACGGACGAGAACCTAGCTAGTCTCGTACGCAGTGGCCACTTGAAGAACTGGTGGTGGTCATCAAGCCACGAAGACTGGATCAAGACCATATCCGGAGCTCTACGAAATCGAATGGACATTGCACTGAAGCAAAATGCCACGATATGTCTTGTTGATCGAGGGTACATTATGTTCATGGCTGTGGCGGCCGCTGTGATTGCGATCAAAGACGGCCACAGCAATCTGGAGAAAGCACGCACTAAACTTGCCTCGATCCAGACACATTAGATGTCAAGGAATGCCGGGAAGACCTTGCGATACTCATCGAAAGGACTGGAGACCTGAGCTCGGCCGTCGAAAGATCACTTGCACTGGAATGGGAAGCGGTAGATGAACGCTACACACGATATCGGCATTTACTAGACCGTGAGCTGGAGTATCTGGAAGAAGATGCCAGCAATTTCCAATACGTCGTACTAATGGATGACACAACCTTGGAGCCATTCAGGCAGGTGCAGGATGCTTTACGAACATACTTGGGGAAAGCAAGTCATCTGGCAATTTTTCAGCCTCTGCTTCGACATGTCCGGAAGGTCTACATCATCGGCGGTCTGTCCGAGGCTGGGAAAAGCACATTAGCGTCATCAATCTGCTCGAAGGAGTCTGACGGGTCCGCCGTGCGATTGAAACTCGGCTACCTTTGCGAACAAGCAAGTGCCAGGCTTGGCTTCTCAGTGTATGGCAAGGATGAGAAGCAACAAGCACAGGCTATACTGCAGGAGCTGGACAGATACTGTCGTCACCACTATTGGATCAGAACTGTCACACTTGGAAGTGCACACCGTCTGTCTTCCACACATTGGCTGAAGCGTTTTCTGGACAGCAAAGCAATAGTGGTATACTTGGACGCTGCCCTGCCCACGCGTCAAGCAAGGTCACTCGTCATATTGGACGTGCTTGAAAGCAATGATGAGACCAAGCGCGGACGCGGAGCACATCAGATCAAGGGTATTGCCGACATCGGATTGGGGAATGGCGGAAGCACAACGGAAGAGCTTACAGAGGAGCTTGCAGAGGCAGAGAGAGGCAGATAATGTCGTCGCTGTAGTTGGTCGATTCTGGATTTTCACATCAAGCGAGCACCCTGTTGCATGTAGCAGCAGAGAAGGTGACACGTATGGCGATGACGGAGGAAGTGAGACTCAGCTTACTGGCCGAAGATGTGCCGACTATCTGAAACCAAGGGGCCCTCTTTGGGATTTTGACCTACCTGCCACGAGCGAGTTTGGGAGCTTTGGTGCTGTATGGGGTATAAGGAGTTTATTCAGGACAAAAAACAGTTAGACTGCACGCATCTAATGCTACATATGCTGCAAAGAGAAAGCTTGCGCGGCAGGAAGCTCTTCCCTACGTCTTTCACATCACCGATGTGAGCTCTTGAGCGTTCACCCAGTTGCCATGAAGTCCGTGACGAAGCCGTACAGGTAAATCAATGACCGCCAAGGCTGTAGAGAAATCATCCGTGTCCACAATATGAAGCTCGCTGCCCATCGTGGTGTAATTGTTGATCAATGCCATCACCCAACCATCTCCCTCCGACGCCGTCTCGGACCGTGGAATGAAAACTGGCTCTTGACAGAGATGCGTGGGGCCGGGAAGATATGTCTCGAGCTTCCCTGTCTTTATGTTCAGATGCGCCAAGGCATTGTAAGGTGGGAAACCACCTCCCATCACTGGCGCAATCTTCCCCATGTCGGTCCCGAGGCTGAGGTCCATGAGGAGGAAGAAAACATGGCTGTAGTCGCGCATGGAAAATCGGTCGTCGATTCGTGGAAACTCACAGTCTTGACGGAGAAGTGTTTTGCGTGGCATGAGGTCCAGATTGTCGGAAGCAGGATCGATGGTGAAGCGGTCCATGTACGCTGATATCTGATGCGGGTCTGGCGCCTTTCCCGCTGCATCTGGCCACCAGAAGAAGACGTTCTTGTCACTGACGGGCAGATCGAAGTGGATTTTGCCATCGGACGTCTCGTATGCGTTGGACGTGTGGCCAGGAAATCCATTCGGTGCACGGAACCACTTTGGCACTCAAGTCAGCTAGTCTGTCCTCCATATTCACTGCTCAATTGAATCCATACTTTGACGTCGGAACCTTTGGCATTGCGGCGTGGCAGAACCCCAATATACAATGGAATTTCTGAGTTCCACTGCCAATGCTCACCACCAGCTTTCATGCGCTCGAGATCACAAGTCTGAGGTATGACCGGGAATAGCACCTAATCGTGATGTTCAGTGTGTGGAAGGGTTTGCATTGAAGGAGCAGCATACCCAATTCTCCGTCACAGCGAAATCGTGAATCATGGCCACAACCGGACAGACCATCCATACCTCCTCCTGAAGTTTGCCACGCGCGTCAAACGTGAAGTAGCATACATCAGGCGTACCGTCTCCCTTCGCTTCGTAGCCGAAGCACACAAGCTCGCCAGATTTCGGGTCTAATTTTGGATGAGCCGTAAACGTCAGACTAGGTAGCTGGCCATCAAACGTCTCTAGACCTATGGTCTCCAACGTTGCCGGATCCAGAGTGTATGGCGGTGCATCCTCTTTGACAACTAGCAATTTGTTGTTGAAGTAGAAGACGTTAGTGTTGGCTGTAGTCCTGACTTGGAACTCGATGGCATCCGTATACTTGTTCCGATATTTGCCTGATGTGGCCTATTAGCACATTGTTTTGTTGCTACGATTTCGGCGAGACCTTTCTATACATACCTGCCAAGGCTCGTCGAGCTTGACGTTCTTGAACGAACTTCTCCGTTCGAACGTAACGCTGCTTCATGTGGGCGCGACCATCCTCGAGGTGAAATGCAGTAATGTTACCGTCACCGTTGAACCACTACATCAGGCTGGATCAGATCCCCGGCTACTCCATGAAGAGGACATTCAGTTGACGCACCGGATCGTTCTCAATGAACGGAGGAAGCGCAGGATCGGGCATCACTCGATAGAAGACGCCATTCACTCCTTTAGGAATTTTGCCCTGGACTGCAAGGTTCCGCACTTCTCCCTCGAAACGACATGGCTTCATGAAATCATTGAATTGCGGCCGATTAGGATAAGCAGTGGGATGCTCCGTTTCGTCTTTGGCCATTGCGCAGATATCGACTTCCAACGCGGCAGCAGATTGCACGATCCTCTGGACTGGCACTCGCCACTACGATTGGGATATCAGTCGGTGTGGTTTCTTTTGTGTCAAGAGTGCAAAGCATGAAATCGTGGCAGAATACGTTCGTGTCGTCTTGGACAACATATCCGATGATTCCCCGACGGGGCGGTCAGACCGATCTGTCCCGGTCTCCCCCCGAGCCGACGATCGCTGCAGCGGAGTACGCAGCGATGTGACAATCGTTACATGCCGGATACAGCGACCCGCTACACGCTAGTCTTCCTCCCACCTGTATGGCTAAGTCTTGTGTTGTAAGCGACCTTAATGTAAGGTTTCGGTCCTAACATTATCACACATCATCTTGCGTTTCCTACCCTCTAGGCTTTGTCAACTTTGTCAACACAAGCGCTAAGCCGCATCTTCGTTATCAGCGGTCAACATAAAGCTTTCAATCGACTACTCTCGTCTGTAATAGACTTTGCAGCAATGCCTTCACAGAGCCTGGAGTATTGTTTCACCTTAACGTCACGCTCGCTCCACCAATCGACTTTGGCACCACTTTCAGCGGCGTTCGACGCTTCATCCCGATCACGGGCGGTGAAGTGGAAGGCCCACGACCGAAGCGACCATTCCGAGCGGGGTTGGTGATCGGAACGTTGTCAGGCCAGATGCTGTGGTACATGTGTTTGCGAAATACTCACTCCAAGCCGACGACGGCACAATGATCAATGTCACCAATGAAGGCTACGGAAGAGCAAGTCGGGAGGATATGGGAACGGTCTTTGGCAATGATCCTGCCGAAGCGTCGATGAAGGATGGAGGGAAAGCTTGGTACACCGAGACCTTTGCACGGTTCGAAGTGGCCGCAGGATCGCATGAGTGGTTGAATCGAACATGCTTTGTCGGCAATCTGTTGCCACCAACGGAACCCAACAAAGTCAGAGTCGAGATCTATGAGATCGTTTGAGCTTGTGTTTGAAAGATTAGCTAGGCCAAGAGGTCACACCTAAAGCCTTTAAACAATGTTTGTGAGTCACGAATCTAATACTGATACGATCATTTCCCCAGCTTGAAGTTTGACTACTTCAACTAATGGTACGTGTCACGATTGCACTACTCATACTCGTCAAAGGTATGTCAAGGTGTAAAGATCTCGTCGTGGAAGCCTTCCACAGATAGATCATCTATGAGTACTCAGCAAGATGCTCCTGTGTTTTAGACTTTCGGATGATTGTAGATCTCTAGACATCTACCATGCTAGTGCGCTTGCTACATGCTATCCATAAGTATATATGTACCGCCATTGTCTTCGGAGGAGCTGCGTAAGACACGCAAGATACGCGTCGTGATAAGCCCCGTCGTCGCTAAACTAATCTTCTTAGGCGTCCCAAGCCTCAGCCGCTCTCAAGTCATCCTTTCCCGTCTCTCCCACGGCGTGTTGACCTTTGACCTGCGACTGTACTTCTACCCTCGCATGCGCATATACTCCTTCCACAGTTCTGCTTCATCACCATCTTTGGTTCACTTTGGCAAAGATGACAGATCGATTGGAAGCCGATGTCGTTGTAGCACACTCTGGTAAACACCACGGGATTGCTCTGTGGCCTCCTGCATCAGATGACCCTCATGATCCTTTCCGGTGGCCGAGATGGTTCAAAGTAGTGGCATTACTTTCCGTGGCGACGTTCAATTTCACTGCCAATTTTGCACGCGCTGGGTTCTCGGTTGCATCGCCTGTGCTTGGAGCCGAATTCCGGAAGAATGCTAAACAAGTCAATGCACTCCCTACCGTAAGTCACCTGCAGCATACTATCCGTCTAAAGTGCGTACCAGTGGGTGTGCGGGCTCTCTGCTGCTTACATGTAATTGAATGTTTCAGGGCGTTTTCATTTGGACAGTCTCAACTTAGTAAGTCCAAGTTCAGGATACTGATGCCGATATGTATTCGTACTTTCCGACTTCAATCTCTTCTCTGTAGCTGCACTTCTGAGAAAGCTCTGCTCTGGCAGCAGCGCGTCACATCGTGGTATAAAATCAATTTGCGGTAGAACAAGATTTTCCTTCCCAGTCAAGCCAGAAGCTTGTACAACCGAATTTCCTGAAGAGAGTGTTGCTGACAGCAAGTTCTGATGTAATATCTAGTCTTGATTGAGTCGGCTGAGTAAGACCGAGCTGGGCGGTAGCACGAACCTCTCGTCCAGCTTCCAAGGTTTCAGGATTTGCCACCCACTACTACGTTACACTGTTCACCTCTCGACTGACTCCAGCCACTCATGGTTTACTCGTTATGTGATTGTTGCATAAGCTGCGAACAATTCTGTGTCCGCTATCGCATAGGCAGCTGGCCGAGATCTGGCGTCGTCAATAATGGTGCAATATAAGACATCGAGGCCAGCTCATCGAGATCTCGATCTACAGTTCAAGCTAGTACATGGCGTCTCTGTTTGCGACCTCGACTAGCTCGAAGACATCGGAGAACGTGCAGCGCACAGACGAGCCACTACCACGAGACGTGACGCGCAATGACGACGGAATCTCCACAGACAGACTACAGCCAGAAAACGTGACATGGAGAGACGGGTTGCTGGTAAAGGATCGTCGCGGAAAGGTGTTACAGATAAAGACAAGTCGCCACAAGATGCATCACCGCCGAGAGATCTCGTGCGCGAGAATGGATGGTTAAACAATGGATCATCCCTCGAGGACATTGTACTGCACGCTAGACTGCCTAGAGACGATCCGAAGCCTAAGAGTCTGTCGCTGGAGGACTTAGCTTCTTTTCCGCCACCACGACAGGTAACCCAAGCCGTCGGATCAGTCGCAACGATCTTTAGGCAAATAGTCCGAATTTTCGTCACAGCTTTACGAGGCAATGGCCTAGGTCTTCTGGCGAAGCTTAACACGCTACTCTCACTACTAAGGAGACTGAGAATTGAAGACAGTCTTGCTTCGTGAAAATGTACTACATAACTCATTACTTGTCGCACAAAAGAGCAGCGCTACCTGTCAAGCCTGCTGAACATCCTAGTGAAACTCAGCATGATACTCCCTTAGAAGCATAGAAGTCACCATTTACATCTTCTTATACCATTCGTCCTGGGTCATTCCACTCCCAGTTTGAAGATTGATCAGCCCGGTCGTCGGACAACGACATGTCTCCGATATCGAAAGACAGCCTATTTAGCTCCACATCTTCACCATATCCAATGAGGCGTTGTTGTCCGGCGCCTCCAGCGTTCGAAGACGGCTCATGCAGTTGAGGAACAGCACTCTCTGTGATCCGGCGTTGCTCTGCTAGTTGTTCTTCTAGCTCTTCTTCGGCAATACTATAGTCCGCCCTTCCTTTCATGCATTCCCCTTTGATCTCTAGAAGAGCAGCATAGAAGTCCTGCTTGATCTGAAGCTCTTCGACTCCTGAGACTGGGGCTTTTGGCGATAACAGCGCGTCGCGCAACAAGCGCCGCATCTTCGCTTCCAATTTGCCAGCCGTCTGCGATGTTTTCTCCGCAAAATCCTGCGAGAGCCTCGCTTGGACTTTCGCAAGTGCCTCCACTGATGAGTCACAAGCCTTCAAGCAGTCTTTGCCCGTCAGTACAGCCCATAGAACAGCAATCTCGTGTGCAGGTCGATGCCTGACTAGTATACCAGACTTTTTGCGAGACTCCTTCCCAAGCGCAAGCTTCCAGCAGAGTCTGTCTTCTAGCTCGCCAGATAGGTCGGTCACAGTCCTATCATGCATCGACTGTGGAAGAACATAAACCAAAGTTTCCAGGCTTGGGAAGAGCAACGAATTTTCCATCATAGTGTGACATTGCACATAGAGGAGTGCCAATCTTGTTGCGACTTCAACTCGAAATATCTTGAAGTCTTCCGTGAGCCACTCTGGACGTTTCAGTTGATCGCCCAAGGTATGTCCGGATATATACTGACCATCCTCCTCCTCATGTGACAGATATAGAACAAACACTGATCCGCGTCTGTAGTGATAGCCTAGCGGATAGGCCAAGTCACTCCGGCCGCGGCGTGTAGGCAAAGGTTCGTCCGACTCGCAGAAGGTCACTAGCTCTGGCAGTTTGTCTAGATTAGTCGACAACTTTGGGTCTGCTGCTGTCGTAGTCTCAAGGTATACGGACTCATGTTCCTTTGCTCCGCGAGAAACACTGCGGTACAGCGAATGAAAGTTGGTCGACGGCTCTGGATCGTCAGCCTTTCGAAAGCTTTCGCACAAGATCTCTCGGGATCTGTCAACAGAATCCAGGATTCGCAGATACCAATCTGGCTCCCGATCCAGGCCATCAACATGTCCGAACAGTGGGTCAGCCTCATATAGAGCTTTGTGAAAAGAATGTACTGTAGCACCAGAAGAGGCACAGGCGTCCCAGAATCCCAGAATTTAGCCTCCTGCCTTTTGAACCATGCCAAAGCCATCCGAGCAGCTGGATCGGCCAGTATCTTGTTGTAAGCGGACACTTTAGCTACGCGATCTTGAGCTTGTTGAAACATTTTGAGCATTTCCGCGCCTCTGCCCTGGGACCAGAGAGCTTGCATCATTGCGCTAACCGTAGCGGGATTCTCGAATGCTGCCTTAACAGCGTCATGTTGTAGCAATTGTCTTGGTTCAGCGAGGATGTCTTCATGCTCACTGTCTGCTGCTGCAAAATCGTCTTGCAAAGTGGTTTGATCCTGTTTTCTGGAAAACGGCCATAGTGATAGCCGTCCTTTCTTTACAGGCTCAATCACTCTCCTCATACCACGACTAGCATCGTCTAGGTGCCGCACCGATTCTGTTGAAAGCTTGGCAGATTTGTCTAAATAGTTGGTATTTAAGGAGACTTATCTCTGTCTTTTAAGAACGTACCTTTGGGTAATACATTGACGAGTTTCTTCATCACGGTTTGGACACTAGCACTGGCAGATGCGTGAGCAGCTTCCCATGCCGCTATACAGTCGTCGTTGAGTGCTGCTCCATAGCTTTCGAACTCTGCTTCACATTGTAACAAAAGATGACGTTCAGCTTGAATAGCCATGCCCAGATTAACAGGTTCATCGTTGCCAGAGACACCAAGCCGCATCGCCCAGCTAACTCCACCCGTCACGGTAGTGACTCCCGTACCCAGGGTCAAGCCAATGACAGAAGTTACTTGTGTGAATACTGACATGAGGAGGAAGGTGATATTCTCGATACTTGATACTTAATATAGCAGATTTGGATTTCAGAATGGGCCAATCGAGAATGGCAAATAGTTTCGAGAAACGGGAGATGAAACACGGGGTGGTCCACTTCATAATGAATGTGGCACATTGTCCTACACTAAAGAAATCCTCGGCGCTTAGAAGCAGCAGAGCATCTTATACAGCGAACCACACTATCCTACAGCATAGCTAGAGATCGGCACTTAGAACCTCTCACCGTACACAACAACGGGTGATAGCATCTCATATCTCATGATGCACATGATAGATGCGCTGTCAACTACCTACTTCGATCGTATAGTCATAGTTATCTCGTCGTAAAAGAGCCGTCGAAGACGGGTATTGAAAGCACGTGATCGTGAATCACTCCCTACCCCTACCCCTACCCCGCGACCCACGCCGACCTTCGTCCTTTCACTTTACCATACTCTGCGCAGAAAATACTGTGTTACGGTAGCGTCAAGTGAGCTAGACTGAACCGGCATGCTTACGCGCTCTGAAAAGGTCTCGTGACACCATGCTAGCAGGTGCAAGACAGCACCGAGCGTTTAGAGTCAGCTGTCAAGCATGCGACACAATGTAACACGCGGTGCCACGACTACGGATCCTATTGTCTCAAGCTTCCAACCCACATATCCTCGAAGTTCATTTCTCATCGTTCACGCGGACTGTTTGCATCGAGATATCAAACATTTACGAGATGCCAGAAGTCATGGTACCAGTGTTCGCGCGTCCAGTGCAAGTCTTCAAGACTACTACCGCCATTGCACAGATCGTCAACCAGGTAGCACTTGACCAACCCGATCTGAACAAGTTCATCGCAGCAAATCCTCGTGAATGTGCCAACTGGCATATCATGGCACATAGTTTACTTCTAGAACATCCTTTCCTTGTCGGATGCTGCAATGAAATGCGCCGCAAACGTCTTACAGACCTTGCCAACCTCTGGACGCGTCCCGTGGCCAACACTATCGAGAAACTGACCATCGACATGCTCAGACTCATCGAAACCACGAGCGAACTGATCCAGAAGGCAGATGACGCGACGAAGGAAACAGTCTCAAACCCGTTCAGTGGCTTCTCGCGCAAATTCATCGTGCTGGAACTCTTGTTTCTTACCTTGGAACTCACACGCTATCTCGTCTCCTTACGCAAGGCTCTGGAGAGGCAGTACCCCGGCGATCTGGATTTCAGGACCCGCCAGCCACGACTCTTCAATGAGCCCGAAAACCCTTTCGAGCTCATGCACGACACTATAAGGGATGGATTGCTGTGCCTTCATAGTATGGAAGGCTCGTGGGAGCATCATGGCTCCAAGTTTCGCACCTGGGTCAGCGGACAATTTGACCCGCCATTGACGCTCGATTTCCTGCTGCCAAGGGACGTCTCCCCCGTCATGGCACAAGGTCTCCAAGTTGGCCTTGGTCAGATCCTGTTCTTCATTGGTTCGTATACCGTCTAACCTGTCATATAAAGAGTAGCTACTGACATTTGCCCTCAGCTGCAGCAATGTACGACGTACGCAAGAAGGGATCATTGTCGGCGAAGCAGGACGAGAAGTTGCAGAAGATGACTACAACTGTTCAGCAGTGTTTGGATATGCACTATGTCTTTATACCTGGTATCGAACAATGGATCAAAGTCAATCTCCAGGAGCTCGGACTTGGCGTGCGCACACCACCTGCTCAAGGCATCCTGGACGCCATCGAAGGACTGTACATCTGGGAAAGACCGTTGGAAATGCTCTACGCTCGCGTGGGCAAACAGCATGAGCTTGAAGAACTGGCCAAAGAGAAAGGCGAAAGACACGGCCAGCCGTGCTCCAGAGCCCGAGCCTACGGAACAATACCCGCAACAAATGCACCGCAGCGTCTCACAGCAATTTCTTCCAGGTCAGTGGGACGCGTACTCGCTCAAAAATTACAATACATTCATTATGAGACTGGTGAATGTGGACTTCAGCACCCATGTACTTATCATGGGGACTAGGAGCGTATCGGGCCCCGCGGTCATGCTTGAGCAGTATGAGGAGAGCAATCCGGATGTGGTAAACGCGTTTGGCGAAGATTGTGCACAAGCTCTTGCTGAGAAGCCGTTTGCGCGTGTACTTAAACTGTTTCGACAAAGAATTCGGAGTAATTCTCAGAAAAGAGATCATGAACCGCATCTCAGACATTGAAGGTATTTGGTCCCGATCTCGACGTTGGTGAAGTGGACTGACATTCTCGCAGAGGCATATCACTCGATGAAGGTTGTCAACCCCGAACTTGCGGATATGAAGATGTGGCAGTACATCGGAAGGATGATGAGTGATTTTGCCTCAACAACACACCCTTTTGAGGAGTTTTGAGTCATTTGACAGCAGGACTACGACGAAATGAAAATAACATTGGTGCTCTTGGGGCAGTTCACATGGAGGGTGTTCTGCAAACATGCAGACGGGACATGATCGAGTGCAGATGCATGTGGATGGAGCCGGGCAGGTACCAAGAGCTTGATCTACTTTCCTTTTATGTTTCGTGCAAGTGCGGTGCTTCTGAAATCTTCTTCATTGATGAGTCGATAGTCTTGCAATTCAATTTTCCGTTCCAGACCTTCCGAAGACTGCTGTTCTCGCCAGTGAGGACATGCAAAATCTGGCAAGCTGCATGCTCTGCTAGTACATCGGCTATCAACTTTCATGCATGATACTGTCTTGCCGCCACCCAGCAGCACATGTTCATCCAGTAAGTCGAGCCTTACTACATTCCATTGCTTCCAAAGCTGCAATCTGTCCAGAGAGCTGGCTTTGAGGTTTCCTAGCACAGCAATGCTTGGCGAAACGACAGACGAAGACACTACGGTGATGTATGCTTATCATAATTTACTACGGGAAACAATAGTGGCCGTATAAACTCTTCTAGCCTCGATAACGTCTTCTTATCTCTCCTGTGCCGAGCGCTCCTCCGTCTTCAACCTGCCGCGCACATCCGAGACAGTCCAGCTGAGCAAAATCATCTTCCCATCCCTCGACCTTTCAGACAGGCGTGGTAGCTCTAAAAGCATTATACTTACCCACGACCCAGTCCACAGTCTCGTTCCCATAAATGCCAACGTAACTGCCGTGGATTGCTTCACCCGCCGGCGTGTCCGGAGCTCCCGCGCACCAAGTGTCACCTGCATCGCAGTACGACCTCAGCACAGGCTTGAACGGGTCGCAAGCCGTGACATTCTTCCGGAGGAATACGCCGTTTGTGGTTGCATTGTCGATGTGGAAGGAGTCGGTCGTGTTAAAGGCGAGGTCGGCGTACTGGATTGCGGCGATGACTTGAACGGGAATTGTCAACCCACGTCTGAGGTCTGTGAGATTGAAGAGGAGGAAAATGAAGCACATACTCAATTTCCAACCTGGAGCTGTAAATGGCGCGGTGTTGTTGACGAAGCCTTTGTCATCTCTTCCGCAGAGTGTGTCTCCGACTACTTGAGCTCCTTGAGAATACCCCATGAGCGCCATGGGTACTTTGGGACAGCTTTTGTGAAACGACTGTGAGTCATCAGTCAGCCGAACTTGGTGGACCTTTACAGGAAGAAGGTCCTTACTATAATAGCATCATGCATCGCGGCAATGCCTTCAGTCTCGGAATCGGTGTAATTAGGGTATTTCAGGGCAGGATACTCGATTCCATATGAAGTGCAATTGGCAATCTGTAATTTCGAATGTATCAGAGGTCGTGCTGGAGGACTACAGGTATTTAACGTACCTTTGAGCATGTCCCATTCACGATATGTCCTATATAGCCTTCATTGGCAGGAGCGAACGAAGAAGCATTGGTACTCTCGGTGCTGCCCCTCGCAACAATGATGTGGAAGTTTGGGCAGGGCAGCGGGACTGATTGGGCATATACCAGAGTTACAGCTGCTGCTAAAGCTGACAGGGTAGAAAGAAAAGAAGGCATATCAATGATGCGTGCTTGCTGCATGAGAGGAGTTTGCAGGTATGGGAAAAGAAGCAGAAAACAGCACGGTCAATAGGCTACTTATACTCCAAATCGTCGGAAGTGAGCAGGCTAGACCGTCGACCGCAGTAGGTGTGTTGACATTCTCGCCTTATGCAGGCTGCAGCCTCGTCATCCGACAGCTAGGACGAGACTTTGAAGTGTTTGTGATCATGTCAGCAGGGTGTACTTGTCGTGGAAGCCGTATCGGTGGAAAGGTTGAGACCAGGCTGACGCAAGGCTGAGACACTATCGCGAGGCTCACCCCGAGGCCATGGGTATGCGAACTAGATCTATGATTTGCTTTTCTCTCACGAGGCCGTGACACACGAGCAGCAGCATAAAGCTCAGAGTGGGCAATCGCATGGTAACGATTGGCCATGTTGTCACTCTGTGGTCAAACGACGTCTGAAGGTCACTTCGGCGGAGAGGAACTGAGCTGGCCTGGCAGTCCAAGGGAAAATACCAAGTCAGTGGAGAAATCACTTGACATACAGCGTCAGTCCCAGTAGATCAGTCTTCATTGTCAGTACTCAGTGCAGTGACGTTCTTGATGCAGCAAGCTTACCCGTGAAACGATGCTAGTGCTACAGTGCAGTGTTTCTTCTCATAAAGCGACACGCCAGGCACTGGTCTGACGATGTGGCTACCCTGCCAGAAGCGGTGACAGCGAAGTGAGGTGTAGGTGTGGCTGTGGGGCCCAAGGCTTCCTACCCCTCCGCAGGACTTGATGCGAGGCGTCTGCAGACCGTCGAGTCCCTGAACTACCCAAGAGCCTTGAGTGTATCATTGCAAAGCCGAGCAAGAAGCGGACTCGTGCAGTAAACATCTCTTCCGGCTTAGATACTAGGCCTTTCGAAGGTCTACGTTCCTTATACCTCCCACCCTCCCACCTTTCCTCTGTCAATATTCGATCACGCCTTTAACGCAGTCATGGCAACCACAACCATCTCTCACACAAATCTCGGCAAGATCCAAGGAGTATCGCATGCTGACCTCACCCAATTCTGGGGCGTCAAGTATGCTTCACTCGGGCACCGATTTGGGGCTCCGGAGTTGTCCTCTACAAGATCTCCAGGCACGATTGATGCCACCAAAGTGGGGTATGTTAGCTCAAGGCCTTCAGGTGACTATACGTGGGCGTCAGCTAACTCATGTGACCCCTCAAGGCCGTCGACCATCGGCATACCTGATGGTTGTCAAGCAGAATATGGCTTGATCCAACAAAGTCTCGAGACTCCCCAGATGCCTCCTCCCTCAGGTACCGAGTGTCTCAATCTCAACATCACTGTCCCTAAATCTGCTGGCCCTGATGCCAAGCTTCCCGTGGTCGTCTTCATTCATGGCGGCGCCCTGGCAGGTGGATCTGCAAATTGGCCTCAATACGACTTTGCTTCGTTAGTTCAAAGATCAATCAAGCTTGGGAAGCCCTTCATCGGTGTTACTATCAAGTACGTAATATAACCACGTTGCGGCACGTCTTGAATCACTAAATCTCTTGACTAGCTATCGTACTGGAATTTTTGGCTTCTTAACCTCAGAAGAGCTGCGAGCTGCTGGTTTCAAGGCGAACAACGGTCTGCGTGACCAGAGACTTGCATTGCAGTGGATCAAGAAGAACGTTACAGGCTTCGGAGGGGATCCCGATGAGGTCTCCGTGCTCGGCCAAAGTGCCGGAGGAGGTGAGATACTACCAAAGCTCCACCACCATAGTTATCTAAGCTAAGATCCCCACCTTGCAGTATCTACAACTCTGCATCTTCAATCCAGTGAGCCACTTTTTAAACGCATGGTCAACCTCTCCGGAACGTGTCTCCTAATGCGGCCACTTCCATCTTCTGTTCACGAGATGTTCTACGAAGGTGTCTGTGCAGCACATGGGCTCAGCGACCTCTCCGGCAAGGAAAGACTTGCAGCAATTGAGAAGATCCCAAGTCTTCATCTGTTCTTGAACGTCCCACCATCCATCCCATCTCTGCCCATGCTGGACGGAGACCTCGTCACTACGGCCCCGACGTTCGCAAGTGCCGAAGAGTGGTCAGGCTCTGGTGAGGCAGAGTTTCCTGGACTGGAGTGGTGCAAGGAAATTTTCATTGGCGACTGTCAAATGGATGTTTGTATCCTCTCGAAACTGTGCAAGACCTGTCTCGACGTACTGACCATCTACAGGGCAACATCTACCAATTAGCACTTGGCCACCGCATCTCAGGAATTGGCGCAGAATTCGCCGCATCCCTGAAACGCAACATCAGCGGCAGCCACACCGCACTCGTCGATAAATTGCTGGCAGACTACGGCATCAGCTCCGCCAAAGACGATCAAGCCGCCTATTTCGCGATCCTCGAGCTCGGTAACGACATCTGCTTCTACCTGCCCGAGGAGACCTTCGCCCGAAACTGGCCCGGACCAACATATGTCTACCACCTGAACGAGGCCAACCCCTGGGACGGTCCGTTCAAGGGACACTGCACGCACATTTTGGACGTGGCGCTGCTGTTCAAGAACTTTGACGCGCATCTGGATGCATCAGCTAGAGCTGTGGGCGAGAAGCTGGGAGACTCCATCATAGACTTTGTGAGTGGTCATGCTCCGTGGCAGGCGACAACGAAGGTTAAGCCTGTTGCTTGGGTGCTGGGGGGAGACGCCAAGACTGGTAGTCTCGTTGAGGATAAGCCGGAGAAGGTGGGAAGGAGGTGGACGATTTTTGAGTACAAGGATACCATGGGGTGGGACACGTTGCACGAGGCTTTCATTGCTTTCTTGGGTGGCAGATGATGTGGTTGCAGATGAGATCTAGGCTGAGAGCCTCATGATATGTAACAGCGCGCTAGTAGCACGAGGTCAAACTGTCTTTGTACTGCTCCATTTCCTTCGCGGCTCCATCTTCTACTGCAACGTTATTACCTCATTGGTCGTCAACACCTGCGTTATCCTTTCCTCAAGACGTCCGCTTGCTTCCACGCCAAATCACAGCACGTTCTTGTAGAAAACCACCGGACTTTCCCCTCTGTCGGCGTCGTAATCCTCTTCAACACTGTATGAGCCGTGCATGCCATGCCATAATAGTCCACGTCCTCCATGCTGTCATACGGCTCAGGCTTGGAATCTAGGTCAGATTGCTCGACAGGCAATTCTCCATGAGCGCGGATCACGCTACTCATTACGGGACAATGACATATTTCCTGCCATCCTTCCTCCTCACTGCTTCATAAGCTTCAATCGCCTTTTCAAGCGATATAGTCTGGATGTTCTCTTCCGAAACAGCTTCATACTGCCCGCTCTCAAACCCCTCAACCAGCTCACTAAGGTTAGCTCCGATCTCTTCTGCACTGTACTGCAAACTATTACAGCCAACAATCGAATGTTCCGCCCTGTACAGATCTCTCATGCGAAAGCTAAACTCAAAATCGGGCGTACGCGGCGCGGCAATGAAACATAATCTCCCACGTACAGCGAGCACCTCAAGCGCCTGCTGCATCAGTGCTGGATCGCCAACAGTATCGATGACAACGTCGACACCTTTGCCGCCAGTCAATCCTTTCACCGCCGCACTCAAGCTCGTGTCGTTGGTCATGTCAATGTCTGCAGATTCCCTCCTCGCAGCCGTAAGCACCCTACAGCCTCTCGCCCGTGCCAGCTGCACTGCACCGCTCCCAACAGCCCCATACGCCCCCAGGACCAAGACGGTATCGCTCGCCTGAACATGCCCACGCTTCAACATGATATTCGCCGTAGACCAGGGCACGCCAATACACGCCGCCTGCTCAAACGACAGCACCGACGGCATCGGCACAGCAGCCCCGACAGGAATCTGGCAGAACTCAGCATGCGTTCCGGCCTGCGTGAATGAGATCGATCTGCCACTCGAGCCGAACACGCGCTTGCCTATCCAGTTTGAATCTCCGTCCACCACTGTGCCAGCGAAGTCGCGCCCAGGTACGCGCGGATACGACGTGTAGGGGAAGCCACCGTGCCAGTTGAGCACGTCGCTGGGGTTTATGGCTGCGGCGTGGATTCTGACCAGTAAGTGACCAGGTTTTGGTGGGGGAAGGGGCAGAGTGACGTATTTGAGCGAGGCTGGTGAAACTCCGGTTTTCTCGTCTCTAGATAAGCAGAGTGCCTTCATGGTTTGTGGTAAAAGCGCGCCTTGCGAATCGTTGCCCATAGTGGCTGGCTGTATGCCTGTGGATGCTTAAGCGCCGAGCTTGTGTGTGGGCAGGAAACTGGCGGGGTCTGTCGCAGAGGTTGACGTGCTCCGACACTGATTGTTATGCCTTCAGAGAAAATACAAGGACTGAGTCTTACAGAGCGATCCCAGGTGATATAATGGGAGTTGCTGTCACGGTACAGTCACGGTACACAAGCTGCTGCAAGCGTCACGTATGCCTGCTGCTCGAACACGCCTGCACCATCTGCATCATCTTTCGCTGTTGCACTGCTGCACATCCAAAGGGAAGGTGCGAGATCGGATGGTCGTCATCATGTGTGTGGAGAAGCGGAGTGCCCCACAGTCGTCCTCGGCTTCGTTTCGGGTGGTGGTCCTCTCAGCGTCAAGTCTTCGGAAACAGTCACTGGGGTCCGGTCGTGTATTCGATCTCCATCGGCAATGTCATCTGTTATGGCAACACGAAGATTGGTCGAGTGCTACACTGGGAGGGGAGTCGACTCGAGCTTTGGCAGATAAGAAGCCAACGTCGAAGCAATTAGTAGTCGCTCTTCATAGCATTATTCAGATCTGTCAGCTTGCACTCAACTAGCTGGAAGGTGAGTCTCGAGTGCGTACGCTCGCTCTGGCACTCTCACTCCAAGCCACCACCCTTCGAAGACAGATTTCGTGGTATGAGCCATGGTGTACGCTCGGAGAGGTCGCAAGTCAATAGATGTCGTGTTGTTCTCTCTGCACTATGAGCGTCTGTGACGCGGGGTTGCAAGGGAGGCTTACGCAAGAGGAGATGCTCGGCGTGGTGAGCCAAAGCATAGAATGATCAGGATTATTCCCAAACTCTGAGACTTGCGGAGTCGACAAGCTGATATCTCGACACCATTAAGGTTCTCCGAGCTCCAAGAGAGTGATTACGTCAACTGGATTTTGCGCGCATCGAAGACGCCGCAGTTGGGACTGTTCTCTCCGAGCTCGGCGGTTCTGAAGCCGCATGCATGGCGCTGAACCACGTCGGCTACCACAACTCACCTCTAATCTACGCTATCAACCGAGCGTGCTCATCAGGCCTCCAAGCCCACTCCCATAGCCAACGCCATCAGCATGCGCAGGATCGATGTTGGAATCGGAGCAGGCATGAAGAGCATGTCGCGAAACTACGGCAGCAAGGCGATTCCGACAGTCCTCTGCGAGGAAGCCAAGGATTCACACAATCAGCGTGCGCGGAATACAATCATGAGTATGGGAATCACCAGCCGATTGTCGCACAGCGGTATGGTGTGAGTTGAGCGGATCAGGATGAGTTTACGCTACATAGTCACCTCAAAGCAGCGGAGGCGCAGAGGCAGGGGCGTTTTGACGAGGAGATCATACCCGTTACGGTGCGCCATGAGACGAACGGTGAAAGTGGTGTAAAGGTGGACAACGGACTCAGCCACAACATCACAGGGAAGCACTGACGAAGCTCAAATCTCTCTTCGTACCCACAAGCGCGTCGACTGCAGAAAACTCGTCCCAGGTCTCTGATTCTGCAGCGGCTGCATTAATGATGCGTCGAAGCACGGCTACCGAGCTCGGTCCAAGCAGCCACCATCATTGAAAAGTGGGTTGCGACAAAAGTCGTTGGTGTGCAGCCTGATGAGATGTCGACCGGGCTTGCGGTGGCAATACTGATGCTGTTGCAGCCGACGGGCTTATCTACCGACGAGATCGACCTGTGGGAAGTCAATGAGGCCTTCGCGAGTCAAGCGCTGTACTGCATACGAAAGCTCGGCTGGGACATAGACAAGGTGAATCCCAAGGGCGGTGCTATCAGTTTAGGCTATCCCCTGGGTGCAACAGGGGCAAGGCAGCTTGCCACGCCACTCCCGGAGCTGCAGAGACAGGGCAAGCAGACTGGAGTGATACGTATGTGCATTTGAGCTGTGAGTCTATCCTAATCCTGTACTGTGAGTATCGTCCTGGCCGACTTCACTCGTGGAGTATGGGCATGGCTTCGGTTGTTGGAGAGTAGGTATAGGGGTGGACTCCACGGCCACCCATGAAGGCCAGCTTCGTCTTGTTGCTGTGCCGCACTAGATCACAAGTGTAGAAGAGTCTTGGGAGAGTGCCGGAGAGATCCTGCTCAGACTTAGACTTTGTAACTGTGGCCAGTACGGCGAAGTCGAGAGATCCGATTCGTGCTGATCCTGCGTTCCAAGCGTGACCAGAGAGAATGAGGCATCAGCAGAGGATTGGTGTCTAGTCCCATCATCTTAGATCCAAAGTGGAAACTGATAGCATTAGCATTCCTGCCTGTGAAACGATGATTATCTTGACTATCGCACTGCCATGCCGCTTGTCAGACCTCACAGCATTTTGCAATCTAGCATTACTTCACTAGAGTACGGGTTCAGAGTTATCTTGAGAAGAGCGCTGCGCGGGTTCATTCTGCATAACTCGTACTCTGTGACAGTAGCAAATTCAAGATCTTTTACTGGGACCGAGCGCCGCTATCGCATCGCTAACCATATCGCTCAAGCCCATTTGCTCAACTACAGTCATGTTCACTAAAGATTCGAGTAGTCGCAGTCCACCTGCATTCCGTACGCTCGCTCGCACCGCCGCACCACCAGCATCGACAAAGGCGCACAATGCGGTCGCGGCGCGTGCCAACATGTCTGGATCTGGCTGCGCTTCTACGTCTGGGCCTTTTTCAGGGCTCGAGCCCGAGTCAGGATGTGCGGCTGAGCTTGCAGCTATACCAGCAGAGTCTGCTACCAGAGTAAGTAGCCGCCGTGTTGGCGTACGAGCGTCCAAGGCATTCGTTGAGGCAGTCTCCTTTGCACCAGCCGCACTGGACGGCGGGGATGCCGACGCCAGAGCAAGGAAGGAAGCAGCACCTGCTTCAAATGCAAGAATCTGCGACAGCGCCGCGGTTGCAGCAAGAGCGGTACCACGAGTCGAGGAATTTGTAAGTGCGAATAGGAGTGTGAGACGTGTACGTGCCGCCGCCTTGTCAGCGTGGGCTCCTGAGAAAGTATCTGCCTGATCTGATGCAGACTGTGGGGAAAGGACGGATGTGGCATCCTCGGCGGGTGCTGTATCTGCATCAACACAAAAGAACATCTGCGCGGCTGCGGCCGGCGATTGTGTCAGGTTTAGTATACACTCCATGGCTGCCTGTGCAAGTGCGGACACGCGTGACCATAGGTAGCTTTCGATGTGCGCAAAGGCCAGATATGTGATGATCTGGCGTGCTTGTTCGGAGAATGAGGCGAGATTGGTCAGAGCACGAAGCGCGTCAAATATTGCCGCATTGCTGGAGCTCGGGGCGGAAGCCGCCAGTGTGGAGGAACTTGGCGAGTCTGCAGGCGTGATAAGCATGGATAGAGGCTGGATAGCGGACTCGATATTGCGATTTGCAGGGGTGGAGAAGACCAGTGCAGGATCGAGGGAGATAAGGATGCGGGCCAGTGCGTGCGAGGCTTGACTGCGGACGATGACCAGGACGGTGTCGTCAGAGGTGGAGAGGTTAGAGAGGCGGAGTAGTGTGTCGAGAAGTCCTAATTCATGTTAGTGACGCAAGAGGGAGGAACCTCCTGATGCTTACCTTGTTGCACCAGCAAGCCACGATGTTTCGGGTGATTTGCCAATGAGAAAGCAATGTTGGAGACGAGCGATAAGACTGTCGGTGTGGCCTGCTTGACAGCTGTGTTGAGAAGTGGTATTGTCCCTATTTCGATAACGATTCGACACCGAGCATTGACTTCCTCGTCATCATTGTGCCTGTCTTTCTGTTCTTCCTTCGACTGATTAGCATATGCTCTCAATTGGGACAGTTTTTGCTGTTCGGCGCTCTCTTCCGTTCTGAAAGCTGTGAGATTAGATATTGTCGTAAGACCACCAAACAGTACCCCACGCTGGTTCGTGCGAGATTGTAGGATGTCAATCATCTTTTTCATGGAGACAGTATCCTTTGCAAGAGTATGCTTGACTCGTCCGCGTACTGATGCGTATGCTATGCCTTCGACGGCGGTTTGGATGATGGTATCGTCCTTGGTGGTGCTCATGATTGTCCTCAGATAGATTGCCAATTTTGCCAAGTCGATGGGGCTGCTACCTTTTTCTGGTGGGACTGCCTGTATCTTGCACAGGATCAAGGCGGCCATGGTTCCTTGTACAATGCGCGCATCCTTGTCGTCTGAATTCTTGTCCACAATCTCCTGTAACCATGCTGTACACTTTCCGGCGATAGATTCTCGACAGGCCTTATCTACACATGCTGCACTGAGGAGTTCCAGGGCTGCTCGTCCCAGTCGTGCACTGTTCGACTTCCTCGTCACGCCAACAAGGTCATCAAGAAAGCCAGGCGTCAAGAAAAGAGGTGCTGCGGTGGCAGGCAAGACAGGAAATATGGAGGCCGCCACCGAGAAAGCATCTACAAGGTCATCGATGGCGGGTCTGCGTGCTCGGTTAACGACATACTCGGTCAGCAATCTCTGTCCCTTGTCAGGCGAGATCTCGAGGAATTTGGCAGTGACTAGAGTGGCTTGACTTCGAAGTGCTGCCGGTAGCTGGACATTGAGCATGGAGAGAATGATCTCGAAATTACTAGAATCAACAAAAGGCCCGAAGTCTGATGCACGTCTCGTTAGCAATTTTGCCAAAGCGCGCATGGCCATCTCGGCTGCTTCTTGTGCTGGTTCCAAAAGTCTGGCGAGCAGCAGTTGGAAGACGTCCTTTTCTGCGCTTTCCCGATCATTGCCTGTCGCCCACGTGCTCGGCGTAGTCACTGTAGAGACAACGCTCGAGACGACAGCATCGCCACAGTTCCACAACTGCTGAAAGCTTACTGTTGCTTGTGCCTTCAGCAGAGTGGCGACGGCATGTTGTCCTGCTAGTGTGCTGATGATGCCCAAGACAGCTTTGTCCTTGGCGAGGTGACCATTCGCCACTTGGAAAAGGATCTGCAAAGACTCTTCTGCTTCTTTGGCTTCGTACTTGGCATTTGTGACCATGCGGAGCACTGAGGAAGCAGCTTTGGACGAGCCTGGCTTGGCTGACAGATCTTTGCAGGCTGCCAATAAGCTGCCAGTAGCAATGGATTCGACATCAGCCAGGCTCAACCGTTCCAGCGCCTCCACGACCTGGACATTGCCAGGATCAATCTTGTGTGCTTCTTGAAGCACGCGAAGACTTTCTCTATCCCTTCCTGCCGCGCGAAGCCCCGCGGCAACCTCGCATAGTTGTTCGATTCGCGCAGTCACGCCATTCTCATTATTTGCTGCGATTACCATGACGGCACGCCATTCATTTCTTGGGGTCGAGGATGGCTTGATGTTGTACTTGCTTGTCCATTCTTCTCCGAGATGTAATCCGTGTCGGCGATCGGTTCTCGACCTCGGCGCGACCCGGCAGATCACAAGTCCACATGTCAAACTCCAGACGTAACTGCGGCTTCCATCCTCATCGTCACCGTCGCTCACATCACTATCCCTCAGAACTGGATACCCATCTTATCGACCTAAACGCAAAGTAACATTTCCTCCATTAGCATATGATATCCGGAAGGCACATATACCTTGGCGATCGTACTCTGCACTAGCGAATGCCCTCATTGGGCGGGGACAATGCCTCATCTGAAATACTCTCCCTCCGCCAGAACATGGCCACACCCGATCACGATGACCCCGTGCGGCTCGATACAAGCAAGGGCCGGCTCCAGCTGCCCTCCTCACAGACGTCACCGACTTCGACGATAGCCCCAACCTCTCGTCCGCAGGTCAACAAACAAAGCACAGAATACATCATCAAAACTGGCATTGCAGGTGGACTGGCGGGATGTGCTGTATGTTTCTCCTAAGACACCTTGATATGTCCTGACTGTTTCTGGCTGACCTGTGGCTCTCTTTCAAACAGGCCAAAACAGTCGTCGGTCCTCTTGACCGCGTCAAGATTCTATTCCAGACATCAAATCCACAGTTCTCAAAGTATACCGGCTCATGGTTCGGCGCAGTCGCCGCAATGCAAAACATCTATCGCTCCGACGGCACTCGCGGCCTCTTCCGTGGGCACTCGGCCACTCTCCTGCGCATCTTTCCATATGCGGGTATCAAATTCCTAGCCTACGAACAAGTACGAGCTGTCATGATTCACGAACCATCTCAAGAAACAGCAGCACGGAGATTCCTCAGTGGCAGTATTGCAGGCACCGTCAGCGTCTTCTTCACATATCCACTTGAAGTCATCCGCGTCCGGCTGGCATTTGAGACGAAAAGTGGTGGCCGAGTCAGCCTCGCTGGGATATGCAGGCAGATCTATCACGAGCATCCTCGACGCGTTACGGGCGCGTCTATCGCCACCGCAGACTCTGGAGCTGCAGCAGTCGCAGCTGCATCCGCCGTCAAGACAATACAAGAACTCTCCCCTTCATCCGGCATGGCGAACTTCTACCGCGGCTTTACACCAACGCTCTGGGGCATGCTGCCTTACGCCGGCGCCTCTTTCCTGACACACGACACTATGGGCGACATCCTCCGTCATCCTCGCTTCGCTGCACACACCACGCTCCCCAACACCGCCACTTCAAAGAAGCCCGCACAATTGACAAGCTGGGCTCAGCTGGTGGCTGGTGGCTTTGCTGGTTTTGTCTCGCAGACCCTGTCATACCCACTGGAAGTTGTGCGCCGGCGCATGCAGGTTGGAGGCGTCGTAGGCGATGGTCGACGGCAAGGCATCATGCAGACGGCGAGGGGTATCTGGCTGGAACGTGGCTGGAGGGGCTTCTTCGTGGGGCTGGGCATTGGGTATGTTAAAGTCGTGCCGATGGTGGCGACGAGTTTTTACGTGTACGAAAGAAGCAAGTTCTGGTTTGGCATATGAGTATCGTAGCTCTCGAGGCACGAAGAGTATGTGCGAGCAAGCGAGCACCCAAAACCAGAATGACTGAGGAATAGACGTGGCATGATAGACGCATTGGGGGGCGGCGTTATCGTTGATGTGAATTTCCACCTTTAGCCGTAGGGTACAGCAATTCAAACAGGTTTTTCCTCAGCCTCTGTCACGGGCCTGGCATGCTGTAGCACTCTCATCGAGTCAGATTGGCCAAGCGCAATCGTCCGATGGCTGCTGCGCCATGTACGACTTGATGTAGGGCTTGTGTAACCACAACATTGACACAAAAGCAACCAGCACCGTCTTACACACGAGTCCGAAACAGCAACAATAGCAACAGCATTCAAACAAGACGTATTACATTACCACCTCTCGAAAGCGACTGCTACTAGCACATCTCATCGAGCCATCAATGACGAACAACAACCCCACCCTCGATTTTGCACCTGTAACGTCAAACAATACCACCATTCCTCTCGGACATGCCAACATCTTCCACGATGCGTTCTACATCATATCAAATGGCCTTGTCCTTGTCGCCTTCATCGCACTACTCTTTGCCCTATATGCCGCCGTGCTCTGGGTGCACTACTCCCTGGTTGACCACATCAATGGCAGACTGGGCACGAACGGCTGGGGTTTGCTTACAGCCAAGTCCTTGACGTATATCAGCGGCCATATTTGCGGGTATCTCATTCTCGCCACAGGCATCATCATATGGGCTTCGGGAGAGGGCTCCGTGAGCTTTGTGAAATCTTTCTTGCATGCGCTCGGGGTTGGGCTGATCATACTCGCTTTTCTGCTCGTGGTGGAACTGGCTGTTATAGGAATGTGCTACTGTGCCAAAGCGGACCGGGCAGCAAAGAAGCCATCAGCGGTACTGTGGGTTTTAGAAGATTGGCTAGACGCATCAAGTCAGGAGAGGATAGTAGCATCTATACAAGGGAAGTCAAGAGATCGAAAGAGAAGGACGGTTATTCGGAGGTGAAACATGTAGGCTACGTATAACTATAGGTATAGCATGCCGTGGAAGTAGCACTATGCCGTTCTACTGACGAGAAGTGGTGCTCGGGCCGAGTCGGCTAAGCACAACTGTCAGCTGACTACCGCTGCGCCTTGTACGACCTGAAGTCAGCCTTGTGTAATCACAACATTAGTATATGAGCAAGCAGTGGCACCATCCTGCGCAATACACAACAACATTTCCGTAATAACGTCTGAACAAGCAAGCAAGCATCCCTTAACACTTCAACACCTCAGCAGCTCAGTACCTCAGCATCTCAGCACCGCAGCA
>Ga0058698_10000264_pt1 | contig 31356 bp, 21 predicted proteins | sample AgamicAsSfe_FD_67288 | JGI IMG/M metagenome (GOLD analysis project Ga0058698, IMG submission 67288) | Agave microbial communities from Guanajuato, Mexico - As.Sf.e | ecosystem: Host-associated > Plants > Phyllosphere > Phylloplane/Leaf | place: Guanajuato, Mexico | collected 2012-05-30
CCATGTTGACCACCGTGCTGCCCTGGGTAACCACCATAGCTCGGTGCCTGGGGAGGCGGTGGCATCTCGTGGACATCTCCACCTTGGAGGTTTACGAAGATCCTACCCTCGTTCTCCTCGGTGCGGTACTGCAATCCCAATTCACGGCACACTTGTTCAACTCTTGGCTTGATCTTCTGGACATGGTTCCTGCTATGGTTGCCTTTGCCCACAATGACATGCAGATGGCTTTCTCCCCTCTGCCTGGCAACCCTGATCCTCTCTTCCAGAACATCCTCGGCCTCTTCTACGAACAAGCCGTGGAGGTCAATGGTATCGCCAGCCACGCGGCCCTCGGCGTTGTTTTCCCTGAAGATGTAGTCGCGCGCCTGGTTGTTGTACTGGTTCATTTTCGCTGCATGGGCTTTGCCCTCTTCAGAGAGCTCGTGAGCACGCGCTCCATCGCCGGATTCGTATGCTTGATGCGCGCGGTCGAAACATGAGGATCGCTTCGCAGCCTCCTGGCGCGCAAGGTCTCGGAGACGGTCGTACTCGGCTTCTGTATCGGCGGACGCGTGGTTCAGGGCTGTAATAGTACGTCAGCCAATGCGCATTGTAGGTTGCGAGCGACAAAGCGTTGGTTCGTAAAGTCATGTCCGGCATCGAATACGTACAGCGCGAGCCCAATGAATGCATTTCCATGGTTGCCATATTGTCGCGACACTAAATATATCAACCCAATGTGTGTGTGTAAAGCGTCAATGATACAGTGTGTTGTTGTTGTCGAGGCAAGGCACATATTAAGATGGAGCTCGGAGCCGCTAAGCGGCTGCATGCAGCTTGCGAGATGGCGCAGGGTCCAGATTCGTCGTGGCTCAGCGGTGAGGATCGGGCGGCCCGATCATGGCTGGAGCGTCCAAGATTGAGCGATCGAAGTGGAGAACAGTGAGCTGTACTGCATGTGAAGCAGTATGAATATTGCGTGGATTGGTTGTGTCTTAGCTAAGCGTGTGATGCTGTTCCTGACGCTGGTGTAAGGTACCCGCAAAGCTTTGCGTGTGACTTCACGATGCGTGCCACGTAAAACATGGTTTGACAGGTTTGCGACATCCAGTGATGCCCTAGAACCGAATCTTCGGCCCAACGAAGACAATCAGGAAGGCGATTAGCCATAACCCAGCGATCATGCAATAGAGCTTGATCCTGTCCCACCAACCCTTGCCCTCAGTCATCCTCCGCAGTGCCCCCATTCTTCTGCTGGCAGCATCCATGTTCAATGTGTTCTTGTCCAGCCCAGCAAGCGCTCGATCCACTACGCTTTTGTCACCCTCGAGCGTGTTGCCAAAATGTATCGACTGTTCCTTCAACTGCCGCGCCATATCGAGCAAGTCTGTCGTGAGCTCCTCTTGTTCGTTGCGTTCGTGAGAGAGGAGCGACTCGGTTTTTGCGAGCGATGGGTCGCCTGTCGTGGGCTTGGAAGGAAACAACGAGTTGCCGGATGCTGATTGCGCCCCCGCTGTATTCGCGTCCGCCTTTCCCCTTCGGCGGAGTTCTGATGCGATGCCTTGTGCTGCATTTTGGAATGCTTCGTTGCCTTCTGTCGCTGTCGACACATCCCGTCCGGCTTCCGTCTTTACTCTTGGTGCGTACGACGGGAACTGGTCTGCGTCTTCATCGTCGGAATCTGCAGACCCCTCCGAATCCGTGTCGTCCAGCTGGTTAAGCTCGTATATCCGCTGATTAAGCTGTTTGATGAGTTCGCGCTTCTGTTGTAGATCGTTTTGTAATTCGGCTTTCTTCGACTTGGAGGGTATCGTGGAGGCTGAGTGTTCGAGACTGAGGAGTAAGGTGCGTGCATGTTCGATGTTCTGCAGTGATATTAGTACATACGGACGGAGATAGAGAAAGGCGCGTGAAGCTTACCGCACTCACGCGTGCGCGCTCATAGTTTGACTTTCGCAATTGTGGTGATGGGTCGACCAGTACTAGGCGGTCTAATCTGGACAACAAGCGGTTGAGATTGATGCTCGTTGTATCGCCAAAGCCTGGTGAGCGAGATCTGGCAGCCATTGTTTGACTGGGCGTGCTATATTGGGACGTTGGTGCAAAAAGGCGGCAGGAGTGATGAAGATGTGCGTGTTGGTGGGGTATCGTGTTGGCACTCGCTCCCTTGACGTGTCGGCTGTCAAGTCGAGTTTTATTAAGGTCTTCGTGAAGTCGCTATAGTGGTACTTGGTGCCGTGCCTGTGTTGGTGCAAGATACCGTCATGTGAATTAACGTGTTCTGGCCACGACGTCACTTTGGCGAACACCAATCGGTGTTTGGTGGATCATCCCCGCATAGCCTAAGCTTTTGCTAAGAAAAGAACCCGCATACATCACGATGTCTTCAGAATGGTGAACGAGACAATTGTTGGCAGTACAATACATCTTCTTACTATGGTACATATCCTATGATCGTTTGAAAACTGACCAAAATCATCGCTATGCTGTTTTTGCGCGAATGCAGTAGCTGCAAGCTTGAACTCCAGGCATAAACATGCTAAATATTCCTAACCACCATGGTGTGTTAAAGTGGCTTTGAGGACCCAAACAAATACCAAAATCGCTGAACAATCTACTTCTGGCCAGGGGGGCTAACGGGACCACGAGTGAAGCTATGCAACATTAGCCAAGTATCGAAGCAAGCGGGTTGGGTAATACGTACTTGTTCCACAGGGTTCCAAGGAAGCCAGGCTTTCCATATGCGTCGTGGAAAGATTGCCTTCGGGCCATGCTCTCCTCGTCCTGACGACGCTTAAGGGCTTCTAGATTTCCAAATCGCTGGGCGGCAGAAGACTGAGAGGTGTTAGAACGTTTCCGGTAAGATTTGTAGCCATGGGCTACGAAGTTGCTATGCATACCCTGCGGCGTCCATCGTAAGATGAGGAGCCGACTGACGACTCTGAGGAGCGACGGTCGGCCTCCTGCTTAGGTGCCTCTGGCATGGCTGGAGTGGTGTTGTCTCCAAAGACCTTGTGGCTCTGGGTGGAGTACTTTTGCTGGAATGGAGAAGGCATTGTGGTATGAGGGCAATTGATTGAAGTGTAAAGTTGTGTATGGATGGAACTTGGTTACTTGTTGTTGGAGGATGGACTGATGTGATGATGAAGATTAGACACCAGAGGAAATCACAGCTTCATATAACCGTTCTCCAGCTGAGTGTCTTCGAAGGTACGATCGCTCGTGGCCTGACCATTACGCAGACGATATGTGATCGTGCCAATCACAAGGGCGCTGAGAATCCCCCGCATTCCAAACGTGCAGCTTGGACCCTGAAATCTGTAACGATGACATGAGAGGGTAACGGATGAACACCAACCTGCTTTAGACCTCGCTGTTCGAAGCTAAGAGTTGCTATCCAGCGAATGAGCTCTTGATGATTCATACGCCTCATGTACGGCTCGGGATCCCCTAGCATGAACCGCCGATAACATACACCCCAGAACATGACGTCGATCGATGCTAGCAGTCGTGGTCTCGAAGACAGCTTACAAGAGTCCAAACGCGGATAGCTTGTCTAGAACGGTAGCTCATAAGGCACGTGTTTGTGCCTTTTCATAGTATATCGATCGCGCTAGCTTTTCGAGGTAGATCGGGACAAGACCGACTACTGCAGGATCCTGGGGTAGACTGGGCCCATGACGGCGTGGTCGACGGTGTGTTTGAAGATGGAACCGTCAAGAAGCCACGCGCGTTGCCTTATCTCGCAGATCGTTTTGATATGATGAACACGACCAAATCCTTCATGTGCAAAGCTTCGGAGCTGACAGTGCCTTTATCGCCATGGTTACATTCGACGTTGTGCCTACCTGACGGGCCACAGGGACACTGACTGGACTCTCGGAGGATACAGATTTGTTTTGTTTTTTGAACGTCGCTGATGTCATTCCCAACGGCATGTCGGACTGCTGCTCATCGTGCATTGTGTTGCGTCGTACCAGACCCTTTATCAAATTCACGGTCGGCGAGCCGATGGGACGCTAAGCCTGAGTGGTCACGTCACGTGTATGACGTAGACGGCTGACTAAGAAACACGCCATACTCTTTTTGATAAGCGAGAAATGGAAGAAATGTCTTTCGCGTTTGCACCGCAGTACTCTTCCTCACCATTAAGGCCACTTGAATTCTCGATTGCAGGCTCTCGCCAATCTTTCCGCCATCGGCGCAACCTGAGTCAACCTCGCCATCCAGAAGGACACGCGTCTTGTCCCGTGTCTTTAGAGTTTGAGGCTCCCCGCTTTTGGGTAGCAAGCTGTTTCTTGAAGGTGAAGATTGGCAGGTACTCATGCCGATCCTTCGGGCATAGAAAAGCCGGGCCGATGAGAGAAAATCTCGTCCGCTCCGTCTCCTTGCTCATGTTGCGGCTCACCCTCCCTTCCCTTCAATGCAGCCTCAGACAGATTTGGCGCAAACACAGTGCGTATCATCGGTTGCACTGCCTCAACGTCCGCTTGAAATTAGCGACTACGAGGTGACATTTACTCGGATTCGCAAACACTCAGCAAAGGTACGTGAAGCAATGATTCTGATCGCCAACCCCTTTCCTCTTTCCTGATGATACCACAAATTTCAAAGCATAGTTCATCTTAGTCTTCGGACAGTGAGGAACGAATTCAGCAATGTCTTTCGCTCCTATCTGACATCAAATCTCTCCCTTGCATATTTTCATTCGTTGTGTGAACGCATTCTAACAATGAATAGACTTCCCGAACATTCCATATCGCTTGAGTCTTGTACCACAAAGTAGGTCATAGTTACTATGCAGCGCCTGGCAGAAGCTCGTTGCATGGTAAGCGACGTATCGGTTCGAGACACCTAGAGGCTAAATGCTGTGCGCGGTTTCCTACACAAAGCCGCCGACGATGTGTGTGCTACAGAACATGCTTAATGAGGCAACCGCAGTGGGGTTGTATCACTGTGATGTATGCAGGTGCCGCTGTAATCTGTCGTGAAGCCATGTCAGATGTAGCCCTATCGGTAGCTACATGCACGCTTTTACGCGCGCACACTGTCACTTTCCTTTACGAGGAAATTAAATTCGAGGAGGCAGTCAGTGCGGAGCGTTGCGGGTGAGCCGGCTGAAGGGAGGGAGGGACACCGTTGTCCCATAGCCCAAATCGTATCAATCACAGGTACCGGGCTATTGCGCGTTCGCCGGGAGCCGCGCAACGCTCAGCCTCTCCCTGCTTCGCTGCAAATCGCCGCAATGATTTGTGAGCATTATTGCCGCGGCAGAGTTTAATTCTGTTGATCGCGGGACTACACGAGAACCAAATCGATCTTGTGCACCACCGGCTGCCAGAGTCCCTGATTTTGCAGGTTTGACGGCGCTGTCGAGCCGCCCTCCGGCGTCGCGGTTGGTGGTTGGCAGCAGCGATCGTTTCCCACTTTGCAAACCCGGCATTCCCCTGACTGCAATTCAGTTTAGATTCCCACATTTCAACCCATGAGCGACAAGAATATTTCGCCGACTCGGAACACTGTCCTCCCATTGTGAGTCGCGAAAGGCGCAGGGTAACTGGAGAACCGAGCTCCATGTCTGTGACGTTAGCGTTTGACACAAATTGATAAGAAGTGCACCCGTCCCTACCCAGCCGCAAAAGAATTTTGGCCCATTGGTTTTGGAACCGCCGAAGCACCGCAACAGGATTTTACTCGTGGGATATGCTTGTGGGGCTCGCTCCTATGCGTTGGCACTCGTACTAAGCCACCAACCGGTCAGCACTCTTGCCCGCCCACACACATTCTTGTCCCGCTCGTTTCCTCCCTCCCTCTTCAACACCACACCACCAACACACGAAATCGACAATCGCCTCTGCCAACAAGCAACCCCCAGCGATTTTTCTTGCACAATTTGCTAGAAACGAACATCAAAGTCGACGACCACAAAAAAAGAGCCCTTGCTCAGGATGACAATTCGGAGCCCAGACGGAGCCCTATCCAGGTACTTACTGCCCAACGGTTTTCCCCCAACTCATGTTCTGCTTTACGCGTTTCCTTACGTTTGACTACTACGACATCCTGTGTTGCTAGATTCATGTGTTTCTTTCCTACTGTTGTTTGCTTTTTGCTCTGCCGCCATTACAGCCCACAAAAGGATGCCCAGAGGATGCCACAGGACAACCTTCCAGAGGATCTACCGCCCCGGTAATGGAATTCCACATGGCCACTTTTCTTCAGTTACCAAAACCGGATGCTTCCCTGGATCAGCCTCCTAGGATTCGAGAGACGTAGCACACTGCCCTTGCAGTGTTTGTAGAAACGACAACCACGAGGCCTCGCTGCCCCGACTTCAGAGCAATGATGTAATGCTCTCGAAACGGCGGTGAACGGACACGAGTGGATCCTCGCGCTAGTCACATGCGCTACGACGCACTATTACGAAAATGATATACGACAAAGGCATGCAACCCTGCATCGCCTCAGGACAACGTAGGCAACTCTCAGCAATGTCGTTCAATTTATGTTGTTGTTCGACTGCGCTAGGCGACAAACGACTGGTAGTATCAATGTACGCAATCCATTCCAAAGGAAGCCACTATCCTGATGAACCCGTTATGGACCAGACCGAGGAACTTCTCTGCCAAGAGGAACAATGACATGGACACCTTGACCTGGACTTCCCACCGGACGCTAATGAGACCCTTCCATGGTCTTGGAGTTGATTTGGAGACAGTTGGACTTACGAAGTACGTATTGGAGGCTATAGCTCTAGCCTATCCACATCGACCTATTGATCCGAAACTAACTTGAGTGGTGTTAAAGGAGCACAAGATGTTCTGGATGATCAGTCCCCTTCATTGTCTCTGGCTTTCCTCTGGATAATATTGGATCGAACACTGGATTACTATTCTGTCGCCTTGGGACTTCTGGATTCATCGCAACTCACCATGCAAGTGGTGTTTACTCCATAGGAACCTCGCCGCCACTTCGCCAGCCATGGACAGTACCGGTATCCTCCAGGTGCGTGCTAACCATACTTACCCTTCTGCATTAGCTGACTCAGTGCTTATAGGTCTCGCTCGGACATACTAACATGGCGTTTTCCTTTTCTGTCTTCACGAATATGTCAGGTTTGCAGTGCGAATGCATGGAGACTAACTTTTGGCGTCTAGCGACTCTTTCTTCGACTCACCACCGGAGACTGCATTCTTCATCTCAAACATCACTGAGTGGCGAAAGGAGATTCCAGCACCTGTTGTTTCCGTGCCGGACTTTCCTTTCTCTTCAGACTTCCAGGACATGCACACTTCAGACTTGTTCGAATTGAAAGATACTGCGTCTGAGTGCAGCATGGACAGCGCATACCAGAGCCAGAGTGGCGCCAGCCGGCGCGGAGCCCAAAAGCCAGAGTTACACCGCCAGGGGAGCCGGATGAGCAACCAGTTCGTTGGCAGCGATATCTACTCGCCGACCATGAGCTCCGACAACTACAGCGCATTCCCAGAGAACCTGGACATGAGCCACATGCATCAGCCAGCCACATCCGGAACATGGAATGCCACAGAGGGACCCCTCTCGTATGCTAACTATTCTACTGCTCAGGACTACACACATTACTCGACAGCGAACATGCCTCGCTTCGGGCCCGCTACCCTCAGCGACTCACCACAATGGGCTACACCCGAGACCAACTTCCAGAACAACCCATTCACATTCACATCGTGGCCTACGAACGACAACATGTTCAACACCACCCCTCAACGAAACTGGCACAGCGCCTCTTTCGATACTCCAGAACGTCCCGCTACCCTGCGCAACTCATCATCATACTCTCTTCAAGAAGAGTCACGGCGAGCGTCAGCCCAAGATGTCGGCTTCGGCGCATTTGTTGGTACCCCTACCAGCACTACTAGCGTTCATTTCCCCCAGCCAATGAACAACACTATCGAAGATGCCAAGCCTGCATCTGTAGCGCAGTCAGTTGATGATAACGAAGACACCCTTTCCCAGTCTGAGGCGGCCGAGACCAAGCTTGAAGAAGAGCGTACCAAGGTTGCACGCAGCCACCCACTCTACCAACAAACACCAGACAAGGATGGAAAGTATCACTGCCCCGAAGAGGGCAAGGCAGGATGTACACACAAGCCCACAGCCTTGAAGTGCAACTACGAGTAAGTCATTCACCCATCACGCAAATCATATCGCAACAGAAGCTGACCCCTTCAACAGCAAGTACGTGGACTCTCATCTGAAGCCGTTCCGCTGCAACAAGAAGACGTGCGTTGGCGTGCAGTTCTCTTCTACTGCATGCCTCCTCCGTCACGAGCGTGAGGCACATGGCATGCACGGTCACGGAGCCAGGCCACACCTGTGCCACTTCCGCGATTGTGAGCGTGCCGTGCCGGGTCACGGGTTCCCTCGTCGCTACAACCTCTTTGACCACATGAAGCGTGTCCACCAATATGACGGGCCCACCACAGAGCCTTCGCCGCCAGTCCAAGGACAAGCTCCTCGCAAGTCGGCGTCTCGCAAGCGCAAGGCGTCAGCCGAGGAGACTGGCGAGAAGCGCGTCAAAGTCGTCAAGCTTACTGCTGAGCAACAACGCCAGCAGCGCCGTGAGGCCCTCACCAAGGAGTTCTTGAGCAAGAAGCAACACATCATTGATGTCTTGACTAATCTCAGCACTCCCAGTGATCTTGGGGACGACATTCAGCTCACAAAGGAGGTTGTTGGTCTTCACGACATCTGCACTCAGTACCGGGATGTCTTCGGCGGCTGAATGAAGCACACGTGTCTGGTAGACTTCGTCTGCTGATACAGCCGCAAGCAGGTTTGTCATCACACAGCCGGACCCCTACCCTTGTTTTTGCAATACATATACACACATCGCGTTTGATTTTCTGCGTTCTCCGAACCCGGATGGATTCCCGCGTGCCAGCGGATGAAGGACCATGACTTGCCACAAGTCTCGGATGGATGCCTCTTGCCCTGGTTGGCCACAACTCCGGAAACAGACCCAGGATACAGAGCCAAGGACATGTCCCAGCCGTGGACTGGATGCCGCAGGATCGCTAGTCGACTCTTAGAGCGACAGCAACCCCGTTGAGGGGAGATGGACTAAGGTCATACTCATTGCAATATGGTTGGCATGAGTTGGTTGATGTATCAGATTGATCTATTGTTAACGGAGGAGTGTAATTAGTGAAGCTGTATTTCTTTGGATATGGAGTTTTATTTGGATACGAAGAAGGATGACCATGGAGAGAGGTCGGTCTTGTATCGCCACCATTACCCGCCGCGCGGACGTTGGTGGCTGAAGGGGGACGTTGTTTTTGTACATAGTATTGTTACTCATGCTGTTCTTGTTATACGCTCATATCTCAAAATCAATGTGCATAATTGCTTGCCAATGTGGTGATAGTGACAACGCGCATGCGGTCTCCTTCACAGAGGGCTTCGAGGATGTTCGGCATACTTCGGCAACCCCTCTATGCTTCCAAATACCTTCTTCCAAGATAGGACCGATCGCGTCAACTCCCAAAAGTAGGAAGCAATCACCGACGTTTTGAACGGCGCCCCACCGCAGTTGGGTTTTCGTCCGTAAGACGTAGTGGGCGGGACAAGCCGAGGTTCTGTGGCAGGTGGCAGCCCCCCAACCACCCAAGCCCAGAGCCAACGATCGGGTCTCCATCAGGGTCTTATTTCGTAAGCCGCAAACTGTCAGCCAAAAACGTGCAAGGCCAGACCAGTGCCTCTCGAGTAAGCAGAAAAAAACGATCAACGGAGCTCCGTGTTTTGTCAGTGCAGGTCTAAGATCACATGTCATGATTCGATTGGGAGGGGCGACAAGCACAGCCCCGCGTATCGCGACGAACTTCAGGCCTGTTTTGCGACACAACTTAAAGCACCGAAGCTTGACCACCACTTTTGCACCTGTCTGTTACTCGATTTCTACACGTTCCTACACACCTAGTACCGGAAAGAAGTTTGACCACGTAACAAAAGAAAGAACAGGAAGAAAGGCGCTTTACACAACCATGGCTTCCGCTACCAGCTTCTTCGACTTCAAGCCCAAGGACAGTACGTTTACTAATCACACCACCTCTTCTGATGCACTTCAGCCGCTAACAACTCACAGAGAAGGGCTCTCCCTACGACCTCAACAAGCTCAACGGCAAAGTCGTCCTCGTCGTAAACACCGCCTCGAAATGCGGCTTCACACCCCAGTTCGAGGGTCTGGAGAAGCTATACAAGGAGGTCAAGGGCAAATATCCCAACGACTTTGAGATTATCGGCTTTCCATGCAACCAGTTTGGTGGCCAGGACCCAGGCTCCAACGATGAGATCCAGGAGTTCTGCCAGATTAACTACGGCGTTAGCTTCCCAGTCCTTGGAAAGATTGATGTAAGTACGAGTAGAACCCTCTCACACCACATTGTCTTGATATATATACGAACTATTCCCCATACGATGACTGAACACTGGCTAATCCTTCCCTCTACCAACAGGTCAATGGCGCACAGGCAGACCCCGCATTCGAATGGCTTAAGAACGAGAAGCCCGGCCTCATGGGCCTCAAGCGCGTAAAGTGGAACTTTGAGAAGTTCCTCGTCGGCCGTGACGGAAAGGTCAAGGGCAGGTGGGCAAGCACCAAGAAGCCTGAGGACCTCAAGGCGGAAATCGAGAAGGAGCTGGGCGGCAAATAAATGTTGAGCGCGAGTTTGGAATGATTGCGCATTGACGCAGGTCCTGTGAGCGCCGGGATACATGATGGAGTATTGATACCACTTGCATTGAATGGAATTAATGGCATTATCCATGAAGTGGCTGTGCATGGTTATGGCCTGGTGAATACCATGAGACAGAAGGAGGTGACATGCTAATGACAACGAGGGTTATATATACCCCTCGAGTATGTATCCCGCATCGTAACAGCCCCAGCAGTACAGATGTACCAAGCTTTAACCTCACGCAAAATACATGCATAAGTGGTTTTAATGTCTGCCCACACATCATTCAGACCTCGAGGCTCTACAAAAAGTACAGGATTCTGCTTGCTTGTCACTTCCATCCGCTCCTTGACCTTGTCATCCAAAGAGCTGGCGAGTATCGACATGTGCGCTGGAGCTGGCATCGATCTTACTTCCGATAAAGAGAACGAGAGCAAAAACATGTCCCAGTTTCATGGACAATACCGAGCAAAAGATGTTTGGACAGGACAATGTTATAGAGAAAACTCGTAACGGAGAGTGGTGGTGATAATTGTCATCATCGTCAGTATACGCATGACAACAAAGGTCGATAGATGAAGTGCAGGACGGAACAAAATGTAAAGCAAATGTTTTATGATTCTCTAACAACAACTGTAATATGATTTTCTCGCCTTTTTCTACGTACAAAAGCTGTGATAAGCCCAAGAGGGCAACAAGGAATGTGAGAAATTGAATGCCACTTCTTCAGGACAGCCGACGAAGCCCTCCGCACTGCAGCCAGGGTAACCCGTCTTACGTCATGTCCTCCATACGACTTTTCACTGCCCATGTCGAAGTGTGAAGTCTCGGATTCATACGCATGGCGGTATACGGCCGCGTGTTGGCACGAGTGCATGAGCGATGGCGCCTGGAGGATAAGTGCCGTGTTGGGCTGCAGTACGGACTGGATCCAATATTGATATCGGTGCTAACGCACTGGCAGTCGCCTTCTTTGGTTCTACCAACGGAGCGCACTGTAGATTGGACGGCTCCCGGCGAAGCATCTTGCCCCAGTGGGTGGAAGAGAGGCTCGTAGCCAAAACGTGGAAAGAAACCAGTAGGAGTAGTTCCCATGGTATCAGGAGACAAGAGATCAGTCGTATCCGTTATTACCAGTGCCTATCTGGCTGGCAAAAGCCGTAGAAACGCTACGAGCATCGTCATCCTCGAAGCCACCAAGCCCACGTGGCAGACCACGACCAGCGCCGAAGCCAGTTCCAACATTCGGGCCCTGGCGGGTGTTCTCTACGTAGCGGTTGAGGCGGTCAGACTGGCTGAGTGAAGTAGGCTTGTTGTAGTCGTTCAAGCTTAAACCAGACAGGCTGATACCGCCCGGTGCATCGCTGCGAGTATCGGTAAGCTCACTGGCGGCGATTGACTCACCAGCAACGCTTTGAGGTGCGCCGTTCTTGCCCTTGCCATTTGGACGACCAGGAAGAGGCCAAGACTCCTGGAAATTGGAAAACATCGGAGGATAGTTGGACGGGACACCAACACCACCGAGGGCAGAAGAGTGGACTGAAGAGACGTCGTCTGGGATGTAGCCGACAATGGATCCGTTGTCGTTGTACTCCTGGCGAGGCTTGTTGCCGTTGAAGCCAGCCTGGCGACCAGATGTCATAGCGTTGGCATGCTGGTAGGCCATCTGGTAACGCTGAGGTCCACGGTAGGTCTGCTTTGGGCGGCTGAACTGCAGAAGCGAGACCTGCAAGTTGGTCAAAGGACCCTCAACAAGGCAGTTGCGCTCCTTGAAATGGAGAAGAAGGTAATGCCACAAGGGGTGTTTCGAGAGAACCTTGGGGTTACCCAGGATGACAAGACCATACTTGGCACGGGTCAAGGCAACGTTGAGACGGCGAGGATCGCTCAAGAAACCAATACCCTGGTGGTCGTTGGAACGAACGCAAGACAAGATGATAAAGTCCTTTTCACGGCCCTGGAAAGCATCGACGGAGGCAACCTCAACTTCCTTGTAGTTCTCTTTCTTGAAGCTACCCGTTGCCTGCATAGAACTGACAACGTAACTGCGCTGACCTTCATATGGGGTAATGATACCGATATCGCCAGGCTGTACACCAGCCTTGAAGAAGCGAGTGACGATCTTCTCGACGTTCTGGGCCTCGGTACGGTTGAGGTAGGATGTACCGGACGCTGAAATCTCCTCTGCGCCGAGGTTGGACCAGAACATCATTGGGCTGTCAACGACAGGCCAGGGGAAGTCGACGTCGCGACGGATGCGTTCCTGCATTGTGACGCCGTTCTGGAGAGAACCTTCGTAGAACATGTTTGAAGGAAATTCCGAGAGACAGGGGTGCATACGGTACTGAACCTGAAGGCGGATGGGTGAGCATCCCAAAATGACCAGACGCTCAAATAGGGACTGGTTGAGACCAGCTGTTGCGGCCTTCTTGTTCATGATGACGGGACCAAGTTGCTGGTGATCACCAACAAGTACGACCTGCTTGCATCCGAGAACTAAGGGGATCATACACTCTGGCTCAGCTGACTGAGTCGATTCGTCAATGAGGACAGTGCGGAACTTCATCTTGGAAAGGCGAGGATCTCCGGCACCAACACAAGTACAGCAGATGACATCGGCTGCGTTTAGAATCTCACGCTCGGCTGCACGAGTGAGCTGCTTGAACTTCTTCTCGTCCTGACTTGACAATTCGCCGACATCGCTCTTGAGCTGGTTCAACTTGTTGAGCTCAACGTTGGTGTCGTTCATGCGGACTTGCTCGTGAAGGGAGAGGAAGCCAACTGGAGATTCGACATCCTCCCTAGATTTAGCGGTGACACGAACGGTCTTCAACCCAGTAAGATGAATACGTTCACACAGCTGGTCAACAGCAACGTTAGAGGGCGCGCAAACTAAGACTTGACTGCCGCTGATCTTGCAGAGATGGTAAATAATGGTGGCTGAAGTGACAGTCTTTCCGGTACCTGGAGGACCCTGGATCAAGCTAAGTGGCTTTTGAAGGACGCTCTTCACGGCGTTGATCTGACTAGCGTTCAATTCAGGGAGGCCCGGTACGCTGAACTTGCGGGGAATCTGAATCTTCATGGGTGCAGCAGCAACCTCATGGCCGAGAAGACGGTGGAAGATGTAACCTGACACGCTCATCTCGTCGATGGCAAAAGTCTTCATGGCGTGTTGCATGCGGTCGAATGAGGTAGCCTTCCAGACGTAATCGGCGCTGAAGTTGTGTGTGCATTCGGTAGGAACAGACTTGTGATCGCCCTTGGTGCGCAGCTCAATTGTCACCTCATCGGACTGGTTGTTGGGAATCTTGATGACATAACCAACACCCTCCCAGTGTGGGCGGAGTTCTCCAGTGTAGCGTAGTCGCATTTCGTCGCCGACTGCGAGTTTGACGTCGCCCAACTCAAGCTTGGGGAGGATGAAGCTAGCGGTATGCTTGTTGTTCAGGGCCATATCCCAGCGAACCACAAGATTATCCTGCGATTGTGACTCCTTCAACTTGCGGTCGTAGTCGGCCTCGATCTTAACCAGGGGACCAAAGACGTTCTGGTATTGGAAAGCGTCATCGTATCGGAGCAAGACCTTGGCAATAACCTCCTCTTGACCAGCGCCCTTTTCAAGATCGGCAATGGTGGCATTTGCGTTGTCCTTCCACAACTCTTCAAGTTTGGCAATGGTCTGGGGGCTAAGGTGGCGGGCGCGGAGTTGCTCCTGGTCAGTTGGGGCAGGTACAAGCCAGGGAAGGAAGGAGCGGTCTTCGATCAGCGGCTGCCAACGCGAGGTATCCCAGTTCATGTCTTTTTGGGAAGGCATAGCAGCGCATGGCTGACGGCACAGCAGAACAACGACGGTGTCTGATTTGGCGGGGATGAAACCGAGGAGAAATACGTTCTTGGTACCGCAATTATAGCATTCGAGCGTCGTGTCGCCGAGCGAAGAGGCGGGGTGGAGCTGGACTTCCTTGTGACGGGCGCGAACGAGATGGTTGATGATGTGCGACGACGAAGAGTTGCCACGAGCGCTGCAGAACCACTTGCTGCATGCGAGACACTTGACGACGCTGCCGGCATTGTGAATACCACAGTATGCGCCTACCCAGGAAATTAGCATGTCTCCCATATCCACCCAGACCGTGTTTACGTACAAGCATGTGCTGGTAGTTCGACCTCAGCATCCTCCGCCCGCATAGCAGACTGGCCATTGCGCCCACCCACCGGCATACTGGCCATGCTCTCCAGATCGTCTTCATCGTACTCCTCGTCGTCATCCGCGCGTCGTCTACGAGAAAGACCGCCGCGGGAAAGGTCGCCGTCTAGGATGCCCTCGTCTACGTCGCCGGCATTGATGGTGGCGGCGGAGTCGGACACCAGGTGGTTGCCCATGTGCGTAAAGGCGCCCTCCATAGTGAAGGCTCGCGCCGGAGGCTCTTTGGTTGATTCGAAATTCGTGGGGTTGAGATTGGAGTTTCGAGGGCAGTTGCTGCCGGAGGTGTTCAGATCGGGGTGTAAACAAGTCTCGTGCTCACACCATTTCCAGCCGGGATCTTTGGTGGTTGCGCTTGGCGTGTTTGCGCGCGAAAGTGGTTGGTGTGGCGGAGAAGATTGTGTCTCAAGGTTACAGCAATTCAGCGGGGGTCGGAATATCGGAGCACACGGCTTAGCGCACTTTCACCTGACGCAGTCGCGACTTCCTCCACAAAACACTCACTCCACGTCAAACAAACGAATCTCATTCGAATCCCGCTTTGCCCTCCTGTCCTTTGTGGTTCCGGAACACCACCATGCCCAAACTCTGTGGCAATGGCAGCCTCTCTATCCAACCTCATAACGAATCTCGAAACTCAGTTGTCGTACCGCCTGCAGCAGAGCCGCATTTGTGGATCGTCTACCCTAGTGCCAACGTCTTTTCGTTGAGGATAGTTGAAAGTATACTTTCCTCATACACGTTACCGCAAGCATCTTCGAGCCACAAGACCCTGACCAAACATCTCCCGGAGTCTCTTTCAGAACGGAACGCTATTAGGTATATCAACAGCCGCAGCTTCTGAAGCTTGCACACTACCAAACCCCTAAAACGCTTTCCTCACACCAACAACATGCACTCGCATGTGCGGTAATCAAACACAACCGTCACTCGGAAATCTGCGAACTTTGCCAAACTACGTATTTACCCTAGTCGAGCAGAGAAGGATAGATTGTCCCGTCGAGGATATTCACATCATCCGAAGAATATGCTGAACTTATAAATCGCTGGATAATCTATCAAGAGCACTCGATTCGATGATATCATTCGGGAAGTCAGCCCGCATGTTAGCGATAAGTCATTGGCGAAGGTTTTTGATATCTAACCCCCACGCCTGTGGATCCAGCTACAGCAATCAATGTACCGGCATATGTTGATATATCCAATTCTCCATTTATCAAGGCTGGGTTTTTGCCGACGCGATACTATAACAAAACGCCGAGCACTATCGCCGGAGAGCATCCGAATGCCCCACAGTACCCGCTGGCATTGTTGCTGCAGCCGCTGCAACCACACGGGCAGCGCGTCGGTCCCAGGAAACAACGAGGCAACGTGCCGCACGGGACTGGCCGAATGATCGATCAACGCTTGTGTATTTTATGCGGGGCGCGCTTGTGACAAGACGTCCATGCATTGTCCACCGCTGCAATCGCCTTCAAAATAGTCCGCGCATACTGTACCAGCCAGCCTATGACATAGTTCTGGGAGTGGTCGCGTTTTGATCAAACTGAAAGCCGCGAACTAAAAACCTCGATAACATGGCAGTCCTTCTGGTAGGCAGAGAGACGAGATCACGAGATCTTACGGTCTGCACCCCTTAAGGTCGGAAATCCCAGAAGTAAAGGACTGTGGTATCTATGCCCAAAAGGCATCAAGTGGGTGTACCTCCACAGGTTTTGGGCATGAGAACATCGCGGTATGACGTCGTATGGCTACGTGTACGTCTCTTGGTCCACTGGAGCTCGCCTCGTAACTTCTATGGAGAAAAGATTCTCGACTACACAACTTATGATGCCAAAGAAGTGAAGCAAGATGATCGGCTGAAATGTTCCTATAGCACTTAGACGCATCAAATGCCAAGCTATGCAACTGGCTCCGAACAGTCGCTCTAGAAAAATTCTGTTACTGTAGTCCAACGAGCTCATCCTTGAGGGTGTCGATCGCTACTTAAGCCGCGGGAATAAAGCATTGTAGGTTGGTTTGTACTCTTTTCGCGGCACTTGCGGCTATAGTGGTAACGCGATATGCCGACTATATCGACGCATCTTAGTAAGCTTTTCCGAGATTCTGGCTCACTGACTTGATAGACATTGAATCATGAAGAATATCAGTTCATGCTGCGCATCAACTCGGTTCAGGTCATCCGATCACCATTGCATTGAATGTATCGCATGTATGCAAGCCTACTACTAGTCAGCAGCTCATGTGGTCCGCTCGTCTCGCATTCTACACATGGTCGAAAACTCGAAGCGACGAATAACACTATCAAAATTGAGGCTTGCATACGCTTGCCCGTGCATATACGGTCTGACTCCGACTCTATCAGACGACAGTTTCCTGCACTTGGTCATGCAGGACGCCGCATTTGCAAGATGAGCACCTCACCGGAAGACCCCAAAGCTGACATACAGTCGGCTATCCGTTCATGCGCAACCCCACAAGAAGTACCACGTTGCTCAGCATCCGATCCACAGCAAGTTCGCATGGTCACTGCATGCCAACTGCCTAGCCGTGGGACCCTGTTTTGTGACGAGTTTAATAATGGAGTCTTTATCAGCCGCCATTTGCGCCTGCGGAGAATCATCGGCAAACCCGTTATACAAGGGAAGAAGTATGCAGCCTCATCACACCGCGACCTGATGTTCAGTCGGAGAACGGCGCCACGTGCGGAAGAAACTATATGCACGTTTGCAGCCTCACATTCTATAACGTAGTGGGTACCTTGTCCCTAATACCGAGTCGAGCGCGCTTATCCTACAAATGACAGAGTGTTACCAAATTCATGAAATCCTTACATAGAAGTTTTCACGCCCCACAGAAGCGAGGCGCCCCCATACCAGCGCCCTGACGCTTTTGTGGCCGAGGAGCTCAGCTTACAATCATCTTCACCGATAAACGACAGTGATACACTCCGATATGAATCAGTTTGCCGAACTTTCTCTTATGCAACGAACCTCTGCTTTCAGCCTCGTGCATGCTGCAACCTCCGCTCCGTACGTGTGACATGACATGCAAATAGCCATAGATAGTGCAATCGGCCCTACTCCATGGCGTACAGCATCGTAAACGCAAGGCACACCACCACGTTCCGCTGCTAAGTCACTTCTGCCATCACATGCATACTCCTTCACTCAAGAAGAGCCTCGGATAAGCATCCGAGCAAATAGACTTTCGTTAATCGCGCATTTCATCCTTCTCAGCTCCGCACCTGTCTGTCCTCACAGGGCAGTCGTACATGAACACGTACGTACAAGGAGGTCGGCCCCGCAATCCTTTCCAGGATTTTCTCAGGCGATCAGATTCGTAGCTCATGAACAGATGAGCCATTCATGTGGTCAGGAAGAGACATCACTCGCGATGTCTCGCATATGTTCTGCATACCTCGCATCCCACAACATCTCCGATGCCCAATGTTGTCCTCATGCCCAAAGTATTATGCCCGAAACACTGTGAGCGCAACCTTCTTCTTACCCACTACATGCGTGTCTTGCGTGCAGCTACGCGCGGGCGCGAAAGAAAGCCAAGTTACCAGCAAAGACACATACATTTGGCAAAGGCGCGAAAGCAAACGCTCGGACACTACGTATTGCGTGCATGCTGTGTAACATACATACATGGATAGAACGGAGGTAGCTGCGTGGCATGACTCGGTACATATACAAGGCAAAGGTGCACTGCTCCGTAGTAATTCCACACCGATAGTGATAGGTCAAGAAATGGGAAGGTGAGATGGAAGGAGTGGAAGGATTAGGCAGAGAGCACAGCCGCAAAAGACCAGAGTTCGCGTCACACAGCACAGCCGCAGAATTATTGGTTGTGATTGATGCATTGATACGTATATATACGGCTGTGTAACGTTACTACGGTGATCGGATCGTGCCGTGAGGTTCCGTCTTGGATTTGCTTTTTGGCTTACCAGCCTCAACCGTCATTCCATGACGAAATTGCCCATTTTCCAGATGCGCATCTATAACATGTCAGTAAAGTCCTATCTATGAGTAATCCCAGTCTATCGGCACATCTCCGTCTCCAATCTCCCCTGTTGCCTCACTTCTCTGAGCAATGACCAAAAGCCCAGTCCAGCCCATCCGCATCTCCCGCAAGACCGGATAGTGGCTTCTGCTCTGCGGGGAACAACCAGCCCACGCTTCCGCTGCCCGTCAGAACCTCGCATCGGGCGCGCGCCTTGTTTCCCAACCAAATTGCCCTACCCGTCCGTTCGCTGCAAATAGAGCCAGCGAGCGCCCGTTCCGTTGACGCCACAGCGGTCCAGATCGACACAGGCTTTGCTCCTTTACTTTTTTCTTGCAGACTAGAGAATTTCTCCGCACGTTAGTATCGTTAACTCTACGTAGATGAAGTCACGACATCATGATTGTTTGAAACACACAAGGTGCGGAGTAAGTGCATAAGCAATATGTGGAGTGTGGGGTTAGGCGGCCGAGGTAGGAGAGAGCATGTGTTGGCAGGAGTCGAGTGATCATTCTGCGAGCTAAACACTGCAAGTGCGGAGAGTAAGGAGGTTAGAACGGAAGCTAGCCACGTCAACGTGGCAGGCAGGTTTAGCTGAAATGTCATGTCAAATTACCATGTTACTGTGCCATGCGTGCGGCGTTGCGGCTCCGAGGAAATGGTTCGAGGCAGCGTAGCGCATGCTCTCGAGGCAAAGATCGTGAACGGCAGCGTCGATCGGGCTGCAAGGCAAGCCGCTTCAACCCATCGCCCCTTTCCGTCAGTATCCTCTCCTGAGATCAGGAAAAGTTTTCACCACCGTGGCTAAAGCATAGAAGCATCGAGAATGTGTATGTGTGGAAATTTGACTTCCAAATTCGCGCAATCGTAGCGCCGAAGTCGTATGGTATCATTTCTAAATAGTTGTTGAGTGGTATCTTCCTGATAATTAACCTAGGTATCCCACGCCATGCCATGCCCATAACCCACACCAAGCCAAAGAGGTGAGTATTGGCCAATGCACACCCCTCTCTCCTTGCAAGACTAGCATGCAAGCCGGGCCGGCCCACGTATAGAATTGAAGAGAAAAAAGTTGCACCAAACCATGTCCTGCATTGAAGCGAAATTGATCGTCCTCCCAACCGCTCACAGGCCACCGCCGGAAGGAGGAGACGAAAGAAAGAAAATAAACGAACCGAAAACCAACAACCGACCTTCCCATGCGAAAACCCCGCACTGCAGGCTCGGCAAATGAAAACAATGCTATGCAAAGCAGTTTTGTGTTGTCGTAGCGTCGTTATGAGGTTGCTAACAAAGGAAACAAGAGAATACAGGTAGAAACTTTGTACAGGGTAATGACCGAGCAATGAAGCTCAAGAAGCAAGTCTATGGGATATCGCCAAGATGCAGTTACTAAGGTCAAGGTTTGCTCGCCGGCAAACCATCCTTGTTGCCCCCATAGTTGAGTATTGCGCCAACGACCAATGAAGAAACAAAGTATTGGTTGAAGAAAGGGTATATGCTAGAAGAGAAGTGTAATGAAACGATCGACGTCCAACAGGACAGGTGATCAGCGATAACTTTTGAGTGCCGAGGCCATGTTGCGGTTCGATGAGGATTTGATAGCCGTCGGAAGCGAGCTTGCCAACGAGGCGGTTGAGCAAGGACGCGATGTTCTGTTTGAGGATAGGGTGCGGGATTATATGCCGAATGCATCAAGTCGAACCGAAACGCCTTAGGATACCAGAGTAGAGGTCGGTAGAGGATAGAAATGTATAGTACAACTGCAGCCGACGACTCAAGCCGAGTTGACGCGTGGCGGCGTCGTCAGCTGCAAAGAGTGGCGTCATGTTGCAAGCTCACACTATCGCTCGAATGTGCTGGAGCGACTGATAGAGTCTAGGTCAGACTCGCGCGACTCGCTTCCCGCCCGTTGTAGGTCTTCCTTGCGCTTCCTACGCTCGCTAGGTGCTCGGCTGATCAAGCGTCTAACAAAGCTGCGGCTCGCTTTGTTGCTTGTGGGTTCTTGAAGTGGGCTGGTAGGCTCAATGGATGACCCGCAAGAAGCGCTTGCGGAAGGTTCGGGCGCATCGACAATGTCCTGCTTCTTGATCTTGCAGAAGAGGGTGGAGAATAGATATTGCTCGCCGTTACTGTCGTAAAGTGGAAGATGGCGGTAGCCTTGCTGGATGCTGTTGAGCTTGGCTGTGAACGTAGCAAGAGGGGCGTGGTTGGTGGTTCGTGCATCGAGCGAGTTCCAAACAGTCCAGCGCACGAAGACAAGGCTTGGGTATCTAGTGGTGACCGTCATATCGATCTCGTTGCCGAACTCAGGGTTGTAGCCATTGCCCTCTACGATGCGTGTTCGTTTGCGCAGAGGGTTGCCGATACCAGAATGGCCATTGCGAGCTGATGCGTCTTGTCCACCAATTCCTGTGGCATTCGCACCCATATCCTCTGCGCAGTACATCTCAAACTCGACGTACGGGTTGATGTTGGCTTCTTGTCCAAGGCCGCGGGGGCGGGGTAGCTGTTGAGCGGAGATGATCTGCACAGTGAATTTGACTTCTTTCTTGGGTGCCTTCCTGTAGCTAGTGGCTGGGGCCTCTGGGTCGAGACGAAGTGCAGCCGGCTTCAGCACGTAGCCTGTGCGGTCTTCACCACCAGCGAACATGGCTTCGTTCAACTGTTGACCAAGATCGTAAGTTTGCCAGTTCAGCGCAGCCATTTGGACGCCGCGACGCCAGAACTTGAGGGGATCGAAGTTGGATGAGTTGATACGGAAGGCATGAGGGTAGACGCGCATCAGGCAACGCATGTTGTGTGCCTCGAGCAAGTGCTTCTCACGAGCTCCAGGCTTAGTGAGCTTTTCGAAAGCTCGCTCATTGATAGAGAAGACATGGTTGAACGTGTTCGCATCGATGCTGCCAAAGTCTGTGAACTTGACTCCGCGTGTGTAGACACCGAGGTTGCCGAGCTCTTTTGTGATGTTGCTGGTCTTAGTCTTCTTCGGCTTACGGCGATCATCCACTATCTCTGCTGTCTCGGCAGTGGTTGCGTTAGGGCTATCGCTGTCTTCAGCTGAGCTGACCGCTGCCGATGTGGGTAGCGTATTGTTTGAAGTTCGTGGTGTTGCCCAAAACGACTGGGATCGCTCTGGCGGGCTCATTGAAGGGGGGCTGGAAAGAAGAGGCGAGTCTGGGACGAGCTTGTCATTCAGCATCACAGGACGTGACCAAGGAGAGCTGAAACTGCGCTGTCTTCTTGAGGTGATCTCGCCCATGAGGGCCCTGGTATCGATCTCGTCACCAGCAGCTCGCTTGACCTTGATAAGAATTCGGTACTTCAGTTCCTCGGGTGTAGGCAGCGATTGCGAGTCAAAGTCTAGCGGCTGGAGCACCAGCTTGTCGCCGAACTCCTGCATCATGATCTTGACCATGGCAGATTGTTGAATCGGTGAGCAGTGCACCTCAAGCGAGAGGATGACTGGGTAAGGTGACTCTGTGAAGGCATACTTGTTGATGACCTTGATGGTGTCTTGGAAAAGGATGCTCTTGGTCAAGGTTCGGCCGTGCATAACAACAGGGATGTTATCGGCGCCATCCCAACAGTCGATCTCAAGGCATCGGCAGCCCTTCTGGAGCGCTGTAATGTAGGCCTCTGTGCTTGACTCGCCTGCGACCTGGCGGCCGAGCAGGTAGGTGTTGTGGGAACTGGAGATGAAGTACTCGTTCAATGGTCGGTTGAGTTCTTTTGGCTGACCGACTGGCTTGAGGATGGAGTTGGCGGCAGATGTCAGGTACGTCTGGAAAGCCGGGAAGTTCATTGCCAAGGGCAATGGGATATCCCCACCCTCAGTGGGAGTAGCAGCCATCCTGGGTCTTGTCGCGCGCGCAAACTTCTCGAAAGTGTTTGTCCAGTACTCAAGGTCTTCGTTCACGTCTACGCCCTGGTCCTGACGCAGAAAGGTAAAGAAGGTGAACTTGTCCATTTCAATTTTCGAGCCAGATGTGTAGGTCTTGTAGATGGCCTTGATGTCTTTGCGCTCCTTGAGGCGTCGGACGAAATACAGAAATTGCTGTTGGTTGAGTTTTCCAGCGTCCAGGGTATCGGCTTTTGAGAAGTAGGCGCGAAGCGTGGCTTCTGTGCAGTTGATGTGCAAGCTTCGGCACAGCTCGACAGTGCTTGGGAAGTCGAGAGACTCGTCGCCTCCGCCGCGCTTTTTCATTGCGCGTTGCCAGACAAGCTTTGCGCTCTTGTCCGCGAAGCCAAGTAGGCCGGCCATGAGGTCAATGCGGTTGCGCGACACAGACTCAAGTGTTTGAGTCCACATGTTGAAGACACCGACGTCGGGCGCAATCAAGTGCATCGTTCGTATCCGGCCTTTGGAGCGAGTTGTGTCGGTGTACACGATGGTAAACCAGTAGGGTGCCCAGTTCTCGGATAGGCCGCACTCTTCGCGGTAGTGCTTTGCTTCCGGTCCTGAGCGGATCTCCTTCACATCATCGATGTAGAAGGCTTTGGAGGGTCGCGATGGATCCCAGAATACCTTGGCCGATTCCAGATCGAGCCGCAGGTTGATCTCCTTCTTCTCCTTCTTGGTAATCTTCCTCAAAACGGTGCCTTGCTCAAGGCGAGAGTTGCGCACTGGGGCGACAACTGCGGCATCTGGTATCGAGCTGAAGCTTGGGGTCGGGTTCGAGATGCCAAGGCCGTGGATGGGCTCAAAGGGGTCTTCTACTGCTTCTTCCTCTTCAAAGGCGTCAAAATCGGAGATGCCAGTGTCGGCGTCGGCGGCAGTCCTGCTGTCGCTGCGGCGGCGCATGATGACGGGGCCGGAGCTCTTGTCGCGTAGTGCTGAGGTGTTGCCTCGGCGGAAGCGGCCTGGAATGTTTTGGGCGCCCCGGCTAACTCTGCGAATCAAGCCCGGTCCCTTTCCCAGGGCCTCGGCCATGGCCGAAGGTGAGGATGTGGGCGGCGACTGAACTGGTGGTGGTGGAGGGGGAAGGAGCGACTCCGGCAGGGTGTAGGAGGGAATGGCGGGTAGCGACGACGAGACGGGCACCATGCCCTCGGGAGTAGATTGCAGGGAGCCATTGAGGTACGAGGCCGTCAGGGCGGGACTGGCACGGGCGGGAATGTTGATGGCGCGGGCGTAGCTGGGCTGGGGTGAGGGCATGCGCGGTCGCGAGTAGGCGTCGTGTAGCAGCGACATGGTCGTGGTAGTGTCACTTGAATCAGATGGAATCGGGGCGGGCTAGTAAATCTTCATGGCGCGGGCAATGCTGAGTGAGAAGGAGCGTAACGGCGTGCGGGCGCCACTTGGGTAATAAAAGCAGACAGGATCAACAGCCTGCTGGGTCCTGGTGGAAAAGCTCAGGCTAGGAGCTGCTTTGCATCGTGAGACTGACGGAATGCGTTTGGGCTATGACGAGTTGGGACTGGGAAGCGCGCGCTGCGCGAAGATGCAGACGCAGGTCAGCTGGGATTACTGGAGAATTGACTTGCATGCACTCTGCATGGATAATTTGGGATTCTCAAGTACTCCGGAGCAGTCGTGGGGGTTGCAAGCGATTCGGCAGACCAGGGCGGGCGAAAATCGATCAGCGCGTGGATTCGGTGCTGCAGGAAATGCGGAGAAGGGTGTGGTGAGGCAGCGTATCGTCGGCCGTCGTCTATACGGTCGTCGGTGGTGTGAGTGTGGGAGGGCTTGACGTGGACGAAAATGTTTCTTTGTAATTGGTGGTTGTGCTGGATAGTGCGAGGAAGGAGTGGGCTGTAGGGCAGACAAAGTAGTATATGGGCAACGGCTGCGCTTGGCGGCCTTCTTTAATCCAGGAACAGACAAGGCGCACACCGAATTTTCAGCTAAATCTTACAAGCACACGATTATCCCTTGACTCCTAGTCATTCGGGCTTCCATCCGCCTCCGCTCAATTCGGGCTCCGAGGGCACTTCCCTGTTTGTCTCCTGTGCTAGCGCTGGACAACGAGAGCCGCGACGCTGGTTAAGGCCCCACTGAGCAACGGTGTCCTGTATGACGCAGCCCATGGATATACTACGGGGTCCGCCAATCATAGTCCAGGCACACTGAGCCGTCGCTGTCCTGGCCTGATGATTTTCAGGCATCCAGGAAGGCAGTGGAAGCACTGAGGAAGCATATGCTGGGACAGTGAACAAGAACAGGACATGCACTGCCCTGCCGTTTGTCAATCGCCGGTTGCACTACATCAGGCCTATCATGGCCATGCCGTGCCTTCCGGCGAGGGGATGCAAGGCTGGCTCGCAAGCAGAAGCAACTTCAAAGGCCCTGATGTTGTTCGGTTCGTTGTCGTCGATCAATTCGTTGACTCACCGGTCCTATTGCGCTGGTCGTGCGATGGCCCTGTTGCGAAACCTTGACGAGTACAGGCCGGCTTGGTAGCATTGGCTATACCACAGGTCGTCATGTTTGCTACATGGTATCCGCATTGCCGACTGCGCGCGGTGCTGCTAGTTTCTGACTGGTCTCGCGCGACAATACGGTGTGTCCGAGTAACACGAAGCAGCAAGCGTATACTGCATCTTGCTCGCTCACTCACTTCACTCGCTGAGTCGCAGTCGTGGCAGACGGACATCAAACGTGCCCATCCAGCGAGTCGCATCCATCGAGCAGGCGCCCCATGTGTGGCGGTGACAGCCCCCATCGCATCGCATCGTCTCACACGTGGCGCGCGGGCAAGTGAAACCCAAGTGCGAAGCCGGCACAACGGTACCACCATCATAGGCGGCTTCTGACGGTCGTGACGGCGCAAAGTCAGGGATCCGCCCTCGACTCGCTCTAAGTTTCCGCTGGCCCCTCAATTTGCTGCAGCCGACTCGGCTGCTTCACAATTACAGCACGTACCGCTTTTTCACACAGAATGGCGCGACAATGCTGTACGCCCAATGCTCGTATCCGCATCGCCCTGCCCACTGCGAGTCGCGTGATTGTTCCATGGCTGTGCTCCAAAGTTTCCATGCCTTCGAGAAGGAAGGATTCCTGCCCCTGACAGCCACTTGCCAATCATACCACCGCGCCCCCGCACATCAACCGTAGTGCCAACGTGCCGGACTTTTCCAGCTCATCCCAATGTCCATGTGACTTGCTGGCGGTGTGATGCATCTTTGTTCATCGTCGCGCTTTGTCCAATCGTTTCTTTGTTGCTGCTGTATTCTAAGCGACCTCTCTCATGCCTTGACTGTGTCTCCAGCGCCGCATTCGGCCCTTGGGCATCAGCGTCCTTTCGTAGCTCATCGGGCGCATATCCGGTAGGCTCGCCGTTGTCAGTGATTGCCGTTTGCTAAGTAGGGATGGCCGGCACTGTGTTGTCACAAACTCATAGGGCTCACCCGAAATAGCGCTGCACGTAGCCCCGCCTGCTCTGAGCCACGCTCGAAACATTTGCAATCGATGACATGCATGTACCCATCACCCCGTACGAAGGCGTCATGCCTGCACCTATTCTGTCGCTGTCTTTATGTGTGCTTCTGCATTAAGCTTCTGCATTGAGCCTTTCTGGCTGTCTGCGGCTCCAGTCGTGCTGCAATGCCGTTCACAGTTTGATCAACGTGGGCGATCAGAATCTTATTCTGCGTACGAGCTGTGCGACTCGGACTGTAGCTTGAACTGCGCATCTTGTACAATTTGCGCCAATGAGAATCTGTAAGCCCCATAAAAATGTCTGATTCGCTGATGGCAGTAGGTTGTACGCCGTTTACTTAGCCTACCACGGTACTGCAATGCCATATCGATAGGCAAGAAAAGGCGAAACTGTGTTACAAGAAGAGCCGAAACCTCGATCAAATCTCAGCCTCAGGTATCCCGCGTTCGCAGTGAGCCACCCATCTAGCATGTACCCTGTCAACGTTTGTCAGGATCGACGAGGTGGAGTGCCCCCATCACGGCTTGTTGGGATATCGCAGCCAGAAGAAGACCCTTTGAAATTTCGGCTCAATATGGGTCCGCTCGCCCTCGCTGGTTCTTGTGCAAATGCATGTAACTTCAAGATGCGGGACGTTGTTATGTTACTAGAACCTTGGATGAGGTGAGACCTGAAGATGCGTTGTTCTGTAGAGATGCATGGGTCACCCACTGCTTGTCGGAAACTTTGCGCTCTAACATCTCGTCGCCCTGTTCACCTTGAGTCAATCTCTCAACAAATCCGCCGAAGAGTAGTGGACTGGCGTTACGGGATCTTAATGGTGGCGCAAAGCTTCTTGGATCTGGGGCGTCGTAGCCCGCGTCAGAAGCAAGTTCTGATCCAGACTCGTACACTATGGGGCTGACAGAGCTGACTGCGCGGGATATTGGCAGATACTCTGAAGATGCATTTTCAGAGGACCTTGAAATCAGTGGAGATGTTTTGCATGCATGGTCCTGCATCCCTGGCAACGAGAGTTTATCATCGCTCTGGAACACAAATGCCCGCCAATTCTTCTCGTCCTCGTCCAGACTTCGCAAAGCGGTGGTCACCGGTTCCTTTCGACGAATGGCGGTCACGCCAGAGGGATGCGTCAGTATTGGTTCTCTAATACGCCTCGTCAAGGAAGGCAAAGAGGCGGAAATTGAGGACGAGCTGACGCGGCTCTGATCACCCTGACCGTGAGTGGCCTGTTGTGACCAGTTCGTTGCAGCTTCATTGTCCTGTTTCGTGGTGGGGTGATCATGCAAGAAACTGCTTCTGGCTGTATCGGAGTGGCTTGAATCATCGGAAATTGCGAGATACGTCTTCCAGGGTCCTTCATCGACGATTGCGTGGCCTGCCGAAATCTCAACATTGACAGGATGCTCCATATCAATATCGACCTGATGCATATGTTCCGTCTTGGACGGGAGCGCCGAGTCTGGATTGCAAAAAGGCTGTGTCTCACCGATCTGGTAGTCGTCCGATGCAGTACGACTACGGCTACCTGCAGCAGAGTTGGAGCCGCTGAAGGCGAGACGGAAAGCGCGCTCACCGCTATGAAGATGATGCGTAAGTCGAAATTCATGTGTAAAGCTCCCGGTCTGTCGCGAGGTTATTGTCGTGGGTTGACACTGCAGTCCAAGCTGATCACCGATAATGCCCCCTTGCTCAGAAGCACCTGAAGATAGACTAGCTACGTTGCGCCGAGCAATACTATAGCACTGAGGCTGCTCACCGGTCGACGGCGCATGGGAATTAACACGAGCTTGCTCAGAAGCACTAGTTGCTGCATGAAGCTGAAGATTAACAAGTGGCTTCTCTGAGCGTTGCTGTGCAAGAGGTCCTTCCTGGTCGAAGAGCATTAGCTCAGAGGAAGCATGCGACTGCGCATGTTGGTTCAGCTGTGTAGAGTAAATGCTTGTCATTGCATCTGTACCAATCCGGATTCGCATATTGTCGACATTTTGGTGTGGACCACTTCCTCTGAGCATGCGGGAAAAGTTGTCGTTTGCAAGTTCAAGGTCTTTATCCCTGAATTCTTCATTGTCCCTCTGTCTTGGAGCTGCGCTGCGTCCTTTTTTCGTTCTCCTACGCTTGCCGATTCTGCTCTTCTCCCTGCTTGATTGGAACCGTAGGCTGACCGGTTTCGCTAGGTCAATGCCGACCCAATCTTGCTGTGTTAAAAGCCTCTTCCTGTTAGCTTCAAGCCACTGGAGGTCCATGTCCATCTCTGGGGCCCTGTGTTTCCCGTCATGCAAGTCTGTTGGGTTGTTAGTCCATCTTCACGTGGCCCCAGCAAGTGAGCAGCAAGTCACCACTAATGCCTCTATGGATGCGAACTTTTGCATTCGAGTTCGAAGGAGAACGGCGCAAAAGATTTTTTGAATGCCTTTCATATGACGTTCTTGTCAATCGTCTCTTGTCTGGCGTGGGCTCACGCTGCGTTCTCTCACTTGGACGCTTCGCTGTATGTCCTGTAGGCCACCGCACTGAGCCTGAGCCAAGCGGAACTAAGTTCCAGATATCGAATTTATCGTTATCTATTAGATGGTTCGGTCGGAGAGGAGCGATATGTGAGTTAGTAGCATTTTGTAGCTGTGTGCGCGCCTTAGCAAAGTACGCTTTCTGCTGTTGGAGCACGCCTGCGTTGGCTTTCTTGGTGCGCTGCAGCGAGCCGCCTGTCCAGTTCATGTGTATAGCATATCGGCACTGTTCTATAACTGCACGGGTTGAAGGAGAATCATGCGAGAAGAGGTAATTGGAAGGCAGTGGATGCTGATCGAAGCTGCGGCATGCGCTTGCCTGCTGAATATGGGCAGCTCCTTCCCCAGCTACGTCTCTTTCCTCTCCGTCCGACCAAGCCCTAAGGTTGGAACACAACTGCAGCACTCCACACCTCGTATTGTGCACCCGACCCTCCACAGCGCTGGCTGACCCATCTTCCTCGGTTACTACTCAACGAGCGTCCTCCACGACTCATGCTCGGATCTGTCTTGCCGGCGGAAAAACAAGAACAGATGAAAGGGTCCAAATCGTTTGGTCGATCAGCGCCTCCATCACTTCCCTCCGCAAGAATAGTGGAGCGCCGGAGAGGTACCGAGACCCTGCGACGGGATCCCCGTGGGTGTGGGAAATCTTTAACAATCATGGCCATAGGGTGTGGGGACGGTCACTTGAAGGATGCATCGCGTTGCTACACCATAATCCACGAATATAGCAGGATATGCGAAGTCCATGAGCTCTGTAGGACCGATTTTAGAGCTATCCACAACTCAAACTTTGGGGTCACACCTGGGGAAATCGTGGAGACGTGGAGAAGAATGGGGTTGACAACCACAACCCCATACCAGATCCACCACCGTTCCCAACCATACTCCATTTATCCGTCTCTTCAATTCCAAGCCTAAACGCCGGTCGCAATAAGTGTGCTCCGTACATGGCGCTGTCTTCTCGGCAGCTGCATCAGATCATTGCTTCTTGCAGCGTGGAGTCCGGTCCTGAACGGGTCCTGCGGCATCTGAAAGCGCCCATGTACACAGGGTCCGCGACTTGACTGGTCATTGGGTGCATTCTTCCTAACTGACCAGGCATCGGTGTTGCATTTTCGCTCAAATGCCTCAATTTACTTCCACCCGCCATTCGCAGTCGTTCGATCGTCCTTCCCGAAGGTTTTGGAAAATGGATATTAGGTTTGTTTATGGCGCAACACCTGCCAGCCCATATCCACGCTTGCAGCCTGACCCTATAATGCGAAATGATGGCATACATGCTGCCGTAGCCCTTACTGCAGCTGCGCCGCCAGTTGCGGTGTACCTTCATGTACAGTTACGTCAAGCGCCATGGCCTGAGACTCTTGCTGTGGGTACTGGTTCTACTGGCGACCCACTCCATGTAAGCTGCGTAGATATCGCTCAATGCACGCGCCTACAATCGGAACGATGGTGCATCGGTTGTTACATTCGACATGTGAAAGGCAGCGATAAGGACCCCACCTATAGTATCGCAGACGTGTTTCGTTTCTGTCGAGGTGAGCATGTTCAGTCGACTGGCCACAATCTGTCTTACATGTGGTAACGGTAGACAAATGCTAAGAGGCTAAGACGGATTGGCATGTCTGCCGAGATAGCCTACGTTTGAGGCTCAAGTTGCCTCATCTAGCTTCCGATACTTGGCGAGAACTGTCGGCCGGCTTGTTCTCGCCGGAAACGAGGAGCTGTCGATCGGAGGTGGTGGTAAGCTTCAACAGGGACTCATCACCAAGGCCTGCCCTGAGTCCCTGAGGCTGTTCATTTGCGGGCGCCTCCAGCCGATTCGAATAGCCATCCTAAGGCGCCGAAGCGATATGCGAGCTAATCATAAATGACATCACTAGCGCAGATGGCCTCAAAACTCTGCAACACCGTTCCACAGCAACACCAGCCGCGGCCGTCTACCACATGGCGCGCATGGGACGGCAATAATCCGAGACCGCCAGAGATGCAGGAGACCCTGTACCGTGACTGTCATACCCACTCTTATTGCAACATTACCGGACTACGTGTCGAATGGGAATCGAGAAACATGCCACAATCTCTCACTCCATGGCGGAAGCGCACGCCTGGGCACTCTCTACCGCTATCGATTAGTATCGCGTTTGGTGTCGCAAATGTGTCCCTTGTTCTGGATCTGACCGAGTGACGCCATCGATCTACGCAATGCCATCCAACAGAATCCCGAGCCATACCCTTATCGCTCAAGGTCCGGCACATCGACGTAGAAGTGCATTGTACCTTGCCGCTATACTTGCAGTACGTGTTTGAGTAATGTAGGGGGGCGAAGTAAGGACTACTGTATGTCTTCGGTATAAATGTCTCGGTATTCTTCGTACAAACCAACCATCTATCATTATATCCACCTCCACATATCCACATACCCACATACCCACAGTTCTCTCCGCTTCTTTTGAGGGGTTACCTGGAGTCTCGACCTATCTACCGGGCTCGTATACTATAAAGGCTACCAGAATTCCAGTGTTTTGAGATTTCATCAAACCAGGCTC
>Ga0058698_10000266_pt1 | contig 31093 bp, 14 predicted proteins | sample AgamicAsSfe_FD_67288 | JGI IMG/M metagenome (GOLD analysis project Ga0058698, IMG submission 67288) | Agave microbial communities from Guanajuato, Mexico - As.Sf.e | ecosystem: Host-associated > Plants > Phyllosphere > Phylloplane/Leaf | place: Guanajuato, Mexico | collected 2012-05-30
ACGCTGAACGCGTAAGCTTGTCAGGCAACGAGCCTGCAGGTAGACGTCTTGGTACCGGCTTTCTGTCATTGTGATACCGAAGCATGCTGCATACATCCACCCCTCAACTAAACGGGCAGAAGTAATCTGTGTAGTAGCTGCATCGGGAAAAGACTTTCATTCTCCGAACACCTTCAGGGCTTACGAAGTACGTGAAGCCGCGATTGTAGGGGGGCGTTACCAGTTGTTCGGATATGATGACGGGTTTGGAGACATCAGCACGGTTACCGGAGGGTTCATCGAGACATAGTACGATCTGGGTAGAGCGGCGCCTCCATAGTGTGACGAAGTACTTGCATAGCGTCCGGGGAAAGAGGAGAGGCGAAGTGACTACATCGAGGAGGTTGAGGTACGTGCCTCAACACAGCTTGCATTCCCTACAGTGTTAAAACAACCCATAGAAACATATCGCAGGCACGGTGCTACGCAGATCGAGTTAAGGAGCCCAAACACGACACACTAGCTCTTTCGACTTCCTTTATCACTTCTTGCTCTCTTAACTCAGAGCTTCCGCTGCTCTCGCGTCCTCGCATATGATGGATACGCGTTCTCTCCTGGCCCGTCTGCCACATACGGCACATGATTTGAACACCCCGCCGCCGTAGTGCCGCCCTTACACACACACCACTCGCTCTCTTAGCCGACCCCGCCATCAAGCCTTCAAACGCGAAAGACACCAATTACCTACGCAACACCACCCATGCCCTGCTTACACTTGAAACACACACGCGGGTTAAGGGAAAAACGAAGCAATGAAAACACCGGCAGACGGCGATGACGGAGGGGCTTGGCGGGGTGAAAGGTTATATGCGTTGCACTTCAGCCGTTACGCATATGTTCATCATATCCTCGCCCGTCATGCTAATGAGAAGCCCCGCATCCACCAGCGCGGCATGAAAAGGGCCCTTCTTCTTAGGTTCAGGACTACCTACGACTAGACGTGGTCAGCGAGCTGGCATCGATATCTCTACACGGGAGCCACCTACCCTCATTCACATCAAGCCCTTCGAGAGATTATGGGAAGCACGTAACATCCTTCATCGACACCAGTCATTTGTGATACACAGGTTTGTCGTTCCCGTAACCGGTAGGTGCCATTTGACCATCATGTCTATGTACTATACATTAATGGACTACGCTGCAGTCATATCAGATGACCGCATTCCAGGCACGACGCGAATCAGCGACCGAGACGAACATCACTCGACGCCGAAGCCATGTGTATGCCTTTGAACGCCACCCAACGCTTGGAACCTGACGTATATCCCTCCCAAGCATCCTGGATCGCCGATGCTGATGAAACACTGCCGAAAAGAGATGGAAAGAGGCAGATAACGATAAGGCAATAACGCCGATACTCCCGCTAATACATCATGAGCTTGTGTTGGCGCGACAAGAAAGAGAAAGAAGAGATGGAAGAAGTATGATGTTAACCGCGCGCAAGTTTCTCGAGTTTACTACGAATGCCATCGGAAAACCTGGTGGCGACACCCTCGTCAAGGACATCGATACAATGCGACAGGACGGCAAAGCCGTTATCCAGTGGAACAGGGCTACCATCGCGCTTGGTCAAGGTGGGAATACCCTCCCTCCGTGACATGTACCTCAGTATGGTTGGGTGGTCAGCAGAGAGGCGATCCACAGAGAAAGCAGTATTAGATGGCTGATATGTCCCTTGATGGTTGGGACTCAAGGACTCGTTGTGAGCGAGCGAGTCAGCCCAGAAGACCAACCCTGCCCGATAGACAGCACCAGCCCACCACGGCGGGCGAATGCCTCGTGGCATCTCACGAATGAGGCGAAGAACTTGGCCAGCGTGAGTGATGGCCTCCTGCACATCCGACAAGCACTTCTTGTGCATCCACAGCATCTGTTGATACGAGCCGTCCACACCCTCCCGTCGGGCGAGGCGCTCAATCTCTGGGAAATTTGACACAGCATTCATGCTGATAAGATGGAACATGACGAGATTTGCTTGCATCATCGGACATACTGGGTTCGCCTTCATGTACCGTTGCGCCAAGTCGAACCACCGCCCCAATAACGCCTGTACCTCTTCTAGGCGTACGCGAGTCGAAGCAGCTGTCAATGCCCGATTCCGCGATCGAGAGGCTACACTGTCGGAGAAGCAACTGAGGAGTTGGCAATATTGGCACACAAGGGTCTGCAGAGGGTGCAGTAGTAGTCGCAGGTGCATCGGGGTCAGATGAATCTCCTGAACATCCTGGACGACTATCTCGTCATCTAGGAAGTAGCGGAAGAGATCTCTGAGACTCGGTGGTCTTGCTCCAGAGCCTACTGAGGAGTATCCATTCGAGAATTCATGGACCTGGTTGAACATCTCCGACCACTCTGGAGCTGTCTGCGCCTGCCAGAGTTGATCTGAATCAGGCATTGGCGCGCCAAATTCTGTTACCGAAAACAGGGGAGCGGTATCGTGGAATAGCGATAGGTCTTGGTCTACCATGACCCAAGAGTAGATGAGGCTACACGATATTAGTAAGTGCGCGCACGTGACTGTACCGAGGTTTTCAACACTTACCGGCTGCGGCTTTCTTGCTGAAGCCAGTCCTTCCACAACACATCCGTCGAAGTGTTTCCATTCATGTGAGGCGTGGTAGGCGGTCGAACATCGAGAATACCGGAATGTCGTAACATGGAAAAATACATGCCGCGCTGACCCATGGCGATGTCCATCTGCCACTTGTCGCCACTCCACGCCGCTTGAACAGTGAAGAGAAGGGCCGCCCTCAGGACAATAGGATCGCCAGCCATAATGATGTTCTTCTCGATGAGGTCGAACAGGGATATCCGACATGCCTCAGTAAAGCCGCCAGTCAGCCATCTCGCTTCTATGGACGGAATGGTCATAGCGCCCTGCGCAATCATCATGAGAATGAGCAAGCTCGAAGCTTTGTCATTGTAGTTCTGCATCAACTCGTTGGTGTCGAGGACTCCTCTGGCCGAGGTAGGATAATAGCGTTCGAAAGAGTTGGCGTACGACTTGAGGAAGTACTCCAGGACACGAGCAGGCGGAAGAAGAACGAAGTTGGAATGTGAAGCCGTAGATCCTGGAGACTCGCCACTACTAGACGAGCTGCTCCCATCTTTGTGGATATCTAGAGCCTTGTGAAGGAAGCTCTGTGTGATCGCGAGAAGTTTGTCTCGTGTGGCTTCCTGGAGTTTTGACACGGCGATCTGTCCGCCTTGTTGGAAATCAGATTCGTCCCACGATGGGGTCCAGTTAGCCCAGCCCTCATGGTTCTTCAGGCTCAACTCTAATCTCTCAAGATTCAGCCTTGCGGTCCGCGGACATGAGCTCGAAGCGATAGAAGGAGTGCAACGGAAGACCGTCCAGCCGTCTTGGGCTGCGATAATGGCGCCAAGATCAGGGATGCCGGCGTCCGCTATTGAGGAATGTCTGTTAGAGGGGTAGAACATCGAAGCCGAACTGCCGATTTGCAAGTCCGAGAACGATTCGTCCACCATACGAGGAGTCTGAACAGGCTGTCCGAATGTTTGCGCAGGTGACATTTCGGGTATCATACTAAGGATACCGTCTTGGGGCGGTCCCATCGTCATGTCCATGCCCATGGTCATCATCAGAGCGGGGTCAATCCGCATAGGATCGTAACTCGTATCCATGGGCATCGAGTGCCAAGGATCCATCATGAATTGCGGGCTCTCATTTTCCGGTTGATCGCGCACTGTCCTGACGAAGTCGTCGTACCCAGACATGGGTGTCGAAGAAACAAAACTATTCATGCCCGTAACTGGTGTGGGAAGAGGTGAAAGTAATGATGAGGAATGAGACAGTCCGTTAGAGGGTGACTGATCGAAGAACGGGGGAGTATTCGAGATAGGCATGTGTATGTGGAGCGACTTCTCCTCGGGGTTCATGTGCGGTGGTGGTTGCACTGGATGTGAGATGGAAGGATTCCGCGAGTGGGGCGCTGAGGGAGATTGCGATTGCCGTTGCGATGGAGGTTGGCTGTCAGAAATCTGGCTAGGCTGCTGAATTTGAGATGGAGACGACTGAGCGGTTGCTTGTTTCGACTGGCCATCGTGGTTTGGAGAGACATTGCCGGATGTGTTCTGGTTATCCGCGTTGCTACCACTCTCGCTAGAATCACCACTGCCTGTTTCAGGAGGACCTCCTACTCGTTGGACACCTTTCGATGCTCGCCGTGTAGGACGTAGAGTACACTTCAGGTTCCTTTGAGCGCACCGGGTGCAAGGAAACTTCTTGTCGCATTTCGTCTTCGTCTTTGCACAATTACTGCAGGCGATGGGTGTGCGGCCGGCGGACTTAGGTATGATGCCTTGCGGTGGGAGGCCTTCTTCGTTGTTCTGGTTGCGGCCGTGTACGGTGTAATGTCTTTGCAAAAGATCTCTGGAAAGATTGTCAGCGTTTCGTTCGGTACGGAAATTATGACCAAACAGGAAGAGGAAGGAGCGCACGCAGGGTGGGACTTACCGTCGAGCAAAGCTCATATGACATGTAAAGCACTTGAATGGCTTGACATTGGTGTCTGTTTGGCATTGACGGTCAGCGGAGATGCTACGGAACGATCGGATTGAACTCGACATTGCGGAAATCCACCCTCATGGACAGAGCAAGAGTTGACTTACGAGTTAGGATATGTCGTTCGAGATGTTCGTCCCTGGTGAACGACTGTCCACAATATGTGCAGAAGACCATTTTGAATCACGGATTGGACGTGTAGTCCTGGAGAGAGCCTGGCTGTAGATGTTGTTCAACACGATAGTGGTTGACCGAGATGTAGTAAGAAGGGTGCGGGGACGGCGTGCTGTACCAAACTTCAGAAAGAGAACAATGCCATAGACTGCAAGGCGGGGATGTCAAGGCAAAAGAGTGGTTGGCAAGGTTCAGTCAAGTGGGATCAGAATCGTGGAGTAATAGGTCCGAAGTCCGGTAGTCCTGGAAGGTCTCTAAAACGGGGCGGACATGGAGGCCAGTCTGGAGCTAGGTGGAAATAGCAGACGTCAAGTCGATGGCAAGACGTTTTCGTTGGGACGTCAGACGGAAGCCGTGATTAGGACGGCTGTGGAGCTGACTGCAGAGGAAACCGACTAGCAGTGGTCTGAGAGAGACAAGGTCAAGATCAGGCCCGGTTGTACAGCTGTTTTGGAGCAGGCTGAGCAGGCTCGAGCGGGCGGAAAGAGATGTATAAAGATAGAAGATTATCACGGGAGGGGAGTTGACGTGGGGAAAGGTATTTCTCGAGGCTCGAGTACGTATAGAGGTAGGCAATGTAAGAGCGGGTTTGACTAGCGGCTTTTCCCAACAGGGAGTGTTGATTATGCATCTGAGCGACGATGAATTCATCAATTGGGGAGGGATCCAGCTGCACGAGAGGATGAGCTAGTGCCTCGCAGTTACATGCAGCGCGCCAGGCTCTTGGGTGGGTCGAGCCTGACCCGGTTAGCCCAAGATTTGTTTGAGCGACCAGGGGCATCTGCACGGCGTTGATAACAAGACTCAGCAGTAACAGGGATACATCTTGGAGATCTGCACCGCGGACTAGATTGGTGGAGGGGAGGCCCAGCGTGGTGGAGGTTCGTGCTGAGAGTGACGGGGGACGAGCGCCGAGCCCGCGTCAGCCACAAGTCCGCGAACCGAGCGCTGGCCGCATGGCTCCCTGGGAAAAAAGACAGCGAGACACCCGTACACCCGTAATGTATTCTGTAATACGACAATATTACTGCCACGATCGGCACCCGCCCACACGTCGAATCAGCACCAGCGGGGCCCTTGGATCTGCTGTAAGATACACCAATGTCTCTATATAGACGCTTCCGAGCAACCCACTAACGTTTCTGGCAGCGGTGAGCCCGCCTCAGCCCTCGTTCGCGAGCGATACGAAGCCTCTCGCGTCTTCATACTCGCGCGGGTACTGATGGGCACCGCACACGAGATAACACATAGGCATGTCAGCATCACGCGGCTGAGTCGTGGTTGACAGGTGCCGACTCGGAGCATGAGCAGCTCTCTGCTCGTATCAGAGCCTCAATACAGTTTGTTGTCTCCGTCCGCGGCCACTAATAAAGTCAACGACTGAAATCTTGTGTACCTCGCCCGAGGCCATTGTCGTTCAATTGTATCGATTTCTGGCCAAGGTTCGCGCTTCGCAAGGCCATTGCAACAGTGGCTCTGCGCCAACCGAATACCCCACTTCGATTTGACGCTCACACGGTTCGCTCAGACACTCTTACTCTGTCCCCGTACTTCGGTGGGTCGTCAACTGTTTCGAACGGTGAGCCGAGTGCGTCACTGGCGTTGGCGTGGCTAACATTATCGCGGGCGCCATGGCAGGTTCGAGTAGCGTCCTGCTTTGCTCGTCCTACGGTCGCACGTGATCTCGGAACACAAAAAGTGGTTCTATTACAGCTTCATCCTTAGTCAACGCAGGGCGCTTTCGCGATGGCAAGGCGGTGCGTTTGACACGTCTGAATGCAGTGTTCCGCCTCTAGTCACAAGCTGCTTCCTCACCGTCAAAGTTGTTCTGTTCAACAGTGAATTGCTTTATTTGGCGATCAGTTGCGGTCTACTTTGACAGCTTTCGATTCTGCTTTTTCCTCTGGTCGCGACTGTAACCAAAGTTCGATGGGCGGTCACGGTACCGCACGAATCAGTTGCTGGCCCCAGCTTTACCTAGACACTCGCGGCATGCCGCTGAGGCTAATGTCGCGAATGCACCACCCAGTCAGGGTGTAATCTTCACGCCTTTTACCTCATTTTTCCATGATGCAAACGATATGGGAAGTACTCCGCAACGCCCAAGCACGCCATGTATGTAGACGTGCGCTGGCCTCACGACAGAGGCTACCTGAGCATTGCAATCAAATGGCAAAGATCTACACGTCAGTTCAATACCTCCAATCGAGAGGCGGCAGGTGTCGCTTCTCCAAGCAACGTACCAAATGCGGGAACCCCACGCCAGCCCTAAGGCTGATCTCGACAGATACAGGGTGCTCGAGCCAAAAGATCGGCCGAACAAGGTTTAAGCCTACTATTCGCTTCCGCTTCTGTTCCGGGTTCTGCGCCACACAGCATGGACGCGTTCGCGAAGACACGAAAAATAATAGCTACGGGGAAAGTTCCTGCTACGAGTCAAAATGCCAGACCAGTATGGAGAACAATCGCTAAAAACGTCATGCTCGAAATTGAGGCACCCGGTAACTGAAACAGTTTCGACTTTTATATAGCCTTCGCGGTCGCGTCGTGAGTCGCCCAACCCCACCGATGTTTTGAGCACGGCCGTTGGCAATTCGAAACTATTGTTTCGTGTCGGCCGTTGCCTCACGACCGCGCACGCGAGCGAAAAGCCCATGTAGCCATTTCACAGACAGCAAATCTCTTCTTTACCCCTTATCTCACTCCCCCAGAGTACTAGAAGCCTGATCGTCGCGGCCCGTGACGCGTAAAGTCTAATTAATTCCAATCAAGAACACGAGGCTTCTTTTGGAGCGGAATGGTGTGTAGAAGCAGAAGCGAGCCTGTTTCCCAGGACGCGACGTGCCGTCCATGGACTTCCTCTTCAAGGCTGTATTGTGCCAAATTACGTGCAGCCCCAAACACGTGAGACTGCTCGTGCGAAATCTTACTGCCATTCCACTCTATGAGCTCGCTGCTCATTGCATCACCACGAAGTGACGTAGGGTAGATGGTTAAGTTCTCTCTGGTGGCTTGATGGCTTGGGGTGCCTCTTCGTATCATGACGGTACGTGGAGAGTCAGCCAACACCAGTACCGAGAGTAACCAACGCTCCGGCAGCAAGCTCATCTCTCGGTTACTAGACCCTGACGCAATTGCAGAATCCCAAAATTTCATAAAGAATGCTATTTTAAACCCGTCTCAGTACCGAGTATGCATGTTGCGAGCCAGACTGTCTCAAGCAGAGGTGGGATGATCTACACTCGAGAGATCCATGGGTAGCATCCGGTAGTGTGCGATAAGGACCATAAGGCTACGGGTTAGGCCGACGTTAGACACCTATCTCGAAAGCACCACTATGAGGCACAGCAGCCAGTGTCAGACTTTGCGATTGAGTTTCGTACTGTGTACGATGTAAATATCTGAACGAACAACTTATGATCGTCACGAAATCTCCGTGACCTCCCATTGGACGGAGATGCAAGGCGGGAGCGGAGACCTGGTGGGCTGTCTGCCGAGAGATCCCGCTGTGGAGAGATTGTATGCCTGTCAGACACGGAGACACAATGCTACAACGTGGATAGGCAAGAATTCCAAAATACCGGTTCCCCGTTCGGCACACGTCGCTGACTGCTGCCAGTCTAAGCACAGCTCCATCATTTACCGTTTGGGATTTTCCACGATAAGAGCAACACGACCATCACGGTAGTTTCACACGAAGAAGATGACAGCATTTCCAGCAAACCATTCGCAGTGATCATCGATGACGATCATGCAGGGCTTATGTATAAAAATATTGGTGGCTCAGTACTTGTGGCCAATCAGCATAGGCATTCTCAACGTTTGCGCTAGCAGGCTACAAACTCCCCTCATTCCAAGATTCTGGGGATCTACATCATCGGCCGTCTCAAACGGCAAGCCGTGATGAAGGGTCGCCAAAAACTACCAGGAAATGCGCCGAAACTTCTCTCAAGGTATGTGAAGTGGCCTAGAGGTTTAGCCTGCGGGCAGAAGACACCCTCGGTCAGATTCCTTCCTCTGGAGACCCAACAGGCCCCCGGAGATCACACCACTTGCTGCGCATCTGTCAGCTTAATGGAACGATACTTTGGATGTATGCAACGCGACACCGAAACCGATTTTGGTAGGTTCGCTCTCGCATCAAATTCGCTCCTCCGACCATGTCCTGTCTGGCAAGGAGTTCCTAGATGATTACTTGCAGCTCGAGGAGCTCCGTGGGTCGCCGGAGTACCGCATCGTTGTTCGGCATTATTTCCACCCAAACAACCTTGCAGACTGTGCGGAAGCCCTATCGAATCTATTAGCACGATTGACTACGCCCACATAGGCAAAAGTCTCGCGGTTGTATTACTTCCGCGAGTTCGCGCTACCATTTGCATGCACATCTAGGTGTAATATGTTCCTTCGCTATCGGCCCCTAAGCATCACTTCATCTCACTAGTCTCCACATTTTGTCCAATCGCACTGCAAGGCGATACATGGTGGCCATCAGCCTCTGGCTGAGCTTACGGCTCAGAATCGAAGTTTCAGACTGTGAGCATGGCTCAGCTTCTCACTTTGCACAACCAAAACTTCGCCAGGCAGCTCCCGTTGCTAGGCGCTAGCTAGTACCATTGACAGCGGATGCTTAAGTCACTTGTGGCGTTCAAGGCATATTCCAGGCTTCTTCCAGTGCATTGATGTATGAGCGATGATGATATGATCGATGTTTACTTCTGCAAGTTAGAACCACAACATGGAGACTCGACGATTCTCATCTAGCGCACGCGCACCATTTGCAGTCGCAACTCCGGTGTTCTCGAGGCTACCTTGGTCGATTGTAATGTCCGAAATATGGTTTCTACTGGTACTCGGATCAAATTCGTAGGCGCGTGTTTCCATTCTGACGAAATGCAACATTTTTGACTTCCTTTTCCTTGGCTCGACTAGTTGCACTGCGTAGATTCACATTTGATAGATCATACAGCATTCAATGATATTCAGACTAGTCTTCATCACACGGGTCTAAGATAAAATGAGTGCTGTTATAGTCCTCACAAGAAAACCGCTGGAGCGTAGCCTCAATCGTCACCCCACGGGCTTATGCTAGATCGACTTCATGCCTTATCTCAGATGTCGCTTCTTCTATAATCCACATTTCTTGCGGCAATATGCAGACACTATCTTGAGAGCTGGTTAGCAGGCTATTGAGGTGCGTTAACCCGTTTATACAAATGTGGTCGTCCGGTTTGCTATATGTTTTTATCGGCAGGGGCTGCACCCACGCAGCGGAAGCGAAAGCCTCGTATCACGCTTTTATCCTCATAAGCGGCTCCCAGAAGGCGGACTGAGAGGGCCTCGCCGGGTCGGTATTTGTTCTTGGTGGTCGCGCAATCTAAGCTGTAAATTTCATTTCATGATTTGTTGTCCAGCTTACTTTGCCAACCGCGGCTCCAGCATGTATATTGCCTGACTTGCATCCCCCTTCGTGATGCATGTATCCCGGATTATGCGCGCAAGACAACTGGGCTCATGGGTAGTCGTAGTCTTGTAAGTAGCCTGCGAGTCAAGTCCGCAATGCAGATGCGCCTTTTGCATAATCGTACTGAATCATGGCTGCAAACAGCTTTACCGATTCGTTCATATCCTTGTTCCATTTGTCATGTGTAAAATCAAGCCGTCACTATAGTAACATGGTGAGCAGAAGATTGACTCGCAAGAGGCCGGGATTAGTACGTGAAGCACAGCGGTAGTATTGTCCATTGCTTGTAAGATCTAGAATTCCGGACGATTCTGCCGACATTTGACAAAACCCTCTCCATGTTGTTCCCGCATCAAACGGATAACAGTTCCGGGCACTCAAGCCTAGAATACCGGAGTAGTATTTTCATCGCTCGTATACCTAGATGCTGGAAAATAACAAGATTTCTGGATCGGTATACCGACTTAGTGAAGCCAGAGCAGTCCATGTATCCTATTCATGGGTGTCTAGGCATTCGTAACATCGATGCTTCCGAAGTCAGACGAAAACGACAATCCGCTGACAGACGGCTTTCTGCTTGTGCAAGCATAACCGTGATCTCGGAGCTGTGTCACAAGCTAGATTATGCACCACGAAATTGGATGCGTTGTCTTAACGTGGCTCAATGTTCACGCGCGTGGCTTTCGCGGTGCACAGGGTAACACGAACTGCTCACGGGTCTCAAGTACCCAAGATACACGAGGCTTATCGAAGGTTGGAGGTGTCATGATGCACCAGACGGACGCAATATCGTGGTACCAGATCGCAGTAGTACGATCTTTGGGAGGTGTTATATGCGACGTCGCAACATAAGAAGGGTATGACAATGTTCAAGAACACATGGAGAAAAGATTGATCAAAACAGGAAACCAAAGCACCACGGATAAAGCGGTCTCTTACTATCCTTAGGTAAAACGATTCCTGTAGTGAGATGGTTCTTGCATTACCACAACCTACAGCCGGACGAGAATGTTATTTTCGTTGATTTTCGTGACATGTATTCCTCTGTTGAATGTACAAGAGCAAATAGGTAATGATCACTCTTGGAAGTCGTGATTGAGGCCAAGTCGGATAGCATGAGATATTCTGTTAAAGTAAGACGGATTTCTACCGTTGTGCATATGTTAGATTCAAAAATATGCTCTTCATGATATTCATTGCCTACCTAGGTATCTAATGCTCTAAGTGTTCGAACTGGTATCAACCCAAGACTGTGATCGAAAGGATAAATTTGGCCATCATCCTGAGTGAACGAGAAGCGACAGAGTAACTATTACGGAAGTAAGAATGTTGGTGTGCTAAACGTTGCTGGACTCATGAAGTTCAATTTGCCAAACACGTGAGCTTTGAACAATTTGGACGCTTTGCAGACATCAAATGCTCGTGATACAAGTTCGGCATAATTTTACTACAGCTCCGAGTGGTAAGCTCATGCAGAATCCTGTCAGTCTTTCCGTGTCAGAGCAATTGCCGCTGAAGACTCTGTATTGAACCGGTTTGATGGTTTGTGTTGTCATTGAAGACGTTTTTGCGGGTACTGACAGCCTCGTATTCGGGCACATGGCATAGCAATCCTAACTGGGTCGTAACACTACCACCGTAACACTAACCACCATGTCCCATGTACCTTATCCATATGGTGATACCTAGGTATTGCTACGGCTAATAATGATTCGTTGAAGTCACAAGTACCTAAGTATCTTTGCATATCCACTGGTCTCTTTTCGGGGAATACCTACCTTAGTCTGTGGTGGATCGTAATGCAAGGCGTCATAGATGGACGAATGTTCTTATCATGGCATTTTCAATCCCCGCTGAAGAAATCCGGAATTCGAGTCTGAGGCCTTACGCTCCCTGTAAGACCGCCACGCTATGTTGTCCGAAAATTCTCTCCAAGGTGCGGCCCACGCTAACGTAGACATGAACCCAGTTGACAAGCATATGATTAGGTATCTATCTATCCCGCACAGCGATGTAATGACATCAGGGCATTGACGGCTTCCATGATCAATTCCTGGCAAATTGTAGAGCACCATTTCAGTGTAACCAAGTTATAGCGCAATTGTCGCAACTTTCAACTCTGATCATGCTTGCATTGCTGTCTCCAATATATCATTCTGATTCGACGATTTCCATTAAACACCCAGATTACTGTTCCCACGCAAAACCCTATCTACAGTACCCAGGTACTTCCTGGAGCTCTAAGCTAGGGAGCTTTCGACGTTCTGTGACCTAGCTGGAAACAAGCACACAGTCCAGAAATTCTTGAGGCTCAAACATTCCTATGAATCATTAGGCGAGGATATCCACATATGCAACTTCGATTTCACCATTGGGGCGATGGTTCGGCACGAACGCGCGCTAGGCCTCATCGTCTTTTGCCGCCACGCTATCGTTTCAAGATCCAACCAAGATCAAGCGGATCCATAGGCGATCGCTTTAGCCACTGCCACTTCTACATTTGGGGTAAAGGGGCTGGTAAGCGTGCTGCAGCTCAATCCTAAGGTCGTTTTGTGGGGTGTTCGCTGATCGCGGATGAAAGTTCCGCAGCCTGGGACGTAACGTTACGGAAGACCAGATCTCGAAGGCTTGGTTCCAAAACCTCTCAACGTTCCTGCTGCTATTCACGGTTAGGTACATGCAATGCACTGTTGTAGGCGAGTTTCTAGCTCCAGGCCGCTATAGCCTGGAGGTGCAGGTGTAAACAGCGCGTAGGTAACATGCAAAATGCCCGCATCATCGATCTTGCCGTCGCCTTCGGCCCGCACTTGTCATCTGTACGGCCCGTAAGAGGTAGGACTAGACGGCTGGTTGCCTCGATTGGAGGAATTATCGTAACGAGATGGTGGGAGAGAGCTAAACATTCAAAGATACCCAAGGGCGTAGGGTGAACCGGCGGAGGCAAACATGTGAGCTCTAGCCACGGCGTCGCAAGCTCTCGGACTTAGTAGAATAGGCTGCAATTGTACAAGTGACTCAATATACACTTCACCTGAACGAATAGGTGGAGTGTAAGGGCAAGTCGAGCTTGGCGGGTTTACCTCCTAGAGGAAGGTGACCCAAGATGGTGCTATTAGACGTCCAAGCCATGATGATTTGTTTTGCGAGCTCATATATCTCCCCTTTCCGAAGTATCATACAGATCCGCGCTCTTTATTTCCCGTGTGCATCAATAATGGTTCGGGATTTGTTGAGCTTGACATGATGCCAGAGGGAGCCCTGCACATTTGCCGTTACGCTAACACAACGTTCCGGACAGTTCCACCGACATGTGATCATAGATATCCGAACTAGTCGCAATGAGCGGAAATACCATTGCACGAGTTTATTGAGTGAGCGAAAAGAACGCAGACGTCGCCAGAACTCGTCCTAATCCATACCTCTGGATGATACTAATCAAGCAAGCGCCAAGCTGAAGAGCGAAGGCGGCTGATGCGAGAGTTAAGCCAGATGCTGAAATCACTATGCACAATCGACGGAGCATCCTGCGGCTGTTGTATGCGTTATGCATGCCGAAGTTAACGCGGCAGGGCATTCATCAGTCGGAATTAGGTTTACTGTGGAGAATGACATATAAGATCGAGATGAGTCCCTCTCTCAACAACGTACCGCTACATGTATGCAGACAAGAATCTGGTCGACGTGGGGCCGACGCTATAGCTGCAGCAAGCGTCGTGCATCTTTCGAGTATACTAATGCCTGGAGCCAGCTGGCTGGTAGTTTGGAGACTCACGGGCGTCGACACATGCTCGCGCGCCAAGTGTTGAGAGATCTGTTGGCCAAGTGAAAGCGGTGCTAATGACCACTGGCGGTTGTTCATTCACTGGACATTGGAACGGCATCAAACTGACGTGTGCGTTAGCTAGGTATACTAGATATCTGAATTCTACATAGGTGTCAAACCATGGTAGGTGGACCTGCACACTTTTCCTCATGCCCCTATCTCATGTTTGTTGGTTTGGAATACGCAGGTATCTTCCGTTCCTGGCTGCCGCTATCAGTCGAAAAGTAAAGCCAATGAACAAAAGTGTTGGAAATGAGGGAGGTACGCGCTCAAAAGGGAAAAAGCCTTTTGTGTAAAAGGAAAATTGACCTGAGCGTCTGCCGCCACCCGAAATACTAGTCTGCGACATGGTGTCAAACGAAATGGTTGTGCCTTTTTTGGCAGTCTTGAAAATAGAGAATGAAACGTGAGTCGAGACGAACCATTTCAGGGCTTCCACGACGCGTGCAGGGCGTTTAAACTTTTCGCTGCGCTTACTACGCGATTCGCGACGAGACCACCCCACTCGCTGTCGATTGTTTCGTAGAGTAGCAAAACACGATCCACACAGGGAGCTTCTATTCTCAGTCTCAAACATGAAGTCTCTCATGGCGGTATGGATCTGGCTGCTGTCAATGACAAGACGTGGTAGACAGTTAGCCAGGTGTGGCTGGGTAGTTAGCGACACGTGTGCTGGGCGGTGACCAGAGGCAGAAACGCGTTGTCGATCGTTGACAGATTTGCTTATTCGGTTCTCCGCTCTCCGTAATGAACGTCACCTCGTAATCACCAACACGCTCATCGTTAGCACGCTCGATTAACACTTCCGCTTGATTCCATTCGCGCCACGAATCCCATCCAAGATGTGTACATGGTCTTTGTTCGATGCTACAAGGACCGTCAGGCCTTACGCGATGCTCCTACGACGTCCGTCCGAGCTTGTAGTCCGTTCGTTTCGACCGCGACTCGATGCCAGGAGTTGCGCGGAAACAAGCGAGGACCGCCCGGATCTACCGTAGGAAGTGCTCAAAGATACCCTAGTAACCTTTAGACTGTATACTCTTATACGCTCGGAGTACCGCCTGTGGCGTCGGTAATGGGGACGCCGGGTTATGAGCAAGCTGACTGTAGGACACGCAGGGAGATGATCCTTCAGCCCTTAGCGATCGAATTCCGTATTTGGCAGCGACTCGAAGATACAACGAGCAGTTCGTCAACGGCGCTCTTGTTGTGGCTTGCGGCTTGGACGCTTGGGCCCTACCATGGTCAAACATCGATCTTTTGCCCAAAGAATGGTTTTTCTCTGTGTCTATTCGAAGAGTAACCTAAACCGGTCGACCCGATGAGTTGGCGCTCTGACGATCATTGAGAGATTATGCGACTCCCAGATTCCGAGACGTAGGCTATGCCTCGTGCTAGCCCTAACCAGCAAGCACCTTCACCTAATTACCAGTCCGAGCGGGGTCTCCAGAAGCTTGATTGACGCCTGCAACGCTGTGGCACCACTTTATTTGGTACTTGGCCGAGGAAACGCTGACTGAGGCTCGGCAGCTCTTGTAATCCGCAGCCGTATCCTGTTGACTCCTGGCTTATCAACCCCATGTCTAGACCCAGAACACCGCTTAGGATACTGCGGTACGACATGTCGTTGACCCGAAGAACACACTAGCCACGAGGTCATGGCTCGCATATACCACGAGAAACCTGGTCGAATTCCAGGCCCAGCAGTTGCTTGGTGCCTGTAGTAACAAGCGTGGCATCGACAGGGTTTACTGCGAACAGCTTCGATATAACCATTTGACCATCATCAATTCATCCTGACTGCATAGATCTAAGCCTGAATTCGCTTGGAAGATGCTGTAATTGATAGCAAAACACACGGACGCCATGTCTATCGACCCCGGCTTATGGGAGGGGATCCGACACACTAAACCCGAATTTGAGACAGCGCCCTTACGATCCAGGTCCCCACGTCTCATGTTTGCTATCATCCGTAACGCATTGGCTCGATACCTCAGCCGCTTGTCTCCACGCCTAGCATGCGCCATCTATCAATAGGCATAGGAGCATTCGGCGACATAGCCGGCACCTGCACGCCATTAATCCTCGGAATCATGGCTGGACTATCCAGGACAGGAAGTGGTCCGGGATCCACTCTCGCTCTCACGTCAATATGTTTCTGCAGTACTTCGTTCCGCAATACATGGGTTGTCACAGATCCGGCATCCACTGTGCTTGTCATCGCGCGATCCACGCCCTGACCACCATCTTGATATCTTACGCCTATCTTTGCCTCCTAGTCACATACATATAGGAGCAGCTCGAAACCCAAGAGTCTTCCCATCTCATCCATCCTACTCCAGTTTCTTGGGCCACTACTCAGCCACCAAGTACCATACTCCCATACTGGATCAATCTTTCTTTCCCTATCGACTACCCTTGCCTTGCTTCATTCTCGAAGCCCAACCATCACATCCATCCTCAGTGAGGATCCTTTGCCCTAGACGGCAACAACTTTCTACACTTTCCAACTTTTTATTAATTCTTTTATACCCTTGCCATCATGAACGTCCTCATTTTCGGAGATCAAACCGCCGACCAGTACCCGCTCCTGCGGAAGGCTTGCACCTGGAAGAACAACTCCACCCTGACCACTTTCCTCGACAGAGTCAGCCAAGTTGTTCGTGAAGAAGTGCAGAAGCTGCCACGAACCCAGAGAGATCAGATTCCCAACTTTCTGACAACATGGGACCTTATCGAAGCATACTATGCCAAGGGACTGAAGATCCCTCAGCTTGAGAGCTGTATGGTCACTATCGCGCAGTTGGCGCATTTCATCGGATACTATGCCGAGAACCCATCAGACTTGCAAAACCCAGCAAACACTCGTGTTGTTGGTCTTTGCACTGGTCTCCTTGCTGGATCAGTCGTCGCGTCCGCGAGATCGCTGAGCGAGCTTCTTCCTCTTGCCACTGAGGCTGTCCGCATTGCTTTCCGCACCGGTACAGTTGTCGGAGCCGCAAAGGAGGCAGTGGAGCAAGCCTCTGCACCAAAAGAGACCTGGTCTACCATCGTGACCAACATGACCGAGAAGGCCGCTAAGGACGCTATCGCTGCATTCCATGAAGAGCAGCAAACACCGACCTTGGCGCAAGCCTACATCAGCGCCGTTAGCACCATGGCCCTAACCATCAGTGGTCCTCCAGCTACCACTAAGCGCCTACTTCAGGGTGACGCTTTCAAGGGTTGCGCACGTGTAGCAATCCCTGTGTACGCTCCTTACCATGCTGCGCACTTCTACAGTCCTGCCGACATCGACCAAATCCTCGACAAGGACGCCATCAGGCACCTGCAGCAGTTCCGCCCGCTATCGCTCGTCCACTCTGCTACAACCGGAAAGTGCCACACTGCTACTAGCACTTTGGACCTCATCCGCTCCGCTCTTACTGAGATTCTTGTCGAGCCGGTCCGTTGGGACAACTTGCTCACCGAAGTTGTCTCTCAGGTTACTGCTACATCCAGCCAAGATTGCTCGGTATCCGCGATTGGCGTTACCACCATCACCAACAGCCTTGTCTCAGCGCTGAGAAACGGTGGACAGTCATCCGTCACTGCTCGCGACCACACCACCTGGGTAGCCGCCGAACATGACAGCCGTGGTCGTACTCAGAATGACAAGATTGCCATCGTCGGTATGTCCGGTCGATTCCCCGGTGCGGCTAATCCTGATGCGCTTTGGGACCTCCTCGAGAAGGGTTTGGATGTTCACCGTGAGGTGCCTTCCGACCGTTTCGACGCACAGGCTCATTGCGATCCCACCGGCAAGGGCAAGAACAAGAGTCACACACCATTTGGTTGCTTCATCGATGAGCCTGGTCTATTCGACCCCCGCTTCTTCAACATGTCCCCACGTGAAGCTGCCCAGACTGACCCCATGGGTCGTCTCGCTCTTACTACTGCGTACGAAGCCTTGGAGATGTCTGGATATGTACCCAACCGTACTCCTTCGACCAAGCTTGAGCGCATTGGTACCTTTTACGGACAAACGTCTGACGATTGGCGTGAGATCAACGCTGCCGAGAACATTGACACCTACTTCATCACAGGTGGTGTGCGTGCCTTTGCACCGGGCCGTATCAACTACTACTTCAAGTTCTCTGGACCATCTTACAGCATCGACACTGCTTGCTCGTCATCTCTCGCTGCTATTCAGCTAGCCTGCACTTCTCTTTGGGCTGGTGACTGCGACACTGCCTGCGCCGGTGGTTTGAACGTTCTTACCAACCCCGACATTTTCTCCGGTCTCAGCAAGGGTCAATTCTTGTCTAAGACTGGTAGCTGCAAAACTTACGACAACGATGCGGACGGTTACTGCCGTGGTGATGGTTGTGGCTCAGTCGTCCTCAAGCGCTATGAGGATGCCATTGCGGACAAGGACAACATCCTTGGCTGCATTCTCGGTGCCGCGACCAACCACAGTGCTGAGGCTGTCTCTATCACCCACCCCCACGCCGGAGCCCAGGAGTACCTGTACAACAAGGTCCTCTCCAACGCTGGTGTTGACGCACACGACATCAGCTATGTCGAGATGCACGGAACTGGTACCCAAGCTGGCGACGGTATTGAGATGACTTCTGTCACGAATGCTTTTGCACCTCGCCACCGCCAGCGCCGCCCTGAACAAACTCTTCATTTGGGTGCCATCAAGGCCAACATCGGTCACGGAGAAGCTGCCTCTGGTATCAACTCTTTGGTCAAGGTGTTGATGATGATGAAGAAAAACGCCATCCCCGCCAATGTTGGTATCAAAGGTGTCATGAACAAGTCTTTCCCCAAGGATCTTGGTCAGCGAAATGTCCACATCTCAACGACACAGGTCCCATGGCCGCGTAACGGTGCTGAGAAGCGCAAGATCTTCTTGAACAACTTCTCTGCCGCCGGTGGTAACACCGCGGTCATCCTTGAGGATGGCCCTCTGCCTGAAGCGCCCAAGGGTGTTGACCCACGCACTATGCACATGGTGACAGTGAGCGCTCGGTCTATCTCGTCCCTCAAGAAGAACATCAACAATTTGATGCAATTCATCGACGAGACCCCAGGAGTGACGCTGCCCAGCCTGGCCTACACTACTACAGCACGCCGCATCCAGCACAACTACCGAGTGGCATTCTGTGTATCCGACATCAACAAGGTCAAGGACGGTCTTCAGGCCCAGATCAAGGACACTTACAGTCCCCTTCCTATGGTTCCTGCTAAGACTGCGTTTACCTTCACCGGTCAAGGTTCGCAGTACACTGGCCTTGGCCAGAAGCTATACGAAGACCTTGAGACCTTCAGGATTGACATCGACCAGCTTGATAAGCTTGCGCGCCTGCACGATCTCCCGTCTATCCTGCCTATCTTGACAGGTGCAGACGTCGCAACGCTTTCGCCTGTTGTCGTTCAGCTTGGCATGGCCTGCATTCAAGTTGCTCTTGCTCGCATGTGGGCATCATGGGGCGTCAAGCCTGTGGCTGTCATTGGTCACAGCCTAGGCGAATATGCCGCCCTCCACGTAGCTGGTGTCATCTCTGCCAGCGACATGGTTCTCTTGGTCGGACGTCGTGCTCAGATCCTAGAGCAAGAGTGCACTGCCAACACACACGGCATGCTCGCCGTCAAGGGTAGCGTTGATGCCATCACCGCTGCCCTCGGTGACAAGATGACTGAGATCGCCTGCATCAACGGCCCAGAAGAGACTGTCCTTTGCGGCACTGTCGAGGTTGTCGAGTCCACCAACGCGGATCTCGCATCCAAGGGCTTCAAGGCTACCAAGTTGAATGTGCCATTCGCCTTCCACTCTGCCCAAGTTGAGCCTATCCTTGAGAAGTTCAAGGCTGCGGCTGCCTCGGTAACCTTCAATGCACCCGTCGTCCCGGTGATGTCGCCTCTGACTGGTGAAATCATCCGGGAGGCTGGTATCATCGGTCCCGACTACCTTGCTCGTCACGCACGCGAGACGGTCAACTTCTGCACTGCCCTTACCACTGGCCAGGACAACAAGCTCTTCGATGCGAAGACTGCTTGGCTTGAGGTTGGCGCCCATCCTGTCTGCAGTGGTATGGTCAAGTCTTCTCTTGGTGGATCTCCTGTCGCCGCAGGGTCTCTCCGCCGCAACGAGGACCCATGGAAGACTCTTTCCAACAGCATCACCACCCTCTACCTTGCTGGTGTCTACTTTGACTTCAACGAGTACCACAGGGTCTTCAACGATGCTCATGAGATGTACACTCTTCCCACGTACGCTTTCGACTCCAAGAAGTACTGGTTGGACTACCACAACAACTGGACTCTTACCAAGGGCGAGGTTCTTGAGGCTCCCACCTCTGTCAAGGCTATCGAGGCCGCGCCCGCTGTTGAGGCAGCTTCTAAGTTGTCCACTACATCTTGCCACAAGATCGTCCGCGAGAACCTCCAGGCCAACTCTGGTACTGTTGTCGTCCAGTCGGATCTCTCCGATCCCAAGTTGAAGGCCACCATCACCGGCCACCAGGTCAACGGCACTCCTCTCACGCCATCGTCACTGTACGCTGACCAGGCCATGACCGTTGCGGACTACCTCTACCAGCAGCTACGTCCTGGTATGACTACTCCAGGTCTGAATGTCTGCTCCATGGAGGTGACCAAGACTCTCATTCCTCAGTATCCTCCCCCAGCCAGCGGTCAGCACTTGCAGATCGAGGGTAACGCGGACCTGGAGACTGATGAAGTCAAGATCACCTTCCGCACTGTCTCTGCCGATGGCTCCAATGTTCTCGCTGAGCACGCTGTTGGTATCGTCAAGTACGAGGACATCAACGCCTGGAAGGAAGAGTGGGGTCGCATCCAGTACATGGTGCAGGCTCAAATCAACAGCCTCGAGCAGAAGCTTCAGACCGGTGCTGCCCACAAGGTTCTCCGTGGAATGGCTTACAAGCTCTTCAAGGCTTTGGTGACCTACGCCGATAACTACCGTGGTATGGAGGAAGTCATCCTTGATGGTAAGGAGACTGAGGCTACGGCCCAGGTCCAGTTCCAGACAACAGCTGCCGATGGTGAGTTCTTGTGCTCACCTTACTGGATCGACTCTCTTGCCCATCTCTCCGGTTTCATCGTCAATGCTTCTGATCACCTCGACTCCGAGAACTCGGTCTACATTTCTCACGGATGGGGATCGATCAAGATTGCTGGAAAGCTTTCGCCCGAGAAGAAGTACCGCTCCTACGTTCGCATGCAGCCCGCTCCCGGCAACATCTCCGTTGGTGATGTTTACATCATGGACGGCGCTGAGATCATCGGTATGGTCATGGGCCTCAAATTCCAGAACATCCCTCGCCGCGCTCTCAACATCATGATGCCTCCTTCTGGCAAGGCTGTTGCTCCCCCCGCTGGTAAGGCTCCTGCTAAGGCTGCCCCCAAGGCGCTGCCGTCTGCTGCACCTGTCAAGACCAAGGCCGCCGCCACCAAGGCAGCGAAGCCAGTCGTGAAGCCTGCTAAGGTCGCGAAGCCTGTCAAGGCAGCTGCTCCTGCTGGCGTCACTTCCAAGGTCATGAAGATCGTTGCTGAGGAGATTGACGTTGACATGTCTGAGCTTGTCGATGAGGCCGCTTTCGAGAACCTTGGTGTCGACTCACTCTTGTCTCTCACCATCTCGGCCAGGTTCCGTGAGGACCTCGACATGGATATTCCTTCCACCCTTTTCACCGATTGCACTACCGTAGGAGAGTTGAAGAAGCACTTCTCGCAGTTCGATGGGGCCGTGGTCGTTGAGGATGACTCTTCAGAATCTTCCGACGATTCGTCTCCCTTTGAAGAGGTCGCTGATGAGAACGACGATACCCCTGCTAGCTCCACTGGCAGCGATGATGAGGATGAAGAGGTCAAGCCCTCCGCTGCTCCCACTGAGGGTGGTGCCAGTCTCGCACGCAAGCTTGTCGCCGAAGAGATGGGTGTTGATGTTTCCGAGATAACCGACGACCTCGACCTTACTGACATCGGCATGGACTCCTTGATGAGTCTTACCATCCTTGGTTCCATGCGTGAGGCTACTGGTCGCGATCTGCCTGCTGATTTTCTCACCGTCAATGTCACCATCAAGGACATCGAGACTGCTCTTGATATGCGCCCCAAGCCGCAGCAGCAGGCGAAAGCCACGAAGCCCGCTGCTAAGGTTTCGGCCCAGCCTCCTCAACTCTCTGAGGTAAACAAGAAGCTCGCATCCCTTCCCGACGTCTCTCACCTCCCTCCCGCCACTTCCGTACTCCTTCAGGGTAACCCCAAGATCGCCACCAAGAAGTTCTTCCTGGTTCCCGATGGTTCTGGCAGTGCGACCAGCTACATCTCTATCCCCAACATCTCCACTGACATGGCCGTGTACGGACTCAACTGCCCGTTCATGAAGTGCCCTGAGAAGTGGAGCTGTGGTGTCGAGGGTGTTTCCCGCCTCTACCTTTCAGAGATCAAGCGCCGCCAGCCCCAGGGCCCTTACCTCGTCGGTGGATGGTCTGCTGGTGGTGTCATGGCTTATGAGGTCGCTCAGCAACTGGTCAACTCTGGTGAGAAGGTTGAGAACCTCGTCCTGATCGATGCTCCCTGCCCCGTCGCTCTTGACCCTCTACCTGCCCGTCTCCACATCTTTTTCGACCAGATAGGTCTTCTCGGTACCGGTAAGCCCGGTGGCACTCCGTCCTGGCTCCTTCCTCACTTCGCGTCCGCAATCCAGAACCTCAAGGACTATGACCCGAAGCCAATGGACCCCAAGATCGCTCCTCCTGTCCTTGCCATCTGGTGCACAGATGGTGTGTGCCCCAACCCTGAGGACCCCCGTCCCCCACCAGGTGAGGGAGAGGACCCAGCTCCCATGAAGTGGCTGCTCAACAACCGTACCGATTTCTCGGACAACGGTTGGGCCCAGCTCCTTCCCAAGGAGAACTTCCAGTACGCTGTTATGGGCGGAAACCACTTCACGATGATGAAGGGCGAGCACGTAAGTCACTCCACGATCATTACCATCATTTCACGATACTGACATTCTCTCAGGGTGCCACACTAGGCAAGCTCATTCAGCAAGGTCTCAAGCTATAAGCTTCGACCTCTCTTCATCCATAGACTTATCACACATTGCAAATTGCATGCATCTCCTTTGTTCAAGTGTTGAATAACGAGATGTTGGCGTTGGGCTCTCGCTTATTGGTCTTCAGCATACATATACTCTGGCGCTAGCGAAGGTGTCATGATTTGTTGGCGTTGGGATACTACATTCTTGTGGCTCCATTTGTCTTTCACGCACTTGTTGCACCTTTTTCTCATGTTCACGCACGTTATTATTTATACTGTACTTAATGCTTGGTTTACCCAAAATGGCAAGGGTTTGTTCACAACAACTAGTTCCCATTGCATCGTGACTTGGTGTGTCTAACTCCACTACCCTCCAGTTCTACCTCACTTGACTGGCACTACGACCATTTCAGTCCTGTTCCAGCTCATGACCGATGTCGCCATCCCGCTTCCGTTTCTTCCCATGTCTTTCCAGTGCCAGATCCATACTACCAGCAACCGAAACTGAAAATTGCGCAACCTGTTACTCTGTCTCGTTTCCGGCTCCACAGTCCGACAACCATAAGTGTTGGTATCTGGATTTGTTGGGATACTTTAAAGACAACCCCCACGCCATCGTATAGGTAATCAACATGTCATAATCCAGAGCACTTGCTTGCATGATCGTGCCGCTGGCGTAAATCCCCTGTGCGTGATCGTGGACCAAATACCATAGCCTCACAGCTTCTCGCACCCATTGCACATCCGTGTAAGCGGGAACGAGGATCCATGTTCTGCCACGCCTTTGACATCTCGCTCTACTAGCAATGGAACGCTGTGGCCCATTTACCCAGACGCTCATATCCCGACCCTCTAGCTGCAGGTACAACGAACCATTCAACTCACGGATAAATGCCTGCATGTTCGACCCTTAAGTTGCACGTCTCGATACGATACCCGTTATCCCGTCGCCCACAGAACTGTTCATGCAAGCTAGATTAAGCTTTGTCTGGCACGATCTAGATGGTCCCGGTCCGCGGTGAAGGATTTCTTTTCATGCGCTATGCAGCTGCGGTCCGACGGGAACGCCGTTGGACGGTCGCAAACATGTCTTTCCGTCTTCGGAAGCTCAGCCGTCATATATTTGGCGTTGCTATAGTGCCATTGCGCATGGTGGTTACTATATGAACAAATTTGGGACCGACGTACGGATAGCCTGCTTAACCAGTAGGCATTCATGGTCTACGGCAGTATATTGGAGGTCTGGTACGCGGCGCCCTGCATTAATTGCGATGTAACTTGACTTCGCAAAAGATACTGAGCCTGATGGTGCCGTGGTTGTTGTTCAGTGTTGCATCGAAACGGGAAAGTCTGGACGTTGGCAAACCGTTGTTCTATACTCTGGAAAGCACTATAGAATCCAAGTATCGCAAGTCTTGGCTCAAGGATCCAGCTAATACTCCTACTGCTGTGTAGCTCCGCGGTACAATGTGGATGCCCGGGTACATGCGTGCTTCACAGAAGGTGGCCAACGCAACACTATCCATGGGTATGGCACGTGCACCCGCTCTCGCTCCAAGTTCCGCTGCGGAAGTATACCTGGCATTCCAGCCAATGCAACATCCAAAGTATTTTTGCTACTACCGAGACTACCGCGCAGCCCTGGACGCGCATGCGAAAGACTTCCAGCTCTTGCAACATCCTCACGCATCTGCAACACCCTTCAGCCTGGCAGCAGCCAAGATATGTTCATGTATCCTTCTCGATCTACTGGACCCTCCTCCCGATTTCTGGGTCCAAAAAAAGGCCAAGCACTTACTCAGCTGTGTCTGTTCACGTGACTGGGACATCCTTATCGTACCTAGCAATGTTAATGTATGCAGTCATACTTCCTGATCTCAGGCGTCGGATGGCATCCACGGTGCATTTCCGGAAACATGGTATCTGGAGCGAAGTTGCCGGGCGCCTGCAATACTGACACATCCGAAGAAAGCCCAGCCAAGACCCTGGCATGGCTCAAAGCCGCTGTCGTGACGGGGCAAATTTCAACTACGGGTCACCTTACACACTACCCACACGGGGCTGCCTGAGCCTTGTCACTGAGTCAAGCTTCATGTGAAAATGTGGCTGTCACATCACTTCCGCGTTCCTCAGCTAGCAAGCGAGCGCCCGCCACGTCATGCCATCGTTGCGACGTGCAGGGCGCCTTGCTCACCTTTAGCTACTCAGCCATCTCACTGCATATGCTATTTCCACCGGTACCAAGACAGTGATGAGAGCTTGCATGTCAAGGAGTGCCGAGAGAAGGATTGCGCCGATCAGCACCAATCCGACTGCAGGAGTCCCAAGAACCGGTCTGACAGCTACGTCGCCGTATATGCCGTGGGCTGAAGCATGACGATCGCCACGATGATCAGTATCGAATTCCTTCTTTGATGCAGAGCAGCTTTCCAGAAACGGACGATCGAAACATGTAAGTCGATCAATGTTCACTTCTGGGATGTGACCCTGATGCATGAAGCATAAGTGCAATCCTCAGTCTTAACGAGACGAGCTAGATCTGATGTTGCGAAGCCTAAAGGTTCCTAGGCTGTGGACCGCGTTTGGGGTCGATCCTCGTATGATCCGATGTCTTCCGTTCGTGTTCAAGTCGAAATGTGAGCAATTAAGGATCTGCAGGTCCTCGTTGAACGAATGGAACCATTCGGAGACAGACGATTTGGGCCCTCCGAGTACGAGTGCGAAGTTCAATGCGCTGGCTGGGAAGCTTGGTCGGCGAGGATTCTCAAAGATGATATGCTCGGAGAATAGTGAGGAGGCCCGAACGTGCATCCTGCAAAGCCGCAAGCAACTATGCCTGAAGTGCACTCAACAGTGGCGGCTGCAACCGCTGATCGCGGCCTTGAGCGTAATACGGCTCATATTTTCTTTACGATGATTAAGTTTGTGGCTTGTATCGATACAGTAGGCTGATGGTCCGTCATGGAGTTGGCGGTCCGGGGAACGATTGGTTCGGTTCTTACCTGGCTGAGCAGTTCACAGGCATTGACGCCTGCATCTTACCTTATGTTAGCCTTGCAGTAGTTTTCAATAGTTCCTCGATGGGGAGACCAGGGCTGCAGATTGCCGTCTCCATAGGGCGGAAAGCATGGCCGCCGCCCGTTGCACTAGACTTTTTGCTGTCCGCATATGCGATACAGGCAGGGTTTTCCAGTGTTTGAAGTACGTACTGTATAGGTCCAGCCACAAACGTGGCAGTTACCTCGATTTTGAGTGTACTGGAGGCGATCGAGCTGCCGTGTTGGATGGATAACGACCTCATCATCGTGTCGGTTAGCTAGCGGGTCGGGGGGCCCGTGTTATCCCATCGAGTCCCAGGACGACGGAATCTTTTTGTATGTAATCTTGATGCTCATGCTATCAAGGTACTTCCCGCGTAGCTTTTCGTAGTGTACCAGGTATACAACAGGGTCATGGCATGCAAGATGCTGGATGGTGAGATCATATATTTTTAGCCAGATCGGTTGGTATCTCGGCCAAAGACGGGTACGGCAGCCATTCCTGTTGGTCTCTGTGCATAAGCTAGCTAGCTAGATCGGGCGGCACAGCGGAAGACAGTGAATGGCGGGGTGGAGCGGAAAGGGTTTGGAGTCTCGAGAGGCGGAGGACGTGGGAGGATGAAGCTCTTCCGCCAAGAACGGACATTGCGGGGCATTTTCTCCGAGACGCGAAACCTTGACTGAACGCGAACAACGCGAACGACGTCGAAATATACAAATCCAAATACAATGGCTGATGTAGCCAAAGGCGCGAGGTGAGTAATGTGTCAGTCCTGGCGAATAGATCTGACATTGCAACAGCGGTCCCGAGAGTACATCCCCCAACACCACCAGAGTCCAGACATTTCTCTGACATACCCCCAGCGAACCCTCGCGGTATTCCCGTTGCGCCCTTTATAGATCGGGTGCGAAGTCCATTGGTCATCTTGGAGGATTGCGTCTAACATGGACAGGTTGAGGACTATGTCACAGACCGCGCAGATGTCGAGAAGACCATCAACAACTTCAAGGAGATGATCTCGTATGTCTCACCCAACTGGTCACACCCATAAGAACAGCAACGCCTAACGTGCCTTCCCAGGAAGTACCAGTTCATGCAGCAAAACACTCAACGGCGAGCTGCAGGCCTCAAGGACAAGATCCCCGATATTCAAAAGACGTTAGAGACTGTGCGGTTCCTCAAGTCACGGAAAGACGATGCGGAGCCCCTCGAAACTACCTTCGAACTGAACGATACACTCTACGCCAAAGCTGAAGTGCCTCCCACCGACGAAGTCTACCTCTGGCTCGGCGCCAATGTTATGCTCGCATACCCCATACCCGAAGCCGAAGAACTGCTGCAATCGAAGCTGTCGACCGCGAAACAAAGTTTGAGTACATGCGAAGAGGATTTGGACTTCCTACGTGAGCAGATTACGGTATGCATACTCCATGCAGTAGGCTGAGGTGTAATACTGACAGGGCCATAGACACTCGAAGTCGCATTCGCACGGGTTTACAACTGGGACGTTGCACAGCGGAGAAAGGAAAGGGAGGCAGAGGAAAAGAAGTGAATGTGTCTGAATGGAAAAGAGTCAGAACAACTCTCGCCTGTCGGCAGGGAAAGACAGCTTACGTAGCTGATCAGCACGCAAGGCAAGATACAAAAACCAAAACCACATGATGATGATGATGACGATAATGAAAACGCTGGAGAAAGCTGAAATGGCTCCGAAAGATTTCGCAATCATCAAGCAAGCGATATGGTACCTCTCGGGTGTGACTCCTGCTCACGATCCACATGCATTGTATACCACAGTGAAGAGCCTGCTACCAAGACGGCGCAGTACTCGTCAAGTCTTCATGAACAACACGACGCTGAAGTGGAGACAAAGAGACCTGGGCTACGAACGTGAAAGGTAGATACCGCCCGACATGAAGAACTTTCACGACAGACAAACCAGGGCTGTGCGGAAAGACGAGGTATAGTTCTCACCAATCAATTTTATATACAGCTAATAAACGTACTCAAGAGTGCGGAAGGCAGAGCATCAAGCCCTGCCTAACGATCCTATTAACAGCCACTTTTCCTCCTATGCATATGAAATGCATACGACCTATCCCTATACACATTACCATCCATTCATTCGACCTGGCTTAGACGACAATCTTGGCACCAGCCTCGGCAGTCTCAGTACCGTTGTTAATAGGTGCCATGTCTTTGCCAGTCTGCTCCTTGACGTACTCGCTCATCATCTTAGTAATGGCGACTTGACCACCCCATGTGACCATGTTAGCCATGGTATCGATCTCCTTCATAGTCATGATGACAGCTCCTTGAGGCGCCTTGTCGAGGCCGTACTTGTCCTTGCCTGAGTCCTTGTTTTCCTGGCGGCGCTCGGGTTTGGCCTCGGTGCTGTTGGCGGCAGCACCTTCCATGGTGGGTCTCTTCTCACCCTCGGCCGCTGGCTTCTCGCCTTCGGCTGCGGGCTTCTTCTCACCGGCCGCTGCGCTGGCGCTCGATGCAGGTGCTTCACCAGTGGGTGTCAAGCTAGATTGAGCGGCAGGCTCAGCAGCAGTGGGTGTTTGACCCTCACCAGCGGCTGGTTGAGCAGGTTGAGCAGGCTGAGGAGGCTGAGCGGCTTGTGCGGGTTGCGCACCGCCCATGACTTGCATAGTGAGGATGTACTCTCCATCAATCTGGCGGACAGGAACAGCAATGCGCATGTTGGCTTGGTCAAGAACGGCGTTAGCCTGAATGGGGGTAAAGGTAGGTGCAAGAAGGAGCTGAGTCGCCACGGGGTTGTTGCCATTGGTAGGTGTGCCTTGCTGCTGGCCCTGCTGCTGGCCCTGCTGGATCTGGCGTCTGAATTCACCACGGCTAAGACCACGACGTTGGGTAGCGGCTCCACCAAGGTTTCCTGTTGCGCCTCCGGGGTTCTGGAGAACACCACGCTGAGCGACGGCAATAGCGACTTGGCCGGTGGGGGGGACGCCCATGGCTTGCATCATCTTCTGGATACGGATAGCATTGACTAGACGTTTGTCAGCTATCTATATGACTGAGACATGGGTAGACTTACTGGGCATCTGGACAACAGTGACTTGCTGGTTTAGATCAGGGGTGACAGCAGCCAGGTTGGAGACAACTGAGTAACGGTAGTCGTTGACTGGGGCCTGACCCTGGAGAGCAGCCAACATGCTCGAGTCGACGCCATCCTTGACGTCGACGTTCATAGTCATGGGCTGAGTAGCGCGAGTCGACATCCTGAAGCCATCCTGGAACTCGTTCTCTTGTAGACCAGTACCTTGAATAGCGACGGATGTGCTGCCGTCACTGCCGAAAGGAGTGACCAGAGTGTTGGTCTCGACGGTCTGACGACCAACAACCATGTACTCGCCGTCCATCTGAGTGCGCTTGACCATGCGGACCGTCATATCAGTAGTGTTGACACTCCTCATAGTCTCCTGAATCATCCAGGATTGACGGTCAGGCGACAGCATAGCAACGTATGTGTTGTCGGGTTGGACAGCAACTGCCTGCAAGTTCTGCATCGTCATGGCCATCTCGATTTGGCCACCAACGAGATCTGTAGCGCCGTTCGTGCTGATAGTCATCGATTGCGGCGAGACAGCGACGAAGGGTTGACCAGTAGTTCCCGTGACTTGGTTTGCGGGAATGGCGGGTGTTTGTTGATTAACAATTATCTGCTGTTGCTTCTGGGAGAATGTCTCAACCTTTGAGCGGTCAGGAAATTGAAAAGAGTTGAGTTGCATCTACGTTTGTCAGTTTAAAGTCGATGAGAGGATCTGCTGGAGATAGTTTACTTACATCGCCATTGACATTAAGGACTTGGTTAAAAGACACCTGCTGTGTGTTTGCGTTTTGAGCCAACACCTGTGTACAGCTCAAAAGCAGGAGAACAAGCGAGGAGACAGTACCGGACGTCATGTTTGTAATAATAAAAGCCACCTGGGCTTTGAAGAAATATTAAATAAGAAGATAGAAAAGAAAAATTAATAAGAGAAGAGCGAGAGAACGGCGGAGCAACTGACCAGACTTGCTGCGGCAGAGAGGTACTCGAACAACAAATCGTGGCACAGTGGCTTAATATGAAGACTCTGTGTCTCCGTACCATGACTTCGGTTTCTAGCCCGGCGAGCCATGATCCGGTCAATGGGGTTTCGAGTCGTGCTCCAGGACTTGATGGCGAGATGTCCCGGAGCGAACAGTTCCATAGCAATCAGGCATACTCGACCCCTTCGGATTGAGAGGTCCACATAAAACCTGCCGTGACTTGCTTGATTCGTTAGAACCAGTTGACGAGACCGTTGTCCTTACAGGTATGGTGTCGGCCAAGAAATTGCTTGAGTAACGGTGATGCTTCTTTGCGAATTCGGTTTCAAACGTCAGGCAGAACGTTTGGTTTGCCCATCTGGGACGGATTTGCCGGAAAGCTTAGCCCTAATGACCTACGAGACACATCGACGCATGGCGAGACTGTTCTATCAATGGTCGGGTAGTCTGAGCTTTCTGAAGGTTTGTATTTATGGAACAATCTGACAAAATGATGGGATGCCTGGCTCACACAGAAAGCTTATGTCATCAAGAGGCCTCTTGTTTCTTGTTCTCTTGCGCTGCGCTGCGTGCAGCCATACAGGTAATTGCTTCCACGTTGTTCTCGGTTGGTCAGTCGAGGCTGGCAGCAAAGGCTCATCTGTAAGACAGCGAAACTCCTGATTATTTGCGTGCAAAGTCTATCGGTCGCGCATTACATGGTCAAACCACGATGTTTAGAGTGGTGTTTCGCGAATGCAGTTTGTCGCACGAACACGATCGCCTTCGGCTACTTCCATACACTAGTCTCGAAACGGACAGAGCATAATCATTGGTCAACAACTTGGTTCTTGAGCGGTTGCAATGGGCTCAGTCAATCTGACAGGAGTCCCCAGATTGTGATTCTGCTCTCTCATTGCTACAGGAACTACATTGGTGATCA